>Ga0181357_1000293_pt1 | contig 18057 bp, 21 predicted proteins | sample Fa13VDMM110DN_FD_130094 | JGI IMG/M metagenome (GOLD analysis project Ga0181357, IMG submission 130094) | Freshwater viral communities from Lake Michigan, USA - Fa13.VD.MM110.D.N | ecosystem: Environmental > Aquatic > Freshwater > Lake | place: USA: Michigan | collected 2013-09-24 | reverse complement strand
TACCATTAAAGCACAACGTAAACAATGGCAACCAAATAATCCTAAAGATGTAATTTATAAAATTGAATCAGCAATGCCTAAACGTGGCGATAGAATTAAATGCAAAAAATGTTCACATAGTTGGCCCGTAGAAACCGGAGGCAAAGATTTATATGTTTGTCATGAATGTGGTCATGATAATAATCCTGAATTAACGGAATCGAAAATGCTTACCGAAGGCGGCGCAGCAGGACATATGGCGCACCCATACGATGACCATGGATTAACTTTCAATGAAATGAAGGAATTAGTTTCTAGAGCATTAGAAGGACGATTAGATATAGAATCTGCAGTTACTGAAAAAACTGACGGACAGAATATTCAAGTAACATGGAAAGACGGACAAATTGGATTTGCTAGAAATAAAGGCACTGTAATCAATCCAATGTCAGTACAAGAATTGCAAGATAAATTTGGCGGACGAGGACCTATATCAGATGCATTTGGCGGAGCAGCAGAAGATTTAGCTGAAGCATTTAGTCAAATCAATCAAGCTGAATTAGATCGAATATTTAAAAACGGACGCGTATTTGCTAACATGGAAATTATTTATCCTGCAACTAAAAATGTAATATCATATAATGTAGCAGTATTACAATTTCATAATCTAGTTGAATATGATGATAAAGCAAATGTTGTAGAAACTGATATGACAGGCGGCGGTACTTTGCAAAGAATTATTCAAGATGCTAATGCACATCTTCAAAAAACATTTTCATTTATTCCTCCACAAAAAATTAAATTGGGTAGAGTATATGATTTTGAAGATCAACAAGCTGCATTCTTCAATGAAATTGAACAGTTACGAACGCGTTACAATCTTAAAGAAACAGACCGAGTTACTGAATATCACAAAGCATGGTGGCAAGATGTTATTCAAACTAAAGCTAAAGAATTAGGATATGAGATTCCGGAGAATATTTTAACTGCATTAATTTATCGTTGGGCATTTAATGATAAATCTACTAATATTGCTGTATTGAAAAAAGAAATTACAAATCCAGAATTTTCTGCATGGGTAACTGAATTTGATAAAAAAGATTTTAAAGTATATCAAAAACAAAACATGGAACCATTTGAAACAATCTTTTTAAGATTAGGTGCTGTGGTATTAAAAAATGCAGAAAATTTCTTAGCAGCAAATCCATCTGAATCAGTTCAAGAATTAAAAGCAGATTTAGCTCAATTAGTTAAAGAATTGCAAGCAAGTGAAGATCCTAATACAATTAAAAAATTAGAACAAGAATTACGCCGTATACAACGGTTAGGAGGCTTCGAAGCAATTATACCTTCTGAAGGTATAGTATTCGTCTTTGGAGGACATACATATAAATTAACAGGTGCCTTCGCGCCAGTCAATCAACTACTAGGAGTGCTGAAATACGCACGATAACATATTTATATAAAATGGATAAAAATCATGGCTGAAAAACACAAAAGCAAATACAAAAAACCGGAAAACAAAAAACCTACATATCGTAAAGATATTAAAGATTATACATTGGATAACAAAGACGGAAACTTGAATCCAAAATCTGCAGGTGAAAAAATTCCTAATCTTTTACGCAAAACAGATAAAGAAATGCAAGATGATGGAAAAATGTATCCAACATATAATGCAGATGATCGTTTGTATAAAGATTTAGAAGATGGTGATTATGATCCTAAAACAGCTTTGAAACGTATGAAAAAGCGTCAAGATAAAGAAGAAAAAGATGTTGAAGATGTCTTGCAAGATAAAATTGAAAATTTAACTAGAGAACAAAAAGAACGTTTAGTTAGAGAATATGTACGTCGCAAAATTGCAAGAGTTATTTCAGAACGAGCATTAGCAGAACAACCTGCAGAAGAAGAAGATCCTACTGCAGTTCCAGCAGAAGAACCAATTGTCGACCCAGCTGCAGCACCAGTAGACCCAGCAGCTGATCCAAATGCAGCACCAATAGATGCAACAGCAGGAGCTGCAATGGCAGCACCGATAGCAGGCGCAATGGCAGGTGGAACAGAAACACCACCACCTGCAACAGATGCAGCACCAGCAGCAACTGAACCAGCAGCAACCGAACCTGGTCCTGAAGAACGTCAAACACTAAATATATCAAAAGTTACAGATGTATTATCTTCAGAGCGATCTAATTTAAGTAGAATTGAAATACTATTTAAAGCAATCGATGAAACATTTAAAGATGCAGATCCAGTCGATGTTAAAAATTTCTATAGATTAATGTTGCGAACTATTGCAAAACATTATAAAAAAATAGATACAGCCCCTAAACAAGAAAAATAAAAAGTTATATGTCTAAAAAGTTACAAAATATCAAAGCCATCAATCAAATGTTAGATGGCACTCATAAGTTTCAAACAAAAAAAACAGTAGGATTCTCAGATGCAGAAAAATCTGCAGAGCTTAACGAACGTCATGAAATAGGTGATGTCTGGGAAGAAACTACATCTTCGGGAACAACATATGTCGTTGAGCAACGAGATGGATTCCGTATTCGAAAAACTAAAAATTCAGATGTATTGCAGTCCGTTAGAGATGAAATTCGTTCATTTCCTAATTGTAGAAAAGAAACATGTACATGCGCCGGCACACATATGTTAGATTTAAAAATGCGCGGAATACATGGAATGTGTTTTGATTGTGTGATTGAAATGGAACATGAAATGAAAACGGAAGGCACATTTGATGAATACGCTCGTAACAAAGTTAGAGAAAATGCATTAGCATGGCTACAAGATGCAGAACGAGATGTTGAAATGTTAAAAAAGGCATACACACAAGTTGCTGAATTTGTTACAAATAGTCAAGGCGAATTAGAAACATATGCAGCAAGAATGACACCAGAAGAATTTGAAAATTCAGTACAACAAGAATTTGAGAAATTTAAAGAACAATTTTTAAATAAACTAAACGGAGAAACAACAAATGAAAATGATTAAAAAGTATTGGGTAGCTATCGTTGTCGGTATCGGCGCAATTATTGCATTTTTTCTATTCACTTCAAAGAAGAAATCAAAAAAATTAGAAAAAATTGCTGAAAAAATTGAAGATAATACAGAAAAGATTATCGAGACAGAAAAGAAGATTGAAGTAATCAAAGAAAAAACAGTAGCTGCAAAAAAAGAAGCAGTTAAGTTGAAAAATGAAATTGCTGAAATTGAAGAAGCTAAAGAAACAATTGAAGTTGTTGAAGTAGCTATTGAAGATGCAAAAGAAAATATTTTGAAAAAAACACGTAGAAAAAAATGAAAAAACTAATTATCATTTTATTATTTCCAATTCTTGCATTTTCGCAAAAAGGAAAAACAAAACTAGACACATGTTTTACTCAGTCTGAATTAGCAGATATATCATTTGTAATAGATTCACTTTGGGCAGCAGACGATATTAATAATGAATTAATTGTTAAGTATCGCAGTCTAGTTAAACAACAAGATTCAATTGCAACATTAGATTCAATGCATATTACAGAACAAGACACCGAAATTAAATTGTTAAAATCTAACATTGATTTATACAAAGAACAAATTAAATTGATGCAACCGAAATGGTCTGACAAAAAAGGCTTATGGTACGGATTCGGATTTTTATCAGCATTAGGTACCGGAATTTTAGTTAATCAACTAGTAAAATAATATGACGCAACCAAACATAAAACAGATCATTCAACAACAATACACAATGTGTGCGAAAGATCCTGTTTTCTTTATGCGTCAATATTGTTACATTCAACATCCAAAAAAAGGTAAGATTAAATTTAATCTATTCCCATTTCAGGAAGATTCATTAACTGAATTGCGAGATAACAGATACAGTGTTATACTTAAGTCTCGTCAGTTAGGTATCTCAACTTTATCTGCGGGGTTTGCTCTTTGGAGCATGTTGTTTAAAGACGATTTCAATGTACTTGTTATTGCAACAACTCAAGAAGTAGCAAAAAACTTAGTAACAAAAGTACGTGTCATGCACGACAATTTGCCTAGTTGGTTAAAAGGCACAATTGAAGCAGACAATAAACTTTCATTGAAATTCAAAAACGGCTCGCAAATCAAAGCAGTATCATCTGCAACTACTGGAGCACGTTCTGAAGCCTTATCATTGCTTATCATTGATGAGGCTGCGTTCATTAGAAATATTGAAGAAATATGGATTGCATCGCAAGCAACATTATCAACAGGTGGTGGAGCAATTGTATTATCTACTCCGAATGGTGTTGGTAATTGGTTTCATCAAACATGGGCTGATGCTGAATCAAAAATAAATGGTTTCCACACAGTTAAACTACATTGGACGGTACACCCTGAACGCGATCAAGCCTGGCGAGATCAACAAACTCAATTATTGGGTGAACGTGGTGCTGCTCAAGAATGTGATTGTGACTTTGTATCATCAGGTCATACTGTAATTGATGGTTCTATATTATTAGAATATGAAACACAGTGTCAAGACCCAATTGAAAAACGAGGATTTGATAATGGTTATTGGGTTTGGGAATATCCAAATTACGATCGCGATTACATAGTAGTAGCTGACGTTGCACGAGGCGATAGCGCTGACTGGTCCGCATTTCATGTGATTGATGCACAAGATATACGACAAGTTGCAGAATACAAAGGCAAAATACCTCCTAAGGATTTTGGCAACATGTTAGTAACAGTTGCAACAGAGTGGAACAATGCATTGCTAGCAATTGAAAATGCAAATATTGGATGGGCTGCAATACAACCAGCATTAGACCGCGGATATGAAAATTTATTCTATACATATAAAGATGATGGATACGTTGATACTGAGGTACAATTGAAAAAAGGTTATGATATGAAAGATAAGAGCCAAATGGTTCCTGGAGTATCAACTACAACACGTACTAGACCATTAATGATATCATCACTCGAAATGTATATGCGAGAACGCACACCAATTATCCGAAGCAAACGATTAATACAAGAATTGTTTGTATTTATTTGGTTAAATGGCAAAGCACAATCTCAACAAGGATACAATGATGACTTAGTAATGTCATTTTGTATCGGGTTATGGTTAAGAGATACATCTCTAAAATTAAGACAGCAAGGAATTGATTTGCATAAACGAACTTTATCGCAATTTCAAAAATCGACAGAATCTGTTATTTACACAGGAAAACCAAACAATGCAACGGATGGTTGGAAATGGAATAATGGCTTCAATGACGAAAATTTAACCTGGCTTCTGTAACTAGTTATATTTATAATAAAAAAATAATATTATGGCGTCTTTAAGAAAACGTTTACAAAACCTTTTTGCCACGAATGTGATCGTTCGTGCATATGGTAAAGATAAACTACGTGTAGTCGATACGAATCGTTTACAAGGAGTTGGTAATTTAAATCAAACTAAAATAGCAGACCGGTACACACGGATGCATAGTTCGAACAAACATATCGTTGGTGGTAACGGAGGATATGATTCGAATTATTACATGTATCAAAATCGTTTGCAGCTTTATGCTGATTATGAAATGATGGATCGAGATCCTATTATTAGTTCAGCATTAGATATTTATTCTGATGAATCTACATTAGAAGATCAATTTCAAGAAATTTTAACTATTAAAACAAATAATAGTCAAATTCAAAAAATACTTTATAATTTATTTTATGATATTTTAAATATTGAATTTAATTTATGGACTTGGATTCGTAACATGACCAAATATGGTGATTTCTTTTTAAAATTAGATATTGCTGATGAAATTGGAATTATTAATGCAAGACCATTTTAGTTACGAAATTGAGCGTTGGGAATCATTTGACGAAGCAACCGGTGAATATACAATTAAATTCAAACACATTTCAGATCCTAAAAAGGAATATGATGTTTTCGAGATAGCACATTTCCGTATGTTATCTGATTCTAACTTTTTACCATATGGTAGATCAATGTTAGAAGGAGCTCGTAAAGAATTTCAAAAATTAATGATGATGGAAGATGCAATGCTAATCCATCGTATAATGCGCGCACCAGAAAAACGTATTTTTAAAATTGATATTGGAAATATTCCGCCAAATGAAGTTGATGCATTCATGGAAGGAATTATCAATAAAATGAAAAAAATTCCACATATTGATCAACAAACAGGACAATATAATCTTAAATTCAATTTAATGAACATGTTAGAAGATTATTATTTGCCAGTTCGAGGAGGACAATCTTCAACAAGTATTGATACATTACCAGGTATGACATTTACCGGAATGGATGATATTGAGTACATCAAAGATAAAATGATGGCTGCTTTAAAAATTCCTAAACCATTTTTAGGATATGCTGAAGCCGTAGAAGGTAAAACGACATTAGCATCAATGGATATTCGTTTTGCTAGAACAATCGAACGACTACAAAAAATAGTTATTTCAGAATTAACAAAAATTGCAATTGTACATTTGTATGCACAAGGATTTGAAGGAGAAGATTTAATTGGATTTGAATTAGCACTTACTGCACCATCTATTATTTATGATCAACAAAAAGTTGCATTAATGACTGAAAAGATGACATTAGCAACTGCAATGAAAGATAGCAAATTAGTTTCTGATAAATACATTTATGAATTCATATTCAATATGTCAGAAGATGAGTGGTTGCAACAAAGAACCGATGTTGTTGAAGATCTTAAACTTCGTTTCCGTCAAAATCAAATTGAACAAGAAGGAAATGATCCTGCAGTTACTGGAGTATCATTTGGAACGCCACACGATTTAGCATCAATTCATATGTCATCAGATGAAGTAGAAGAAAAAGATAAAGGCGGTCGTCCGAAAGAAGGAATTAAATTTGGACAACATAAAAATGCATTTGGATGGGATCCGACAGGTAAAAAAGAACTTGATCAAGCATTTGACGCACAAAATCAAAAAACTTCATTTTTTCCAGATAAAAGATTTGATAAAGCAGTAAGGCCAGTTGCAACGGAAAGTAACAACATACTTAAATACTTAAACAAATCAAAAGGATCAAATATTATTAATGAAACATTGAAACTTAAGAAAAAAGATTTAGATCAAGGCACGATGTTAGATGAGACGAACATTTTATAACATAAAACATATTTATTAAATAAAAAAGAACTGTATACAGTATGAAAAAACTAAAACATTCGAAATATAAAAATACGGGAATTCTTTTCGAAATGTTAGTGCGTAAATTAACATCAGAAACATTGTCATCTAATAAATCTGTAACTATCGATATCATTAAAAAATATTTCGGTAAAAATACAGAATTATCTAAAGAATTGCAACTATACAATGCATTGCTGAAAGAACAATTTCGAAGTGAAGCGCAAGCATTAGATTATATACGTACTGTAAAATCAACACATAGTAAATTAAATCAATCTTTATTAAGTAGACAGCGATATAACTTAGTTAAAGAAATTTCCGATCGATTTAACTTTGATAATATTTCTAAAATACATGTTAACAATTATAGAACATTAGCTTCAATTTACATGATATTTGAACATGACGAAACAGACAATCCGAAACAATTATTGGAATGTAAAAATGTCATTTTGAATAACGCAATGATGACAGAACGCAAACAAATTCAAATAGATCCAGTATTGGAATCATTTGAGAAACAACCAAAAGACGTACGTTTATTAACATATAAATTACTTGTTGATAAATTCAATGAAAAATATTCAAATAATTTAGATGAGTCACAAAAACAACTTTTAAATAAGTACATTATCAATGTTAATGATACATCAGCATTAAAAGAATATATTCAAACCGTCATACCAGAAATTAAAAAAGATTTAGCATCGCAAGCAAAATTAATAACAGATCCAGCAACACAAATTAAAGTGTCTAAACTTTCTGAAATGTTATGCACTGTTGAAAATATGAAAACAATCAAAGAATCACACGTGCTTTCTTTGTTGCGTTATTTCGACTTAGTTCGAGAATTAAAGGAGATGCATTAATGAGATCATTTTTACGAGAAATGCAAGAAAAATTTCTAGAAATAGAAAGTATATGCGATTGTGGTCAATCTGAATGTCCGGAATGTAACCCAGAGGGCATTGAAGAACAAAATGTCACAGGAGCATTAGATGGGGGAGCAGGCCCACCAAAGACACCATTTGCATTTAGTAAAAAAGGAGCAGACGACGATACAGTTGAAGTATTAGGTATGAAACGTGTAAAAGGCGTTAAAGAGTCTGTAAATACTCCACCATCATTTAAATGGAAGACAACTGATCATCAACGACCTGAATCAGATGAAGAAGTATTCAATGATAAATTTCCATTTGCAACTGATGAAAAACATTGGTGGCAAAATGATAATAATGAATATCCTACTCGTTTTTATAAAGATGGGATGGGAACAAATAATATAAAAGATACAACAACGCGCGTAGGTAATTTACCGGACACATCTACGCCTGATAAAAAAACAACGAATTATTTACAAGTTCATGAAGCAATGGATCGTAAGTATGAACAACTTATTGAATCATATAGAGCATTTGCAACAGGCGATTCAAAAATTTCACCAGAACAAAAAGTTAAAAATACAATTAAAGAAGTAGCTAAAAAGCTTCAAGAAATTGAAACACTTGTTAATCATACTTCGAGATTAAAAACTGAATCTGGATTATCAAGAACAAATATAGGCTCATCGGCCGATAAAGCATTAATTAAAATATCAGAACGATTAACGAAAATAGCAGAGCGCGTAAGATCATTAGGAGAATAAGATGTCAAAATTATTAGTAGAATATATGCAATTTAAACCAATTGGTTCATTGAATGAACAAAGCGGTGCTGCATATGGAGTACCAGGTGGTTTTGTTGTGCAAGGAATTTTGCAGCGAGCTGGTTCGAAAAATCAAAACGGTAGAATTTATCCTCGTATTATATTAGAACGAGAATGTAAACGATATCAACAAGAATATATTGATCAACATAGAGCTTTAGGTGAATTAGATCACCCAGAATCATCAGTAGTTAATTTAAATAACGTTTCACATAACGTTCTTAAAATTTGGTGGAAAGGCGATGATTTATGTGGAGCAGTACAAATTCTAGAAACACCATCGGGTAAAATTCTTAAAGAACTTTTTAAAGCAGGCATTACTTTAGGTATTTCATCGCGCGGGTTAGGATCAGTAAAAGAATTGCGTAGTGAAGGAACAGTAGAGGTTCAAGAAGACTTTGAATTAATATGTTGGGACTTCGTGTCAAATCCTTCTACTCATGGGGCTTTTATGCGTCCTACGAGCATGAACGAATCGATTGATAAAATGAATGCCGGAAATAAATATAATAAAGTAAATAGCCTTATAACTTCGATTTTATGCGAAGATGGTAAATGTAGGATACTATAATGAGAACACCGAACTTAAAATTTATTCTAGAAACAATTCTAGACGATCAACCAAAACCAATGTCTAAAGACGAAAAAAGAGCATTCATGCAAGAAGTAGCAAACTTTTCAGCATTAGGTGAATCGGTATATGGAAAAGGCAATTTAGAACAAATTGTTGAACGAGTTAAAACAATTGTTGAAAGTGCAGACAAGATCATGACTGAAAGTGATGATTGGATGGCAAACGTTGCTCACAAAAAAGGCAACAAAAGAATGCATGAAGACTATCGCGATTTTGAAGATGCTGCTCGTTCATTAAAAGAAGCGCAGGATCGAATGGCAATGGCATATGAAAATATCGGACAACATTTGAATCGTTATTTTAATGTTGGATAATTTGGATTTTGCAAAAAAAATTATTATAATATAGGTAGATAATGAATACGTTTAAACAATTATATAAACAGTTTTTTGGATTACGTGAAGCAACACTTCCGACAGCAACGCCAGATGATGTTGATAACATGAACAAAATGGCTGACGCGGCAGAACGATTAAAAACTGCATTAGGCGAAGAATTAGTCGATGAAGCTAAACTAGTTAACAACATAACTGATTATAGAGGCGGCGTAGAATTTGTAATGCGCGACCCTGCAGATGCCCAACGTACGGTAAATGAAATTATGCAATGGACACAGAAAAAAGGGTTTACTATTGTTAAAAAACAAATTAGCAAAACAGGTAAAGTTGGATATCTTTATTTTAGATTAGGAGAAGATCCAGGATCTGAAGCACAAAAAATTCAAGGTTATTTAGCACAGATGCCAGAACTTAAACATTTTAGATTTAACGTCCGCGGAGAACAAGCTCCGGCACCAATACCTAAACCACAAGTTCCTACAAGAAAATTTTAATATCAATATATGAGTAAAAAACAAAAACAACATCAAACAATTGTCCCGGGTAATTCTTTAGCAGTTAATGTAGTAGGATCCCAAAGAGAAGATTTAGGATTTGCTCTTAAAGTTTGGAAACGAAAAATTAAAAACTCCGGAATCTTAGACAGAATTAAAGATTTAAAAGAATTTGAAAAACCATGTGTTACTAAAAGAAAGCAACTTAAAGCCGCACAATTTATTCAAAAGATTAAAGATAGAAATTCTTTTTAATTAAAAAATTAAAGGCCCTAGCAAAAAGTTAGGGCTTTTTTACTGTTTTTTAAAACATGCTCATATTTATTTCTAAATACGCTATCCTATATAGTGTCTAGTAATTTATAAAATTCTATTAAGATTTCAAATAATCTTATTTCCAAAAAACAAATTTAAGGAGAAAACAATGGCAAAATCAGACTTGCTAAAAGAAGCGATTGCTGATGCAAAGGCGGTTAAAGAAACAGCTTTAGCAAATGCAAAGATTGCTTTACAAGAAGCATTCGGCCCTCGTATTGAAAACATGCTATCTGCAAAGTTAGCTGAAGATTTAGAGGATGACGAAGAAATGCCAGCAGACGATGCAATGATGGGCGATGAAGCACCAGTAGATGCACCAGACGCTATGGCAGACCCAGCAGCTGCTGGAAATGATGTTGGAGATTTATCAATCGATGTTAATGATGACGGAGAATTTGATGAATTTGACATTTATTCACGCGGTGGCGAAGAAGAAGAAGTTGCAGGTCAAGAAGAACCAGCAATGAGTAACGGCGAAATGGCAGACGAGTATGATGAAGCGGATTTAGATTTAGAATCTATCATTCGTGAATTAGAAGGCGATATGTCAACAGAAATGCATTCAGAAGAAATGCCGGCAGATGATATGAAAATCGAAGGTATGGGTATGATGCATGGTGAAGAAGGCGACGATTTAGAAACTGAATCAATCGACGAAATTATTGAAGCTATTCTACGCGAAGAGTATGACGAAGAAAAAGAAGAAGAAAAAGAAGAAGATGTGACTGAAGAATTAAAAACTGAATTAGCAGAAGCATATTCAACAGTTAAACAACTTCAAAGCATTCTTTCTGAAGTAAATCTTTTAAATGCAAAACTTCTTTACACAAACAAATTGTTCCGCAATTTTGAATTGAATGAAGCTCAAAAAATGAAAGTAATTGAAAATTTTGATCGTGCAGGCAATACAAGAGAAGTAAAATTAGTATTTACAACGTTGGCTGAATCATTTAATCGTCCTTCAACTAAAAAACGTGTAGTTAAAGAATCTTATGCTAGCAAAGCAACTGCTACAACAGCGCCAGCAAAAGAAACAACTCAAGTTTTAAGTGAAGGCTTTGAATTAGCTAACAGATGGAAAAAATTAGCAGGATTGCTATAACATTTAAAAACAAAGGAAAACAGTGAGTATTTCAAATTTATTACAAACAAATGATTTCGTACAACGCAACCAAGCTAAAGCGTTGGCATCGAAATGGGAAAAGACCGGATTATTGGAAGGTCTTAAAAGCGAGACAGAGCGCGCAGGAATGGCTCAATTGCTTGAAAATCAAGCACGTCAATTAGTAAAAGAAGGTTCTGCAACAGGTATCGCAGCAGGATCAGAAGAATGGGCAGGAGTTGCTCTTCCATTGGTTCGTCGTATTTTTGCTGAATTTGCAGCTAAAGAATTCGTATCAGTTCAACCAATGAACTTGCCATCGGGACTTATTTTCTATTTGGATTTCAAATACGGAACAGCAGTACCAGGATTTGATAATGATAATAGCAACCGTACGGGTGATCCATTTGGTAATCCAAATGCATTAGATTCAATGTTCGGTGTTACTACAACTGGTTCTGACGCAGCAGGTGGTCTTTATGGTGCAGGTCGTTTTGGATATTCACTTCCATTTACAGCTTCTGCAGCATTAGGTGCAACAACAGCAAATACAGGATCTGGATTAGGTGCATTAACTGACGCAGGTGTTGTTAATTACGAAAGTGTTTATTCTGCATCATTGTCTGGATATAAAAAATTAACCGTTAATGTACCAACTGATGCTGATTTATATGCAGTTCGTTCTTGGTCATTTATATCAGGTTCATCAGCAGTAGAAATTACGCCAGTACAAGCATTCTCAACGATTGATAGCAATTACACTGCATCATTCATTGTAACGACTGCACAAGCAACAGCTATTCAAATAGCAATCGCAGGTGCTGCACCAGGATTGAAATTGCAGTATAGCAAACAACCATCTGATATCACTCGTGGTGATTTCGAAGATAAAAATCCATTCAGCGGAACACGTTACGGAACATCAGGTATCAACGAAGGTACGGATATTGAAATCCCTGAAATCAATCTTGAAATGCAGTCTGAGCCAATCGTTGCTAAAACACGTAAGTTGAAAGCAGTATGGACTCCAGAATTTGCACAAGATTTGAATGCATACCATTCAATTGATGCTGAAGCTGAATTGACTTCAATGTTGTCTGAATATGTATCAATGGAAATCGACTTAGAGATCTTGGATATGTTGATTTCAGCAGCTCCAACGACTGAGTATTGGTCAGCATTGAATAACAATGTATGGAATGGTAATGGATTTACTCAAGCAGCTGCCGGCGCAATTGGTTCTGCGGGAGATGGATTCTACAACACACAAGGTGGTTGGTTCCAAACATTGGGTACTAAACTTCAAAAAGTATCTAATAAAATTCACCAAAAAACATTACGTGGTGGTGCTAACTTCTTAGTAACAAGTCCAGCAGTAGCAACAATCCTTGAGTCTATCCCAGGATTTGCAGCTGACACAGATGGTACTAAAATGGAATTTGCAGCGGGTGTACAAAAAATTGGTGCAATCAATAACCGTTACACTGTATACAAAAATCCATACATGTTAGAGAATGTTATCTTAATGGGCTTCAGAGGATCACAATTCCTTGAAACAGGTGCGGTATTTAGTCCGTATATTCCATTAATCATGACTCCATTAGTATATGATCCAGTTAACTTCACTCCACGTAAAGGTGTTATGACACGTTACGCGAAGAAAGTAGTTCGTCCAGAATTCTACGGAAAAGTATACGTACACGGATTAAACAGTCTATAGTAGTTAGTTGAATTAAATATTTAACCAATTAATTAGTTAATGCAATAAGAGAGGGTGGCTTCGGTCACCCTTTTTTACTGTCTGAATATTTATATAAAAGAAAAGATATATGGCAAATTACATAACATATGAAATGTTTTCAACAATTCGTTACAAAGGACGGCTTATCGACGTATTAGATAGAATACGTGCTATTAGTTTAGTTCTAATGGTACATATCGAAAAAGACCTAGGCCCGGATAGAGAATTGATTAAACTCAAAGTAATGACTCCATACGCACCGAAAGAAACATTTACAACTATTCGTAATACATGTGTTTCTGAAATTGAAGAATTATTGGATATGACATTACAATTAAATACGTTAACAAAAGTTTCAAATTAAAAAAAGGTTATTAATGTCTACAACTAACAAGGAAAAAACTCCGCCAAAAACTGATATAAAATTTTCGGTAACGTTATCAGAAGAACAAAAACAAGCAAAAGCAAAAATCATAGAAACACCTTTTAATTTTTTATTAGGTAAAGCTGGTTCTGGAAAAACATTGCTAGCAGTTCAAATTGCATTGGATATGTTTTTTAAACGTAGAATTGATAAAATCATCATGACTCGCCCAACGGTATCAAATGAAGATAATGGATTTCTTCCCGGATCATTGCAAGAAAAAATGGATCCATGGTTAGTTCCAATTCGTAGCAATATGCGTAAGGTTTATAACAAACCAGAGATACTAGATAAAATGGAAAAGGAAGAAAATATTGAATTAGTTTCTTTAGCACATTTTAGAGGCCGCACTTTTGATAATGCAATTTGTATTGTAGATGAATTTCAAAATCTAACAAAACAACAATTACAAATGGTAGTATCTAGGCTAGGTAAAGATAGTATCATGATACTTACGGGAGATCGTTACCAAATAGATTTAAAATTTTCAAATGATTCTGCAGTACATGAAGTTCCGAAATTAACGAAATCACAATATGTTAATGAAATCATTTTAACAGATAACCATCGTCACGAATCATTAAATGAAATTTTAAAACTTCTAAATGAAACGTATTGATATTTATATTTAAAAAAGGAATATAATGGATTACAGTGAAAATAAACCGATATGGCCAGGAAGTTCTTCATTTACTACCGGCTCTACACCGTTTGGTTTTTTTGACACCGATTCAACTTTCCAAAACCACGCTGATCGATTTGCAAAGGCTGCTGCACAACATTTAGGATATCCGATAATGGATGTTGAAATGCAAGCAATTAATTTTTATACTGCATTTGAAGCGGCGGTTATTGAATATTCAAATCAAGTAAATCAAGTTAACATTGTTAATAATCTAATGAATACATTAGGTGTTCAAACTGCATCTGCATTTTTAAGTGGAAAAAGTTTCACCGGAGCAGTTGTTGGTAATTCATTTGGATATATTACAAAATTATCAAAAGCATATGGGAATGAAGCCGACAGTGGAGGAACACTTCGTTGGCATTCTGCGTCAATTGATATGGTGCCTGGTCAGCAAACATATAGTTTGCGTGCTGCAGTATCTGCGTCATTGGGAATTAATATAACAACATCATCGATTGAAGTTAAACGAGTTCTTCATAATCCACCACCAGCACTTGTTAGATATTTTGACCCATTCGTAGGAACAGGATTAGGGTCTCAACAATTGATGGATTCATTTGGATTTGGTGGGTTTTCACCATCAGTATCATTCATGATGATGCCAATTAATGCCGACTTGTTCCGACTGCAGTCAATCGAATTTAATGATCAAATACGTAAGTCTCATTATACATTTGAGATACACGGAGATGATATTAAAATATGGCCCGTTCCTACATCGGGCACAGGATCATCATCTGCAACACCATTTTTCAGTCATGTATATATAGATTTTGTATTTGATGATGAAAAAACTAATGATGCACTTTTATTTGGCAATACCGCACTTTTAAACAATGTTATTTCAGACGCATCAAATATACCATATACATATCAAACATATAGGAATATTAATGATATGGGTCGTGCGTGGATCATTAAATATGGCATTGCATTAGCAAAAGAAATGCTAGGATATATTCGCAATAAATATTCAAGTGTTCCAATTCCGAATGGCGAAGTAACACTTAATGGTGCTGATTTAGTATCACAAGGCCAAGCTGAAAAAGGCGAATTGATTACTCAATTGCGAGAATTTTTAGATAAAATGACAAAAGAACAAATGATGACTCGACAAAATGCAGAAGCAACGCAGATGCATGAATTGTTAGGAAAAGTACCATTAAAAATATACATTGGATAAGGGAGAGAACATATGGCAATATTTGGTGGTATTAGAGATGCAAAATTTTTAGCTGCAATTAATTCTGAATTAATTAATGCAATTATAGATACTGAAATTGAATTTTTCAAACTAATTGTTGAAAAAAGTGCATCCAATCTTTATGGAGAATCAGAAAAAAAATCATTTTATGATTCAATATTAATTCCTTGTGTTATTACTAAAGAAGGTAAAACGGCAAGTATGGATGATTATGGTCATTCATATACTAGAACCGGTCAATTTGCAATTTCTAGAGATATTTTAGAACGAGCGGATTTTTATCCAGAAGTCGGAGACATTATTTTCTGGGACAATGAATATTATGAAATCGACAATGTTGATGCAAATCAATATTTTGCAGGTAAAAATCCTGAAACGTGGCCGAACGGCAATCAATTTGGATATAGTGTATCAGTATTATGCGATGCACATGCAACAAGACAAACACCAATCGGCATTACGAATTTGAGAAAAGGTGGCAATAATACATCACCGGCTTATAAAGGACATTAATGCCTAGATTGAATAGACAAAATATTGATCGAAAAACTAATAAGCCTAACCCATATCGTACAGAAGGACTTACAGATGATTTGTTGTTGAATAGATCAACACAAATACGTCGCGATGATGATGTAATTCGCAATGTAAAACGTACGATCTATGATATTGATTATGCAATGAAGTGGTATATTGAAAATGAAATACGACCACAAATTACTACTAATGAACAAGTATTACCAGTTCCTGTTATTTATGCAAACGGCGAAAAATGGGATAATGTACGACGCTTAGGTTATCTTCGAGATGAAAAAGGAATGCTTCAATCTCCTATGATAATGATTAAACGAACAAGCGTCGTAGAACGAGATGAACAACGTACGTTGGACGTTAATCGACCAAACAGCGATAATTCAATTGTATGTAGAGACAAATACAATCAACGTAATCGTTATGAGGATGAATTGTTTCCAATTCCTAAAAATGAACCACAACCATCTCAGCAAATTTATGTTGTAGATATTCCGAAATATGTTACTATAGAATATGAATTAATGTTGTGGTGTGATTTTACTCCTCAGTTAACAACATTGGTTGATCAATTGATAACATATAATCGTTTTTCTTGGGGGAATGAAGGAAATAAATTTCCTACATCAATGGGATCTGTATCATTTGAAACTGTAAATACAGTAGGAGAAGATAGATTAGTTAGAGCAACAATTCCATTAACAGTTAATGCAACTTTATTAGCAGAACAAGAAACTAGATTGAGTACTATTAAAAAAGCATATTCAATTAAAAAAGTTGTGTTTACTAATTTTGTTGACATCTCCGGAGATTTATTTGGATCAACAAATGTATCATCAAAAGTATTACAAGCACAAAGCTTTGTTGCTAATGGCGGAAGTTTAGTTGTATCAAATGGTAGTACGTCTACGCAAATTGATCCAATAACAATGGCATACTTAGTAAATTTAACTGAAAAAATTGCAACATATTCAAATGCAACTACAGTAACTGTAACGGGATTAGCTGCAACAAACCCAGTAAATTTAACAGTAGCAACCGTAAATGAATTTGATATATACATTAATGGACAATATATTGATAAACCATGTTATACGTGGACACCTAGTGACATAACGAATCAATCAATTGTATTCAATACTACTACGTTAGGATATACGATTGAAACAACGGATGTAATTGTAGTGAAAGGTAGGTGGACATAATGGGTAGACAGTTTAAACCAGGACAGTTACAAACTGGTTCACTATATAATATATCTTCAAGCTATGCTGTAACTGCATCATATGCACTTAATAGTACCGCTGGCGGTACATTTCCATTTAGTGGTAGTGCCGTAATTACAGGTTCATTAGAAATTAAAAGTGATATTAATAGTATCTTTATAATTAAAAATTTTAATAATCAGCCTATATTAACAGTATCACAAAGTGGTGTAGTTATATTAGCAACACAAAGTGCAGAATTAACTGGCCCGGCACCATATGGTGGAATATATTTCACTTCCGGATCATTTTTTGTAGGATTGGGCTAGAAAATAAAACAATGTAATATTTATAATAAAATAAAAACAAAGAAATAGGATTTGCCATGGCAGAATGGAAAAAAGTAGTAGTCTCGGGTTCGGCTGCGATATTAAGTCAAGTTAATGTTGGTGCTAATCAACAAATTACAACGTCACCAGCAACAACACAATTATCAGGTTCATTCTCAGGATCACTTCAAGGAAATG
>Ga0181357_1000291_pt1 | contig 18090 bp, 28 predicted proteins | sample Fa13VDMM110DN_FD_130094 | JGI IMG/M metagenome (GOLD analysis project Ga0181357, IMG submission 130094) | Freshwater viral communities from Lake Michigan, USA - Fa13.VD.MM110.D.N | ecosystem: Environmental > Aquatic > Freshwater > Lake | place: USA: Michigan | collected 2013-09-24 | reverse complement strand
TTATAGAGATAGTATTCATAGAAACAATCAAGCTGAAAAAGCCAGAGATAAAATGTTGAGATGGTGTAAAATAAATGTCGGATTACTTTTAGGATATAGTCCGGAAGCGGTCAAAGAATATATCGATAGGTTTGACGAGCGAGACCGAGCAATTTTGGCCGAAAAAGATCCTTCGAAGTGGGAAAGTATACCCTTCCGGCCTCGCCAGCAATAAGCATTAAAAAAAGTTCAGTAGAACATTCAAATACGAGGTGCCCATAATATGGAATGGTTAATCATTCTTGCAGTTATGTCGCTTTACTCGGTTTCTTTAATGATGTGTTATAGCGATAGTACAAGGAACTCCTGGTACTACCCAATCGTTTCTTTAGGATTTAGCCTTATCGTTTCTACGCTATGGGTGACTGGTGTTAGATATCTAGACAACAAGGACCGTATCTTTTTCTTTAGCCTTTGTTGGGAGTTTTCTGTAATATTTATTGATTACACAATACCCCTTGTGTTTTTCGGGATAGGTGCTAATAGAAATGTAGTTATAGGAGCATTTGTGGTGGCTGCTGGATTAACAATTATGAAGCTAAATATGAAAGGATAGAAAAGTGCCCTACCCATACTTGGAAGTCGAAGGGATTCATGCCGGACAACTACCACAAACACCAGACGTGTTTAATAAAATAATAAAAGACTACGATCTAATCATAGAAAATAGCCTACAAGCGTTAATAAAAATTAGAAACATGCTAAACTAATTAAGCGACGACTTCCTATTTATAATAGAGTAAATCTTCCCACACTTTATTATAATATTCATAGCCATCGGCATCAAGCGACCTCAAATATTTGATTATGTCTAAGTTGTATCTTTCTGGTGGTTCAGTTGATCTTGGCTTAGCGCCATGCCAATGTATTATTTTGGCTTCATGGTTTATGCCCCAATACGGCTTCCAATTATATTCGAGAGGCAGTCTCGTAAACCTTTCACCGTATAGATTATTATAGGCCGTTTGATCTAGTACGTGCAAATTATTTATGTTATGGCTAATATGGTTCATAATAATCAGATCTTCCTTAAACATGGTTTTTAGGTTCATCCATAGAATGCCAGCGTTAAAGTATGTAAAATTGTTTTTATCGTGCTCCGGCGCCGCCGCAAAGAATTCTGGTTTAATTTCGTATAGTCCCGAAAAATCTGCTTTATTGAATATAACATCAAAATCACTGTAAAGGCAATAATCATCTAAAAAACCATGCGATTTACAGAGCATTGGAATTTCGGTTCTAAGAAAAGATCCGGTAGCAATCATATTAAAACCGGCAATGTCTTTTTTTCTTGTGTTTATCAGTGTATTATACAGCCGGTGCCTGTGCTCGATGATTGTTACACGTTTATCTATATCAACAATCTCTTCGCGTTTTCCATCATAAACCAGAAATACATTTAAGCATGTGTTTTCCAGCGCACTACCCATAGAATTATAAAGTAATCGCCTTAGATGAGGTTTTACTATTGATTCTGAATTCGTGCAAAAAAATAGTTTCATTACATATTACCTGTTGTCGTCTTTGTTAAAAAGTATATATTCTAGTAAAGATCGCGGCATATTTACTATATCGATTTTTTTTAAGACTGATTAGATATTTTGGATAGGTAATGGAAATAACACCGCTCTGCAGAATCATGGCGAATCACGGTAGTGATAAATGGTCAGGTAGGCATGATTATACTATAGAATACCATAGCCTTTTCAGAAATCGCAGATTAGGGATAAGAGCGGTATTCGAGTTAGGGATAGGTAGCAATAATCCTGATGTTCCATGTAATATGGGGTTAGGCGGAACCCCGAGCGCGTCTTTGAGAGGCTGGAGAGCATATTTCCCCAACGCGACAATTTATGGTGCTGATATCGATAGGGATATACTTATAAACGAAGACAGGATTTTTACTTTTTATGTAGACCAGAGAGACAAAACGTCGATAGAAGAGATGTGGAATTTAGAGCCTTTAAAAAACATTACATTCGATCTTATGGTAGACGACGGGCTGCATTCGATAGAAGCTAACTTTACATTCCTTAGAAATTCATTCCATAAATTAAACATAGGTGGAATTTATTATATTGAAGACATACAGAACAGTCACAAGACAATAACAGAATATATCCGAGGTTTAGAAGAATTAAGAGAAACCGTAGATTTTAGATACGATATTATCAATTCTATACTTCCTGGAAACGTGATAGATAATTGCCTAATAAAATTATCGGATTTCAAGACGAAATAGCACTTCCTAAGTCACCGAATACATCTCCTTTGCGCATTTAATAATAAAATAAGCCAGAAGCCCGCCGAATGATCAAAAAAAGGAAGAAGTATATAAGAAACGACCAGAAAAAGGGAAAAGAAAAGGGGGTTTAAAATGACGGCAGAATATCATTTAATGTTAATAATGGCAGCGATAATATTTGTGGGGGTAGTTTTGAATTTATGGCAGCAGTTAGAGGAGGATGGTTTTACGGAGGATTAGGGGGTGGGCATTATAATATAGGTATGTTATTTTAGGTCCAATGATGAAGATAAGGCACTATCACCTTATTCATTAAAAGAGACATAAAATGACAACGAGGTGGATCGCTCAAAAAAACAAATCGTCTTGTGGCCCGGTAGCAATATTAAATGTACTAAAGTGGATAGATGTGGAGATTAATTATAGCAAGGATTATAATAAGTATAAGAGGAAGTGTAAGTGTACGAAGGAGGGGACGCATCAGCCGTATTTTGAAAAATCATTAAATAGTATAGGTGGCATAGAGGTAAGAACGAAGAATTTACCGACCATGAAGGAAGTAGAAGAAGCCATAGAAATGGGACAGTTAGTAGCAATGAAGTCTGAATATTATTTTAATTATAAGACCGAAGGACACTTTTTTATTATCAGCGAAATGACGGAAGATAGCTTCTTTTGCGTTAACGATACAAATGGACTACACAAATGGTATGGAAAAGAGGAATTCGCAAAACAATACCTTCAATACCACAAAGGATACTGCGATTCCTGCGGCACGTCAAAACAATGCGGGATATCACCTTATGCTTGGTTTATAAAGAAAAAAGATTAGTTCTCGGGTGTATAGTCATCTTCTGCCAAGAACGCGCTAATCATTAAGACGATGCCTAAAATTAGAACCGGGCACATTAAAAACATGATGTGTATTTCAGTAAACATAGGCTGCTCCAAGATCATTTTTTGTATTCGCAGAACCATACGGCTAAAACGATAAGAGCAATAGCGAGTATAAAGACGGAAAGAACGAATTCTAAGGAAGCAGGTCTACTACCATATTCTGAGTTAGGAAAGTAAAAAGCAGCAAAACATCTCATTTTAATCCCTTCACTCTATTAATAACTTCCTGAATATCGTTAATACATGAATCAAAAGACTCAGGATACCAAGCATAACCATGCCACGCCGAACCATGCTCCTTTACCCTCGACTTTGAAAGAGTAACAAGCCTCTCTAAAACATCATTTAAAACCAAAAACATCTGGGGTGCCATCTTATCCGTCGATTGATCCGTATCGCAAAACCTAGCCCTACATTCATAATCATAATCTTCTTTGAGTCTCTGATTTTCAAGCCTTAACTCAGCTACCTCGCGCAATAATTTACTAAACTCTTCCAAAATTAAGAATTCGGGACGTGTATGATCTGCCATTTTTATTCTCTCCAAAAAAAAAGTATAAAACCCTAAGTAACTATACATTAACAAGACTAGTATGAAGATTTATTTATCGGGAAAAAAGTACCGTAAAAAGAAAAAAGAAACCAGCAAAAAGACCTGAAAACCCGTACTCGTTATCTCAATCTCCATAAAAACACCTAAAAAAAAAGGGAAAAAAAAGGAAAACATTTTTCGTTGTACACCCACATAAGGAAAAAAAGGGAAAAAAGAACCGGACGCCATGAAACCGTAGGTTTATTTTCGCGAAAGGGGGAGTGGGGAGGTGGAGGCAGGGAGCTATCATTCGCGAATATTTACTCTTTTTTTCGCGTTGGCTTTTCATTTTTTTTCGTCTTTAACGTCCGTTTTTTTGTCATCATCATTTTCTTTTTCGTCTTTTTTCCCCGTTTTTTTTTATTATTTTTGTTCTGTGTTTTGGTCAAAAAGGTATGAAAGGTCAACGGTAAAAATTGGTGTGTTTTCTCCGACGTAGGCGCCGCTGATATTAAATTCGAAAAATTCTATGGCGTCGTCTTCGGTCATTTCTTTTTCTAGGGTGGCCAGTATTTTGTTTCGGTCGTATATTACTTTATAAGTGTTGAAAGACTGGCCAAGCCCGATAATGGCGTCGTCGTACCCGTCGCAGAATAGGACTTCTATTTCGTTTTCTTCGCAAAAGGCGGTGATTATATCTCTCATTTTTTCCTTTTTTTCTTTTTTTTTGGTCTATAAATTATAATACAATTATTTCCTGGCAGGAAATGCTATTGGCCCAAGGGGGATCCTAGAAGTGACCCTAGAGGAGTTCGTCTTGATTAAGGTTGGTTTCTGGGCCGTGGAGGATAAAATTGATATTTATAGTAGTCTGTGAGTAGCCCAGATTACCGATTGGTGGGATTTTATATCCCTGGGAGGTAAGGCTAGCATGGATGTCTTTGTTAATCACTTTTCCGTCGTAAGACCAGACGACTATGAGTCCGTCTCCGGTGCTTTTTGCGGTTCCGGGTTTGATGCGCGCGGTGGTAAAGACGACGGAGGTATCGATCAGTCTAATGTCGGTGTATTTGTTTTCGCCGAGAAGGACGCCGCTGTAGGGCACTAAGTTTTTTATTCCCTTAGCCTCCGCGGTCAAATAGCCGAGCCAATTGCCGACCAAAACCTGTTCGATCAAATTCGCGGACGTCTCAGCCGGTTGATTTATCCTGTAAACTGTTTGACTTACGGCGTCGAAATAAAGAATAGCCGTCGAAGTTAGAAAAATATCAGCTCCGGGCGCTTCAGTTGGGTTTGTTGGGTTTGTAGAGTTCGTTGGATTAGATATCGCGGACGCGGAGAATGAAGGAAAAATGTTAATGCCGAAGCCGCGTATCATTCTTATCGTTGAGCCAGTGCGGTCCGCGCGTATTAATTGCGCCGGGTAAACAGCCGACGTCCCGGTGAAATTATTAATTGTCGGCGTCGCGCGATAGCCGCCTCCGGGCCCTAAATTTAGGATCGTCTGCGCATCCAGCTCCACGGTCGTCGTTAGTAAAGCCAATTTTGCCATTAATCGCCCTTAAATTATTTCCTGGCTGGAAATGCTATCAGACACCGGGAGGACCTGCCCGACCGGGATCACGCCTCGGGATCCGCACCAGGGCCCTGAAAGCGGCCGCCAGGCCCTGAAAGCGGACATTACATCCTGGGGAATTATTATCTAGAATTCGAAAGATTTGGCGCCTGTAGGGCAAGCGCCGCCCTGGCACGCGGAAACGCCTTGGATCAAAATGCGCCCCTGGGACGAATCGACATTAACAAAATTCACTTGGTTTCGGCGCGTCCGGGTCCCGGCGGTAATGTTACTAGCAACCGCGGCCACTTTGCTTGTGGCGCTTTTTACCAAGTCTCGAACTTTTTGCACGGCGTTAATAATCGGAGTAGATTCCCTACCCTTTATCCGACTTAGTAAACCATCCCGTGCCCCAAGCCGTGCCCCAAGCCGCGCCCCGTCCCGTGCGACGCGCTGGCGAAATATACCAGAATTAGACGCGGGCCCTCTGCAGCCTAGCGCCCCAAGCTCTGACGCCGAAATACTAATAATCATAGTGCTTAACATGCACGCGACAAATAGCTTTTTCATTTTTTTTCCTTTTTGTTAGGGTCTTTGTTATCTACAGTAATTTTTCTGCCCTGGGTGATAAGAGATTTCTGTTCATCAGTGAGAGAGTTAAACCAGAGTTTCCACATCGCCTGCGACGCCGCTATCTGAACATTGGTGGAATTTATAGTAGGGCCGAAATCAATAGCCTTCCCGGCGTCCGCCGGGCGTGCCACCAGGGCCCCGGTCTTCACGCGACTCGCCAATAACATTAACGTATGCCGCGCACACTGTTGAGTCAACGGCTCAGAGTCCCCTACATTCACCACCAAATCATCGACATAGTCTATCCCATAGGATTGTGAGACGAAGCAGGCCGCCGCCCTGAAGCGCGCGTCCTGGCTGATCATAGCTAAACTAATAAGCGCCTTCGTCTTCTCCGGGGGACTGTTCCTGATGCTGGTAGCTATAGTTTTTATATAACTTATATCTAAATTGCTGATCGTATTTTCCACGTAGGAAACATCCCTAGGAATACAGCGCTGTTCCGGGAGCGCATCAGCCGCGTTTGCCGGCCCGCGCTGATTGGTAATGATAGAGATAAATAGAGGAAGCGAGCAGATTAAGGTGTTCATACTTATTTAATACATCTGTAATAGCATTTATCCGCACTATTTCGACTATTCAAAGTTTTTTTGGGGGTGTTAGTCTGGTCGTTTCCAGATTAAATCGGTAGGCCACCCCCAATACTCATATTGTCGAATAACGCGGACTTGGTTACAATAATATAGGCCAGAAATGACTCTGGCGTTCTAAACATTTTAGGAGAGACGATATGAGTGCTGATACCATTGGTTCTGACCCAAAAGGTACACAAATGGCGAAAAAGAAGCCAAAATATAGTTCTGAGGATATCGCGAGCCTTGTCAATAAGGCATACGGGATCCCAGAACGCCATTTTAGGACTGATGCCCACCATATATTCGGAGACAATTGGCGCGTCAATGTGTGGACGAACGCGGACGATACCGGCCTAGTAATACGGAAAAAAATCTCACACTCTTATTTTATAAATATTGACTCTGATTCCAGCGCCGGTCAATTTACTGTGCGGTAAATTGGCTGGACCCAGAAAAGAACAAATACGCTAATTCCCAGGTCAATTTACTTCCCTGGGAATTAGCGTATTGTAAATTTACTAACTGTCAATTTATTTGCGTTTTGCTTTGCGTGGCGCTTGGCGACCAGCCCTGAGTGGCGCTTGGCGACTAGCCTTGTTGCTACTATCCAGGATGATTCTTATGACGAACATCCGAGATAGCGCGAGTTGGCTAATAAGTGGCATGCCCATAATCTTTTTATGGGTTCTAGCACGCGGGTTGCGCTTGATACTATATTTTAACCAATTTGTAAAAATATCGAGGGCGCTAGAGCTGGCCGTGAGTTTACCACAATTTAAACTCTTCCTGAAGGCATAAAGATTATCCTGATCAAGCGCCATAGCAGCTTTAACGATACTATCAGGGATATCCGACATTTTAATATCACAGAGGAATGTGACATAATGTGCATCAGCAATCTCGCTGGTCGCTTTTTCTTGTGACTCTTGACGCGACTCTTGAAGCGTGTTCTTTAGACATGGTGCGTTTTGAAGCGCGTCTTTAACAATAGTTAAACCGGTTGTAGTGGCCCTGGTGCGCCTGCTACAACCGGAGTGGGGTGGTTTGGCTGCTAGAATTCCTTTTTTGGCCCTCTTCATAATTTCCTTCCTGGAAATCATATAGGATATCATGTCGGGGACCTTAGTAGAAATAGCTTTGGATGCTACTGTGCCGGAAACAGCTGATCCAGAAGCTGCAGAACCAAAACCACAAGACTTTCTAGACTTTCTCATCTCGATCCTTTAGTTGTTGCTTGGCGGTGGTATCTTGGTCGCGGTGTTCCGTCCCATTGCTGTTTCGTAATCACCCGCGCCATCGATATCGAGCCAATCATAGTTCGTTGCATAATCCATATACATATCGCGGTCGACGTTACCTTCTTCGTCCGTGATGTCAGATATATTTACGAACCCGAATTTCAAGGTGAAATTATTCTTGAACAAATCGACTTTTTCCGAATCTTTTCGGTCTTCGTTATAGGCCTCCTGTGTCTGTATCAAGGAAATGCGCGACTTTTGCGCTGATACTATGGGGATGGATATGACCTTGAAGTTGGTGTTGCTAGTCGATATCGTCTGCTGTTCCGGTGAGCCAAACAACTTATTGGCAGTTAGCCAGCGCGATATACTCGACTGTGGATCGGCAACTATATTGAATAGATATCCCTCTTCCGTCTTTTCTTCGTATTCATCCAAGGGCCTACCAACGAAGCTAGGTAACGGAACGTCATCATTTGTGACTGCCCATCTGAACCTGCCGCTTATATCCCCATCAGCCCAATTTCTCATATTCTCAAGGAGCTCATCGGCTCCTTTATCGAGGATCATCAGCGCGTGAATACTGTCGCCATCAACTGCCCATAGTATTCCCATGGTCATCGGCATCAATTCTTGCGATTTTGCGCATAAGTGTTCTATAAACTGTATGGTAGACATGCCTCCTTCTTTGAATTCAGCACCTCTGTTATCCCATTCGTCGACAGGCATCGCGGGGCCAAGCCCGTATGCCTTGCCCAGATGTGGCTTTAGATCGTTTATGTCCACAAGCGGCACATAACTCATTACCAAGGCGGTTTGCTTCTCCATCATCATCTCCTTTTAAAAAGTAAAATTAAAACCCATGGTTATTTATAACAAAGGGGGGTCGACTCGTCAACCCCCCATCCCCAATCGCCCAGAGCACTAGTTAGAACTGACGCTTTCTGTCACGATATCAAGGTGAGACTTGATATGGAAGTCAGCGAAGTCCTTGTTCGTCTCCATCGTATTCTCCATATCGTACTCGTTGGAGATCACCTCGCCCATCCAGCCATAGAGCTTTCTCGCTCCGGTAGGATTTGCGTAGTGAGTCGCTACTTCCGTAGCGAAGTTCATCAACTCGTAGGTGGAGCATTTTACCGGAAGTGCTCGCTGTCTCTTCTGCGACAGGGCATCGAGATTCGCCAGACCATAGATCATCGAAGTGTCTCCGGTCATCGAGTGGAAGGCCTTGAAGATGGGGTGTCCGATCTTCTTGTAGGCATCCAATTCTTCCCCAGTAGGAAACAACTTGGCCAATCGAGTACCAGCTGGTGGTGTCGAATTTAGCCTTGGCACTTCCATGTCGCTCTGTAAGAAACACTTGTAGAGCAACTGCTGAAGCGAATTGGCTTCGTAGATCGAGGCCCAAGACTTCGTCGACGACTCGATCCGCTCCTGCAGGGCAGCGAATCCTTCGTCGTTGTTGAAGCTATCCAACGCTCTCACGATCGCTGGCATCACATTGTCTTCACCCTTGCCGATATTGAGGTCGGACTTGAAGGCCTTGCTCATAGCAACCATGCCGTTCGAGCAAGCCAGTCGCAGCAATCCAAGGTATGTGCTCGGTGAGCCATATCCGTCGATTGGTGTGGCTAGGAAGAACTTCGACTTGAACTGATCGCCAGCTGCGGAGAAGCCGTTATCAACCCTCGGAGTATGCTGGCTGGTGATGATACCATCCGCATACTTGATATCCTCTGCTCCGTAAGACGTGAGTGTATCGACCAGACTCGTGTAGTTAGCGACGGGCTTGGTCGGGCTACTGACACCTAGCAAGCGAGTGGTGACCTTCTCAGGCACACCATAGTCGTTGTATTCGTCCGCAGCGATTGCGGGTTCAATCGTCTGCTCGATCGTCAAACCGATTGCTCCGCCTTTTTGCTTGTCAGCAATGCGTTGGAACACTTCAGCATGATCGAAGTATCTGAACACGCTTGGGTTAAACCCGAAACGTGAGCAAACGCTTGTCCAAAACCGATCAGTTACACTGTGCACTTCACCATTGAACTTGATGCCTTGCACCTTGCGTTTAACACCAGTCTCGTCAAAGACGACGGACAAATCAGCGATCGACGCTGGACGGTACTCTATCTTCATCATAACCAGAACTCCTTAAAAAGAAAAAACCAAAAACCACAAAACATTATAACAGACTACTCTATCATTGTCAATACTCCCTAGGAGGTAGAGTAGATTATCCTAGGGAGTATGTTTGCTCTTTAGATCGCTCTTTAGATCGCTCTTTAGATCGTCCTTGGACGTGTTTGGTTGTTTCTCATGCGATTCCTGCTCTGGAGCCTCTTTAGTAACAAGTTCGGTAGCGACACAGTAGTCGAGGCTATTGCCATTCTTGCATTCTGGGCCATCTGATCGATCTTTGGATTGATCGTCAGGCTGAGCCATTCGCCATTTTGCCAGCTGTATTGGACTTTGGACATAGCCGTCTTGAGGCATGGCCATCTCGTAAGCTTAGACTGCACCACTTGCTTTCTCGGCAAATCCGGATGTATCCGGAATACCCGCCCTGCCATTTGCGTCGTCGTTCCTTTGCCAGAATCACGCACCCAGACTGTCTGGATGTCGGGGCAATCGAATCCCTCGGTCAGCTTCATGCAGTTGATCAGTATTCTGACGTTTCCTCTCTGGAAATCATCTATCTGCTTCTCGGCATCGCTTTCGCCTGTGACAACTTCTGACTTAAAGCCCTGTGCGTCAAGCAGCGTCTTAGTCAGGAAGCATTCCTCGAGGTTCTTGAAGAACATCACGCTCTTCCCCCATCGTTCAGGCTCTGCAGCAAAACGTTCTACAACTGTGTCCGGTGACCAACTATCGATGGAATAGTGATCGTAGGGGCTAAGATATCCTGCAGCGATCAGCTGGTGTATCCCACAATCCTTGATCACTTTCTCGAAGCACAGATTAGTCTTATCGGTTCTGTAAGGTGTCGCACTGAGGCCGAGCACGAAATCTGGCCGGCACAGATTATGAAGGTGCACCATAGAACTTGCTGCGTCGTGGTGACACTCATCCACAATAAACATCACCTTGTGCCCTGCTTCCTTCAGCCGGAGCAATTGCTCAGGCCTTTTGTCGAACATGCTGATAAAGTGTATGTTCGGTATATTGAAGCCCTTGGAGATATTCTCCCTGTTCGCTTGTGAGAGCAGCGTCCTTCGCATGGCAATCCAGCCAACAGCCACTGGCGTTTTGGTCGCTTCCTCAATTTGCTGCTGCATCAGCCTTGCTGTCATAAACCCGATTACAGTCTTACCAGAGCCTGTCGGTGACTCGATCATCACGCTCTTGAAGGCAGGATTTATCAAACCATTCCTGCCGACAAAACGCCCTTGGAACATATCCAGAGCAGTCTTGGTAATCCGCAGTTGATAATCTCTGGGTTCGATCTTGAACCCGCTGATTAATTTCTTGTCTAACATCTAAATCTCCTTGATTTGTGTCTTTGTCTCTCCGCTTACCCATTATAACAGACTTTCCTTCCTAGACAATACTGCATACCCCCCCCAATAAATATGCTTCTAAATATGCTTCAAGTATTATATTGTCAGGACCGGTAGATTTGTTACAGAGAATAGGCGGACCGATAGTATTCGACCGCAAGTAACACAAACCGATGAAAATGGAGGAAGTCACAAAGACTGAGGCATAAGAGCCTCAGATGAAAGGGTGAAATGACGGACGATTTGATCTACATCGATGGGCATGATAACGCGATATTAGGGTATGGGAATCAGTATCCAAACGACAATTTGGTGATCTATTCTAAAAGACAGATCATCGAAAACCTCATGGAGCTTGATATAACATGGGAGCAGGCTCAAGACATGTTTGATGCGACGCTATCGAATCTGGATCTTGGGCACGGCACGCCTATCATATGTGATGATTTGGCAGTTAGGCCAGACATATTGTCTGGAGGCAATGAGTCTGATATAATATAGTGGGTTTTGAAATTCTAAGTTTATAAAGGAGAATGAGATGCCGAATTGGTGCGAGTGCGACCTGAAAGTATCGGGTCCACATCAAAAAGTCGAGACTTTCCGAAATGCGGTTTCTTGTGCAGACGATAAGGCTGCCTTCCGCATCAATAACATTATCCCGCTACCAGACTCCCTACGGGATGCGGTGGCCGGATCTGACGAGCGATTTTATGATTGTTTGTATGGCACTGAAGAGATGTTTAAGAATGTGATAAAGATCTACAAAGTTGAAACAGATGATCGTATGGAGGCTCTCAGAGAGATAGTTAGAAATTATGAAGTGGCAACTACCAAGACTTTCGAAGAGCAAGTTGTCGACGCTGTTGCTAAAGCTGATCTTTATCTAAGCAATGAAAAGACATATGGCCATACCACTTGGTATTCTTGGTGCACAGAGCACTGGGGCACGAAGTGGGATTGCAACAACTCAGTGATCGAGAAGACCAAAGAAAAAGACGGCAAGCTGATTGTGGTCTATGGCTTTGATACTGCTTGGTCGCCACCGATCGCTGCCATGACAGAGATTTCAAAGAAGTTCCCAGATCTGAATTTCAAATTGCGATACTATGAGGCCGGATGCGGCTTCAAAGGACTATTGATTCTTGAAAATGGGCTTGTTATAACACACATACAAGGGTCTTATACTGGCCAAAGAGGAGGCTAAGATGAAGTGGTACGAAATTAACAACAACGTGCTGAAGCTAGCAAGGCAGATGCACGAGGACGGATATTGGAACGGCGAAGGGGGTGTTAGCAACTTACTTTACTTCTTTGGGAAACCTTGGAAGTATGAAGCCGAGTGGGAAGAGTATAATCCCCAGGAGGTATCACTAGTATTAAAGAAAGAGGAATAGGATTGACGATATTGTGTTGGTTTGTTAGGATTTAAGCAGTTGGTAACCGGCGACATTCGCCGACCCAGACCAGTTGGCAAAAGGAGATAGAGATGAAGCCATTAGTTACTGTTAGTGATAAGATTTTGGCAGCGTTGGAATCGGGTCCAGCGACTGATCTAGACATTTCTAAGGTGCTTAAGTGCACGAGAAAATTGGTGGCCGACATAAGACGCCATCTGTTTGTGACAGGACATATCAAGCAAGCAGGGATTAAGACTCTGAAGAACGGGGCGACAAGAAAGCTCTGGTGTCTCAGTGCCAAGGAGAAATGCCTTCGGTTTTGGCCTACGGCTAAAAAATCCACAGCTAGCAAGCCCATTTCTAGTGAGCCGATAATAACCAACAGAAAAAACGATGACGTTTCTAATCTCCTTGACTTTGCTAAAAGCTATCCGAACGCTATAAAGCTATTGGTCGACGACTCGGTTATAGCTGAATTAAACAATAAGCTCCATGAGGTTTATACGACAATAGTAAACATTATTCCGCAAGTAGACAAGCTACAAGATCTTGAAAGGCGCTTAGGACCACAGCAAAATACTGGTGAAGCCCCACGAGAGGCAAAGGATTGGTGCGGTCAGCCGACGATACGCAATGTAGTCAGAACCAGCCCAAAGATTAAACTGGATCTGGCGGATAAAAAAGCATTGCATCACAATTACGTTGTGTTGGGCAAGTCGACTTATGAACTAGCAAAGATGTCTGGCACTTATCCGAATAAAGTACGAAGGGCGCTTTTTTTAGCTGACATAAAAATGAGGGAATATACCGCTTCTAAAGGTATTGTTGGCGCTTCAGGGAAGCTTAAACTTGGTCGACGTGAAAAAGGACCAAGCGAGAAATCCGTATCTCCATTAAAGGTTGCGAGTTCAAGCGGCAGGTCGATGTACAAAAGGCGCAAAAGGCTACTTTCGACACCTGAGTATAGGAAGATCTATGAGTTTTTGCTTAGTAGCAGTAATCAGTCTGCTTACCAGATTCATAGAAATTCACCAGAATTAAACATCAATCAGGTGAAGAATGGGCTAAGCAGAATGTTATCGATCGGCCTGATCCAAAGAACCGGCACTCACCGAGACATCGGCAGCAAGAGGGGCAGGGCTTTAATTTGCTGGTCCGCTGTTACTAGCAAGAACATTACCGACATCTTTGCTATGTCTGTGCTAGAACCAGAAATGCTACCAGAAATGCTGCCAGAAAAGCTGCCAGAAGATACTCAGATCCAAAATCAAGAAGTACAAGACCAAGAGGTGGTCTTCCAACATCCTCAAGAGGTGGTTAACGAGATTTTGTCGCCTATTGAGGGCTAACGATACGGGGAGATTAACTCCTTTTTTTCCCCGTATTTTATACAACAAGACGCAGATGGTACTACGATACTATCTGCGTCTTGTTGTATACATCAAAAATAAAATAATAAGAGATTGGAGATGATATGGCATATAATCAGGCGAACTTGAATAATGCAATAGCAGCAATGATGCGTAGTATCAAGGGCCCTCTTTTAGAAGCGGCACACGAAGGAGACGACGAAGACCAAGAATACGACTTTGGTAGTGATCAAGACTGGGCAGACCCAAAAGACGATAAATCTGGTCAATTACAACACATTTTTAAAGAATTCGCAGGTCAGGCCGCCAGATTAATCGAGTTGAGCGAATCAGAAGATGTCGAAATTATAGTAAGTCCCATGAGGTATGGTGGGATGTACGGCTCTAGAAGAAGGATATATCTGGGGGCCACCAGAAGCACAAGCGGCGAAGGAAACCTTAATATTTTCGGGCACGAGTTAGGGCACGCTTACAGGGATAGATTCCATGGGCCTATTTATGACATTTATCTTCTAAAAGACCCCAGGACCGGGAATCCGATCAGTGCAGAAGAGGCCGCCCGTGCTGTGAGCTTTGAGGAACAAGAAGCTTGCCGGCTAAGTGCTATATGGTTTGAGCAGATAGGAATGACGACCTATATTAAAAATACAGATCATGGTTATAAACAGTATATGGGATTTTTAGAAGAAGTTCGCCGGCGCGGCATTAGAACTCATGACGAGGCGTCAGACTTCTTCCTGAAGATGGCAGGCGGTTAATCACACTTTTTTTGGGAATTCTTACACATATTACATTCATAATACGGCGTATTCTTGACGTTGTCTACAGTTGTATCACTAACGATGTTATGACCACACGACAATTTAATAATATATTTTGTATCAGAGACTTTTGTTGGTATATCAACGATGTTGGTGAATGTTAAGATAAACCACTTTTGGGTTTCTATTAGCGTGGGCTGTATGATAAAGCTGCCCCTGATTGTTTTATCGATCTTTATCTCGACCGTTATGTTTTTAGTATCTTGGGGCTCGTTGAATTCGACGTCAGCCAGTGGGCCCAAGAGGTCGTGGGGGTCACAACTATATCTCTTCATCGCCTCTTTCGCTCGTTTATCAACGTACATGTGATAATCTTTATTACATATTGTTATCTTAGACATTTCTTCCCTTTCTAGCTTCATTCTTGAAGTAATCACATTGATCTAAAAACAAATTGGTTTCCTTCCACCAATACCAAGCATCAAAAACACTGACAAAGCCACCAAATCCTAAGCCGTCAGAGCTACTAGATGTTTTAGTACTCCTTGTTGTTAATTCACCCTTCTCAAAGGCATTATGGATCGTAATATACAATTCATTGAGACGGTTGAATAGCATATTAGCCATTTTATACCTTATGATAAACTCCTTATTCGTCGAAAGCTCTGGACTCACACTGTGGGCCTTTAACAACATTTGTAAATTATATTCTACTTCATAGTATGGCATAGCCCAAGTCTCGACGACCGCGCAATGCTCAGCGGCATTTTCTATAAAGATGTCCGTCTTAGGCACCTGATAAGACTGAAGAAATATTTCTTCAATCAGTGTTATGCCTTTCATGTCCCAATAAGACTGAGTCAATGACTGCGCATTAGCAATACTATCAGCATCATTCTTCCATTTGTTAACCAACTTCACGCGCAGCGCTTCATCGCACGGGACGCTAAATGTCGGCCGGTAAGGCCGCCTGTGATGGGTCGCGCATGGGTCGGCGTCGGGATCGTAGCCGCATTTGGCAGCTATATCCATATGCCGCTTGAGATTTTCACTATTTAAAGTGTCGGCATATCGTTTTCCCGTCCCACCGGGCCCGCGTTTAGCCAAGGCTTCTTGGTCCATTTCTTTTTCAAGAGTAAGCCAACCATCTATCACTGCCTGATAGGCTTTATACAGGCCGACATCGACAAAGCATTGAAGTAATATTACTGGTATCAAGATTGGTGAGAATATGAGTGCGCAGAGGCTTATCAGGCCCCAATAAAACATGCCGGCAATTATCTTAGCCATCGTTATGAGTATTCCTTTCAATAATTTCAGATCTTAGTATCAAGATGTCTCTCGAGCAGTCGAAACTCAGTTTGACTCGACTCGGCGACAGATCGGTTACGGTGACGGTAATAGGGCCCTGATTTGTCTCTAATGTTACCTTTTCACCTACACGGCGAGATAGAACTAATCCCATTGTATCCTCCTTAATCTTTTGGTGCAAATCCATTTCTACCTGAGCCACTTCCTTTGGAGGTGAGGACGTCTGGGTCTCGGAAATCTGTTGAATAAGTATCGCTGCAATCTATACAATACATTGTATTTGGTAACACCAAAAGTCTTGCGTGCGGGATCTGCTTCCCACATTCACTACAGTTAACCACAGCTTTCACAGATTTCTTACCCACGGCGCGCCTCCAAATAAATTGTAAATATAGTTACCGAGTTATTATAACAAAATAAGTTTTGATTGTCAATATGGAGTTTTAAATGTCAAGAAAGAAGCAAACACTTGAAGAACGCGTGCTGATAATGTTTAAGAATTCTGCTCTAGGCCTGACAGATGACGAATTGGTTCATTATATCCCCGACGCTAATCCCGGAACCGTTAAGATGGTGCGGTGCAGATGCTTGTCGTCCGGCGATTTGGTCGCAGACGGTACGGCTAGAGCTTCTCGCTCCGGGCGCATGGTGAAAGTGTATCGATATGCTGGTAATATGATGAAAGAACGGGATAAGAAGAGCAGTGTAGCACCTGTCAAGGCAGAGAAGAAAAATGAAGTGAGAGTTGATAAAAGCGCTGATATTCGAGAAGCGATTGGCGGCCTGCTATCGATCATCAGACTGATCGAGACGCAATTACCGCGCCATTTAAAGAAAAATAACTAATACTATAAAAGTTTTCCTACCAGGAAATCGACAAACACGTCTGCCTCAGCCGGTGAGTACCAAGTCTCATAAGTGTCTGTGTTCTGGTGGCACTGGGCCCAGCGATCACAATAACCGGATTCTGCGATTTGCTTTGCATCCGCCGTATCAATAAGAGCGATGCATGCACTACCTTTAGTAGAGCCTAATAAGTGCGAAGCGTGGCCGCAGTTATAAGGCATACTAACAGGAAGCATTCCGTCTAATAATGTCTTATGTTCATCTTCGGTTTTACCGAAAGCGCCACCATAAGCGTCTATGGCTATAATATCACCTGATGCTGTCAGCTCTAAGTCTATTAGGTAATCTACTTTATACCATAGATGGTTAACACCATTTTTGTGGGGGTCGCCTAATTCTTCAGCGTCAACCCAAGCACATAGTACGTTGTATTTTGGCTGAGTCTCTCTCAATTTATTACATATTTTAGTAAGATTCAAAAGGCTTACTGAATTATCGAGGCAATTCTCGTAATCATTTTTAACAACATCATGATGAGCAGTTATAGCAATGGTATAGCTGTCATCCCTTCCTTTGATGAAAAGGCTAAGGTTATGATATGATCCCATGTAGGTGGTAATAACACCGACATCCCCAATCATATCATTTACAATGGCTAATTTGGGGATGCCAGATAGTTTTTCAGGATTAAACATTAGTCAAAATCCTCATCAGCATATTCTTCATCGCCATCATCGGCCAATGCACTATCAGAATCGCCATCGACAGGGCCTGATTCTTCATTAGTCGCTTCTTCAGATTCATCTTCGGAATGCGAGAATAAACCAAAGTCGCATGACATATCACCGTCTGAATCTAGCTTAATTTTGATACTATCCCACAGATTCTGTACACCACTAGGTATATTCTTGATGGCTTCTTTATTACCAGATGTCTTCACACCTGCTGAAAGGAAGAAATCGTGGCACATTTTTAAGAATTTAACATGCTCAGCGATCTTTTTTGGTGGTTTTTCGAGATATTTCTCTACATCATCAACCACTTTGCTCAGCTGGCGACTCACCAACATGATCTTCATCGTATCTGTCTTTGTCATCTCAAACCTCCGGTTAGAACTATGTTTTCCACTCCTATAAATTGTAACAGACACGACTGAAAAGACAATACACCCAAGCAAATTTACCAAAACGG
>Ga0181357_1000288_pt1 | contig 18216 bp, 25 predicted proteins | sample Fa13VDMM110DN_FD_130094 | JGI IMG/M metagenome (GOLD analysis project Ga0181357, IMG submission 130094) | Freshwater viral communities from Lake Michigan, USA - Fa13.VD.MM110.D.N | ecosystem: Environmental > Aquatic > Freshwater > Lake | place: USA: Michigan | collected 2013-09-24 | reverse complement strand
TCGCTGATACTTCCGGGCGCGGCCAGCATCACGACGGCGGCCGGCGATGTTGCTAACCTTGTGTCGCTGGGGTCGGGCAACTGGCGCTGCACCGCCTACACGCGCGCGGCGCTTGTGCCCGGCACGGCTGTGGCGATGGTCGGCGACACCGGGTCGGGCGGTACGGCCGGCATCGTGCCGGCTCCAGCCGCTGGCGACGCGGACAAATATCTGACCGGCGCGGCGACGTTCACTAGGCCGGCGCGTGTGTTGCTGGCGACGAAAACGCCCGCTGCCGCCGCGTCGGTTACATTCCTGGCGGCGGACGGATTAAGTACTACTAAATACGCGAGCTACGAGTGGATTATTGAAGATCTTACGCCGTCCGTGGACGGCGCTGACCTGGCTATAGTTTACTCGACCGACGGTGGGACTATTTATTTAACGTCAGATTACTGGTACGCTTATGCTGGAATTGCTACCAACATGAGCGCGTCTGAAATCTTCATTCAGGACGACGTGTCGAATTCGTCAGGCGAAGGTACTTACGGCTCTATTCTAATTATTACAAACCCGCGAACCAAAATTCAATCCACTTTAGCGCGCATTAACGCTGGCGGGACTGCGTATAACGATATCTCAACGGGAGCGCACATAACCTCGACGGCCATCACCGGGTTTAAATTACTCTACACTTCGGGAACGCTCACCGGCACCGTCAGAATTTACGGGAACACCAAATAATCATGACCGAATCTCTACCCCCTGCGCCGGCCGGCGACATCCTCGCGTGGCTTGCTCTGGCCTCGACGCGCAGCACGTCGGCCGCGACGCTCGCGGCAAGCGACCTACAGGCTCGGTTGCAAGAAGTTGCCGACACGATAACGGCGATGCGCGATCCAAGCCGGCTTCTCGTGGTCTACACCGTGGCGTGGCTTGCAGCGGCAGCGGCGCCCGACACGTCGGCCGCGACGCTCGCGGCACCCGACGCGCGACACCAACTACGCCAGGCCGGCGATATAATCCGCTATTTGCGGATTGCCACCGATTATTAGATTCAGGAATTGCAACAGTGGAAACCCATGACATCCAGTACATGCTTGGCCAGATCGACGGGAAGCTGGATAGCATAAAGGCGCGTCTTGACAGCGCCGAAAGGATGGAGCCGCGCGTCCGCAAGCTGGAGAACTCCAACGCGCGGACGCACGGCGCCCTTGGTTTACTCGGTTTTATCGTCGGCGCTCTTGGTCTCGACCGGATATCCCGTTTCTTCCATTAATTTGCGCAGCCATCGCGTCTCGCTGTTGATCCCCGCCCGCGCGCTCGACAGGACGGCGCCGGCAACCCCCGGCGGCGGGCGGTCGTTCTCCACGTTCCCCGTAACCACGGCGTCGAGCAGGATCATGGCGCAAGCCGCAACGTGGGCGAGATGGCTCTGCCCGCTCTCGGGGTCGGTGTCCTCCCCGTCAAGGTAGGCCACGAGGTGGCGCTGCGCCGCCGAGATGTACGTCGTGGTCGTGACCGGCTGGCCGCGCCAGTTGTAAGCCCCGTACTTGGACGCCCCCGACTCCATCACTCGCGCAAGCGGGATCAAGGCGCTGGCGGGGATCAGGTGCAGTTGTGGCTTGGCCTTGCCGGCGGCGTGCTTCGGGTTCGTCATCGGTACTTATCCCGCATCCGTTCTTTGAAATCGCGCAGTTCTTCCCCTGTCGAACGCCCCTTAGTCTCTCCCGTCGCCGGTTCCGGGGGGTTGAAAAAGGGTTCCGTGGTCCCTGGGGGTAGGCGGTCGTCCTCCGTGTGCATGGCCTACTCCAGCCCGAGGACAGAGATCGCGGCAAGGACTGCCTCGTCGAGGTTCCCGCAGACTGCGGTGGCCAGCTCGCGGGTAAACAGGTGGTTGTGGTGGCGATCCAGAACGGCCACGATTGGCACGCCGTGGGCGTCGGCCCAGCCGAACTCCACCATCGAGCCAACGCTGGTCTTCACGCCGTCCCGAAAGTAGGCCAGCACAAGGTCGCTGGAGCGGACGTCGTTGCGGTCGCGCCGCACGATCGCGTTGTCGCTCAGAAGCGGCTGGTCGGGGAGGATCGGCGTGTCCCCCGACAGCGGCCCGGTGAAATGCCCCAGCACGGACTTGCCGCGCAGGGGGTCGAGGAACCTCACTTCCCGATCCTCGACCAGTTGCTTCATCCGCGGGTTGTCGCGGACCTTCTGCCGCCATCCAAAGGCGGCCTGCGGGTAGGTGAGGCCGGCAATTGGCCCGCACAGATAGATGGTCTTCATGCTCTCCACTTTGCCTTCCACATGGTGACAACGGCGCGCTTGCCGTTGGGGTATACGACGACATGGGAATGGGTCCAGCTCGACGGCCCCTTGTTGTAGCCCATGTCGAGGTCGCTCGACGTGCCCGTGACGTACACCCCGTCCACGATGGCGGCGGAATGACTGTGGCCGACGATCGCCTTGCGGCCCATCCGGGCCAGGTTGTTGGCGTTGCCTCGGGTTCCGTTCGGCCCTCGGTGCCCGTGCATCCCCAGCTCGATTCCACCGTTGGCGTCCGGGCAGACGATGTAGCTCTCGTCTTCACAAAGGAAGCGGTGCGTGTCGGCCGCTCCTGAATACCGCATTGCGTACTCGAAGACATGCAACGGCTTGCGCCGGGCAATTGCCTTGTAAACTTCCCCCTGCAAGTGCAGAAAAAAAAGAGCGTTCTCCGGGTCTTCCCGGTAGTCGACAGTGTCGAGCCAGCGCGTCAGCGCCTCGTCGTGGTTGCTGGCAACGACCACCGTCCTGCACCAGTATCGGGAGCGAAAGATCAGCGCTCGGGCGGCCTCCCCGATTTCCAACTGCACGTTGTTCTCGGCCTTGGCGCCGGCGGAATGGCGCTCGAACCGCCGATGGCCGCTGTCGATCTCGTGGTGGTTCCGGGAACGGAAGTCGAGCAAGTCGTGGAACACTTGATGCCGTGGCCGCAGGGTCTCCAGCATCCCGCCTTTGCCCCAGGCCAACTCGGCCACCGTCGGATCGCCGCGACGGACATGGCAGTCTCCCCAGACAATCGCCGTTACCCGGTTCTTGGTCGTCACCTTGCCGCGTGACACTTTGACGTCGAGATCGTGGATCGCACCGCTGTTGTCAGCATTGAGCTGGCGAACAAACCAGTTTCCCTCCGCGTCGACCTCGACGACCAGCCCCCCAAAGCCGTGGTGGAACTCGGCCAGCATACCCGCCTTTTTCTGTAGGTAGTTCCGCTTCGTCGCCGTTCCGCTGGTGTAGACCAGCTTCGTGCCCTCGTGCTTGCCGGACGCAATCGACTGCATGGCGAACTTCGCGTGCGGCAGGATGCACGAGTTGCGCCCAGTGTACGCCTCGAAGCCCGAGATCGGCCGCTTGGCCGTCGGCAGGATCTGAACCTCGCCGCACCACTCCAGCCCGGGGGCCAGCGTGATACGCTGATCGGCAATGTAAGGGGCGATCGCCGGGTCAAACCACGTCGTCTCCTCGTCCGCCGTGGCGCCGGGTTTGGCGGAATTCTTGTGAAACCGCGTCTCGTAGTGGTAGCGCGCCACGAGCACCGTGGCGTCGTAGTGCTTTGCCAAGGCAAGCAAGTTTGCCCACGCGCCGGAGTGGACTTTTGTGTTGTTCTGGGCCGAGCTTACAATGTAACGCTTCATCGCATCAGGCCCTCCTTCTTGAGCGCTTCGGCCAACGGGCGCCACGTCTCCTCGCGCTGATGCCACGGCGCTTTCCTGCGCGTTATTTCATCGACCTTCTTGGCGCAGATGCGGATATGTTCGCGGCGTTTTGCTTTTTGAAATTCCAGATCATACGCGGCCTTCACCCGCAAGAGCTGGGCTGGCGTGTACCCCGTGAAACTCTCGTCGGTCATTTCAAGTTTGCCTTTTTCCAGAGTTCAATCAAGGCCCCAAGGGGCAGGATCGCCACCCACGGGCGGTAGTTGGCCCGGTGTACGACGACGGGCGTGTTGCCGCCGGCGTCCGTGTCGGCCTGGGCAAACGCCTGCCAGAGCTGGAGCTTCTCCGTTCGCTTCACTTCCAGGTGCAGACCCTCCATCGAATGCACGACGTCCGGGCTGTCGTCGCCGCCCGAGAACTGCTGGCCTCGGCGGGCCTCGATCCCGCGGCCCCGAAGCAGGGCGGCTACCTCGCGCTCGCCGACCTTGCCCTTTTCCTTCGACATGGCACCCACTATTTATGATACCTCCGGCCTTCCCATCCTTCGGCCCGGACGGGCCAGTCGTCGCGCCAAGGCTTGGAGCGCGTTATGCACTCCACGAGATCATCGACCGCATCGGGGCGGTCCGCGTCAACCTCGCAAACAATTTCGTCGTACACCGTCAGGACGATCGGAAGGCCAGCAGCCTCAGTCTCGAACATCCCCTCGACCAGCACGTCGCGGCAAGCGGCTTGCGTTACGTTCTCCGTAAGCTTCCCGCCCCACGTCTGAACGCGCTTCCACTGCCCTTCCTTCCAGCTCAGGTAGGACAAGACCGGCTTCGTCCCTCCCCACGGCATCTCTTCGAGGGTGACCTCGGGAGAATGGTAGCAGATGGATCGGCCCGACGGCAAGCCGCACACAAGCCAATCGCCTTGGCAACAATAGCTTATGCCGAGGTACTCGCCCTCGCCCCCGCGCACCGCCTCGATCGCGGCGTACTCCAGCCCGCTCCAGTACTGCGGGATGGCCGGGTTACCCCGCCGCCACGCGTCGCGATAGCGCCTGACGTCATCGTCAGAGTGGTCCGGGCCATCGTCAAAGTTGCGCCACGCACCTACTCCACCGCCGTACCCGAAGGCGAGTTCGCAGGTCTTGCCCGACTGCCTCTCCTTCGGGTGCGTCTTCTTGCTCTCGACCTTGTAGCCGAACACGATCGAAGCTGCGGCGCAGTAGGGGTCCTCTCCCCGGCGGAAGACGTCGATCTTCGCCTTCTCGCCCGACAGACACGCCAGCCCCACGGCCTCGATCGCCGTCAGGTCGGCGGCCACCAGCTTTTTTCCTGAAGCGGCCACGATCATGGGGCGCAGGGCGTCCGATACCGCAAGCATGGCGTCGCCGTAGACCATGTCGACGAACTCGGTATCCCGCGTCTTGATCGCCTCGATCAGCCAGTCCAAGTCGATGTTCTCGTTCGAGGGGCGGGGAAAGTTCAGCGGCTGGACGAGGCGCCCGGCGTTGCGGCCGGTGAAGGCGCCGTGATACTGCGACGACCCACGGATGCGGCCGTCGGAACAAACGCTCTTCTCAAACGCCGCCAGCTTCTTGGTCGAGGACTTGGCGAGGATGGCGCGCAGCTCCAGCGCCCGCCCAACCTCGCCGCCGTGTTTTTGGGCGACCTGCGCCTTGACCGTGTCGGCCGTGAAGTCGGGCAGGTCGAGGCCCCTTGCGGCCAGCCATTGGAGGACTTTGTCGCGTTGGCCGAAGGTCAACCCAGTGATCGAGCGAAACTCCGCGCCCAGGCGGTTCTCGACGTCGGCCACGATGTGACGGGCCGCAGCGACCGCTTCCATGTCCACAGCAAAGCCACGACGATTGATCCGCTCGTTCAGCAGGTAGGCTTGCTGGGCCGCCGCCGGGCTGTGGCCGAGGCGCGTGCGCACCGCCCGCTCGACCCGAACGTCCTGCTTGCAGTAGTCTCCGTAGGCGTCCATCAGCCACGGGTCTTTAATGCGCGTGCGGCTGTCCTTCTTCGTCGGCTTCTGCGGCTTCGACAGGAGCGACATCAGCCGGCGGCCCTCCTTGTCCTTGCGGACAAGAAGGTCGAGCGCGTCGCCCACAGCATCAAGGCCCAGAGGCAACGCACGCTCGGCCGCTCGGGCCATGGTGCAGCGCCAGCGGTTGGGCTCGATCGGGGGGAAGCCGTGTCGGGGGACACCGACGTTAGTCCAGATCGCCTCCTCGAACCCCGCGCCGTGGGCGTCGATTGGCCCGCTGCCGACGAGGTAGTCGGAGAGCTTCTCGGGGAAAGCTTCGCCCAGCAGACCGCCGGGTGTCCACAGCACGGGCGCCTCGTCGTCAAGCGCCCACGCCAGCATCAGGATCTCGGTCGAGAGGTGTTCGGAGTACCGCCACGCACCGCAGTCGGTAACGTCGAGTTCGGAGTAGGTCTCGAAGTCGATCGTCAGCATGGCCGGTCCCGTCAATCAGGTTGGAGGGGTTTCCACCCTCCTGCTCGCGCTTGGTAGCCTGACGATCTGCCGGGAATTCTGTACCCGCCCGACTGGGTCTCGTCCCCCTAGAAGGGAATGTCGTCGGCCCCGCCAGTGGGGTCCGCATTGCTCTCGCCGCCAAGGATCGCCTTGAACACGTCCTTGGCGGTCCGGCCGGTGAGACGGTCGCCGTCGCGGGTCTTGAGGACCATGTTGACGTAGGCCGTCAGGAAGCGGTTCTCGCCCGTCGGGGAGTTCGGCGCCGGGATCGCGACGGCCACGAAGTTCAGCTCGGCCCGCGCGTAGCAGCCGGCGTAGACCTTTGACGCGTCGAGGATGTCGTTGCCTTTCGTGTCGACCACCTGCGGCTTGAAGCCGGAGCTGAACTTCACGAGCGTCTGGCCGCGGTACGCCTTGACCTGCTCCTCGGTCTTGCCGACGCGCAACAGCCGGGCGGCCTCGCCGTCGCCGCTCTTGAACAGGGCGTTAAAGATCGGCCCGAGGGCCTCCTTCGTGATGTCCGGCCACATCTCGCGGGCGGCCTTTACCGCCATGGCCTTGAGGTCCTTGAGGTCGGTATCGGGTGCGAAGAGCGCGAGGCCCGAATACTTCGGCTCGCCCTGCGCTTTGCCGTTACGCATGAACGCCTTCGGCTCGAAGAGCGTCGGGAAGTGCAACCGGAACTCCGGCGTCACGATCTGGTTCTGATTCTTGGCCATGGTCAACTCCTGGTGCAACGAACTGTGTATAGTCCCACGATCACGGGCTCGTGGTCAACCCGAATACGTCGACCGCGTTGCGGCCCTTCACCCCCTCTCGCGCATCGGTTGCCTTCGCGATCGTCTTGCCGGTCTCCGGCTTGAACGCCCACGCCTTGGTGAACACCTTGCCTCCCGGCAGCTTGTCGACCGCCGCCGGAGACAGCAGGGCCGGCTTGGAGTACGCCTCCTCGCCGAACGTCTTGGCCACCGCGGTTTCCGCGTTCTCCTTCCACGCCCGATCGGAACGCTTGTCGACGAGCTTCCACCCGGGGACCTGCTGATTCTTCGAGACCCGCGTGAACGCCTCGTCGAGCAGGGCCTTGCCAAGAATCTTGAGCGTCTCGTAGGCGTCGAGCGCGCTTGCTAACTCCCAGCCTTCCAGATCGACCAGCTTTTCTTCGGCCATAGCCGTCAACCTCTTCATGATGCCGTGCAAAGCGGGGCAGCGGAGCTTCACCGGGCAAAACCGGCATTGCTCGCCGGAGACCAGCTCCGCGTCGGGTTCCTTGGTGCGCTGGGCGGCGGGCTTCCACTCGTTCTCCACCCACGCCAGCACGTAGTCCTTGGTCGTCGTCCACGTTTTGGGCGCCCCGTCGCCGCAGCGCGGCTGGACGATCGTCAGGCGAATCTCGTCGGGCACCTGAAGTCCGCCTTCACCCAGCAGTTCCTCCGCCAGGGCTTCTCCAATCACGCCGGCGGCGTATTGAAGCGCCTGCGTGTTGCCGACGGGGTCGACGGGCACCCCGGCTCCGTGTTTGTAGTCGATGACCTCCAGCCACGACCTGCCGCCGTCGGTGCAGGAGACGACGGCGTCAGACGTTCCAAAGAAGGCTTCGTCAATGTCGGGGCAGTGGAAGCCGTGCTCGACCAGCAGCCGGGTCGAGGGCAACGAGCGGACGTAGTCGACGTAAACCTGCACCGCAGCAGTATCCTCGACCGTTGTGATGCCCGCGTGGCCGTCGATCGCCCACTCGTGGCCCGTAAACTCCCACGGCTCGCGGTCGTCTTCAAGACAGACCGAGCCGATCCGGTGAGCGTTGGTGCCAGCGGCGGCATGAACGCTCGTGCTATCCGGCTTGCCCCCCTCGACTGCTTCGAGCTGGTCGATCAGGGCTACGGAGCCGGGGCAGTGCATCCACCGGTGGGTGGACGAAGCCCCGAGCTTGGAATGCACGGCCATCAGGTCAGCTCCGGCCGGACGCGCATACCCTTCGCCAGCTCCTGCCCGAGGCCCCTGAAAAGTTCGGCCGCTTCCTCCCACGACAGGAGAACCTCGTGTTCGCTATTAATCGTCAATTTGATCGGCGGCCTCGCCGGCGGCAGGATCACGGGTGGGGCATCGGGCAGCTTCACGAGCTGGTCGTTGACCTCCAGAAAACCTTTTTCACTCATCGTGCAATTCTCCGTTGGTTATTTGCAGAGCTTGTCGAGGACCGCGTTGTGCTCCCTGATCTGAGCCTTGGTCTCGGGCGCGTCTTGCTGCGCGCTGTAGGTGATCGGCCGGGCCAGCAAGCAGAAGTCACTGACGACGTGCGGTTGGCACCCGGCGGCCAGCAGGCTAACGGCCGTTAAAATCGCGGTTGTACGGGTCATCGTCCTCGGCCTTCTTTGATCGGTTGACGCTGGCGCGTGCCTTGTTGGCTTTGATGCCCCGGTTCAAGGCCTCGGCGGTATTCGCCGCACGTTCCGCGGCCTTTCCGGCCCCGAAAGCCCGCAACAGCCCGACGGCAATCGCGAGCATAAAGGCGGCAATCACGCCCCCTATGATGTACAGACGCGTCACGCCACGCCCTCGCGGTGCATCCGCAGGCGATCGCGGCGGATCGCGCGAAAGGCGAAGAACGCAAAGCCCCCGCCAACGATGGCCATGAAGGCCATAATCGCGGCAACGCGCCAGTCGAGGCCGGCGGTGGCCGCGATGACAGGGACAGCGACCTGCGCGGCGATCGTGGCCTGCTGGCCGATGGCGCCGTTGTCGGCCGTCTGGAGGATCTGAGACGCGTTAACGTCGCGACGGATCACGTTAGGCGTGTCGGGCTGAACGACATAGCCGGGCGGCGGCCCGAGGGCGGCCGAGATGCCCGAGTTGATCTCCGCCCACGAGGCCGTCATGCCCTCGCCGCTCTCGATGGCGTTCATGGCGCCGACAACGGCCATCAACGCCTTGCGGTCAGCTTCGGTGGCACCCCCGGTCAAAAACGTCATGTCGAAGTCGGGCGAGACGTTGGCCTTCTTGGCCACGCCGGCAAGGTAGGCGGCGGTGTGGTTTTGGTAGTTCGCCGTGGCTGAGGTGTCGACCAGCGGTGCCCAGGTGTAGATCAGGCGGCGCAGGGTGCGGCCGATCGAGACCGTGCCCGTCTCCGTCACAATGCGGGAGCTGGCGGGGGCCAAGATCGAGCGCATGTTGATCGTTGCGGCACGGACGCCGGCAATGTTGTTTTCGAACTTGCAAAACGAGCCCGTAGCCGGGTTGGTGGAAACGCCGGTCTGGCCTCGCCACTGCTCGCCACGGGCCAGGGGGCGTAGGTTCAACGGGTTGAAATTGTCGCGGGCGAGGGACATGTCGGTCTCCGTGGAAAGAGTCAGCGGGGCGCCGGGGGAGAAAGGAGGAAAGACCCCGGCGCCCCTAAGAGGCGGCTAAATTTGCCCGCCCCTATCTCTTGGCCTTGCTGTCGGCCACGAGCTTGGCGAGGTCGGCCACAAACGCCTTCCGGACGTAGGGCTCCAGCTCGCGCAACGCCTTGACCTTGTAGTTTTCGGCCATCAGTTTCTTGATCGGGTCGGCAGAACCCAGCGTGGCCGCGGTTTTGGACGCCACGGTCTGAAGGGTTTCGTCGGTCACCGGCTCCTCGGCTTCGGCCTTGGCGGCGGCCGGCGCCGGGTCGGTAAAGTCGAACGCTTCGTCGGCAAGTTTGGCCGGCTCCGCAACAGCCGCCGCAACTTCCTCAAAGCCTGGCATGTCGTCGGCGGGCTTGGCGGCCGGCTCGGCCTTCTTTGGGCGGCCGACGGGGCGCTTGGCTTCGGCCGGTGCGTCGGCGACAATGGTCGCGGGGACCGTCCCGGCGGCGAGGGTCACGGTGTACGTGACGAGGCCGAGGATGCGCTCAACGGCCATCTTGGCCCTGCGGCCCATCTCCTCGGCGGCGGCGAGGGCGCCCTCGTTGGCGTGTACGCCGCCGAACTCGACCTCAGCTTCCTGGTGCTCGTAATTACCAAGGTTGTGGCGGCGCAGATAGCGCCCCTTGATCGTGACGGTGTCCGTCATGTGCAATCTCGCTCTCAGGTGGGTGTTGGTTGGCGGGGTTGAAAACCTCTCGACCCCATTATTCTCGCCCGGAAACGGACGTGGCGTCAAGCCTCTTGTCGGCGGCTTCTATTCTTTCCCCGATCCATCGCATGACGGGCACGGCCATGCTGTTGCCGATCGCCTTCCATCGATAGTAGTCGGGCGCGGGCTTGCCTTTGAACTCCACCGCAGTATGGCCAACGGGAAACCCCTGCGCCCTCTCACACTCCGCCGGCGTCATATGCCGTACTCCTTCCCCTCGGGGGCCGACGATCAGCGTCTCGGTCTCGTAGTCCGAGCGGGTCATCCCCCCGGCGTTGAGACATCGGCCAATACGAGGCGCCCAGCCTCCGTCCGCAAGGCTTCCGCCAATTGCGGGGGCAACCTCTTTCGCCGTTTCTCCGCGCGCCGGAGGATGCCCGCGCACGCCCTCGGGCTCAAATAAAACTTCGGCGGGACCGCGCCAGTCTCCAAGATGGCCGACAACGAACAGACGCTTGCGTCGCTGGGCCAGTCCGAAATACTGAGCGTCAAGCACTCGCCAGGCGACGCCATACCCCCGGTCGACCATCTCCCCGAGGATGGTTCCAAACGCCCGTCCGCCGTCCGTCGACAGCGCACCGGGGACGTTCTCCCAGACGAACCAGCGAGCCCCCGCTCGACGAGCCAGGCGGACAAATTCGAGGGCGAGGTTCCCCCGGACGTCGTCGAGCCCGCCACGGGCTCCCGCGATGGAGAAGGACTGGCAGGGGGTTCCCCCGACAAGCAGGTCAATCGGTCCATCTTCCCATCCTTCGATCTGGGTGAAGTCGCCGTACAGCGTCGGCCCGTTCGCGGTACCCGCGCCGAACCGCTGTTCCAGAACCGCACGGGGGAACGGCTCGGTCTCCGACAGGAACGAGCACCTCCAGCCAAGAGGCCCCCAAGCCATCCCCGCCGCGCTTACCCCCGAGCATACGCTACCGTAGATCATAGACACCCCCCGCAATCGGTTTTGCATCGAGAACTTCGTTCGTGATCTGCGCCTTCTCTATCGCCCGCCCCAAGATCCTCTCGGCTAGGCTGCCCTGCGCCACGAGGAATTGCGCCAGGACGCTGCCCGGCTGGCCGATGCGATGCAGACGGTCGACGGCCTGCTCGTTCTCGCCCGGCACCCACGACGCTTCGGCGAAGACGCAGTGGTCGCAGGCTTCCTGCAAGCCGTCCGTGCCCGTGCCGATCGCCTGTAGCTGGCCGAGCATGACCCGTTTGCGCGGATCGTGCTTGAAGACCTCGACGTAGGCCTGACGGTTCTTCGGGCTGGTTGAGCCGTCGACCCGCAGCACGCCAAACTTGGCCAGCCCTTCCTCCAGCGTCGTCATCACGGCCTTGTGATGGGCGAAGACCACGAGCTTGTCCGTGCCCCCTTCGAGGACCATGCGGCAATGCTCGACAGCCCCCGGAGCCATGGCCTCGCCCATCATGCGGCGCACCGTGCTGATCTCGCCATCGAAGACGAAGCCGTTGTTGACCATGTCGTCTGGGTCGATGTCGAGCATCCTCTCGGCCTGTAGCGCCATGGCCACGGCACCGGTCTGCTCCTGGTACGCCAGCTCGTAGCGCTTCGGGGGCAGGTCCTTGAGCACGTCTTCCTTGAGGCGCCTGACCATGAAATTGCAGCGCATACGCGCATTTAGTTCTGGCAGTCGGCCTGCGTATTCGTAGTGAAAGCCTCGGGGGTCCATGCCGCCGGGGTTGAAGCGCTCCCGGAACGAGGCTTCGCTCATCCAGTCGATCGCCGAATGGTCGAGCGCCTTGGCCAAGGTGTAGCACTCGCGCGGACGGTTCGGCAGCGGCGTGCCGGTCAGCACGACCTTCTGCTCGGCCACGTCGGCGATCCCGCCGTCCTTGTACTTGCCGGCGCCCCCGCCAAACAAAGCGCGGGTGCGGCCACTGTCAGGCGTCTTGAGGTAGTGGCCCTCGTCGATCACGAGCATGTCCCATCGGTCGCCGCGCAGCACCTCGAACAGACTGTCGCGGGCAATCTCGTAGGACACGACCACGTAGTGGGCGAAGGGATGGACACCGTCGCTGGCCTTTAGAACGGGGTAAACCACCACATCTGGTATGGTGGACCAAGCCCGGATCTCGCGCCGCCAGTTCAGCCGGATATTGGCCGGGCAGACAACAAGGACCCGCTTGCAGCCCCGGAGGTTGGCGAGCATGATGCTCTCGGCAGTCTTCCCCAGGCCGGGAGCGTCGCCAAACAACACGTTCTCCCGGCTTTGCGCGTACCACACTCCCGCCCGCTGATACGGAAGCGGAACCCGGCCGTTCGGAACAGGGATGTCAAGAACGACACCAACGGGTAGACGGTCAAGGTTCGAGTGCTCCCATTGTTCGCGCAGCAACGCAAGTTTATCCCGCGCCGCCGCGTCGGCCATATCCCACAGATGCAGGACGGCATACGCTTGCCGGGTGAAAAAAACAGGGAAACCGCGGGCGGCAGAGGCCGACGTCGAAAGCGTGAGGCCGGCAGCGCGCGCCAGTTTCTCCGCTTCCGCCGCGTTGGCCGCCGACCCAAACAGGAACGCCCCGTCCCGGTAGGTCAGAAGCATAAAGGTACCGTATTGGTCAATTTCGTGCTCCTTATCGGTCAATTTCGTGCTTCTTCTCGAACAACCCCTATATCGTGACATGCGGGGGGAGCTTGCGTCAAGATCCTCTTCCGCGCTATGCTTGTACCTCCATGTCGAAAGCCCTGCCGGAATTTCTCACGCTCAAGGAGGCCGCAGCGCGTTGCGGGCGGTGCTACCGGACGATCTGGAACTGGGTCCACGCGGGGTACTTGCCGATCGTCCGGCCACCCATCAAGGGCCGGAGACGCCGGGGCTCCCGCAATCTTAACTTCATCGTGCTGGGGACCGACGTGGACAAGTACGATGCCATGGCCCGGGGGCTCGAACCGAGACCCAAGAGCGAGGGGAAACGCACGCCGGACAGACCCTACCTGCACACCGGCCACCAGCAGAGGCGCCTCGCGAACATGACACCCGAGCAGTTGGAGGCGCGGCGGGAATACAATCGAGAGTACGCGAGAAGGAGACGAGAATGGGGCTTTTGACCGAGGCCGACGAGTGAGCGAAGCGCTTGCCCGCGCACTGGAGTGGGCCGAAGCCGGATGGCCTGTGTTCCCTTTCGGGAAGCATGGTTTCCCGGAGTGGCAGAAACGCGCCACCACCGATCTCGCCACGTTGAACGGTTGGGACTGGTCTTCGGCCAAGGTTGGCGTGGTGCCTGGTCTTGCCGGGTGCTTCGCCGTGGACGTCGACGTCAAGAAAGGGAAGGATGGCCGTGTCGCGCACGACGAAATACTGCTCGAAAGCGGAGTTGAAACGTGGGAACTCCCCCAGCAAGCGACACCTAACGGGGGTACTCACTACTTCTGGCGAGGTTCTGCACCCACGTCCGTCGGACTGCTCGCGGATGGTATCGACGTCCGCGGAGGGCGCGGAGATCTTGTGGCTATGGTGGGGGAAACCCTTTCTGGCGGCCTTGGGTTCGTGTTCGCCTACGGTCCTCCTCCTTGTGCGGTGGCTTCCGCGCCGGTGGCCCCACCCGCTCTCGTGGCACGATGCGGCACTCCGCGGACTAGGGCGGTACCCGACGGCGGTGCTGGAACCTCCGCGCCCCTTGTCGAACTCGACCTCCCCGTCAACGTCGCCCGGGCCGAAGCGTTCTTGGCGCGCGCCCCATCGCCGCTGGAAGGCTCGCGCAACCTGAACCTGTTCAAGACCGCCGCCACCCTGCGCGACCTCGGCGTCTCGCGGGACAAGGCGTTCGAGATGATTGCCAACCACAGACACGTTCTCGGCACCCCCGAGATGGAAGAGGACAGAAGCTATGCGACGATCAATTCGGCCTGGCGGAACGGCCAGCTCCAGCCCGGCCACAGCGCTCTCGACCCCGCCCGGTTGGCAGGAATACTCGCGGAATATGCTGACGGAGATCTACCGCCTGCAAGAACTGTTGCGCGTTCTCGCCTCTCATTATGGTCCGAGCGACGAGACCGTCCGCCGCTCCCTTGGCTCGTGCGGCGCATCCTCCCGCAGCGGGCTCTCTCCGGCCTCTACGGCCCCGGCGGGTCCTTCAAAAGCTTCGTAGCGCTCGACCTGGCGCTCCATGTGGCCAACGGTCGCCCGGTTTGGGGCGGCGAGAGCATCGTCGGCCATGGCCCCGTGATTTACGCGTCGTCGGACGGTTCGATCGAGCCCCGCGTACGTGCCTGGGAGGCGCTCAACGGCCCCTCCTCGGACATGTTCGCCCTGCTCGACGGCCTGAACCTGAACGACGTGGACGGGATCGTCTGCGCTGTGGAGGAGATCGAGCAGGCGGCCAAGGGGTGGGAAGCCGCGCCCATGCTGTTGATCGTCGACACGCTGCATTCCAGCTCCGGGGGCGCGGACGAGAACTCCGCAAGGGACATGGGCCAGATCGTTGAGGCGCTCAAGGGCCTGCGTGCCCGCCTCGGATGCGCCATCCTGCTGATCCACCATACTCCGAAGGGTTCCTCGGACTGGCGTGGCTCGCAGGCGGTTTACTGGGCGCTCGACACCGGGCTCAAGATCCGCGCAGACGGCACCCTCGCGGCCACGATCACGGTCGACCGGCAGAAGGATGGGCGCACCGGGCAACGCTACCACGTCGGCCTGCGGCAGCTCGACACCGGGCGGGAGGTCGACGGGGACAAGGAGAACAGCCTCGTGGTGACGTCTATCGAGGTCAAGAAGGACAGAGGCGCCGGCCCGGCACCCGAACAGGCCAGGGGGGCGCTCCAGCGGGTACAGGCGCAGGTCATCGTGGAGGGGCGGGTCAAGGCCGCCGCCAAGGTGCTTTCGGGGATGCGCCAGGGGTCCGCGATTGACCCCGGCCCCTTGGCCAAGATGCTGGCGGCGACGTTGAAGCAGCCTGAGAGCGTCGAGAATATCAGGAAGTGGTTGCACAAGGCGAAGAAGGAAGACGACCACCCCTTGGCGGCCTTCGTGGCCCTGCGGGACCCCTTGAGTTTCACCGCGCCGGCGGTAACCGGCCCAGAGGAAAACGGGCAATGAGCATTTCGAACGAGACGGCCAAGGTTGACGTCGCGGAGCAGAACACGATGTTCGACAGAATCGAGGCGCTGGAGACGGACTGGGCCTTGATCGACCTGAAGAGTACGGACGCAGCGACCAGGCGCCTGCACCTGCTGCTCGGGGGCGCGATCGAGGCACTCAAGGAGCTGGCCTATGCGAGCAAGCCGCCGGAATAACGGGGGTTGCGCCGCGGGGGTACTGACGAAGGGCGGGGGCGCGGAAAACCCCCGCCCTGATCGTTTGGGCCTCGGGAGAGGGCGGTGGGGTACAACCGGCAGTTAGCGCGCCCTCTAGCGCGCCCGAGGTGATTTTCTAGTTATGAGGGAAGTGAGCGCGCGCTGCTGCTAAGGGCAATTGTTGCTGGGAGAGTAGCACAAGTTGATATATACAAAGTGAGCGGGCGCATACTTTTATTATCTGGCGCGCTGTATAAAATATTAAGAATAATTTCTAAGTCATTGATATTGCTGGGTTCTCTGCGCGCCCTAAAAGGCCGGGTATCTATCTCTCCCATAGGCGGGGGACCCCACGTAGTGGGGGTCCCCCTATGGGGGATAGATAGTAGAGAGAAAGCGCGCTTGGGCCAGAGCGCTTGAAATCGACTGGCCGAGGGGGTATAGAGGGGCATGGCACAGACCCTTACGTTCCGCAGCACCCGCGGCTACCGGCGATACCTCGATCGAGTGATCCGGGAGTGTGCCGAGGGCAAGCGCCCGATGGAGGACATGGTCAAGGCCGCTGCGGCGGTGAAGGCCGGCGTCGAGCTGTTCATGGTCGAGCACCAGCTCGTGAAGAGCGGTCTGGACATGGAGGTGGCCGACCACCCCGACGTCCTGACCGGCGAAGAGGTCAAGGACATCGAGAGCCGAGCCTACGTGAAGAAGATCGTGACCTACAAGCGCGGGGTATCCCCCAAGGGTACGCCGACCAGCGAGACGACGACCAAGCTGGAAGCCGGCTCCGACGACATCGGGCTCCAGATGATCAAGGATTTGCTCTAAACGCCACATGGCGATATAGGGTCCAGAAGAACCCCCGGGCGACCCTGAACGAGCGTTTACGTGTGGATAACTTTCAAGGGTATATAAACGTTCATTTATGAGCCAGGCACCGCGACTGGCGCGCCGTCAGCGTGGCCAAAAGCCAGGTAAACGACCATTCATACGTCGTCGTTGCAATCCCAACAGAAAAGGAAGAGAAGGAACACGCCGGCGAGGAAACCCGTCGGCAGACCGCGCCAAGCCTGGTGCTATTGAGCGAAGGGATAAGAGTATGGGCGATAAAAACGGCGGGATTAGGGGGAGGCCCCCTAGCGGGTTCGTGATCTATGAGGGTCCGTCCTTGCTGGACGGTTCTCCCATCGTGGCCGTCGCGTTAGTTGGTAAATCTAGCAACACCAAGACCGGCGCCATGCTGCAGACGTACATCTTGCGAGCGGACGTCGATCCAATTACCGCGAACCGCACCGGAGCGGACGTGAGCATCTGCGGGGAGTGTCCGTTACGCGGCATCCCGCGACCCGGTGCGACGTCGGGTACCGCAGCCCACCGTGGTTGCTACGTCACACTTATGCACGGTCCTCGTAACGTTTACGCCACGTTCCGCAGGGGACGCTATCCGGTTCTCCGGGGGGGACACTACGCGCGCGACGTCGCAGCACTAGGTCGGGCCCGACGCGTCAGACTAGGCACATATGGCGACCCCGCGGCCGTCCCCTCGTACGTATGGGACGCTTTGCTATCCGAAGCGGACGGTCACACGGGTTACACGCATCAATACAGGAACGGCCAGTCCAGCGCGGACCGCGGCACCTGTATGGCGTCCGTAAGCACCGAAGCCGAAGCACGGGAATCATGGGACGCGGGCTGGCGGACGTTCCGGATCATCGCGGACGTCGCAAACCTTGTCGCTGGTCGCGAGATACTTTGCCCTGCGTCTGCAGAGGCAGGGAAGCGCACCACGTGCGCGACCTGTAACTTGTGTGGCGGTGCCAACATCAAGGCTAAATCCATCGCCATCGTCGCGCATGGAGCCGGGAAGAATCACGCCAAGAGGAGTGTCACGCTATGATGTACGACATCTACTTTTTTAAGCTTAACCCGGACGGGTCGCGTCGTGAGGAACGTTCTAGGCCTTGGCGCGGGCCGGCCGGCTACGTCGCGACTGTCCGCTCGACGCACGCGGGGGTCTCTCCCATCGCGGACGTTGACGCGATAACGGACGCCATCCCACGCCAGTACCAGGCCGCTTGGGCCCGGGCTGGCCGTGCGCTTTGGTACACCGCGGACGGACGCAACGGGATGGAGACACTGTTAGACGTCCGCGGGCGTCCGTGCGGGTCCGTTTCGGCGGTGGCCACCAATAAACCCACGACGGGAGAATAGGATCATGACGCGCGAAACCAGACTCTTTACTCCCGCGAAAGCCCGCGCCGCCGGGCTCGCCTTCATCCCCAACGCGACCAAGCGTCACGCGCCGGCCGGGCTGCCCAATCGGGACGCCTACTTCTACGCCCCCGGCCTCGAATTCTACCGCGTCGTGAACGAGGGCTGGAGCGGCTCGCCGCGTCACTTGCGGCCGATCCAGCTCGGCATCGCCGTTCCGCTGAAATATGCGACCGCGACGGCCAGAGCTGCCGGCGTGACGTTCTCGCGCGCGGACCGCAACAGGGTCAAGAAAGCGCTGGCGGCGCTGGAGGTGGCGCGCCAAGACCGCGCGCGGCACGACCGCGAGTGCCGGATCTTCAACATTATCCGTGGCGCGGCCCGCGATCCGTTTGTCAACGATTTCGGCGGCGACATCATGGGGTGGAGCCGGGCCTACGCTGCGCACCAAGCCGCCCTGGCCGTTGTGGCTGCGCAGATGTCGACCGCTATTGATGAGATGGTGGCGTCATGACCCCCACGCACCGC
>Ga0181357_1000285_pt1 | contig 18290 bp, 23 predicted proteins | sample Fa13VDMM110DN_FD_130094 | JGI IMG/M metagenome (GOLD analysis project Ga0181357, IMG submission 130094) | Freshwater viral communities from Lake Michigan, USA - Fa13.VD.MM110.D.N | ecosystem: Environmental > Aquatic > Freshwater > Lake | place: USA: Michigan | collected 2013-09-24 | reverse complement strand
GTATTAGTGATCTGATTCCTGATATAGTCTTTAAACAAGAATCCCGTAGACCCATCACTGTATAATTCTGGTGGACTATCGACATAAGAAGTACCTTTTAAAAACCCCACCACGTCGTTTTGCTTCTTAAGACCATGCTCCAGCGGATAACCGGCCAATATCTTTTCGTTCGTATTAGCATCTTTAGCTATGCAATATATTTCTTTTGTGTCTGTTTTAATGTCGATATAATCGCCAGATAGTGTGCTGATACCGCCTGTCGATATTTTATTCATTAGGGCAAAATAATCTTCATTTCCTACAGAAATGATTTGCGTAAATGCCGGATTTCTATAAGTCCCTAAATTCTTAGGTTTTACTTCTCCCTGAGGAACAACACTAATCAGTGGCTTTATTTTTTCGATTGGAGCATATTGTTTTACACCGTAAACCATTTGAGTTTTAGACTTCGTAAACATCGTTCCAGTTTCCATTAGCTGTCTAATGAAACGTGGTGGGCGCTGTCGCATCATATACCAATAATTTTCCTTGTTGTCAAGAGTTTTGGTTATATCTGCTTGAATCGATGTATTTTCACCAATAACTTGCTTTATGACATCCGATATCCGACCCTTATAGGCTTTACCACTAGATGCAGCATAACTTAACTCATAATCAGCTGTCGAAATAGCCATAAAATCTATGATCATGCCCGAAAAATCACCCCTAGACCTAACGGTGCATCTTGATATGCTTAATTCGATGCTTCTTGTAGAAGTCTCAGGATACTCTCCACCAGTGAAGTAAAAGCGAAAATTTACTTTAAGGTCTTCTTTTAGTTTTTTAGGAAACCACACATTGCGCATAAACGCTTCCCAGCGTTCTATATCAGTATCATAGATAGAAAATTTACAAGATAATCCAGCATTATAGGTACCTGAAAAAAATATTTCTGTAATGTTCGGTCCGATGTTGCCTACGATATATGGAGGCAATGTCATTTCTATCGTACTGCGGCCTTTGAGAGATGGCAAATAGGCCATTATTTAGTCCTTAATTTCAATCTCAGGATACTGCTGTCATTCAGCGGTTTCATATTCTTATTTATATATGAAAGTATTTCTGATTTATCCTGACCACCGACTGTAAGAATTTCATTCCAATCTTTAATATCTTTTCCATCGCATTTGGTGGGCGGTAATACATATAGAAGATCATCGAAATATGATCTTAGCCTATTATAGTTCGCGATAACACTCTGTATACCAGCCTTGTCGTTGTCAGGTGCTAATATTATCTGCTTTGGCGCTGACATTTTGAGTTTCTTACACTGGTTATCGGTGAGTATCGCACCACCACTAGCTAAAGCACCTAGACCTATACTGTTTTTGTCGAATATCGATTCTGTAATATAACAGGTGCCATGGTGTTCGACTTCATCGAATCCGTACAAGAAATCACCTTTGGAAACATCACTTATACCATAAACCTTGCCGTCTTTATAAATATTACGATCTGGAAATCTGAAAGTCTTGTTAACAAATGATCTAGACTGCCAATATACCATTTCGCCGAACTCAAAATATGGCCAGACAACATCGTTTCCACAATGCTGGAGCGCTTGGGTTTCGATATCCTTCTGTGTATATCCGCGTCTCAATAACCACATTATAATAGTAGCCGTAAGAATACTACCGTTGTCCTCTATCGGCACTGAACCTGACGGTAATTTAATCTCATTTTCGATAGACAAAGTCGTTTCGTTAACCGTTGCTTTATCTAAAACTTCCGTGCCTACTACCAATCTATAGGCATCTTGGATAGAGCATTTTCTGGCTATACGAACGAAGTTTAAAAATGATACGTTTCTTTTTCCGGTCTTTGGATTTGGAGCGCCGGACCAACCATCGTCCCCACGCCAATCATGGCATAAACCCTTTTTAGGATTTATGTTAAAATGAAAACCGATATCAGCATTTAGTGGATTACAGATAACATATTCTTCGCCTTCGCGCCTCATCTTAAAGGCATAATGACGCTTTATATATTCGATTATCTTGGCTGCAGGTAAATGCCACCTGTTGTTCATAATTCACCAAGATTTATAATACTAATTAATAACGATGATGAACTTTCGACTTACTCTGGTCGTGCCATCTGGTAGATTAAGCGTGATTTGGTATTGATAAGTGCCTTTAAAAAAGTCAGATGTGTCAACATCATACTGTATCACATAAGGGTTAGATCGATAACTACCATTCCTAATACCGATCCTACAAGATGCTCTATCGACAATCGTTTCAGAATACTGTGTCAGAATTGTTATAGTAGGGTTTAAGAATGGCATTATTGGATTGACTAAATTAAAATTATAATCATACAGAGGTAGAGGCATTAAACCTACCTCTAAAGTTCTCAATTCTGGCTGATAAAATTGCTGATCGATTGGTTCGAATCCAAATCTTACCGTTTGAAGTTTATCATTACAGAACCATCCGTCAGGAAAGACCCAAAAGCGATGGCAGCAACTTAGACTCGACCCAATATTCAAGTCTGTCCCGATGTCTGTTCCACCGTCTGTTGGATTATAAAACCACACATCAAAATAAACATCTGGGGCGGTGAAATCACTAGGTATCAGAAAAGGATAATGGTATTCGCCGGCGATTTCGGTGCTAGGACATAGCGGTTCAGGGTATTCTGTAGAATTTTTGTCGCTTATGTCTATAGTAGCAACTTTATTGCTGACCAATACTTCAGACCGATAAATCTCGATTTTGGTAATCTGATATGGCTCAGTCGGAACGCCGCTGTTTAAAAATTGAACATTCAAATCAACATACTGGCCAAGGCGACCAGATATCCTAGGAAAAGCATTGATTAGTGATGAACAACTCATACCATATATTTGATGCTTTAACGCCGAGGCATGTTGGGCATTGATGGCATAGACGGAGTACTACCTCTACCAGATCCGCCAGATGCCTTCTTTTCTTCTTCAGCCTGCTTGTCGTTTTCTTCTTTTATCCTTTTTAACCACCAATTTCTATCTTCCGCCGACATTTCATTTTGTTCGAATAAATCTAGTCTACCATATCTCTTAAGCAAAAACTGTTGCTCCATGATATTACTATATATCTTGTCAAATTCGCTAGGATTTAGTCGGGCGAAAAAAGCTCTCTGAAATTGGCAGCTCCGCTCTGAATTCGTGATCACACGACGGGCATGTTATTAGCACCGTTGTATCGATCCCAGGCGAATTCTCTCGCATCCACTCTCGAATTGTAGCAGTGTCTGTAGAATGTAATTTCGAGACAAACGCCTTGATAGCCATTGCATCTGAAATACCCATTACATTAATGATCATTTTTTCCAAATTATCGCTAAGTGTTTCATCGATGGAGTTATCTTGTTTAGCTTTATTTCTCTGCGAAGGCATCGCACCACCAGACCTGACAGTATTTGCTGGCCTAGAGAAATTTTGCTTTCTGAATTTACGCTGCGATAACATCTCGTTGGCATCCGTAGCTCTTAAAAACTTAAGGCCAACGTAAACTTCTCGTCCCGTGGCTTTTGTAATATAAGGCAAAACGACTCTAAACGGCTCTCTGCCTAGAGACGCGTCGGCCCATTTGATGGTTGATGCCAAATCGTTTAAATCATACTTATGGGTCGCAGATGCATCACAATCTGGGCAACTTATTAAAAACTCATAAAGATTGCCATGCGTGATACCTCTAAGATAATAAAGAAGGAAGACTCTATCACCCAATAACATGTCGGCTGGGTCAAAGGTATTTGGAAATTTACAGCATTCTCTAAAAAGATAATCGATTGATTGACCGGATTGTGCAAGACGCTGTGTCGCTAGCACTTTTTCTGCTGCCTGACCCATCGCTTTAACCATCACCACGCCGTCAGGCCAACCATAATAAACACCTTTACTTGGAAGAGTACATTCCTCCCACGGGATTAATTTTTCCTCTGGCATTTCAAGGATTTTTCTTAGAAAATCCTCATTGCTGCTTGATTTAGGAAAATGACTTTCTAAGTCTACAATTGTCGGTTCCATCTTATTTTCGTGGTTAGATTCTTCGGTTTTTAGTGGAGTAGTTTTAGTATCATTTTTCGCACCACTACCGATAATCACTTCTTCTTCATTCATTTTTTTATCTCTGTCGAATAATTGTTGCTGACCAAATTTATATACGTTTCCGCACCTTGATCTCTTTAGAGCGATTGATTGTAGTTTTTTAAAACCACTCTGTTAGAACAGAATAGTCGTAGGAAAGTGTTACTTCGACGGTCTTTATATCGCTAGATGTATAAGATAAATCGCTAAATTTTATGGATTTTGGCCAACTTTGCACTAGTTCATGCGTTTGGCTGCTGCTACCATTAGATGTGTACGCTCGTATCTTCGTAGACTTCTTGTAGTCATCGGCAAAACCAATACCAGACGTATTATTGAACATCAGCGACCTCCAATAGTTTATAGCGGAGACCATACCAGTAGTATCATACCAAGTCATAGACACGTCATCATATGATACTTTCTTTGCGAATTTATATTCAGAAAAAGACCCCATGATCTTCTCTTCTTCAATGCTTATATTAGGAAGCTTGCATTCTTTTAACGCTAACAAATGCTCGTAGCCTTTTTGGTTTATTAGTTCGAATTCTAAAATACTAGCAACATCCCAAAAAAAATTCGTATAATATTCTCTGTTTGGGCTACTTAATCTTAAAAAAGCAAATGCCCGTCCTGCTTCAGTACTTTCACCGACTATAAAGCCTGGCATTTAATGCCCTCTTATTTTTTTGACTAGATCGTCGCCTTTATCATAATTATGTGATCTCTTTTTTACCATCACCATTTACCATCATTTCAGTATAATCGTCGTATCTAATGGTCGCAGTGATTGTTGCTATGTTATCGTTTTCATAATTCAACTCAGAAGGGGTAATTTTTACCGCAAAACAATTGAATAGACTATAAATATGTATTGGTTGCCCATGACCGTCTAATAACATTAAGCGTGCATCAAACGTATAGTCTTTATGGGTGCCATATACGCTTTTTCTCGATCTGAACATGGCCCTTCGCATCCATTCATACATTCTAACAGCAGCACCATCGACCCAAGTAGAACCGGGTCCAAGGACTTCGTAGAACTCTAAAGTAATTGGATTGCATTTAAACTTGCCTGGCCTATAGGTTGTTCTGGGTCCGTTGTGTATCGGTATTTCTTCGAATTCTAGACTTGGGCGATCTGCCTTTTTAAGATAGCACAACAAATCGCCGGGCGCTGCTGTCTTAACTTTTGTATTACCAAGAACGTCGCTCTTAAAGGGATCGAAAAGGTTAAATATCCATCTATATGATCGTATAGACTCTATGTTCGAAAGCGGGACTGATCGTTCATATACAACACCAGAAGCGTCTAGATCAGAACAGTCTATGTTTCTACTGCCTAAATCCCTTGCCTGAATATTATCGTATGGTATATTAAATCCTGGCATATTTTATTATACCGATGGAGCACAAGTAGTACCATATGGTCCTGGGATGGCTGGAGTCGCGCATAATCGGATCGCACGATCATATCTCATGGTCGCTTCGCAAGTCAGGATAGCATCATTTGCATAATCGAGTTCTTGCCAATTGAAACTTACTGGCCAACAGCCGAACATGTTCCAAGTTTCACTGGTCGCACCGCCACCATCGACCATCTTTAAACTAGCTGGCTTTTTATAATTCAAAGGATGGTTAACACTGATAGTATCAAGTCGGCAGACAGTTTCGAGCCAAACGTAAAGACCCTGGCTGACGTTAGGATTTTGTTCAATATCATACCAAGTAAGCGAGATGTTTTCCCATTCTTGCTTACCAGCATAATATACCTTCTCCTGCTGGTGGTCCATCGTTAATTCGGAATACTTAAAGCTTGGTCGTTTAGCTTTCTGTAAAACCAACAGTTCCTTCGAAGTCCAACCCGAATTTCCTCTACCAAGGGTCTCGAAAAACCATCGGTATGCTCTTCTTGTTTCTAATTGATTTGTCGGCGAATTTGCTCCAAAGCCGCCGCTTCCGTTAATATTAAATCCTGGCATGTTGTCTCCTTAGAAAGTAAGTTATGTTTATTAGACGGTTACGAGGCCAGCAGCAGCAAGCGATTCTTCGGCAGCAAATGATGCACCAGTCTTTAAAACTGCTAGATTTAAAGCAACGAATTCGACAGTCTTCGTTGGTTGCAGGAACACCGTTACCCACAACTCATTCCGGTCGATTCTCTCAGAAGTATTATTTGATGCATCAACAATAACCTTCCACCCTGATAAACCCCGTCTGGCTGCGATATCAGCAAGGAAAGGTTCGACGACATTTTTAATCTGCGCCCACAGCGTCTTATCATTTGGTTCGAAGATGTAATTCCTAAGAGTGCTTGTAAGTGCCTTCTTAATATAGATCATTAACATCCTGACATTTACCCTATCGAGGGCAGTAGGGGAACGCTGAAGAGTCCTCTGGCCAAACACCACTATACCCTCTTGTGCGAAATTCACGATAGGATTTACGCAATTTCCAGATCCATAAAGAAGATCGCGTTCAGATTGTGTTGGGTTATACTCTACAGTTAAGGCAGTATTAATAATGCCACGTCGAAGACCGGCTGGAGCGAACCAGACTTCTGTATTCTGCGCAGTTCTCGAGAAGATACCAGCAACATGGCCTGAAGGTGGTACCCATCGTTCCTCGCTACTAAATTGATCGAAAATTCTTAACCAACTCCAGTACAGGGCGCCATAAGAGCTGTTAATAGCTTTATCTAGATCGTCGTAAAGAATACCGTTATGCCAATCGACCACCTGCTGCGGCCTAAGCCCAATTGGTGGGTCTATGATATACAACACGTCTCCACGATTTTCACATAGCTGTAGAGCGGAACCAATCACAGCGCCAGAACTAAACCCTGGTATTAACAGTAGATTAATATCAAATGCCTCAGGATTCTGGAAAGCATAAAGCCCAGTGGAAGTTGCTGGATTACCGATTACAGCAGCATCTAGATAAGTAGCTGAAAGAGCAGGATCAGAAGGGATGCCATTGGCCATCCCTCTAAATTGTCTGTTGCTAAAAGAGGCTGGTTCTCTAACGCTCACAGGTATTTCTAAAGGATCGTTGGTATACTCTGGTCTTTCGATCCAGTTTATAGTGCTGTTGCCGGCCGTGCCGCCAACTGAGGATCCAGGATTAAGAATATTACCAACATATCTGCTATCGTCGGGATCAAATGATACATCCGAGATCACGTCTGTTGAAAATCCTTGGGAATCTTTGATCGTCAAAGTATAGCTGTGCCTAGATGATCCAGCGATACCAGCAGTAGCTTGTAATGAGATAGTGTGGCCGCTATAGGTGTCTTTAACACTATCATAGCTACCGATCCAGGTCCCTGCTGATGTGCCGACGAACCAACCGACAATACTTTGATAATAGGCAGAATCTTGGGCGCATTGTTCAGACGACGGATCATCCTCACATGATTGAGGAGTATAGGGATCCTCGCTTTCGATAGGCAATAGAGCTCGATTATCGAAGAAACCTCTGTAATTACCACCATAAGGATATAAAACACCGACTTCTTCGGTAAACCTTAAAGTCTTTAAGTTAGAATAGCTGGCCAACAAATAGAGCGCATCTAGTTCATTGTTAGGTGTAGTAGCAATAACAAGAGCCATGCTTGATGAATTCGGCACGTCTATCGCAAAAGATTCAAAGTATTCGACGCCAGCGACTGATCCTGAACTAGTTAGCTGAGCAGCGATGCTGGTAGCAGACTGGTTTAATCCTGTTAATATAGAAGAAGTAATAGTTTTAGTGCCTGACGACGAAACCACTTTAACGACTACTTGGTTGTTGTCGACAGAAATATCGTACGGATCGGTTTTAGTCGATATGACCCTTCCTCTAGGAATATCATATTGATAAAGCGATACGCCAAGTGTTAAAGCCCAAGCTTCACCATCTACTATTTGGATTCTGTCGCCATTCGACACAGAGCGCAACTCTGGTGCGGTAAGTCCTGATTCATCAGCACTAGAAACAAATAAATAATCATGCCCACCAGTAGATTCAAGCGCATCATTTAAAGCCGCGACTAGTTCTTCAGTTGTATCATAAGTAGCTGAAGAAACAATATCCATCTGGGAATGCACAACGCCCTCTATCGCAATGCGCCATTTTCTATTGTCTGGCATCATTCCGAACACAAAATAGTCGCCGTCGGTGACACGACCATCAGAAACGTTTACAACACCGGTTAAAGAGGCGCCGTCAATGCTAAAACTAGCAGAGGTACCCGTATCACTTGTATCGACAAAAGTGCCAGAAGCGACCACGTAATCACTTGAAGATGAATCATAAAAACTATCGACTATTCTGTAGGTGGCACCATTGATTTTATCAAATACTCCTGATGTCTCGCTAAACGTCGAATTGCTTGTTATTTCAAGGTAATAACTCTTCTGTAAAGTACCGGTGTATACACCGCTAATAGTCAATGTGGCTTCCGTCGTCGGCGATGTTCCTTCTGCAGCTATATTATAAAAATCAGGCGTCGAAACACTAGCAGCATGAAATACAACTGGACTATCGGCAGTCGGAATCCTTAGTCGGATGCGGCCATAGTCGATTCCTGTGAATACTGGTATTCTTCCCCAACCATAAGACTTGTTCGACGAATCATCGATGCTTATGCTAACAAGTCCTGCAGGAGTAGAATTAGAATATTCCACACCGACTCTCATTACATAGCATGCGTCGCCGTCTTGCATGTACGCAAGAATAGCGAACATTAAATAGCTTTCTGCGAAGGGTTCGCCGAATGTGTTTATCGCAGATTCTGCGCTCGACACGAATGTTGGAATATTTAAAGGTCCTCTCTGCGCTGTGCCTATAAAGGCAGGGCGGAGCGGTCCTGGATTAGATGCTACTAGGGATAGATCTATCTCACGTGGGTATACGCCCGGTGAAAGATATACTGCCATTTTAGACTCCTGTGATGCTGCAGAGTATTATAACTTAAATTAGTTTTGACTAGAATTGCGTTTTTCTGAATCGAAAATTATCTTGATGATACCTTTTTTCTGAAGATTTTCTATCTGATCTGCGCGGAGGTGATCATACGGTAACATAGCATGCTTGCCGGGATTAAGTCTGATTTGTTGTTCATTTCGATAAAAACTAGTGCCAGGCGGTCTCATCTGCAAAGGAATCATTTGTTTACTATTATTAATTATTCTCACCATTCTAACGGCTTTTGTCTTCGCTGGCACAGCATCTTGGTGGCTAGGCATCCTCACGATGCTCTGCTTAGTATTTCTGGCTGACTTTTTCTTATCGTCTTTCATTTCTTTATCCTAAAATTCGGCCGCTGTTTTCCGACATCACTCTGACAGAACCAAGAACAGTTGGTACTACTACTTCTGGCAAAGGCAACCACGCTTCACAAGAAAAAGCATAATCATATTTTACTTTGGCATTAGAGTCATTCGTTATTTCTTTGTCACTCGAGTCTGCCGAGCTGGTTAGCTTCATCTGAACATTTCCGACAATCTTACCATCATACATTCTAAGTTCTGCTAACGGGCTAAATCTTGTAAGCACCTGATATAATATATACTCGGCATCGCGTTTGTGCTCTGCCCAGACACCCATTTCATAACTAACTAAATATGGTATAGGACGATATTGCTTTGCAGCCAAAGAACCGTCTGTATTAAGATAGCGATGGCCCATGGGCAAGTATGATGGGCTGAATTTCTCTTTGAAAAACTCATGTCCGGTACGACTTATGGATGCGACAGGTAACTTGGTCCTACCATCTTTAAGATCACCTTTCCAAATTAATATGGATTTATTGCCACCAGCGATTTTTACCCTCATAAATCTATAAGCGTCCTTTGTCGGCACCCTGATGCCAGTCCAGTATTGCTTTACTGCCTCATCTAATGATCTGAAGCCAGGAATCAAATACTCCTGTACATATCCTGGAAAGCTATTATACTCATTTCCTATGAGTGGTTGCCTACCACCCTGGCTATCGCTGGTCTGGGATACAGCTGCTTGTCTTGGTAAACCAAAAGACACATTTTGTAAGGTCGATTGCCTTATTGAAGTATCAGAGTTAAAATCATAAATCGCCATATTTTTTTACCATTGAAATTAATGATTCGTCAGACAACGAATTAACATATTTTGTAATTTCATCTTTAGTCTTATCCGACTTCTCGATATCATCGTAATCCTTCTGGCCTGCTATAGTAGTTAAAACTTCGTCACCGTTAACTTTAGCATCTGTGAGTTTAAAATCAAATTCATAATCTTTTTTAATATCATCGACCAACGACTTGCCAATACTTTGAACGATAGATTCAATGCGCATTCTAGCGACTATTTTGATCTTCCTGAGATCATCAGATAGACTCACGGTGCGCTCCGTTTGTTTTAAGAGCCTCATCGTCTGGTACTATATCTTGTATTGGCCGCACAGTAATATCAGCTGTAAGAGATTCTAATTTACAAATCATATAGAGCCAGTTGTATCTAAAATTACCACTTGGCGAAGCATTTACTACTCGATACATTTTTGGCGCAATATCAGTCTGCGCCCCATTGAACGGAACTCTTATCACATCACCGATTCTAAGCATCCTATTTTGGCAGGTTACATATATCTGCCGATGACTAAAAAAGATGTCCATTTTGTTTTCAACATCTAGACCTGTTTTTTTAAGTTCTACATCTATACTACCGGGCTTAAAGAAGCCTTTTATTTTAAACGGACTCCAATAAGTCGGATCGGCATCTTCATCCCAGACATCATTAAAGTCGGAATTGTCGGTCCTTAAATAGATGTCGACTTCGGCTCCACTGATGTTAATGTTTTCATCTATTAATTTTCTTGCCATCTTTAAATCTGGTGCTTCGTTTGCGAACAGCGATAATGCTGAATTTCTTTGCTCGGCGTCCGTTCTAAAATCAGGTAGTACAGACATAAAGTCTGGAACATCATTTGCATCAGATACTCTTTTTAGCGACATTTTCGGCCTCCATACCGTATATTTAACGTTTAATCATCATCTTCTAGTAGCCAGTGGTGTGCGATTATTTTTTGGGGTGCCTCGACTTTGGCGTCAGCGGTTTCTAGGCGATGGATGACTACCTCGTCGCCAATAAACTCAAAATAATCTACACCATCAATCGTCCAAATAATTACATTTTCTAACATATTTCTTTTCCTTAAAAATAAAACATGAGACTATGCGCCATTATAAATGAAATACAAAGAAAATACTCTAGCACCAGCATAGAGAGAGAGAACCTTTCAGGGATTTATGGTGTTGGTAGTATAGCTGACAAATTTAAAAAAAATCGTGGAAAAAAAACCGCGTCATCTAAAATCAAGAATCAGTCGTCTAAATCTTCTTCAGGTAACAAATGAAGTGTATCTGCCTGCATCTTGTGGTTTTCGCCTTTTAAAAGTGGTGCTGCCACCTTCCAAATATAGTAATCTAGAATCTTGGTCTCTTCATCGTTCACTGGGCCTTGGTTTATCATACTCATAAGTGTTTTTGTGTTAGTGCCGACTTCCTCCGACATAAATTCGCGTAGATTTGCTGGTCGGCGGCTTAAATGTCTATTAAAAATATCGTTGCTACACTTGCATACTAAATCGAAATTTTCCTTGGCGTATTGTCTGTATGGTCTTGCCAAGTTTATACTCCTGTCGAACCAAAACCTCCGACTGATCTTTCAGTGGTATCAACAATACCTTCTGAAATAAAAGCACGTTTGTTCTCTAGTAGCATGCCTTGACATACTCGATCACCATGACATATCACCAAGCATTTCTTAGATGTATTCTTTAGAGCAAAAAATATCTCCCCCCTATAATCGGCATCTATAATACCAACATAATTAGCAAGCGATAAACCTAGAAGAGAAAATGATGATCTGATAAATATTTTTAATACTTTATCACCACCAAAAGCAGTCTTAAACCCTGATGGTACTAAAACAATTTCGCATGGGTCGATGTATAATTTTGGCATGAGGCTTGAATCTGGCATTATAGCATTTTTGACATCGTAATTTCTTGTCGCCTCTTTGCCAAGATCGAACACAAAAGGCTTTCTAGCCTCACCATTCATGGTGCTCATCGTTCTGGTTAGGCAAGCTCTAAAATCAAAACACGCTGAATGTTCTGTCTGATATTTTGGTAAATCGAAATCGTTTCCAGGTAATCTCTCAAATATCAAGCTATCAGCACTGCCAAAGCTATTATAAACCAATCCGGGGAATAGATTTGTGAAAGTTGTTTTGTCCATTTTTTATCCTATAATTTAATCCTGATCGGCCGTTTAGGATTTATGTCGTTAAATATCTTTAGGTATGCTTCTCGAATTAACAAACCAATTGATTGTATTTTTAAGGCCAACATCGATTTCAGTCGTCGCTTGAAACCCTAATAATAAAGCTGCTTTTGATATATCGAGTCTTCGCTTCATTTGACCATTTGGTTTAGAAGTATCAAAAGTAATATTTCCATTATAGTCCATTAGGCCGCAGATCTTTTTGGTTAGATCGCCGATACTTATCTCGATGCCCGATCCTAGATTTAACGGGCTCTCGCCATTATATCTGGAGGCGGCTAGTAAAATACCTTCAGCGGCATCATCGACATATAAGAATTCTCTGGTCGGCGTTCCATCTCCCCAAATCAGAATCTCACTCGATTTATTTAATTTAGCCTCATAAACCTTTTTAATAATTGCCGGAATTACGTGTGACGTTAGCTCGTCGAAATTATCTTGTGGGCCATATAGATTGGCCGGCAATAAGTGAATCCCATTAAACCCATATTGCTGCCTATAAGCTTGACTCTGGACAAGTAACGTTTTTTTGGCGATGCCATACGCAGCATTGGTCTCTTCTGGATAACCATTCCAAATATCAGATTCATTGAAAGGAGTCGATGTATGTTTAGGATAAGAACACACGGTACCGATTGCAACAAATTTACGAACGCCAACTCGTCTAGCGTATTCTTGGCATAGCATACCCATCATTGCGTTTTTATAAAAAAATTCGGCTGGAGTATTTTGGTTTGCACCTATACCACCAACAGCAGCTGCCATATGAATAACCATTGATGGATTTAACTTTTCGAATACTTTTTTAACGGAAAACTCAGAAGTAAGGTCAAATACTAACGACCTATTAACATATGCATGACCTATTTTGCCAGATTGGCCATTAAAGATCTCGATGTTAAAACCGTGGTCGCTCAATAACTGCACGACACGCCTACCAAGAAACCCCGAACCGCCAGTGATTAAAATCGATTCTGATTTTAAATCAGAGACCAAGCTTTCTTTTGTATTCATCACGTTCCCTTCTAGTGGCTTCTAGATCAAAGACCAAATAATTTAAATCAGAAGTTAAAATTTCAATCTTTTGCTTGGCGGCTAAAGCCAAGTCCTTGTGGCATGAAGATATACCACACATGATCGCACCAAATATAGACCTTACTTTCAGCATCGAAGACACAGGTAAAGTTGATAGTAAAACTTCGAACTTTTTTATATCTTCAAAGATCATTTCGTATCTATCGTTTATAAAGGCCAATTCATCGTCATCATCAGACAAGATTTTTTTCCTTTACAAAATCTGTTGATAGCCATCGTCTACTAGTCTTTTAATCTCAGCCTCAACGTTGGCAATCGTAGACCAAGGACATTTTCCAGGCGGTGCTTCGTTTTTATCAAAAGCCTCTAAAGGTAAAGATCCTGACTTTTTGCCTAAAGAGTTATTATAAATATTAAATTGCATCTTGCGCGGCTTTTCGGATTTATGTAAAATAATTATAGATCTTGAATCAATACTTGGATGGTTAAATTTATTCGTTTTGCTGTAAACAACCATCGACTTGTATATTCCAATTGCTTCTAAGTCGAAAATGTTTTTACTCTTCTGATTCATAATCTTAGTGCTCCTCACCAAAGAACTGTCAGAATCGAGGCTATGGTACTGATAAGTTCCACAACCACGTTCGCAGACAAAAGTATCGATGTTAAACTCTTTATTAGTGATGCCAAGACACCTCGGACAAATCACTAAATCTATCCCGCCCGATACAATACATAGCGCTCGATCGATATCCTCGAACGGCACTATTCTATTCTTATGGACTGATATATCTTTGTTGTCGACTACCGATCGCAATATCGCCTTTTGATTGGTCTGATATTCTACCAAAGTAAAAATCTTGCTGCTCAAAGTTCCATCGATATTTAATATCCTGTATTTCAAAGCATCCTCCATGAAGTATAACACATGAACCGCACCAAGTATCTGTAACAAACATTAAATGGCCTGTCAATACCCTTCTGTAGTAAAACGAAGGCCCTGCTGTAATAATACATCGAATCGATCATCAGAAACGACATCGAAATCGACCAGCCCATTCTTGCCTAAAAGTTGGTCGATTTTAGCTTCGGTTTGCTCTGATATAAGCGCTCTGGTAGCAGCATTAATCGGTTTTTTCGAGAGGACTTCAAGGATAAAAACGTTCCTATGGAGTCCATTTCTTTTTTTTACATTTTTAAAACTGGGATTAAACCCAGGGTAGGGTAGTTTCGACATTATTTTATTCCTGCCTTTATAGTATATATTGAAGAGGATCAATATGAACGATTATTATGTAGTATTTAGTATTGGACAATTCAAAGAGAAAAAGACGATATTTTCGTATGAGAAAGAAGGGCGTTTCTTTCTCCCAATTTATACCGACAGCGATATGGCTAATGCCTTGCAATCGGCGGTTAAAGAATCGTATAAAAATGATATCGATATACAAGCAAATGTCTGCATCGAAAAAAACCATCTCTTAGACATGCTAAAGACCATAGCATCGATACACTTCGAACCGATTTATGTCTCTTTAAATCCTAACCTTGTTTCTGGCGACTCTCAGAGTAATATGAGTATAGTGCAGGAAGAATATTTCATCACAGACTACATCGAACAAATAGAAGAAAATCTTACTAAAGATAGTCAGGGTCTTGCGTGAAGCCTGATATCTCACCGTCAGATTCGAAGAACTCTGGTGATTCCTTGGCCGGCGGAGGTTCCAGAACCTTCTCGCGCTCTGTCTTGAAATCCCTAATATCTATTTCTTCTTCAGGGTCTTTTGTGTTCATAGCTATCTTCGGAGTATTAAAAATAAAATGGAAAATATAAACTCTAAATTTTTCGACGACATTTTATATATAGATGAAAACCACTCATACTGGCACAATAACGAAAAATTCATATCCGTAACACAGTTTTTGTCCCAATTTAAGCAGCCTTTCGACACAGATCGATGGAGTAAGCATAGCGCCAAAAAAGAAGGCATCAGCCAACAAACCATTTTGGAGCGATGGGATGCCAAAGGAAAAATAAGTCTCGAAAAAGGAACCATAGTTCACAATGCCGCAGAAGTCATTATAAAAGGCTTGGAAATAGATCTAAATGGGATGCCAACTGAGGTGCTTGCTGTAGACAAATTCTGGAAGCATATGGTAGACAATTATGACGCTAAAATGCTTCAGGTAGAATGGGTGGTAGGTGACAAAAAGGCCAAAATCGCCGGTAGAATAGATGCCTTGATACAGTTTAGTCACAATGGAACGACGACTAGATCACTATTAGATTGGAAAACTGGGACTGTTAAACTAAAAAACCATTTCGAAAAAATGAAGCCACCTTTTCATGATATAGACGATTGCTCCTTAAATCACTATAGCATACAACTAAGTCTATATAGGCTCATTATAGAAAGAAATCTAGGGATAAAGCTTGGCCATGGTATGCTAATCAACTTACTAGAAAATGGGTCGATTAAACCATTGAAGGCCAAAGACTATAGGGGCAGACTAGATAAACTTATTTTTTAATTCTATATTTCAAATCTTATCGTCGAGGCCACACCAAACCCCGAGCCTGTCTGCGGTCCTGACCCGATAGAGGACACGATATATTCAGTAGATCCTTCAATATCCGTTAATGCCTGGCTAATAGTTGTAGTGTTTCTGTCTTTTTCTAGATTAGGTGGCATTTGAACAAAGCCGTTTATAATCTGATAATCTCGGTAAATCTTGATAGTTTCGAATGACATTTTCTTACTCCTTATATATTATAATTTTTACCTGGCATTATATCTGGATATATTTGATCGTATCTTCCTAATTGAGACGGTAAGGCGCCGCAAAAAGGTTTCTTTACAAGGCTATTTTTTACTCTTTCAACTATTCTAATTTTTGGTATTTCTTTGATTACCTCATCAGTAATAATAACAACCGTACTCCTAGTCGTTAACACATCATTATACCCGGCTTCTACCAAAGCAACGCAAGAACCTTGATTTCTAAGATAATAAGGTTTGAATTTACTACGCTTATAATTCCTAGCAGCCATTAGACTACCAATCGTCATAGTGTTACCATTAAATAACATATAGGGATCAAAAAGGTCTCTTTCGATCTTCATAAATGTCGATTTATTTATTTCTGCAGGCAGCGTTTCGGTAGTAAAACAGGGCCTAAGATCTCTCTCATCGGCTTCGGGTGGAAACGGAACACATACTAATCCATCTAACCCATGCACCAGCGGTGCTTGATCCGGGCATCTAATCGGCAGATATTCATATGGTGCAGCTGGTACTTCAACGAATACAATTGGATTGCATAACAAAGAAGCCTCATAAATAGCAGTAACCTTGAGAGATGGATAATTCTTTTTGACTAGTAGAATATATTCATAGTCACCCGTCGCTGTTTTCGATACTTGCGTGACTTTAACATCACCTACATCAAAGAGAGTAGTTCTGTTTAAAATATCCTCGATATCTGTGGCTGAAGCATCAAATAAAATGTGGTCGGTAAAGTACTTTGTACCATCTACCAGATCGAATTTTAAAACATAATAGCCACCGAGAGCATTTTTATAAGACCATTTAATCTTTTTGGATTTACCACCGCCTGCCTGATAGCGCGTTACCTTGACTATATCACCGACCAAATCGACGGAATCTATAAAAATAATTGGTATACTGGTTGAAGTCACACGACCAGCATATTCTATGGTCCAGCTGTAAACATTTCCGTTTTTCGAAAGCGATAAAGCAATATCCGAATCAGAGTAAAATGGGCACGCAGCTAAAATGGCGGTTTTAACGGTGCTTATGGGTGAATTAAATTGTATAGGCTCGGTGGTACCAGACTCGCCAGCAGTACCATATACTTTGAGAGTAAATCTACCAGAATTAGCCTTATATTTAAATGATTGGGTTTCGTTTATACCTATAGCTCCAACCCAATCAGTATAAACAGAAAAATCCGTGTTCGAAGTCTTTATTCTCGATACGTTAGACCCACTAAGTCTACCGATAAAATCGATGGACCACGGACCTGTATAACTCTCGCTACCATTTGTGGTCGACCCACTTACGCGGACGTTTCCTGGGCCAATCGCAGGCAACGACTCAAGAGCGGATCGCAAAGTATCTAAGGAAACATTGTAGGGCAGTGTGGTACTGGTTTGGTCTGCAAATGTCATGCTAAAAGATCTATATGATGCCGCCGTATTGGCAATGGTCTGCCTTTCATTGCGAGTACCACCGTAGATTCTGCTCGTGTAAGCATAGTATGTTCCTGATAGCTTCCTGCTATGCGCAATCATTAATGGTAATGGCGTACTGGCTAACTTTCCTACGAATTCTACAATTATTTTGTTGTCATCTGATTCTGTCATTATTGCCCCTGTTCCAACATTTGACAGACCTTCTAATAAGGACTTCAACGATCCAGCTGTAACATTGTATGGAATAGTCGCAATTTGCTTGTCACCTGCTTTGGCAAATGTTAGGGTGAATGTGCCGCCACCTGCTTTTGGCATGTCAACAATCTGGATCTCATTTATATTGTTATTGTCGCTAATATCATCAACAGCAAAAATTGGAGTGCATTTTCGCGCCGCCCTACCCAAAGATGTCATTGTTGGTACTACCACTTTCATACCATCTAAAGACCCGGAAGTCAGGCTAGTGCCTGAATATATTAAAAGACCGGCGATTGGTGTCGAACATTGGTCTATACCCGTTCCTATTGTGTTGTCCAATACTACCTTATGACTATACCATTTTGCGGATACACCTCTAAAAGCGTTGCCAAGAGGTGGTCCAACAGAAATACCATTCAGGTCT
>Ga0181357_1000281_pt1 | contig 18425 bp, 27 predicted proteins | sample Fa13VDMM110DN_FD_130094 | JGI IMG/M metagenome (GOLD analysis project Ga0181357, IMG submission 130094) | Freshwater viral communities from Lake Michigan, USA - Fa13.VD.MM110.D.N | ecosystem: Environmental > Aquatic > Freshwater > Lake | place: USA: Michigan | collected 2013-09-24 | reverse complement strand
GATTAGAGGTTTTTGGTAAGAATACACATCAACTTGCGGTCTCTGTGTGCTATGGACGGCCCATAACTAAGTAGTCACCTTGTCATCTACGACTGACAGACACTTTTGCTTTTTTCTGTTTAGTTTTTTTCACCTATATTGAAAATAGTTGTCGTGTTGTGGATGTGTCGAAGAAGGGGTCTGTCGTAAGCTTCGTTATCTTTTGGACAACAAAATACTAACCTCCTCCGTGTAATGTCCCCATTACGAAATTTTAAGTGTAGTTCATATCAACATCTTGGTAGATGTTTGATAAGGATAAAATCGACACCACTCGTTCTTTATCTTACCTTTTGGTTTTAACTCAACTCTAATTTTGGAACCCGCAATCACATATTTGGAAATATGTTTCTTACTTGATTCCTATGGGTTATTCTTATTGGTGTTCCCACCTCAACCGGACAATCCACATTGCCAAGTTAGTATTCCATTTCCCTACGAAGTTATCCTCGGTACTACAGGACTACTAATATCCCACTTGCTTACTCGAGTTTGGTTACCCAAACCACAGACCTACTAACACAAGTAAATCCATTTTATCCTGCTTTCGCAGTTTATTTAAAGATGATAAGCCACCTATTATCGTTTTTCAGTTATCTCAGAATCAACCCGAGGGTCTCATCATCAACATCCTGATGGATAATCTAAAATTTATAAGAACGTATTAGGTTTCCCTAATTTGTTTTATAAGTATAACACATAATTTCTATTTGTCAAGAACCCTATAAAACTTTTTTTTTTAATCTATGATAAGACCTTAAGATTTACAAATTCGTAGGTCACCCATTCTTTACTACCTAAAACTCGCACTCCCGTCGGGATAGTCTGCTGTAATAGGTCTATCTGCTATCTTATCACAGAATAAATCTATAAACCCTTGAGAAGGAATCTGTGGGCGTGTATTGGATTAATTTTTAACCTTCTTTCCATTCGGGTCTCTCACCCGACGATACTTCACTACGAATAAATTCATAGTTCCATCCCCCACCAAATTACGGTTTACTTTGCGACTAAAGATGGAATCGAACCACCGGCACACCATTGTTCCCAATGATTGCTCTACCCTCTGAGCTATCGTAGTCATATAAAAAAATGTGGGTGTATGCTCTACCACCTGAGCTACGGATAAATCCGGAGGGATTTGAAACCTCGACACAACACCCACACCAATCTTTCAATCTTTTTAAGAACTTTATTTCTTCGACAAAGGTAAAACTTTAATTTTGATTTGTCAAAAACTTTAACACTTTTTTTAAAAAAAAACCCACACACATAAATTCTCTCGAACATACATCTGTGGGATATATGTTTCACAAAGGTAAGTAATAGTTTTGATACTACCAAATTTTTTTATGAAACTTTTGTTGGGGTGTTTTGGTTCTCTCGAACCGTGAGAATATAAATATCTCCTAACATCACCAAAAGTCAATACCTTTGTTATTTTTTTTTTACATACTCATCATCCATCCCATTTTGTTTTGTTCTTGATACTGAGAGTAAGTACATTTTCTCATGGACTTATAATCAGGTCTCAACTTAACGTGTGTTGGATATTTCTTTTCGTGAACTTTTTGTTCTCTCATGACCTTGGCATAAGCCTCTCTTTTACTCGGAGCCCAAACATCATTAAATCCCCCACCAATCCAATTAAATAGATAAAGGTATTCTCCGTTAACGCTTCTGTATAATTTCTCTTTAGTCATATCTTATCCGTTTTGTGAGTACAAAGATACAACTAATTTTGTTTCTACCAAATAAAATTTAAATTATTTTTCCATTACGTGTGTAATGAGTTTGTGTAGTTGTGTTCCGGTCTTATCCTGTTCTACTTCATTAAGTGTGAAGTAATCCCATTCTGAGTGTTCATCACCATCCATGGCGTTCTCAAAATCAGGTTCAAGTTCGGTATCTGTTTCCAATAAATAAACATACATAATACCTCTCATCTCTTGTCCGTTTCTACTAGTTCTCGGAACCATTCCAACAAATGTTAAGTCCTCGTTATCAATGTCAATATCGGTTTCTTCAAAGAATTCTCGTTTACCGCATTCCTTAGTTGTCTCACCTTCTTCAAGATGACCACCAGGTAATGACCACATTCCGGGATATAATCCTTTAGCATTTCTCTTACATAGTAAAACTTTATTACCACATTTTGCTAAAACACCGACATACCTTGTAATTTCCATCATATAATTTTATAACAATAAATATAAGAAAACTTTAAAATTAAAACAATTTCTGGATGAAAAAATGTCATATCATATATTTATATGATATGTTAAGTAAAATATGCTCATCTTGTAAAACAGAACAATCGATAGAATTTTTCCATAAATACAAAAATTCAAAGGACGGTCACACACATAGATGTAAAACTTGTGTGTCTAGAAAAAAAATAGTAAACGAAACAGAAAAAAAATGTACGGTTTGTAACATAAATAAACCTTTACCTGAATATAATAAAAGAAAAAATGGTAAGTTAGGTTATAGTTCGGTATGTCAAGTTTGTAATAATCAAAAACGTAAGTCTTGGATTAATTCAAATAAAGAACATCATTTAGAATATAGAAAAAATTATCGTAAGAACCGAATTATTAATGACCCATCATATAAATTAATTAATAATTTAAGATGTCGGTTAAATGATTTTTTAAACTTTAGAAATATAAAAAAACATAACACCACTGTAGAACTTATTGGTTGTACACCCAACGAATTAAAAATATATTTAGAATCAAAATTTATTGAAAATATGTCTTGGGAAAACTATGGGTATACAGGATGGCATGTTGACCATAGAATCCCTTTATCATCCGCAAAAAATATTAGTGATATTTATAAGTTATTCCACTATACTAATTTACAACCTCTTTGGGGAATAGATAATCTTAAAAAAGGAAACAAAATATTAAAAGATGAAAGTTAAAATTAATCAAAACATTTTTAAAGTCAAAACTCTTATTGATAAGAGGTCTCAATCTATTGGCATGATGGGTAAAACATTTGACAAATCTTTTGAAGGTTTGCTATTTCTAATGGGAGGTAACAAACAATGTTTTTGGATGAAAAACTGTGTAATTAATTTAGATATAATTATCATCCGTAATAATGTTATTGTAAATATCCATCACAACTGTCCTCCGTGTGAAGGTGAAGAATGTTCAAGTTATTGCGGTAACGGTAATATCGTACTCGAACTTGAAGGTGGTACTTGCGAAATGTTAAACATCGAAGCGGGTGATGTTATAGATTACTTAGTCTAATTATCCCCCTTCGATTGTTGTATCTTCTCTTTTAATACTTTTTGTAATTGACCAGCAATCATTTTTGTAAACTTAACCGTTGGTGAATCATCCGATTCATTATATCGGGGACTTCCTTTTGGTGGTCTTGTACTTCTTCCAAGATAATTTAACCCTGAAATATTTGTAATACATTTGTGTCCTCCTGAATTTGCTTGAATCAATTCCCAAGCATTGATAGTAATTTTATCCAACATCTGTCTATGTTCTTCAGTTAACTCTGAAAAAGGAACCTCCATCATTTGTTGAATATGTTTTAATGCTTTTTGTCCGTTTTCAACTGACTTAAACTTATCACCATATAATGCTTTAAAATCTTTAAATGTAAAACCAACACTATCCGGACCCACACCTGTTTCACTAACCCATTTGATAGTAGATAAAGGTATGTCTCTAGTTTTTAATTGGTCTTCCCATTTCGATAAAACTTCTTGTGCAATCTCCCCCAAGTTAACCCCTTTAAGTTCTCTTTCTTTCTTGAATGGATTACAAGATGCTTGAACAAGTCCCAACGGCCACGCCATAATAAGAAAGTCTGCGTCAGGATTATTTCTAAATGGGGTGTATCTATCATAAGACCCAGGCTTGAACATGCTACCCCCACCATATTGGAAGATAATGTTGTCGCTGACATTTGGAAATCCTTGCATCGATGTTTTATATTCTTGTGCATTTTTTTGTAATTGTTCCGGGTTAACGGCATTTGTTTTTTTCATCCATTCCTTAATGTTTGTAAGGATGGACATTAATGATGGCTCCGAATTCATAACCAAACCTTCTAAAAATTCCGGTTTGTTTTTGAACGCCAATATGAGTTTGTTAATAACAAACCCCAATAACATTTTGTTTCTCTGTAGTGATTTCTCGTTATCAAATCTAAACAAATAATTCACGACCTCATCAGGCGAGATGTCGTGTTTTGCAAAGTCCGCCGAGTCCACGGTTGATATTAGTAAGATATCAGAAGACGGAAACAACTCTTTCGGTGAAACTATTTGAGAAATTGTTTCAACATTTGAACGAGATTGTCTAAAAGAAGTTGATTTGGTATCGTCAGCACCCGCTTGTCTGTCGTGATGGTCCGTATGGATAACAAACATTGGTTTTCCGTGAGCAAAATCAACTAAGACCGGCATAGTATCACCTTGAGCGTCATTCTTCTTTACAGAGAACTCTTTGTCCCCATATTGAATTACGTGAGCATCCACAACGTCAATACCATTATTTTCAAGGTATTTCTTCATTGCAATTGCCGTGGTAACCCCATCTAAATCTTGGTGAAAATATATTTCGGCTTTACGATATCGTTGGGACAATTTTTTAATGTCCCTGATACCACTTTCTTTGATTAGTTTTTTCATATTACATTTCAGGAGCAATAACAATGGCGATTACATCACCACTCTTTAAACCTTTACTTAACATACAACCTTTATTAATTCTAATAAGGTCTTCAACATCTGTAACACCAGGATGTTTTGCTGCGATACCACTTAAGGTGTCACCACTTTTAACCTTATGTAATTGAACATTATACCCATAAGCTGCTTTCATTTTTTGTGGACTTCCAAAACAATATTTTCCACCCATTTCAGGTTTAATTTTTCTCATTTGAACATCAATATCTTGTTGCATACCCATTTGTTCCTGAATAACTCTATTAACTATTCTAGTTAAATCTGATTCTGTTAATCTTATAATTTTTGCCATATATTTTAATGTTTTATTTATAAATATCACTACTAACAAAAAAAAGGGTCGTAAGACCCTTTTCTATTCTAATTCTAATTCAGTTTGATTTCTCTCCTCAATAAAATATTTAATCCTATTTGTTGCTATCTCAACATAGTTTGAACTATATTCGATTCCCAACCATCTACGACCCAATAATTCCGCACTAACCGCGGTAGTTCCACTACCCATGAAAGGGTCAAGAACAATATCATTTTTATAACTTAAAATCTTAATTGCCTTTGATGGTATGTCCATTGAGAATGTCGCTTTAGTCAATGACTTAGTGTCTGCAAAATATTCCCATCTACCAAAAACTAAGTTCATAAACTCTTTCTTATCGTCATCATCATAAATGACTTTATTTTTTAAAGTTCCATCTTCTAAAGTTATTTTAATATGACTACCTTCCCATTGAGATTCCCCTTTATTCAATTTCTTTTTTGATTTTTTATAAGCAAGTATCACACACTCTTTCGGGTTATAGATATAAGGACTACTAGCACTCATCCAAGAACCCCAAGCTGTTTGTCTAACTCTATGTGGGGAATCTTCCGTAAGGTCAACCATCCCAAAAAATTGAAACCCAACTTCTTTCATCTTCATCCAAAACTCAGCATTAAATAATATTCTTCCACCTCTCTCTTGAACATTCATTTCAATCGGAACATTAACCGCAATCCTACCATCATCTTTTAATACACGGAAAACTTCACTTAACCAATTAATGGTGAAATCCCAATACTTATCCATTTCCAAACCATCATTGTATGCATCATACTTAATGTTTGCATTATAGGGTGGAGATGTAACAATCAAATCAACACAACCTTCAGGTAATGTTTTCATCACTTCAACACAATCTCCATTTATTATTTTGCCCGTTTCTATCATTATATTGAGATTGAATCTATGGTTTTAAAATTACCATTTTTGTAATTATCTTGAGGTGTTGGTTCCCCTATTTGTAGTTCTCCCTCAAAATAGTTTTGATAAGACCCCCAATATTCACTCATTGACCCGTGTTGTAATTCATACAAAGCGTCTTGAGTTTCTTCGTCAAATAATGGTTCTCCGTCACCATCAACCCATCCGTCTAAGTTATCATAGACGTATTGTAAGAACTCTTCTTCTGTTTCTCCCTTGAAGTCAGGGAATTTTTCGCTATCCAACTCTACAGGAAGGTTTGCGTTGTGGGAGGTGTAATACTCCGTTTTTCTAAAATGTGATTTCATATTAATTTTCTTCTATTTTTCTTTCATTTATTACTTCACAATAACTTTCATATAATGAATCTCTAAACGAATATAATTCATCATAAACCTCTTCATTATAATCATCATCCTCCCACATACGTTCAGAATCAACATTATCATAATCTTCAATATCATCGTAATCATATCCATAAACAAAAGCACCTACCGGAGAATATCCTTCGTCTTCGTATGTCCCATAAGCGACTATGTTTTTATCAACTTCATTCAATACTTCAACCATTTTTTGGATATATTCTGTTGGGACATTCCAAGCGGTTTCAAGAATCAAGTCAACTTCAGGTGTGTATTCAACATCCCCAAATTCAATTCTAATCCATTTTGAACCGACATTTTCATCCATCCATTCTCTACTCATATAGTTGTCAGTAGTATTAAATTCGGTATGAAATAATTTATTGAAGTTCTCAACCACTTTAACCTCTGAACTATTCTCACCTTCGGTCTCAAATAATTCTTTAACTTTATTAAACGTTTCTTCGTTAAGATTACATACCTTAACATAAGTTGTCATTGTATTTGCCATATTAATCTTTTAATTGGTATTCCCAACCATCTTCTTTTTTTATTGGTGTTATTTCTAAATCCAAAAACACCGCGTTTTGTTCACCAGCGTGTAATCCTATTATATTATAATCGTAAAACTCTTCAGCTTCACCCATAGTCATTAAATCTCTTTCCTGTAGAATGTTTAATATTCTCTTTTTTGAATATAATATCTTTCTTCCCGGAGAACCAAAATCCTCCACAATCCCTAAGATTGCACTTTCCAATCCGTCCAATAGAACCGCTCCTTCCGCGTATTCATCAATATCAACCGTTACTCTCATAACTTACCATCCTTTTTCATTTGTTCCCTAATCTTTGTAGCTGATATATTTTTAATCTCGTCAGGTGGTAAATGTTCAATCACATCATATCCAACACCTCGACCAATATTAATACTATCAATATCCGGAATGACTTGAATTACCAATCGACCTTCGTCAATTAAATCTTTCAACTCATTGTTTAAGTTATCAACAACCCATTCCGTTGAAAATGGATTCTTATCGTCAATCTCAACATCTCTAACACAAAGTAATATATTTTTACCTCGTTCAAGTTGTTGGTTAATTAATTCTCGATGTCCAAAATGCCATGGTTGCCATCTTCCAACAAACATTGAATATTTCTTACTTGAAGAGGATGATGCGAATGCCGCTTGGACATGTGTTTTTTTCTCCCAATTACTCATGACTATCCAAAAATTTAAAAATTTCTTTTTTACTTGGTGTAGGGTTGTCTTTAAATGTTTCTAAGAATTTCTCTTTTAATCTTATTGGTACAACAGCGGTCTTCATTTTAATATCCATCATACCATTTTCATCAACTTCACCATTTTCCATATAATATGCAAGGTAAAATTTTATTTCCGGTTCCTCTCTATTTATTTCCATATTCATTAATTTTATTAATTAATTCACCCAGTGATGTAAATTCTGAAACGCTACTAGTATCAATACTAATATAATTCTCAGTTGGTTTTTCATAATTTTCAACATGGAAATTTTCTCGACCACGTATATCATCAGTATGAACATAAATCTCAATCACATTTGAACTTGCCTTTAACTCATTTCTTAAATCCCGGTATGGAGATACTAAGGATATAATAATATCAAAACCTTTAGTATTAAGAAATTTTGCAATGTCTTGAGCTCTTTGAATATTTTTTCGTCGTCCATCTTCAGAATAATCTTTATTCTGAAAGATGTCTCTAATTTCATCCCCGTCTATCTGAATAATATTTTGAGGATACAAATTTTGTTTTAATAATTTGGACAATGTGGTCTTACCAGCATGAGGTTGTCCGATTAAGTAATAAATCATTTTTCTAAATTATTTATTTTTCTTTGAAGATACCAAGAAGCCTTCTTTAAATCTTCCAATTCCTTTTGAGGATTTTTTATACCTGCTCTTGAGATATACTTCACAGTATTTCCCAAATGAAAATCTAAGTCCCACGCCTCAATAACTTTTATCGCCTCGTAAGGATTATCAACACCACCATAATGAAGTGGGTTATTTACCATCTCCGTATTCATAATAACTACTGAATGCTATTCTTACCTCTTTTGGTAATAGGTTTATCCTCAGAACCTTCTTCGGTTTCTTTTTTCGCAACAGGTTTAACTCTTCTTTTAAGTGCTTTCCACTCACTTTTTGGACAATAAGCCCAAACACCTGTACTTACTTTTAAATCAGCATCTTTCTCTTCAGTTCTGATTACTTCACCAATTTCTCTTGTTTTGGTTTTTTTGGTTGTTTTAATGCACTTCATTGGTTGTTTCCTCCGTGTTTAAATTAATAATGTTTAGTATTTCTTGTTCGGTTTTTCCGGACAAGTATAAGTCGTAAATGATTTCACTAAGGTCATCCTCAAATACCATCATATCGGCTCGACCATAATAGAGGTTTAATCTATTATCGTTGAGAGCGGTTAAAGATGATTGTTTCGTTATGTATCTTTTGTTAAATCCCACATAAGAATTATAAACAAATTATAATTTAAAGTCAAAGTTATTAAACTTTTCTGCATTAACTATTTGAAAAATATATGAAGTAATTTTTCTTTTTATCATTGGGACTAAGGTTTGTTCCATTGGAAAATTTTGTGAGGATTGTATTTCAAATATTGGAAGGTTTTTGAAGTATTCTGTTTGATTCCATGTTGAGAATGTTTCAATAATGTCGGGCACTAATAGGTCTTCAGAAGAACCATCGTAAATTGGAGTTAGGTAAGTTTTATGATTACCGTTATCCTCTTTTGATTTTTTAATTTCATATTCCCACACAAATAATTTAGTATCTACCTTATTATAATAAAACACATATCCATGACCGGTGGCAATTGATTTTCTATTCTTTTTAATATAAAGGTCAATATTATCGTAGGCTAAGTTCCATATCGATTTTGCAACATTGAATGCATCAAATAATCTTGAGTTAGAGAACTTTAATGTTTTAACCAACTCCTCTTCCTCTTCTTCCGTAAGCTTTCTTGGTTTTTTAGGTGTAAGTTCCTTAACCAAAATCTCATCATCACAAGATTCAAATTTTTTATTTGTTAATAGTAATGTATTTTCTTTAACTAATGATTGTAAGTTTGCTAAATGCAGTGAAATTTCAACAAAATCAGGATAAATTTCTAACTTGTCAAACCCTTTCTCACACTTTTGAATATAATCTAATAAGGTATATTTGTTATATTCAAAGTCTAATGGTTCCTTCAACATCCACTCGGGATTTAACTTGAATGATATTTTCTTTTTTCTACCCATAAAATTAATTATATGAACTAAAATAAATTAGTCAATTCTCATTACATAAAACCATTTATCACCAACTTTAACTTCGTCAGCAGAACCATCGTAACTATTTAAAGTTTGACCATATCCATCCTCCTCAATTACACCCTTAATAAAATCATCTCTATCAATAAATTTATCCCATTCGAGACCATATGATTCCATAAAATCTTCCGGGTCATATCTAACATCACTAACCAATGACCTAACCTTATCTTCAATTAAATCTTCAGGATATTCTCCATCGGGATTTTCTTCTATTTCAGTAATTTCATCTTGATGAGATTCAATTAATTCATTTAACTCATCAATTTTTTCTTGAATATCGTCATCATTATCACCATCCATTTGGTCTTCTAACATGGAAATTTGTTCTTCAGCCCTTTCAATAAAAAGTCTGGCAACTCTAATATCTTCTTCTTGTCTATCCGACAATTGTTTTTCTTCTTCGTCAAAATAACTTTCAGGTGATTCCCTAACATCATAGTCATACATTTCCTCAGCATAATCAGCAATCGCCTCATTATCTAAATAACCCATAGCAAAACCCTTATTAAACCCTTCAAACCCAATATCATCAATCAAATTATCAATGTACTCATAAGCAGCTCTTTGCATATCATATTCATCACCAACAGCATATCTTCTATCACTTAAACCTGAATCAAGAACTTCAAACTCACCTAAATTATAAAAATCACCTGTTGGAATAATATTATAAACATCAATTTTGTTTCTTAACTCTTCTAATTCATCCTCTAATTCAGATTTTTGGTCAAGTAAATCCGGCTCCGGGTCTTCAGCATTATCATACTCTTGGTCCAACCTATCAATCTCTAATTCTAATCTTGTAATCTCTGCTCGGTCTTCACTAGTCATAACCTCAACAGACTCGTAACTATCAAGATAATTAAGTAACGCATTAGCTCTTAACCCTTCATCATCCATATCTTCATATCGACCACTCCATTCACCTTCTTCTCTTCTTTCTTGAGCTGCTTCTCTTTTTAATCGTTGTTCTCTTTGAATTCTTAAATTCTCAAGTCTTTCTTTTTCTTTTTTAGCCGTTGCCCTGTCCGCATATATTTTAACTTGTTCCGGATAAACCTCGTTTAGAAACTCATCAACTGATGATATAATTTCATTATATTTTTTTTCACCAAAAACATTTTTAGCCTCAACTCTATCATCTTTAGCATCAAAAAATGAAATATCACCATCAAATTTCTTCAACATAGCGATTTTATAATTTGGGTCATTACTCGCCTTAGTCCTATCAATTATGTAAAATAATTTTCCGTCTTCATTATATCTTTTAAAGTGAGAATCAGTTTCAGCTGCAGTACACCATTTAGTACCTTTACCATAATAACAAGATGATTCATAGTTCAACGGATTAACAACAAAGAATACTCCATCATCATAAACCACATTACCACCTTTAACTTGTTTCACATCTCTTCTAATACGACTATCATATTGGCTGATGGAATCATATAACTCATTAAAACTATTATATTGATTAATGTCTGTTTGAGGTAGATTAGTAGAAATGTTATTGAATCGAGTAACAGTTGGAACTACCTTTGAAAAAGTTTCATCAAAGTTAATCTCATCCATAACTTTTCCAACCCAATCCAAATACTTTGGAGCAACACTTTTAACGATTTTCTCTAAGTTTTGAAATGAAAATTTCTGTGAATACTTCTTTTTGAAGTCGTCTTCTCTACTTTCTATAATTAATTCTGAAAATTGCATAAATCTTTTATTTAATAAATATCGTTTTTATATTATAATTGAATCATAATCACTATTTATAGTAATAAACAATTAAAAATTATCAATATGGGATGTGGATGCAAAGGTAAACAAAACCAAACACCTGAACAACAAGTCGTTCAAATTCAACAAGCACAAGCTGTTAAACAACAACAAACAGAAAGTGTAAAAGCTGCAATTAAAAAGACTGTTGAGAAGTATTACAACGTGAATAAAACATCGAACTAATCTTCAAGGAGTTAAAAAATAATAAAGGGACATTAAATTTGTCCCTTTTTTTATATTTATACATATGGATATAGATGAAGTAATAGAATTATTTAATGATACTGAGTTAGATGTTAATAAATATTTTAACGATTCAGAAACATTTTTCAAAATAATTGAGAAAAGAGGTCGTATTGATGACCTTGATTTGGAAAACAATTATATGGAAAATGATTACCTTCTTTATTTATCAGAAACTAATACTGAGAAATTTAGAGAGGAAGTTAAAAAACAAATTAGTGATGTTAAATTTGAAGAGGGTAAAGACCCTGTTTTAATCTTAAGAGATTCGTCTGAATTAAAAAAACTTTTTTGTGACGGTGGTAGAAATGATATTAGTCAAGACACAATTGGAGAAATTCTTTCAGGTGAGTCCGATTTTGATAGATATTGGGACACAACCGATGATGTCTACAGAGACGTTATTGAAGAACTTGGCGAAGAAAACTTAAAACACTTATACAATTATATTGTCAAAAATTTGGAGGGTATTCAAATTGAACCTGAAACCGAATTACTTGGTAATATCGCGATACAACAAAATACCGATTACGTAACTATTAATATGGAGAATGTTGTGTCAGTTGTTAATGACTCAGAAACCATGGGTTATTTATTAGACCATGATTTGAGTGAATTAGATAGCGAATTAAATTCAATCCATTCAAACGCATATAACAATGCTTATGAATCTGATGTTTATAAAGGAGTATGGAATAAACTTGATGATTTATTTGATGTTGAAAACCGTAAATATGTATATCAACAACATCCATATAAAAAAGAAACTCAAATTGAAGTACTTGAAATGCCAATTAGAGATTTCTACGAACCAATCAGAGATTATCTTTATAATAATAAAGGAACTAGTCAAACTTTAGAATACTTTGGAAATTTTATTAACATCGTTGAAGAAAATGGTGATTGTTTATCTTATTGGGCACCTGACTATCCAGATTCAAGTGAGATTGATAAAAACATCAACGATATGTTTGGTGATTACATATAAGAAAAAGGACCTTAAACAAGTCTCTTTTCTATTTCTTTATTTTTTAAAAATGTTTATAATTCTTAAAACATTAAACATTTATCATAATTTAACATGGTTTTAAAAAATATAAGTAGTCGAATATTGATTACTAATTTATTTGCAGATTTTATAGTATCTAAAATACCACATAACGAAGAGACAATTATCAAAGTAGTTGATTGTACAAATTTCTTTATTATAAAGGGAAAGACAAGTTATAATCAAGTACTTGATTTAACAATAATATTAGATGAATTCTTGAAAAAATATGAGGACTATTTAGGTAAAGTTAAATTATCCCATACCGTAGATTTAATTGAATATGATGTTAAAATAAACATTCCGAATGATTTTGAATTTGTTTACCACAACACAGTTAATTGTTCGTATCATCACAACCAAATTGAATCGTATGAAAATAAGAAGTCATCATACAATTATAATCAAATTGTCACCGAAATTACTGATGAAGACATGATATCAGTTTCAGAATTCCCTTATGGGTATTCATTAGGACAGGGTAGATTACACTATTATTATGGTAAACATATCTTTTACAGTATTCCAACAAACTATCCGGTAAACACCCTTATTTTCAATATGTCCAAAAACAAAACAGAAGATGGTGAACCTATCTTTTCTGTAAGGTCATCAATATCAACTTCAATTGATATGACATTAACATCCGCAATATTAGATGTGTTTGATTTTGATATGTCTTGGTTGGAAAAGGAAATAAAAAAAGTGGATTGGAGTTTAGAACTACTCAATCCACTTAAAGAATATGATTTTATTAAAAAAATTAATAAAAATTTGGTAATCGTTTAGATAATACCAATTTTTTTTCTGTGTTGGTTAATAATATCTACCGCCTCAGTTAGTTCGTTATAGTTCCTTTCGGGAGCATATAGGAATGACTCATATTTAGCATCATCACCTTCAATAATCAACAACGATGGTATCATATCGTTTTCAGTTATCTGAGTGAAAGTTTCATACTCATCTTTATATTTGTCAATATCCCTATCAAAAAACTCAATCCCTTCATTGGTCAAAAGTTCTTTAAAGTCTACACAGAAGGGACACCCCTTCATTGTGTAAACTATAACATTTAAATCTTTCATATTAATTTAACAATTCTGTTGCCAACTCTTTTATTCTATCCTCTCGTAATACACCCGGACTTGAGAATTTTTGTTCCCCACCCACAAATGTCTTAACTGTTGGAATCGCACGAATACCTAACTCAGCAGCAAACTCTTTATTCTCCTCAACATTTAATGTGTATAGTTGAACTTCTGAATTACCATCTCTATACTCTTGAGACACTTTCTCGAAGATAGGTTTCATAATCTTGCATGGTCCACACCACGGGGCCCAAAAATCAACTACTAATTTCTCACCATTTTCAATTTTTTGTTTTAACTCTTCAGTTGTAATTTCCATAAATTTGTTTGTTTTAAAATTTGTCCAATGATTAATCTAAGCTCATCTAATTGTTTTTGTTTATAATAGATTACGCTTCGAATACCGTCATCCTCGGTTATTAATAAATATAAATAAAATCCTTGTTTTGTTTTATAAAGTTTTTCTTTGAAGGTAATTTTTGAATTTTGTTCAATATTAGAAATACTATGAACTAACTCAAATTTGCCATCAATAAATTTTTCAAACTCAATATTACCCAATGGTAAATTCATAACTGAAAAGTTATTACCATCTACCATTTCAATCTTTTCAATATAATTTGGTTTTTCCATATTAATAAAATAGTCCTGTAAAACTTTGATTAATTCTGTTATCTTCCCAAACTAATGAGTAATAGTCAACCCACATACTATTAGATTCAAATCTCATACCCATTTTATTTTCTTTAATTACTTTAACAAGTTCAAAGTTTTTATTTTGAATATAAGATAACATTATTTTATCTAAACTAAATAAAACACCATCCCAATCACTACTTAATTTGGTATTACGTTTACCTAATGATTGAACTCTTAGAATAATTACCTCATCATTAAATTTTTTAACTTGGTATTCTATGGTTGCTCTTTCTTTTTCCTCATTTCTCAAAGACACAATAATTGAAGCTGGTCTTGATACATAAGATTTCACACAATTAGATTGTGTTGAACTTTCTTCGTTATACTCTTTAGATGTTGTCAATAACACAGGTTTCACCCCATTAATATCTTTAGATAAAAGTTGATGAAGTACCTCCGGATAAATTCTAGTATAAACCCCATCACGATAATGAGCTAACTTATCCGTCCAATCAAGGTGCTCTTGATGAAATACATCTTTGTTTGAACCGTCAGCCATCCATTTAATATCCGCACCATATCTACGTAACTCACAATACATTCTAACGTGGTCACTCAGAGTATAGGTGTCAATATTACAATAAATAAACACCTCTTTGAATGTTTGATAATATCTATCAAGTTCAGAAGGGCCAATTAACTCAATTAATAAATCCGCAGTCTGTGGAGAATTGACATGAGTTACTGATTCTAATAACCCTAACACCGCACCTTTGTCTTGATTTAGTTTATCAACACCAAAAACTTTTTTGGCGTAAGAATACACATCAAGATTTATTATGTGACACTCATGTAATGATTTTTTCAAAAGAGCCCCACTTATGTTTTTCTCATCCATGAAAGCATCCACCAATCGACCACCATTTTTCTTAAGTTTTTTTCTAATAGAAGGGCCAATCAAATGTTGTTTATATGCGCTAAAATTGTTTGGGTATTTGATTCCTCTTTTATCTAAATAAAATTTAAACAACCTCTCATCAATCCCTAACCCTTCATAACTTCCTTGGTCAATTGATTCTATAAATTTATTCACCACCTCATTAACAACATTAGAAACAGATTTATCATTTATTGTCGTACCAAAAACTTGTAAATTATTCCTAAGTTTATTTTTAATTAAACTTAATGGGTCACCAATAAAACAATTTCGTCTAATTTGCTTTGTAGCTTTTCTTTTCTTTTGAAAGTTGTGTAGATATCCAGTATAAACATCACCGGTTTTTAAATTTACAGTGATGTAATCAACATTTTTCTTAACCCTAAAGTATTTAACACCTTTGTTTCTTATTTTTGCGCCAGTGAACATCTTTAAAGAAATTTTGTCTCCATCTTTTTCAACAACCGCCATTACATATTCTTTCCTAACTAGACATAAAGGATTACCATAGTTTTCGACAAACATTTCTTCATTTTTACTATGAATAGTATCAACAAGAAACAAAGGACGATTGCTGTGTTTTTTTGAAGTATCTTCAACTTTAACAGTATCATCATCCCACCAACCAATTTCATTAGATATTGGTTGTTCTCTATAATCAATAGGACTTGAGTCTTTATACTTTACAGTATGATACTCTTCACATTGTATTTTAATTATCTCTTCTTTCATAAGAGCAAAGATAATAAAAAATAAAAAAGGAGAACTAATTTGTTCTCCTTTTTTTTATCTATTTTAAGATATTTCTTTTATTTGGTCTCTAAGTTTCGCCGCCTCTTCATATTCTTCAGTCTCAAGAGCAATATCGAGTTTCTTCTTTAAAACATCAAGTTCATTAACTTTAATAATTTTAGTTGAACCTTCCATTCTTTTTTTCTCATTTAACTGAACACAAATTTCAAGTATTTGATTTCTAGTTAAAACATAGTCATCCCCATTCTCATGATTCGTAAACGAATAGTTTCTAATCATTTTGTAAAAATCTTCCTCTTTATCTTTTGGAACTAAACTAAGTAAATCCTTAGGGTTCTCTCTGAAAAATTTGATGATTCCACTTAAATAAACTTCAACATCAACACTCATACAATATATCTTTAATTATTATTAATCTTGTAGGTCCCACATACCTCCACCCATGTCAGTACCTTTTTCTTTGATTGCATTTGGTACCTCAACATTTGGACTTCCTTTTAAATTAAGGAATAATAAAGATGGTAAGTTAGAAACACATTCCGGAATTGAAGTTAGTTTTTGATTATTAATTAACGCCAAGAATTTTAGTTTTTGTAACTCACAAACCGAATCAGGAATACTAGCAACACAGTTGTCTAACATAATCATATTCAAGTCCTTGAATCTTCCAATCTCTTTAGGAATGTTGATGATAATATCACTCTTATTATCCTTATTTTGGATTTGGAATTCTTTAAGAGTTGGAGGTAAGTTACCAATCAAATCATCTAATCCGTAAAGTGCAATAAATTTACCAACAGCACCGTGAGTAAAACTATCAATAACTAATTTCTCACCACCAACTGTAAGACCTTTAGCAAACTCAGGTTTGAAGAAGTCTTTTAACTCTTTCATTGGTCCAGTAAGTAATTGAACTAAATCTTGTTGACGGTCATCCTTATCCATGAATTGATTCGATGGGAAATGGAATTGATATCTATTTTTAGGTAATCCGGTCGTAGCAGAAACATCAGTATCATTAGGATTAAATAAAACATATAACGGACCATCTTTGATGTATCTGTTAAACCATTGGTCAGTTCCCGGAGTTGATGTACACCATCTTGTCTCTTGGTTATTACCCCCATAAAAACAAGCGGCTTCTTTACCAACAGGTCCTTTATCTTCAATCTCAATAACCCTCCAATTAGGACCGTCATAAACCATTTTAGAACCAGGATGAACCTCAGCCGATTTTCTTTCAGATTTAGTAGTCGTAGCTAAAGTAAGGTCAAAATCTTTAACCGCATCATATAATTGGTCCGCAGTTAATTTATTAATATCTTTTTCCCCTTTAATTTTTCCTTTAAATCTCTCAAATTTCTTTAAGTCATCAGTAATCTTATAAAGGTCTTCCATAAAAGTTTCTCTCGCTTTTGCAAGTTCTCGGTCATATCCGTTTTCTCCCGGTTGTCTTTCGGTTTTAAGGGACAAATATTGATTAGCTAACCAATCTACGTATTTACCCGCCTTAACTTTATTTGAGTCGTCCGGAGACATATTTCCTAAATCAACATTATTTAGTTTAGTTGTTGGGTCGGCGTTAACAAAAGCATTCAATTCTTGTTTTACCAATTTTGGTTTTAATTTTTTACCTTCCTTATTAACCTTAGGGTTTAAGTACTTATTGGATAAAAATTCAAACTTTGACTGTTCTAAAATAATTGATTTTAATAATGGTGTAAATTTCATCTTAAACTATTTTAATTATAAATATATCGAATGCAAATATAATCAATAATTTAATATAAGCAGCTCTTTTGATAAATTTTGTTTCACACCCTTTTTAGCCGCCGCCGCCTTAGCAAATTCTTTTTCTTCCCATCTATAAACATTTTGAGGAAACCACGTATGTAATTGAGGAAAATCATAATACGATAAAGACCATTTTGATTGAGATGCTTTAATGCAATCTGCCAATCTTTCGTGGTCACCGCTATCAAAGTCATGATTAGAGTAATAATTTTCAGTTTTCCAATATGGTGGGTCTAAGTAAATATATGTTGTTGGTGAGTCATATTTAGTAATTAACTCCTCAAAATCCATATTCTCAACTTTGGTAATCCTAACAAAATGTTCCACCCACTTAGGATTTGATAACTTATCTCTAAAAGTTAAAAATTTTGATTTGTACTTTCCTTTAAGGTCAATAAAT
>Ga0181357_1000279_pt1 | contig 18451 bp, 11 predicted proteins | sample Fa13VDMM110DN_FD_130094 | JGI IMG/M metagenome (GOLD analysis project Ga0181357, IMG submission 130094) | Freshwater viral communities from Lake Michigan, USA - Fa13.VD.MM110.D.N | ecosystem: Environmental > Aquatic > Freshwater > Lake | place: USA: Michigan | collected 2013-09-24 | reverse complement strand
TAATCCAGATATAATAGTCTGTTTACCAGCAGCACCTAAATTGGTATTACCAGATACATCAAATCTATTTGCTACTGTTAGAAAACCGTTAGCAACTGAGGTTCCATTTATAATAGTCTGTTTACCAGCAGCACCTAAATTGGTATTACCAGATACATCAAATCTATTTGCTACTGTTAGAAAACCGTTAGCAACTGAAATTGCATTTATAATGGTCTTTTTACCGGCAGTACCAAGCACTGAATTACCAGAACTTATAAATGACGTTGTAACTGTTCCTTTGTTTGATGAGGTATTACCTGTTACTGCTAGATTGGTTTCTACTGTAGCTCTACCATTTGCTGACAATAATCCAGTGATTATAGTTCTTTTAGCAGCAGCACCAAGTACCGTGTTACCAAAAGATTTTAGAACGTTGTTAGCAATAATTGTATTAGCATACAACACTGACTTATTAATCGCAAATGCGTTCAATCTGTCTAAAGTGTCGTTAGTACGAACTCTCCATGTATCAAAAGTATTTGTAAGAACAACGTTAGCTAATTTTGCCATTTATTACCCCTAAAATCGCGTCTAAGGTTGTTTTTATTTCGTGCATTTCAACCTTTAATGTATTTATATCGTCCATACTCTTTTGTATTTCGTTTTGTTGACTTCTACGCTTTTTATATGCGTCCAATTCTGAATTATTAATATTTAGGATCGCACCATTTTCTCCTCTTGCTAAATCTGGAGAGTCTTGTATTTTAATGTATCGGACTGATTTCATTTTTTACCTCTGTAAAGCAAGTATTCTAAGATCACGAATTCTTGGTGGGCGAGTTGTTGTATCTTTAGTCAACACAATCTTTACAGCAAAATATTTGAAACCAACAAATCTAGCTCTAGAAGAATTTCTATATTCAAGTATGCTTCCGTTAGTATTATTAGCTCCTGATCTATTTGTATTATCATACGTTGGAGTATCAAAAGTCAATTCAATGTAATCAGATGTATCTTCACTCGAAGAATATGCTGCGCTAGAAGTAAACCCAGTTGCAGTATTTTGAGTCATTGGTATCCATCTAATTTCATCAAATGTATCATTGTCTTCACGGTTCAAAACTTTATAATAAACACTTACTTGTGAAGTAGTTGGGCGATATGCAGTTACATAGATTTTCAAATCTTCCGCGTCTTGACCATCAGCTAGTGTAACACGGCGGGTAATATAACGAGCTTTAGCCGAACCGCCATTAGTTACATAATCCTCTGAAGAACCTATCGCAGAATTTGAGTTAATTAGATTTTCTATAGCAGTTAAAGCAATGCGGCGAAGATCCAGCACCGGGCTTGCAAAAACGTTATTTGAAGTCAAATTAAATTTGAATTCGGCAGAACGCCTTAGAGCCAAAGTAGCAGAACTTGAAGTAGTATTAGATTCTACTGATCGTGATAACACAAATCTTGGTGCTGTAAATTCGGTGTCTCTGTTAATGTTTACTTTCAAAAATGAGGTGTCTCTAGCACTTGTAGAAGTTGACATTTTAGTGTATGGCGTAATTGATGTATTACTTGGGGTTATAGTATCCGCAAACAAATTGATAATATCCGCTTGAACACTCTTGAATGAAGCAATTCTTGCGATGTATCCATTTGTTTGACCACGGATAAATGTATTCGCAAAGAATATGCGATTAGCAGTGCCAGCAGCACCGCTGTTTGAGAATGATATGTTTGCTACATGAAGATGAGTGTTGCTATAATTGACAGAATCATAATACACTACCTTACCTGTAGGTGTAGTTGCTGATGTGAGGCCACCAGTAGAGTTACCTACAATTCCACCCGTTGTAGCATTATTTGTGCGAACGCGAATTTTTTCACCACCTGCGAATTTGGCAGCAGTTGTAATATTGCGTACACGGACACTTGATGCAGAGAACAAAGTTATTATACCTGTAGCACCCGAAGTCATTCCTTGTGCGAAAGTAGTAGAATTTGCTACACTCAAAGTTTTTGTGTTAGCAAAAGTTCCTACAAGTAAAGTTTCGCCATGAACTGTTTCGCCTATTGTTTGTAACACACCACCTGATTGATCTGTAATAACAAGATAATCACGATTTTCATTTTTTAGAACTGCGCTACCTAATGCAGAAGTAGTAAACTTAGCAGCGTACAGAGTAAACTTCAAATCCTCTTCTTGAACAGCAGAATATGATCTATCGTTTGCTGAAATAAACAGTACTCCTGCTGCTGGCTGTGAAGTTACTTTATTCCCTGTTGTAAAATCAATATCACCAAGGCGAGCAACGAAAACTCTATAATTTGGCGTGCTTCCCGCAGGAATAATCATAATTGCATATTGCTTTGCTGTTTCCAAATACACAGGAGATGAAAAATACACTGGTGTTGGTTTGCTACCATTACTACTTGTATTCACAGATGAAGAGGGAACAACAACCTTACCAAATGGAATCAGTTTACCAGTAACTAACCCGCTTACGGGATCTATTTCTCTAATTTCAATAGTAATAGGCAATGATGAGTCCTTAGTTGAAAAATAAAGATCAACTTTAGTAACGAATACTCCACTAGTGTAAATCCTAAACGCGCCACCAGAATCAACAGTAAATGACTGGGCAATCGGGTCGCCGCCTTCGCCTCGGCCGCCGGCATCGCGCTCCGGATTCGCGGTAAAAACCGAACTACTACCCAGGTCAATCGCACCACTACTAGTTATTGTTCGTTCATCTGTGACTGTAGTTGTTGTAGTTGTTATAGGACGAGTAAAATTAGAATTCAATCCTTGTGCGCTAAACACACTCTGTGCAGCAGTTACAAGTAATCCGAGACCAATAGCATTTGTTGGATTATCTGTTAAGCGTAATATTCTATCACCAACACGGAATCTTAAAGAATTATCTGCCGGAATTCTAAACAATCCATACACATTTCCTGTTGTATCAGAAGTTAAAGTACCACCCTCATTAGCTGTGTTAGCAAATGAAGAATTTGTTGGTGTTATATATCTAGTAACATTAGTACCATCAAAGAATGAATATAGCCGAGTACTGGGTTTCAATCCCTTACCGGTAAATTGAATTATGCGAGAACGCATGAATGGAACAATAGGCGATTGATCTGAAACATCTACAGGAATAGTTGTCAATCCTGTTCTAGTCTGATTTTCAGTTGTAGTAAATGTTTGTTGTGTAGATGTGACAATAGTCGAGCCAAAGATATCGCCCGCGTTTCGTCCCAGCCCTTGTGATATCGTGGCAGCTTGTGGCGGACTCGCTGAAGTCGTAATAGCACCAAGTTCTCTTATTGACCAATTTGTTTCCCAATTACTCCACTCTGTTTGCCATGAACTAGGCAAATTTTGCCAATTGTCTTGTATTCCGTTGAAATTCATCAAAACTTCTGGTCGTTGCGTAGTATCTAACCAATAATCACTATCTGGGCTTAAAGTTAAAACTCCATTCCACAAATATTCAGCACCAGCAGTATTTCTAGTTGTTGTAGAATAAGGTTGACTTATCATAGATTCATGCGTGTATTGAAGCGTGACTAAATCACCAGCAGTTGTTGATGTTACACTACTGATTGTGGCAGTTTTACTACTAGTTCCACCGGTAACTGTTCCTGCGGCAGCAAAGGTGCCGGTTGCAGCTTCCAAATATAATTTATTATCAACTTGAAACCGCAAAGTGCTGCTTGATCCACCAGAAGTTATAACTTCTCCATTGGAAAACACAACTTGCGAATTGCTTATGAAAACAACTTGATCACGAGATATGCCACCAGTAGTTACGTTTGTTCTAACAACATTAGAGGAATTTGCAGAATGGTAAAATAATTCTATATTATCTAACGCGAATGGGGGACGAGCCACAGCCAGTTGCTTGTCGATAGAAATTTTATAATCTAAATCATATACGTTACCAATATTATGGCCTTTGAAAGAATCAACTACTATGCCATTCTTGAATCTATCGTTGCCGGCTGAATTGCGAACAGTCAAATCTTTTGCGTCTTTTTCCAAAAGAGATAATGATGTATAATATTCTAATCTTTCAACGCGATTTTTTATAGATCCTATGTCCTTCATGGTGTAACGTGCATTTTTTATAGGCATTATGGTACTAGATAAATCTTGACGACTATTTCTACGCGCAGTTTCAAACGGTAATGAAGGATATGGAGAAATCATCGTTCTAGCAATAGGCATAGCATCGCCTGTTGCAAATGGTGTTACGGGGGTCAAAGAAGGTACACCACGAATTGCAGTTAAGTTGCCTTCTTTAGTCATCACCACTAAATCGTTTCTTGCGAGATAAAAATCTAAATCTGCTGTATAATCAGTTTGTGGTGGTGAGAAATGCAATCCACCAGAAACTGTATCCAAAGTTGTTGATGTCAACGGATTGATTGAAATGTTTGTCAAAGTGATTACTGCATTAGCAGTATCAGTTATGCGCGGCCGAAGATCAATAGAATTACGCAAATCATACACTTCGCCATCACTTGGCGAAGTATAGAGTGGTATTTCATATGTGAATATTTTAGTAGTATCTGATCCTGCTGTAGAATCATTAACAGGGTAAGAATCAACTGAAAAATATCCACGCTCTCTATTTGAATGTGTAAAATAATCTAATTTTATTAGAAGTCTATCGTTAGATGCAATTGCCAATCCACTTGTTGGTTTCTTTACAAGCCGACCGTGATCATAAAAATTATCTCTTTGACCACTATCTAATGTGAAATTGCTAGTTACGTCGGTGCCTTCGCTAGTTGAACTAAAATTGCTTGAAGATTTCTTTCGCACTGAAACTAGTTTGAAACCATCAGATAGCCCTAATGGCCACGGTCCGGTTGTGTTGGCGACATACGAAGTTCCACCACCGTTTCCTACGTTGATTTGTACAAAATAATTACGATTTACTGTTTTCGTAGCTTCCTGACCATCAGCTTTTGTTAATTTAACAATTACTGAAGCTGCAAGAGTTGAAGAAGAGTTTACGTTTAGCGTTTCATTTAAAGCTAATGTTGCTGTAGTTGCTGGAGAACCAGAAATAGTTATTGAGCGATTTCCATTTCTACCTTTACCACTAAGGTCCAAAACTTGACCGAATTTGAATACCTTAGAAGGCCTTACTCCTGCTCTAGTACTACTAAATGATCCTAATACAGACAAAGAAGTAGCTGAAGCAATTGCCGAAACTATAAAGTTATGATTGTTTGATCCTTGCGCAATTTTAATAATGTCGCCAGCGGTTAATTGTGTTGAGAATGATGTGCCAGATCCAGTTACAGTATTTCCCGAAGAAGTTACTGCGACTGTTCCAGTTAATGTATTTGTGTTTGCTGAACCTCGTGAGACAATATAATAATTACTGCCGATTGCAGAGGAACTCAGTGATCCTGATCCAGCAAGACGTTCTGAAGAATCACCTGTTGATAAAGTTGCTGAACCAGAAGAATTGAAAGTAACATCAAACTTTTTATAGAATGTAAAATCTGTATCAACTGCGGAAGTAGTATCGCGAATAGTTTTAACACTTGTCACAGGAAGTCTAAAGATTGCTACGTCAAAAGAAGGATCTGTTGTGTTGGCATTTAATCCATTTGATCCTACGATATCTGCTTTACCGTTTGCATAGCCTGCTCCTGCACTGAAACAAATTGATTGAGCGTTAGTGAATCCATGCCCACTGCTCATCTTAATATCCGTCAAATATAGTTTATATTGAGCGGAAGGAAGACCCGGAGTTCCTGTAAGATATTCTATGCCACGAACTCTAGCTGTCCCTCGCTGTGCGTGTGGAAACGCAGTTAAAGAATAATTTAAAGTTGATACTGCATTAGCCTGTTGACCGCGCAAACTTACTGTGCCCTGATCATTCACATCCCAATTACCTACGACATTATCAACTATAACAAAATTCCCATAATCCACTAAAGTTTTCACTTGTTCGATGGATTCAGTATCAATTCCCTTATCAACGGCAACTACTGTAGAAACTAATTTTTCAATATCATATCCTTGCACATACGCCTTACCAGGCTGAACTGCAATTGCTAACTTATTTGCATTTCCACCATCTGCTGATGTAAAAACGCCTCCATTGTTGGCGCTGTTTAGATGTTCGCGGAGACTTGCAGTTAAACCACGAACGACGTAATCTCCAGATTCGTCTGATGTTCTTTTTGCGACAAAATCGCGAATACCAGAATATTGAGGAGCATCTGCACGAGATTGAATTATGCCATTCTTTATTTGAAGCAATTCAATGAAATTATTTGCTGCTGTGACCGATATTGCTTTTCTAGCTAATGTTGCAACCAATTTCAAACGTGCAGCGCCTGGTGCAGCATAGTTATATGCTCCCTGTGCTGGATCTAGAAGTGTAGTGTCACTCGATTCCTTGACAATAGATTCTATTATGTCTAAACCAATACGATAAGTGCTGTTCGCACTATATTTGTCTAAAACAAGAGTCTGTTCTGCAACGCGAATGAAGTGGTCTTTAGCGTAAACAACACCAGCTTTAATTGTTACTGCGCCACCAAAACCAACGGCGGGACCTAGTGCTGATGTTACAGTGTTAGCTGTTAAACCACTACCATCCGTTGCAGTTAGTATTTCGTTATTTGCAAAAAATTTAGTTCCGCTTGTGTTTGCTGCTGTATATTTTACGAAGAATGTCTTGAAATTAGGAGTATTAGCTTCTGATCCATCATTTGTGTTGATAACTAAAGCGCGAACACCTGATGTAGTACCTCTTATAGTTTTATTTAGAAACGCAGCCGCATTTATAGATGCAGCAGAAGAATTATTATTACGGAGCTTGACATAGGTATATTGTCTATCTACAGTGATCTGACAACCTCTAACTGGGCTACCTTCTTTGAAAATATGTTCAGCAAATCTGTCAATCTGATTTTGCAAAATGCTCTGCATCTGCGTAAGTTCACGCGCCTGAACTGCAAGTCCTGGACGATAAAGAATGCGATGAAAGTTCTTATTTTCATTGAAATCATCATAATATGGATCAACATTTAGATCAGTAGAAAGGGTGCTGGTATTTGCTTCATTCGCCATTAAATAGTTCCTCTTTTCTCATACTTACGCATATTTATATTACATTTTAGAATTTCACAACTAATCTCACATCCTCATTTTGATCTGGACCACGGGTAACTGGGCTACGATTTTCAGTGTAAAGAATGTCACCAGTAAATTCGCGAACAGCTGGTCTAATAAATGTAGAAACTGTTGCAGTTTTACCAGATGATGCGCCAGTAATAGTTTCTGCCGCAGCAAATCTTGCACCGATGCCATTCGTTGTAACACGAATAACACGAACAATTCCTGCCGTTCTAGCAGCATTTGTATTTGCAAACGATACGAAACGCGCTTTTGCTCCAGATGTTCCACCAGTAATAATTTCATCTGCCGTAAGATCACCGTTTAGAGATGTGACTGTTATTCTAGAACACTGATCAATTACAGAAGAGTTTGCTACTGTGCCACCCCTCAATGTGGGATCCCTCATTAATCCAACAACACGAAAATCATTATTTGATGGAAATGTATTTGACTCTATACCACTAATAAGAACATTTAGCATTACATTAGTAGTACCGAGTTCATCTACAGGAATGCTACCATGGCCGCCTGGTGGAGAAATTACTACTGTTCCGGTTGCTCCACTTCCACGGCTAGAATTTGCAGAAAATGTAACATTTGCTGTTGAATAATTCAAACCAGTGCTGATCATCGTAACTTTACGAATTTGCCCTCCAAAAGTATTCGCAACATATGCTGTTGCGCGTTGAGCGGTAGTTACACCAGAATCCCCTCTAATAATGACGTTTGGTCCAACAATATAAATTGTCGATGTATTTGGCGTTACTGAAAATGCGCTGTTTACAGTTAATGTTCTAGTTGCACCAACGTAGTTTACTGCTTTGCGAAGTTGCCCTGAACCTAATCCACTTGAGAGATACAAAGTAGAATTATTGTAGATATCATCCGTTTGACTTGCGTTTGTATTCAATACTATAACTGAGCTATTTGTCACAGAAGAAAATGTATTAGTTGTGGAAAGATATCCTGTTCCATTTGCTGTTATCTTAATGTGATGAATAGCTCCGTTTGACGCTGCCTGTTGGACTGTAAACTGGGCTGATCCATTATTTGCTGTTAGCTTTTTCACAGGCATATAATTTGAATTCAAAAATTGATCGTCTGCTGTGGTTATAGAATACAAAAACTTCCAACGATAATTATCAGCAGTTGTTGTTATTGCAGTTCCTGTACCTGTAGGCTTTACAGTTGATCTTCCGCCGCGATTATTATCAATAACTTTATATACATTATTGTCGATTGTCAAAACATAAAATGTAGTATTAGAAGTTGTAGTAGCTGAAGACGGGAACAATGAGGAATTAGTATCGGAATATTCTGTATACGATGTATTATTCGTCCAATTATATCTGGGAACAACAAAAGATGTATCTGAAGTTTGAACTCGCTTCATAGCTATCATATCACGATAACCATCGAATTCTATATTTTGAACAGTATCAGTAGGAGTTGTTGGTGCAGAGTCGTCTGTAAAAGCAGTTACTCGACCTATAAAGATATAATATCTCGACAGTGATGCTTCACTGAATGATTCAAAAAACTGCTCCGCGTTATGAGTGCGGAACCTTCTAGTTACTTTCCCAGAAATTGCCATTAACAATCCTTGCGTTATTATCTAATGTGTTTATGCAGAAGCCGTGTATGTAATGCTTAGGGTGTCTCCGCCTGTCAACACTTTATCGCCAACAGTAAACAACCCAGCTGAATATATTACACCAGAAGCATTTGTTGAAGCCTTAGTCGAATTATTAGCAATAAATGCTCCTTTGGCCGTTCCTGATACATCGATTGAAAATATAACAGCATTTGATGTTGCTTTAGAACCAGCAGAAGCAGCAGCAAAAGTTACTTGTCTACGAGTTGATTGACTATATCTTGGAACCAATCCATTTGCCGCCCCAGATTCAATCCATCCAGCATGGCTCGCATGTGTATCTGCAGCCGCAATTGCTGAATAACCATTAGACGCAATTAATCCCATGAACCATGTGGATCTATTTGCATTTACTGCTGCTGTGCCCATAAAGATATTTAAGATCGCATTTTTGCCAGCAGTTAGGACAGTATTATTAAATTCGTCCTCCCACTTTAAGTTTCCATTTTTATCGTGGCAAATTGCCGTAAAGACGCCATGCAAATCAACAGATTCTGATGATCCAGCACCACGAGTTATTTGAACATCAATACTATCTGTTGGATTTATTTTTTCATTGCTCACAGCTATAGCTCCTTTAATTTCCTATTGTTAATCCACTGTTATTCGATTATTGTATTTATAATGTATTTATTACGCTATCATACAACAGTATCATCCAAACTTAACACACCGGCAATAAAGTCTTGTATCACTACTGCTGCGTATGAAGAAATAACAACGTCAGCCCAAGAACTTATAAGTCCACTTCCTTCAGATATAGCTGCAACTGCCCCGCTTACTCCAACGACTGAATCACTCGTTGTAATTGTTTCAGATATGCCAGCAGTGGTGCTCAATGCACCCACAACTACTTCTGCCGCTGTAACAGATTCAGATATAGCTGCAACTGCACTGCTTACTCCAACGACTGAATCAGTGATTGTTACGGCTTCATTCACGTACATGATCGAAGCGTGTGTCGCACCAATTGAATCACTCGTTGTAATTGTTTCAGTGAGTGCACCAGTGGTACTATTCTTACCTGTGACTGAATCAGTTAGAGTGACAGTTTCAGCGGCAAGAGCTATAGTAAAGTCAATTGTCGCTTCTGAGCCGGTAGTAACTGATGTTGTGTCAACTTCTAAATTAGAAACATCCAAGGTGCTTTCAATGTTATAATTTCCAAACATAATTGTCCCAGATGGGTGCAATAATGATTTTACTACGTTTTTATAATCACTCACTAATTGGCTTACTCTTATGACGTAAGAAAATTCTTGATAATAATAATTATCTTGAAGCTTTTTATCCGAACTCAAAAATCCCTTAGTGTCAAGGTATCTTCCTGCTAAATTTATTGAGCTTGCTATTGTGAAATTTGCGTTTGCTGAATATAAACCTTTACGGCGAACTCCTCGCGTCAATCCTTTAGTATCAAGTGATGTATCTGTAGTGTTAGCTGCACTTCTTGATGTATTCGTAATAGTTGATACATCGTTTCTCACAAAGCTATCATTTGTGTTAAATATAGAAATTCCAGTAATTGTTCCTGATACTGTATTTGAAACAATAACTGCATTTTGCCCCTTTATTCCTGCGGGAGAAAATCCATCAGCTACTACGCCAGCTGCTATGTCTAAATCAAGTACAGTCACTGTTGGCTTCGATGTGTACCCATACCCTGTAGTCAATAGAGAAATAGTATTAATAGTACCTGTGGCATGAGTTGCAAAAGTCAAAGCGGAAGTAATTGTAGAAGTTATATTAGCTGCTGCTAAAGCTGCTCTTATAACAGAAGTGTTAGAACCTAAACTTACAAACGTTGATCCTGTATTCAAAACAACATTTCGCATTGGGTTGATAACGTTTTGATTTATATTTACATTTTGAGTGTTAGAAAGATTCAGAATTTTGAATTGAGCAGGTTTTGTTGGATTTCCACCAGTTATTGATATTGTTGAATTTGATATACGATAACCAGATCCCCCCTTTACAATTCTAAACGTCATTGCGGTTTCATCTGTTGTTGATGTCACAATTCCATTAGCTACTCCACCAGAGTCACCTGTTATATTAACAGTATCTCCGGTTCTATGAAATGCTCCACCATCAAAAACATTTAGTGTAGTTATTCCACCAACTAAGTTTGAAGTTACAATAGAATTGCCTAATCCATCTGTTATAGTTTCAAAATCAGTGAAAGTTCCCGTAACTTGTTCTATCCGTACCTGTATAAGTTGGACACCAAGCACAGTTATTCTAAGAACTTCTTGTACACGGCCACGCGCACCCGAACTCGATCCTGTAACTTGTCTTCCATTCAAAAGATCAGGATTTCCAGCAAGCCGTGTGCCGCGAAGAACAGTTTCACGGACCCAACGCCCATCTGAAGCGCGAAGGATGTCATCACCCGGATAATAAAAATCTATTTCAGTGTTGAATAATATGCGAAACAAAAATCTATATGATTCCTGTGAACCACGCGCTCTATAAAACTGTCTAATGTATTTTGCAAGTAATCTTTTATCTACTAGAACATTTCTAGGAATACTTGGCATAAATTCGCGTTGAAAGTATTCTACAAATTCATCTAGAGTTCTATCAATGTCTTGATAATCAAACAATCCACGAGAAGCATCTATTGCGTCTTTGGATTGTTCCATATATTCAAAATAAGCTTTTAGAAATGCAATAAACTTAGGCGCATCGTCTCTTAGAAACCCAGAAAACTGAGATTCTATCTGAGAAGATAGCTTACGATATATTTCATTTGCGCCAATGATAGCCATATTAGTATGATGATGATAAGTTTGTTAAAATGGTTTCATATGTAGTGTCATTACCTTGTGTAGCGACTGTGCTTATCTTAGCACTTACCACTTGTGTAGTTGATTCAATCACAGTTATTGTAGTGTCTGAAAACAATAGTAATTGATTACGCAGAGGAACTATGTTAGGTAATACTGGTCTTGCATAAACAGATATGCTATCTCCAACAAATGCACTTGGCAAAAAGCTTTTTAATGTGATAACACCAGTCGTGTAATCTATTGTTCCTGCGTTGGTATCAAGATATACTTCAGAAGTGCCATCAACATAATAAATTCCTATTACACCATCATCGTCATTGAAAAATGCTGATTTACCCTGAAATGTAAATCCTGACGAACGCACTGCACCAATATTTGCTAGTTTATTATTATAGTTTAATGTATAGGAATTTTTTGTTACTGTTGATGGAACAAATCGCTTTTGAATATCAATTATAGCACTAGTTCCTACAATACTCTGATCTGCGTCATCTAGGAATCTCAAAAATCTTGAGAAGTAAAAATTCTTAGCAAATCTATCAAATGTATTTGTTTCAAAAGCAATAACGCGATTAGACACGAGGTTGCCTATTTCAGATGCTGTTCTTGTTGTAGCAGTAGAATCATATTGAACTATTACTGTTGGTGTAACATACAAATATGTTGGATCGACAAATTCCAAATCTACAGATTGAACGTTATACTTTTTAATAGAAGTTTTTATTTCTTCTTTTGTTTGACTTGAAGTCAAAGTTCCCTGATACGGTTTCATAGCAGCATATACTTTACCATAAATTGGTGGATCATTGTCTTCTCCACCCCAAACGGAAGCAGCTTGAATATCTTTGCGCTCACGAAGAATGATCCGTTCGTAATCGCTAGTCGTTACTGCTCTATTTTGCGTCTCATAAATTTTTGGTGCATTGAATCTAATTGATTCTATACTTTCTTGATCAGCCCCACCTGTAGCACGAGTATTGACTTTAAAATTAAACGGCGTTACACCGCCTACACTTCCTACTGCTGTAAAGTTATTAGCGCCATTACCACGAGTAGCACTACATGTACGATATGTTATTGATATTGTGCTATTATAGTCTGGACGTTGACCTAGAACATTATCACCAAAACCTATTTTGTATTTAAAATCTCTGTCAGCTTCAACGTAGAAAATCTTTGAAGATGAATTTACAGTTAGAATATCGTCTGCTTGAACATATGTCTGTGTATTTCCGGAACTCGTAATTGCAACAGAAATACTTCTGGTATCCACGCTTGCGTTTGGCAAAACAAATGCTGTATTTGATGTTGTAAATGCGAATCTATGTGTTAGTGGATACCCCTCCACAAGAGTTATATCGCCTCTAAATCCATTAGTTGAATTTGCAGTAATAACATATGTCTCTGGGGTTACGAAAGTATATGATACACTGTTTATAGTAGAAGTAAACTGTGTATGTTTTGGAATAGAAATGATTGTGAAAGATGAATTTGATACGGCCGTTGTATATGTTATCCGCACATTAGCTGTCGCGCCACGTGCTGATATTGGCATATAGTTTACCAGCTTGGCGCGTGAAGCTACGCTATCATAGAATTGTGCTGAATCAATGAACGATTCTGAAGCTGCCATATTCGTATAAAACGCATTATAGTATGTATTGTATGCCAATAAATCTAACAGGGTTCCTAGTGCAGAATCTTGAAAATCATAATCAGCAAAATCTGGTTTTGCTGCGATAAAATCGCGGAGATTGCGACGTATTGTGTCGTAATTCAACCCTGTTACTAGTAGTGATGTATTTGCTGCCATTATTTTATTCCTGTTTTCTTAGCATTTTAAACTTTTCAGCGAACTCTTTCAAGATCAATACCTAATGTTACAGATGCTCTGCTGTTTAATGGGCGGAAGATAATTGATATAGTCAACATATTTCTATCTGGATCTCCACCAAATCTAATGTCCAAAAGTTGAACCCTAGGTTCAAAATTTTCTATACAAGTTTCAATTGCATATCTTATGTTAGACTCTGTTACGGCTGTATAGTTTTCAAACAACATACTACGAATGTCAGATCCAAATAATGGGGCGTATGGCCTTTCATAAAAAGAAGTCAGTATAAGATTTTTTAAAGCTTGCTTTACAGAATCTGAGTTTTTCTTGATTATAAGTTTACCAGTCACTGGGTGAGCAGTAAATCTAATATCAAAATCTTTATAAATGATTTCTTTTAAAACTGTAGCCATATTGTCCTCATTAGTGCTTTTCTCTATTTATTAGAAAAATAACTCTTGACAATTACAAAAAGTGTAGTATAATAAGCATTGTGCTTTTCAAGAATATTCATATAACTTTTTAATTAAATTAATCATACATCTAGTTATCCGGGTGCTTCAGACTCAGGTATATCAGAATTTATAGTTTCAATTGGCCCAGATTCTAGATTACGATCTCTTGTACGGCCAACCATGGTTAAAAATAATCTCTTTTCATTCGCAAATTTAGTCGCGATTTCAGTACCAGTATTAGCTACATCTCTACCTATTCTATCAAGAGATTCAGTTAATTTGACTTTATCCTGCAGAGTGTCTCTAATTTTAGCTTCCATCGATGAACGTAGATTTTCTAATAATCCTGTAGGAAATATTTCAGATGCACTAGCCCGAGCTACAAGTGCATCAAAGGATTCTTTATCACGGTCAGTCATTACCTGCACTCGCGTCTCAAGCTTCGCTGCTTCTGCTGCATCTACTACTTCATAATCAGGTACTATTTCTACAGGAAGTGTAGGCTTTAATTCTGGTAGAGCCTTTAAAACTTCTAAACCATTTATGATTTTCATATTTGGTATATCTTTCACTATAGAAAACGTAGAATCACTGAACTTAGATACAATAGAATTCATATCTACAGATGGAAATTTTGCTGCAATTGTGCTCATTTCACTCACAAACCCAGTTGGGTTCGTAGATAATGATGCCATTGCATTGAATATATCTTCTTGTAAACTTGCTGTTGGGATTTCAAGTTCACTCAGCATACTGCCAAATTGATCTTTCAAAGAACCCAACTTAGTATCTACTTGCGTTTTTATAGAAGATATCTGGCCTGCAATTCCATCTGTTGCTGAAGATAAAGTTTTTACTTTACCCATAAGATCTGTTTCTATAGCGTTGAATTGTTCGATGATTGGATTCAATCCAGGAAAAGTTAGATTGTTCGTCAATGTTGCTAAAGATGGTATTGGAATGGGAGACGTAATAGCCATTTATATAGACTCCGCAGTAGATGCTGTGGGTATTAATGTGCAATCGTTATCTGAGGTCCGAACAGGATCAGTAGAACAAGCGTAATCTACACCAGCAGCATGTCTATTGTACGTATCTTTACCAAAGTGACTCTTATAGTCATTGTCGTATCGCACATTAAATACACCATTATAATCATACTTAGCAATACCAGCTACAGATAGGTCCAGCGTTGTATTGTATGTAGTTTTAGCTGCGGCTGCTACAGAGAAATCTAAACTTGTTCCAAATGTGAATTTAGCTGCTGTTGTTGATTTTAGCGAAAACTTAGAGCCGGAGGCAATAGACAGATTAGCGCCTGATGCTATATTCAAATCACCAGTAGAAATATAATAACTTGTACCCTTAGTTACTAATGTTCGCTCATCTAATGAAGATGATTTATATGTTTTCTTTATGCTTTCATTAAATGTACCATTTATCTTTAGATCGTCGTCTCCACCTACTATCGTGTTTCTATTTCCATCTATTTTGGTCGTTTCATTCATAGCTATATTAGTAGCACGGGATCCTGTCAATTCGGTGTAATCTGTACCACCGCCCTTATCTTTACCGCCTATTTTAGTATATCTATTACCATGAACAGTGAGATGATAATCCCCAACGACTTCTTGAATATAATCACCTTCGACTAACAACCTAGCATCACCTTTTATTGTGACATTACAATCACCGTTGATTAATACATTATTATCTTTAACATATATTTCGTAATTTTTTCCTACAACTTTAGTGACCTTTGAACCATCTGGCTGTATTTCATAAAATGTTCCTGTTCTGTGATATTGATGTATTCTTTCGCCACCAGCGGTGTCATCTATTTCAAATGCGTGACCACTTTCAGTTTTTATAACATGATTCAATGGATAAACTGAAGTCGAATCTCCTCTTTGAACAGGTTCTTCCCATGTCACCGAAGCTTTTGTCTTGCCCTGTGAAACTGTAGAAAGACTATACACTTCAGCAGTAGAAACATCTTCTACTCGTGTTTCAGTTTTATCTTTTGAGACCTTATCTTCTTCCCAAAACTTATTAGATAACTTTGGCGCATCTGGAACATTCAACGCAATAGGATAAATCCCAGTTGGATCTCCAAAACCAGAAAATCCATCTTTAGCTTCAGTAGAAATACCAGGTAGAGTGCCGAGTATCATTGGCGATGTCGCGTTTTTGCCATCCAAGAAAAAACCAATAACAGTTGTACCTTCAAGCACTCCTGTTGCAGTTTGTCCTATTCCGCCAAGACTTCCGGAAGTTATGGGCATCATAACTTGAGCCCAAGGTAAATCTTCTTTTGCTACTTTGCCAGTTTCTTTTGTATGCCAACCGTAACAACGAACTCGTACACGACCAGCACATAGAGGATCCATTCTATCTTCTACGACACCAAAAAACCAAACGAATCCATCAAGCCCAAGATTTTCACCAGCACTACGAACAGTCATTATGTTACCTTTTCTTGAAAGTTTTTTCTCATTGCTTCAACAACCGTTGCATAATTGCCTGATATAACATCTATTTTGTGTGCTACGGCAGTAGCAATATATTTACCTGAAATATTTGGATCATTCTTCCGTTTGCCCGCAACGGTGTCATCCGCTCGGGGAATGATTAGATTCATAGTTTGACCAACAATAATGTTTGGATTAGCAGGAACTGAAAAATGTATTCTCATGCTACCAAATTGCATTAGTGTAGATGATTCTCTTGCTAGAAAACCTTGTCTGCGCCTAAATGTGTTTTGCGTATCATTGTCTTGATTTGTAATATAATCTGTGGTTGATCTATGTGCATCAGTAATAACAAATTTGCTTACAGTGGGTGCCTTGAAATATCTATCAAGAGATTTATTAGAGATAGTTGCCTGATTTCCTTTTGAACCCTTAGATTTATCTTTTGAGTAATCATATGTCACACTTTTGAAAGTTTTGGTGAGTGGATCAAATGATTTCACTTCCATGCTATATTGGCCGCCTATTTGACCGTGTATAAGATTGACTGAATTGTTTATTTCGAGAAATGAAATATTGCTTTCCAACTTAGCTGAAGCACCCGGAGTTGACTCTGCTGAAGATAATTCATCATATATGAATCTGTGTGATGGAGCTTTAGCATATAATTCATCTAATGTTTCAAAATGATATCCTTCCATAGTTTCATAAAACAAATATATTGAAGCTGGATTAGTTATAGATTCTGCTTCTCGACATAATTGCTTTATAAAAGCATTTACTGTTATTCCAGTAGCAACGAAATGTTGAATGCCTTTAGTTTTTTCAAAAGACACTAATTTTTTACCACTAACTGGTGTCAAATATTCAGAAACAATATTTTGTATGATTTCATGTACCGGTTTTTTATACGAGCGATCAACTGAAGTTGATGCGTCTATCAAATTTTCTTTAGTTGTTAAATTCAATGTATAAGCTTCTAAATCATTCTTTACTTTAATTCTTTCTGACACTTTGAAAACTATTAATTTTCTATTCAAGGATCTAGAACCAGTGCCAGAGCTTGTTATATTCATAGTAAGTTCTTCACCACCAACTATAGGTAAAGTTGTATATAATGCTGTACCATCTAACATAGTCATGGTTGCTGATATGTAAGAAGAAAATAAGTCTTCATATAGAAATACTTCACTAGTAACATCCTGTATATTTACTTTATTATTTACCGTTGCTGATCTAATCTGAAGTTGTTTTATATCAGCTATACCTACTTTATGAAAACTCATGTGACAAATATTTCCTCAAATTCACGCATTACATCGGGAACAAAAGCCGCATCTAATATTTTTATAGTTCGTTTGCGATTATTTTCATTTTCTTCAAAAGTAAAACAATCTATATTGCGTCTAACAGAAGGTGCCAATAATATATATGTTGCATAATCTACTTGAAGTGATCTTTCGGGAATAACGATTCTTTCACCATCGTATATTACTTGTTCTGATCTAGATTGAATAATTTTTTCATAATGGTGATTTAGAGCTTGTGCTGAAGAAGTGCTACCATACTTTTGACGAACATAGTCTTCAAATTGTTTTTGATTTAATGGCCATTGAAAATACGGATCAAAGATATTATTAGTTATAAAAAACAACCAATCCAATCTTGGATCTTGATAATATTTCTCTGCCATTATATCTGGGCGATCTGAATCTTTTACGTCATAATTATAAAATATCAAACTATTGTTTCTAGAAATCTCACTCAATCTAAATCTACGTGTTATGTCTATTGCTAAACTTGGAGTATTTTGCCCAGTTGGATCATATGCAACAAATGGATGTGGTGTAAAAAAATATGACATTATCTACCTTTTTCAGTTATGTTTTCTTTAGTTACAATTTCTGTTTCTTTGAAGGTTAATCCTAATTTAATAGATGTTGGTGAAGGATCATCAGGATTATTTTCGCTTCTTGCATATGTTGGAATTCCTGCGGGGTGATAATCAACTTCAATTGACGTTAATACTGATGCTCCAATGCTAAACAAAAAACCAGCATCGCCCTTTGGCTGATGACGAAATTCTATATCAAAATAATCTGGATAT
>Ga0181357_1000278_pt1 | contig 18521 bp, 19 predicted proteins | sample Fa13VDMM110DN_FD_130094 | JGI IMG/M metagenome (GOLD analysis project Ga0181357, IMG submission 130094) | Freshwater viral communities from Lake Michigan, USA - Fa13.VD.MM110.D.N | ecosystem: Environmental > Aquatic > Freshwater > Lake | place: USA: Michigan | collected 2013-09-24 | reverse complement strand
TTTCCAGACGCCACGGCGGCGTTTTCAACCGCAAGTTGGGCTTGCTGCTGGGCGTTGAGGGTATCCCAGCGGCTATTATCCAGAGCCTTATCGGTCCGGGAATCGGTATAGGCTCGGTCGATCCTGGCGTCTCCAATGGCGTCCCGTCCCTGGTTGTATGCGGTTTCGGAAGTGTACCGCTCATCCCCGATCAAGTCCCTGGACTTGCCGTATGCCGTGGCGGCGGCGGCAAGTCTCCGATCAATGGAGGTCTCGTTGCGGCTGTTCATTCTTTCGTCGTACTGGATGGAATCGGAAAGGTTGTCCCGGCCCTTGTTGTACTGGCTGGACTCCAAACCCTGCGCCCGGTTTAGGTTGTCTTCCGTCCGCTGTCTCAGGTAGGCATTTACGCCACTCTGGCCGGCCTGGTTGGCCTGGTTCACTCCTGCCGCGCTGGTGGTCCTGATGCGGTCGGCCTGGGCCGTCCCCGCCCCGAATCCGCTTTGCCCTATGGATTCGTCGGCCTGGACCCTGGCAAGGTACGCCCGGCGGCTCGCGGCGGTGTCCTCGGTGTTCTGGGCGTTCACGCTGGATGCGTCGGGGGTCTTGAGCCCATTGGTCACCCGTTCGGCGGCAAGTCTTCCGGCCTCCGTGGTGTATCCCGGATCCCCGCCAAGGTTGGAACTTACCTTGTTGATGTAGCTCGCCACGTTATCCCCGGCTGTGGTTCTAAACGTCCCATTAGGCGGTTCTGTGGTCATCCCAGGCGCTGGATTTGCGCGCATGGTTACCGCTTCTTTCGGCATTGGCTCCGAAACCATCCCAGGGGTGGGATTGGGACGAACGGACATCGAGTCGCCAGCGTCGTTCCCAGTAGGGATTGGCACGTTGGATTGAACCGTAGTCTTGGGCGTCCCCGCTGGTTGGGTTGGAAGGCCGGAAACAGGATCCGTTCCGCCTTGTTCTTCGGCTTTGCGCTTAAGGTAATCGGTCATGTTGTTCGAAGTGTCGATCATTTGTTCTTCTTCCAGTTTGCTACGGCGGTCCAAAGGGTGGTAATGGCGGCGGTAATCATACCCCCGTGAAACCAGCCCGGAAGCAGGCGTTCAACCACAATTTCCACGATGACTCCCACGGCCCCAATGCCAGCGATAACGCCGGATTTCTGGGCGGTGATAGCTGCGTTGTACCTGGTCATTTATTGGCCTTTCGTGAAAAAATAAAGCAAGCCGCCGACAATGACGGTTTGAACCATAGTTGAAATCACAACAGCCTTTGCAACATCCACGCGGATGTTGTTGACGAGTTCCTCAAGCTTTCCGATGCTAGTCCAGACATGCCCGCGGTCGCGCTCCATAGCATCCACGCGCCCGGCGTCCGCCTCTTGGCGCTTGTCGAGTTCGTGGAATCGCTCTAGGATCTGGGATTCTATCGGCATTATTGCGCCCATGTTGGATCGGTGTTGGTGGTCGGGAAGGTGTTGAACGGGTCAAAGGCTCCGTAACCAATGCCGTTCTCGTCGACAATGCAATGGAGCTGTATAGATGAAACCTTTATCGGGGAAACGGCGCTGATCTGGTATGCCAGATAATTCCCGGCCATCGGGCACCATTTCAATGTTCCAACAACGGACGGCTCCACATAAAGCCGATATTCCATATTCGCCAATGTTGCGTTTGCGCCTGCTATAGATGCGTTCGGGGCAAGATTAACGGTTGCTGGCGTAGTCGGCCATAGCTTCCCGTTCACGACCAAAGAAACAGGAATATTACCAGAAGGAAAAGAACCCTCCACGCTCAAATATTCGTGCTGGAGAATGTCGCGCCCATCGCGGCTTTTAAAGCTCTGCGTATACACATAAGCAGGGAAAGCGGCGGCGGAATCGTCAATTGCCGAAACATCGGTATTTAAGTCGGTGATCTCAACCTCGATTAGGTGAGAGCTAACCGCAACAATAGCGGCCCTGGATCCCTGCGCGAAAGTGAATAGCATCCCCTCGTAACTAGAATAGATGTACCTCGTCCATCCTCTGGACTCTTTGGCGTGCAAAACCAGAGCCCCGGAACCGGTGAAAACCAATATTTTCCCGTTTATGTAACCCATGGAAAGGGCGGTCGTGGGGAAGGACGACAAAGACGTAAAACTCCTTAACGGCTTCGAAATATCCCGCCCGTTGAAAATATTCGTCCATCGAAGATCGTACCCGAATATGCGGAAATCCCCGCCGTCGCTTGTTACTCCGAGTATTCCGATAGTAGGGACAAATGATGCTCTATTCCTATGACTTATCCCGATCCTGTCATCGAGAGTTTGCCAGGGGATATCGACATTTCCAGACGGAAGGCGCCCGGTCTTGGCTTCCTTGATTCCGATCACGTCCTTCTCGAACGCGATCAACTTGATCATGTTCTGGCCATCGCGGCCGGTGTCTACAAAATTCAGCGGGTTATACTGAAAGGCGTATTTCGTCCCGGCATAGTTGGAATACCAAATGTTGTTTTTGCTTGCGTCATCCAGGGTTGCATCTTGAACGCCGGAAAAGAAAATCCGATTAGCGCAAAAGCATCCGATGGTACATGCCGGGATGGGTAAAAGCTCGATGCGGTCAATTCCGATCAGGTTGAAAAGGACCGCATCTAGGTTGTTAACCTCGATGGTATAAACGCCGGCCGGTTTCCCTGCGGTCGTGCCGACGTTTCCGGGTGGGAGGGTTGACCCCGTGGAGATAGCCGTCAGGCTCCCGGCCCCGATTTCGGCCCTGGTAATTAGCGCCTCTTCATATAATTCGTCGTCGTTTCCCTGGGCGTCAATGGGATTTAAAATGTCCGTGGTAACGGCGTTTTTGTTCTTCGACCGCCAGAATCGTAGGTGAGTCCACAGGGAATCATTGTCTAATTCCGTAGCCTGGATCGTGGCCTTGATCTTCTTGAGTTCGATGGTTCCGGTAACAGCCAGGATCCGGGATGTGGGGATCCTGCGGTTTGGGGTCGAGGCCATCAGGTCCACCCCGGACGCTTGGTAGACCTTCTCTATCCCCAGAGCATAGGACCCGGAAATAACCCCTGTGGTGGCGCTGGTGACCGCCGAAATCCAAGGGTAGGCAAGGCCCATCGGGTAGGCTACGAACGCGCTCCCGGTCCAGCGAATGACGTAATTTGCGCTTGGATGAAGGATGTACAATTTATCCCCGGAAATGAATAAATCCGCCTGGGATGTACTGCCCAAAGCAAAGGCCCCGCCGATGGCTAAAGCAATATCAACCGGGTCTCCAGTTGTGATCAACGCTTGAGCCCGCATACTGGTCCCGATTTGGGTAATCAGGTATTCCTCGGAACCTACATCCCATGTGATCCGGTTAACTATCGCCGTGGCCCCATATTTAGTTGGGGAACTGGCTTTTTGTAGGTATTGGCTACCCTTGCGGCTTTGTAAAAAGTCGGTTTCTTTCTGAGAGAAAATATCCACGTTAACGAGGTTATTTGATTCTCCATCCTCGACAACCGTATAGCTTTGGGTGCTCATCCCCATCCATCGATTGTTTCCAATCGTTTTTTGGTATGTCTGCGCCTGCTTTTTTCTCGTCTTCTGCATCAGATCATAAGCCCCGAAGATTGTCCAGGATTCAGCGTCCCATTCCTCTTATTCCCCATCGGGGTGTACTGGTCGGCCAAGGTATTCCACCAGGGTTTGAAAAACTCCTGCATGACCTTGGGATCCACGTTCTCCCCATTCAACGAAAGCTGGGCGAGGTAGATAGCGGCGTTGACCAGGTTCATGTGGTACGTTGCCGGAAGGGTAAGGGTAGACGCCGTGGTCAGGTCGGTAATCGCCGGGGGATTCCTCCAATAGACCCACCGATAGGAATTGGTTGTGGACGGAAGGGCGGGCGAGTCGATAAAGGTGAACGTCGCCCCGATGTCATCCTTGCGGCCGGGCTTGAAAATCTGCTTTGGGTCGTAGGTCCTAGGAACGAAATCAAAGTCATTCATCGGAAAGGTTGTCGTAGTGTCGCTTCCAAAGATGCGGGTATCCGGCTCGGCCGTCACGCCCCACAGTTTACGGACGGGCACGGTGGTCGGATAGGCGTAGGATCCGACGTATCCCGTTTGGGACCCTGCGGCAATCAATGACCCGGCCCCGGTGCCGGTGGTGATTGTTACGGCCTCGCCGTCGGTCCATGTGCTGGAAGTGGTGAGTAACCATTTGCGGGTGGTGTTGTTGTAGGAAACAAGCGTCCCGGTAGCTCCCGATGTGGCCCCGACAACGGTCTTGGTAAGGTCTCCAGCGATTGCCGAAGTGTACCCGGCGGATAGAAATTCGATGTAATACTTGGGGGTAAGGGTCTCGGACCAATAGAGAAAAGCGGGCGCGTCGTAGTCGTAGGCGTACCGCTGCGCCGAATCGAGCAAGACGATAATATTGGCCGGGTGGAGCTGGAACCGTAAGGCCCTATTCACCATTGCGCTGATATCCGCTAAAAGCATCCCATTCCCTTCGTGAAAAGAAAGCCCGCCCCCATCGCTGAGAGCGGGCCAGCCATCAGGCCAAGCGGCCCTCGATGCAAGCCGTCACAGCCAGAAGCCCGCCGTTCGCCAGGGTGGCGTCGGACAGTCCGCGAACGTAGACGGAAATCGCCGTGGTCGTCACAATCGCGTTGGCAATCGCGGACGCTCGGGGCGCGTTGATTCCGATTACAACCGGCGAACCCGTGGCGAATGCACGCGGGAAAGTGGTGACGTCGGAAACAACCGTGTTGTTGGTGTTCACCATGGTAAGATCCATGGAGACAATGGCCCGGACTACTTCCGAGTCTTTGCCTTCGATGCTGTAGGTATACGTGGTCGTCATTTCATGGTCCTTTCTTAAACCGTGATGGCGGAAGTGGCCGTCAGGCCGATGAGGGAGGATTCATTCACACGGGCGGAAGTGGGCGCGACGGTCGCATCCAGATCCAGGCGCTGCGTGCCGCGTTTGCGGTGACCACAGATGGACTTGACGAATTCATAATCCCGGCTCTTGCGAACCAGGTCCATTTCCATCACGTCGGCCATAGCCAGGGCGCCGCGACCCATAAGCATAAAGCACTCCCGGGTGCCATCATTCGATGCCGTGACGGCGCGGACGCGGTTGTCTGCGAGGGGGGTCTGGTACTGCCATGCGCCCACGGTCGAAGAGGAAACGTCATAGACGGGCGACCGCTGATCCACGATGACCATCATCGACTTGTACACGCCAACGAACCCATTGAACAGGCGCTCCATGCCGGTTTCGGTGTACTTCATCAGATCACGCCATCCCACGGAAGCCGTGGTGTCGGTGGTCCAGTCGTACCACTGCGCGTCGGAAATCTTGAGGACATAATTGACCTCGGACTTTCCACCCAATCCGCCCATCGGGATGATGTTACGGGTGGCCAGGAGGTGAATCTGATCCGCAACCTTCGTGTTGAAGGTATCGGTCACCGCGATTCCCGCGTCCACAGCCGTTGCCAGATTGGTATTGGCGGTGGCGTAGGTCGCATCCCAAGTGTTCTTGGTCAGCCCCGTAGCGGCGGCGTACCAATAGGTATTGGGGTGCAGGGTCTTGGTCTGCGGGGCGTTGATGGCGCTTCCGTATTCCGAGGACTGCCACGCGGTGGCGGAATCCAGGAATTCGTCGCAGCCGTCGATCATCGCACGCTGGCAATCGTAATCCGTCTGTTCGACGAAATCATTACCAATCATGTCGATGGTCGCTTGGGCGATGCCGTAGAACTCGGACATATCGCCCGATACGCTCATGTCCGGGAGGGACTTGGGCACGCGCTGGTTCGTGAAATAGGCGGAAAAGATCTTCGTGGTCGGCTTGGATTCCTTGCCTTCCGCGCTGTTCGACCCGCCGATGACCGCTGCGCCCGTCTTGCGGATGGCAAGCATGGTTACGGAGAACTGGCCCATCTTGAGTTCGTCGGTGATCTTGTGGACCACTTCCTTAGGCACCGTGGACATTCCCGACTTGGGAACGGTCTGGGAGAACTCGTACCGGTTCGACAACTGGTCCCAGGTGGACGCGTTGATCTTCTGCTTGATGGTTTTCCGGATCCACGACTGGACGCGACCCGGGCTAACTACGTTTACATAAGCCATTTTGTGGCCCTTTCTTTTTTACCGCTTCGCAGTAATGCCGAAAGCGTTCCAAGCTCTCCGGGGAACCTTGGCGGGGATAAGTTCGTCGTCCTTATCGAACCAGGATTTAGGGATCAGCTTGTAATCGCTCGACATTGCTTCGATCTGCTCGTCGGTTAGGTTTGAGTATGAAGCCTCGCCTTTGCCTCCGGTGATACCGGAGAGGGATGGATTCGGTTTTACGTTGTAGGCCTCTTTACGGCCCTTTTCTACGGCTTGTGCTTCCCTGCGGTCGGAGTCTCTGCCACGCTTGATATCAAAAGCCGCTCGGAGGCTGCACTTTTCCTCTTGGGCGATATCAAACAACTCTGAAAACACGTCCAAACGCGGATCCGGCTTCCCATCAAGTACCGCCTGCGCGGCCTCGCGGAATCCTGCCAGCCCCTTGAGGCTGTCGATCCTGCCGGCAATCGTCGCCATTTCGTCCACTACGGACATGCGGGATTGCTTTGCTACCGTGTCCTTGATGTGGCGGTCGCGCTCTTCCTCGATCTTCCCGAACCTGGATTCGTTCGCTTTCACTCGGTCTTCCATGCGCTTGAACGCTTGGTTTACGAGGGCGGCGGATTCCGGGTCGATGAATAGATCGGGGTTGACGTAAACATCCCCATCTTGGGCGGTCTGCTCGGTCTTCTGTCCACCAAACTTTACCCCGAAGGTTTTTTCCGCAAAGGCTATCGCCTGCGGGTCATTCTTCGCGAGTGCCTGCCAGAGCGCTTTACCCCCGTTGACGATTTCCTCTTTCTCCCTCGTGAGCTTGGCGACCGCTTGCGCGTCTTTCCCTCCCACAAGAGCCTTGAGGCCCTTCAACTTGGCGTGTGCGTCTTTGATGTCCTTGGCGCCTAGCTCCTTGAGAATGGCTTTAGTCTCGGCGCTGGATTCAGCCGGTTCGGCCTCTTCCTCCGGTTCCTCTTCCTTCTCTTTCGCCTTCGGTTCCGGGGCTTCCGCCTCGTCGTCCTCGGGTTCTTCCGGCTCTACGGCTTTCGGCTCATCTTTTGGCTTGCCGCCTTTGTCCCAATGCTTTTCGAGGGCATCAAGTTCGGCGTCGGTGAACTGTACGTTTGGGTCTTCCTTGTCCCGTTTCAAAAGCGCTTTAATGTCAGGGGTTCCGGCCTCCTTCGGGGATGCTTGGGTCGCGCTGGTTTCTGCGGCTTGCGATTCGGTTTCCGTGGATTGGGCTTCCGCCGTCCCGGTGTCAACTGTGGCCAATTCTTCCATCTTATACCGCCCTGTAGGGTTGGGTTACCATCACAGATTGGGAGCACAGATAGGCGCCGTCTGCGAAGTTCATAGGATGCTCATGATAAGGGACATGGCATCTTCATCATCGTTTTGCGCTGCGTTGGCATAGGCTTTCACCTTGGCCGGTGCAAGGCGCTTGTAAGGGCTGGGAGCGGGTTTAAGCGCGTCCTCTAGGCCCTTGGGCAAGGTTCCGTACTTGGCTTTGTTGTCCTTGTCGATCTGCTCTTGGCGCTCGCGTTGGCGCTGGTCGTAGGACTTGAATTTTCTGCGGCCACCACCGCCGCCCTGGATAACCTCGGGAGCTGCAACCGCAATGCCAATGCCATATCCCAGCGTAGGGATGTACCTGGTGGATCCTGGGTTGAACCCGATCCCCATGGCGATTATGCTACTGATGGCCATTAGGTCGCCCTGGTCCTGCTGGTGGGGTTGGTGCCGTCGTCAAGCGTAAAGGTCGCCGCTGTGGTTGATCCATCCAGCTTCTTAGCCGTGATGGTGGTTCCGGCGATGGAGAACTCGGTTAGGGCTTGCTGGACCAGGAAAAGGAGTTGGGAAAGTGTCGGGGCGACCCCATCGGCGGCGTATGCCTCGGTAAGTGCCGTGGTAAGGATTTGCGCTGGTGTGGCTCTGGTGGTCATGGCGGCGTCAATACGCCCGGTAATTGTGGTGGTCAAGCCAACATCAGCCAGAGCGGTATCTACCTCGGCGTTTACTTCTGCCGTAGTGGGGAGGGCGTTTAGCTGGGTGTCCAGGTTCGCGGAAGCAAGCCCAATGGCGGTGCGCGTTCCCGCCGCGTCCAGCGGTGCGGTGTATCCCGCGCTCGAAAGGCGGGACGTAACCGCCGCGTCTAAGGCATCCCCTACAATCTTTCCCGCTGTTCCGGCGCTGTACGCGCCTGGAAGGGCGGTTCCCCAAGGGTCACCAGCCGATCCCGCATCAGTAAGCGCCTTTCCGGTCGTGCCGGCTGTGGAGTGTCCGGAGGTGGCTTCATCCCAAACCGCATCGGCAATCTCTGCCCCTGCGTCCGATGCTATGCTCGCGGCCGTGATCGCATTGGCGGCAATCGCCCCCGCGCTGGCATCCATGCGCCCGCCGACCAATGCGGCTGGGATTCTTCCGTCAAGTGTCGTTCCCGTATCCACTAAAATCGCGTCCACATCCGTCTGTAGTTCGGCCCAATCACCATCACCGGTGACGACCGCTCCATTCCATAACTCGATATCGCAGTCCGCCGGGACGATCGTAAACTCGCTGGTGTTGTCGGGAGTAACGACCCAATTTTTCGACATGGTGGCGACCTTGGTGCCGCCGTCATAATCAAGGATTATCCCGTGTTCTCCTATTCCCGTTCCTGCGGTGATCACAACTCGATCCCCGTTGTAAATATCATTCGTTGCGGAGGCCGCCCCATCTAGCGTGATAGTTCCGGCTGCACCCGATGCGGCCGTTCCGCTGTGGACCTCGAACGCGGCATCAATGGCGCGGAGCCGTTTTCCTGCGCTGTTGGCGATGTTGTGGTTTGCCGCGGTGAGCACGCGATCCCATACGGCCGATGCAATCTCTACCCCTGCATCTGCGGCGATGCTTGCCGCCGTGATGGTATTTGCTCCGAGTGTGCTTATTGTCGGGGTCGCTGCCGTTGCCGCCGTGGTGACGCTGGTTTTCATGGTCGCCGTTAGGTCGCCCGCAGTCGGTGCGTTGGTTAGGTTGGTCGCGGTGGTCGTGGTGGTAACCGTAGGGATTACCGCGCCGGTATGTGTCACCCCGGAAAGCACGATCCCAGTCGCTGCGGTAATATTCGTGGTGCTGGCAAGCGTTGCCGTAGTCGGGAACGTGACGGTTCCGGCATTCACTACGGGATTTGTTTTAATTGTGTCAACATCGGCTAAAGCGTGATTAGTCGTATCTACTGTAAGTGTGCGGCCTGCGGTTGTTGGTACAAGCGGAAGGGCCACCGTCGTGAGATCATTCCATGTCTTTGCGTTTACGTTTGGAACACCAGCTACCGTGGGGGTAGATACTGCGGTTCCTAGCCATTGGGTGACATTCGCTGGTAAAGGGACGATTACCCCAGTAAACCAGTCATAAATAGCTTGAGGCAAAGCGAAGAACTCATGAAACACAGGAACGTGATTTGCCGCATCCGTGATAGACAGGAACATTCTACCAACCCGATTCGTATCCGCTGCGGCTAACTCTAACTGCATCATTCCGGCGTCATTGCCTGTGATGTAATTCAGGTCGTTAGCTGTGCCAGATGTCGCCCCCGTCACATTGTCGAGAATGTTTGTCGGTGCGCTTCCAGCGTCTGTATCTGCCGTGAGCGTTATTCTCTCGTTCGTAATGGTTAAAGCCGTCTCAACGGTCACGCCATCCGTTTTGTCATAGAATGGACCGACGGTTACAATGACAGCGGTATTGGTTCTTAGGAATCTCACTTTACCTTCTCATTCTATATTGTGCCATTAGAATGGGAACTATTGTCCCGCCGCCACCGGACGCCGCATTCACATTGACCGCAATGGCCGACCAATCGTTAAGACCAATCCCGGTGCGCGTCCAGGCCATGGCTGTATCGGGGCTGGCGGATTGCGCCATGTTTCCGGATACGCCCCCGCCCACGTTTTCGGCCTCATCGATCACGGTGTCGCTCGACGCGATGGTGGTGGAAATGGTGTAGCACCATCCGATCCCGAGGTCGCCCGAATCCACGGTCACGGATACGGATATGGGATCGGCCGTGTCTGCCCCGCCCGTCTGGTAGGTGTCGGTCGGTGTGGCGCTCGATACGCCAGAGAGCGCAACCACGGCTGCAATAAGCTCGTCCTGGCTGCTGGCGACGGTGTAAACAAGTGCCTGCGCCGATGCCGCAGGGGCGTTTAGTTCCTCCGCAACGGTCCGAAGATATGCCGGGTTCGTCTGATTCACCTTCGGAGTCATGGCGTTGCCGCCGAAGGTCATGTCCGAATAGCCCGAGAGCGCTCCGGCGGAGTTGGCACCAAACCCAATAACATGCCGGTCGGACCCGGCAGGCGTAATCGTGGGAACGGTAACGGATGTGGTACCCGTTGCCGAGGCGATGTTATGGGCTTCGATTGCGATTGCCATTTAGCCAGCCGTGATCTTTGCGGTCGCTTGCGCGGTCTCGGAGGTTTCCAGGTCCACATTGGTGCGCAATGGTGCGAGCGCCTCGATCCGAATCTTGATCTTGCGATTGACATTGTCGGCGTCTGGGAATGTCCCCGTGGTCAACGTGTGGTACTCAAGTACCGCCCCTCCACGTAGGATGTAGACACCGCCACTGGCGGTAAATCCGCCGAAATCAGACCAGGTCTGCCCGTTGTCCGAACTATAAAGCTGGGTAACGCGGATAACATCCGCCCCGGTGTCCGGCCAGCCCGTGCGATATACGAGGATCTTGGAATATCTTTCCAGGCGACCGGCCGGAAGGCTTGGGGACTCGTAGACCTCTCCCTGCTCAAAGTCACGCGGCGGCGTAACGGTACGGACTGCCATTGATCAACTCCTTCCAATTGCTGGGGTGCGCGGGTTTGTTTTTCCGGATGCGAGTCCGGAGGGGGGCCAATTCGACGCCGAGGAACCGACACAGATTTGCAGCGATTGATGCGGGGCACTCCCTCATCTCTCCGCCCTGGGTCAGATCCTCGTAGCGGATTACGTAATCAGCCGAGGCCAATAGGCGATCGGCGGCCGTGGTCCGGCGCGACACTTCCGCGTGGAATGCATCCGGGGGTATCTCCCATTGACCCTCGCTGGGCTCAAAGGTGATACGGAGGAATGACAGCGCGGAATCAATTGGATCCCGCGTGAGGACAATCCTCTGTACATCGGCGGTCAGCATGTCGTCGGTCACGCTCTTGGCTTGTACATGCCCAACCCCACCCGGCCCCAGGTCGGCCAAAGCTTGGCGCCAGTCGGCGTTGTGGCTTGGCCTGTCCAGGTATTCGTGGGGGCACTTTAGATCGGGGTGGCTTGCGAGCATGTCGCATAACATGCGGGATCCGGTCTTGTGCTGGCTGATTACCAAAAACTGCTTAGTCATTGGTTTCCAGGAAGTCGGAAAGCTGGCTGGAGGACATCAGGTCGGATTTCAGTTTTTCAAGGTCCATTACTCGCTCCCCTCAACCTCTGCCGATGCCCCGGTTATCTTCCCGTCCGCGTCCCGCTCGACCGTTACTTTGCGCTTTGCGCTCACGGCCTTGGAAAGCTTCTGGATGTCCTCGCGGAACTCTTTCCCCTGCTTGTCCACACGGGCGGCTAGGTCGGCCTGGGTCTTCTTGACCTCATCCACTGCCGCATTGCCTTCTTTGGTCTTGGCGGTTACAACCTTCTCCGATGCCTGCATCTTCTTGGAGTCTTCGCTGCTGTCAATCCCCATTCGGGTCGTGTGGATTCCGGCCTCGGCGGCGATATGGGCCTTTTCGATCTCGGTCTCGGCCCGAATCTGGGCGACGATGATTGAAGGGTCCACGGCAGGCGCGGGAGGGGCTACTGGGGCCTTTGCGGCGGTAAGGGCGGCGGTCTGTTCTGCCTGAGCCTTGATGGCTAGTTCGCCCTCCTTGATGGCCAATTCGCGGGCCTTAAGCTCAAGGGTCTGGGCGTTCTCTTGCGCCTTCAAGTTCAGCTCGGCGGCCTTGAGGCTCAATTCCTGGCCCTTGTTTGCGGATGCCAGTTTGAGGGCTTGGTTCTCCTGGGTCATGGCCTGGACTTCAACCGATGCGGAGGGGTCGGCCTCGGCCGGCAGGGGACCGGCTTGGATCATCATCTGGGCGATTTCGGGAGTGATTACCCGGTTCTTTTCCAGGAAAAGGATCGTGTTTTGGTCGTGTAGGGATTCCGTATCGACGGACATGGACACGCGCAAAGGCTCGGCCGGCGGGCCGGACTTGGCGGCTTCCTCGGCCGCTTTTTGCTTCTGCTCGGAAAGGCCCTTAACCTGGTTCTTGAACTCCTGGGGGGCGTCGGAAAGGTGCAGAGAATAGGCGGTAATCAGGGTATTCAGATCGGGGTCGTTCGCCGCGGCTTGGCCCATCTGGGCTAGTTGTTTGATGATCTTGTCCCGCATCGTCGGGGACTTCCACGAATCCTCAAACGTGATGTCGTAGGCGTCGGCGTCATCGAAACTGTTTTTCCGCTGGACGTTCCCGAACTCATCGGTGACAATCTCATTGACCTTAACCCAGTCGGGATCCTTATCGTCCTTCTTCTCCAGGACGCGGATAACATCCTCGGCCTTCCAGTATTCTTTCCAGTAGTATTTCCACAGCTTCGCCCGGCGGGTAAGGAAGCTGGCGTAGTTGTTGTTGAACCCTTGAGTCTGGATTGCGGCTTGCTGGATGCGCTGGTCGTTCAAAACACCCGATGCGGAGCCCTCAACAAAACCTTTCATGCTCGGCGGGGTGCTGGATACCTCCACCACGTAGTTGGACGCGAACTCTAGGAGGTAGTCGTTGTCCGGTGCGGCCTTGCCCTGCTCGATCAAGGTCATGCCGGGACCGTCCGGCGCTCCTGGCTTCTTCCAGAACGTGCGAGAGCCGTCGTTATGATTCTCCTCGATGTCCTTGCGGGTCTGCTCGTCGAAATGCTCAGATGATCCAACGTGGCTCTGGCCTGCGGCATTCTTGGCGGCAAACAGTTTATTCGTCAGGAGGGAGTTAACCAGCTTGATTCCGCTGATCTGGGGGAAGACATGGCCGGATACCTGGCCGTCTAATTCCTCGTCCACCAGCTCCACAAGCGGGAACATGATTTTGCCCGTCGTGGTGTCGCGAGGCTGGCAATGGTATTCCCCATTGAACAGGAAAACCCCGCCAAGTGACGGGCAAACGATGGCGAGGTATAGATACTCCTCCCGCTCCATGTAAATCCGGTTATCTGGGTAATCGGTCTTGTAGTTCTCGCGGGTCTCCTGGTTTACATCGGCGCCGATGTCCTCGCGCTCTCCTTGAGGGGAAAGGCCAAACCAGTTCTTTTTCCGGACCTTGTAGAACCGTTCGATTACTTTGTACTTACCATTGCGGTAGTTTTCGTGTTCGTGGGTTCTGTCCGCGTAGACCTTGGCGCGGTCGTAGGTGGTGTCCGTGGGGTCCGGGAGACCTCCAAGGATTTCATCCTCAGAATCGGGGATGGCGTCCGCAAGCTGGCTGCGGCTCATCCAGGATACCCGGTCGATGAACTCGCAATCGGAGTTGTTGATCAAGTCCCGGCGGTTGGGGTCCGGGTAGATGGCGAAGTTGTTCTCGTTGTTGACCAGGATCCGGGGCTTCTTGCCGGGAGTGATTTCGACAAATGACTCCTGCCAAGCATTCCCGCCGGCCCAGGCTCCGCGAACGAGGTTAGGGTCCTTGTACCGGATTTCGCATAGGTCGGCGGTCCAATGGTACATGGCGGAATAGATGTCCGCTTTGTTCTGGTCGGTGGGTTCGCGGGGTGCGGGCTTGATATCGTACCGCTGCTGGATCATCGACCCAATAAAGGTGCGCTCGGAGGTCTTTAGGGGGTTGAACTCGGTGAGCGGCTTTTTCTTCTGCCGGGCCACCTCTCGTTCCTCATCGGTCCATGGGTCGCCTGCCAGGTAATCATGGCAAAGCTCCCGCGTCTCCATATTTGGGGTATGGTATTCGACAACGGACTGATGGGAGTTGATTAGGACCGTGGCGTCGTCGGTCTTGTGCAGATCGAGGACAGAGGAGAATTTATAGTTTTCCTGCGCGGTTAGATCCACGCAGTAAGGATAGCGTCGAAGTTACCGCATCACAATCGTTACGGAACGCATTAAGGTAGCGGGTTAGGTGAATACCTCAGGCCACAATTCGGACATTTTCACCCGGTAAACCGGCATGGGAAGGCGTCGGCCTTTCTCCCATGAACGGTAGGCGGCCAGGGAGGCACAGAACAATCTAGCCGCGGCCTCCTGGCTCATGGGTCTGCCGTTCATGGTTTTGGTTAGCCTGACTTCCAGCAATCGGACCGCGAAGGAATCACCCGGCATATACGCGCTCCCTGGTTTCCTGGATCAAGGCGAGCCGGGACTCGGCCGCCGCGCTCAACATCCCCCAGTTACACCCGTGGGGATCTTTGACGCCTTGCAGGCTTAGGTATTCCTTGTACATGGCCTCTGCTTCGAAAACCTGCCCCCGTTTCAGCGCGACTTCCGCCCGAAGGAAAAGGGAATCGGGCTTGCTGTTGTTCTCCAGGTAGGCGTCGATGCTCTCGTCCGCTTCCCTCGTAGCCATGATTAGGGAGGCCATGCAATGCCGTACCTGGTCCCGGAAGGGGTTTTCCAGGGGTGCGGCCCATTCCCGCTCTAAAACCTCTCTAAAGCATTCCTCGGCGGCTTTCATTTCTCCCAAGGCCATCAGGTTCTTTCCCATGTGGTAATACTTCTTCGGGCTGGCGGGCTCCATCTTCATCAACCGGAGGTTCCTTGCGTGCTTCTTGAGCATCAAGGCAGGGTCTTTGTACCCTGTGTGGTCGATGATGATGTCACAATCGACTTTTTCTATTCCCAGCCGGGCGGCGGCGTCCATGTAGGATTCGTGTACCCTGCCTTCCCACTCCAAGCCGGGAACGCGGGGGAACAATCTGGGCTGACCTTCGGCGTAGTTGAACCCGTCTGGTCCGTCATCCCGAAGGACAAAGCCGAAATGACAGGTTTTCGCCTGGGTCATGGGGCCGGGGTTGTCCATTGCGGCGCGGATCAGGGCGGCGGATTCGGGGCTTACCCGGTCATCGGCGTCCAGCCAGAGAACCCAATCGCCGGTACACTTGGACAGGCTGTAGTTTTTGGCCTCGGCGAAGCTGTCGGTCCAGGGAAAGAAGAGAACGGAATCGCTTGGTTGGAGATACCCGTTGTACCCTTGGGCCGCACTCATGGCCTTGGCCGCGTTCGGTTCTGTTTCGACGATTACAATTTCATCGGCCAATCCATATACCGATTTGAGCATTTCGCCCATGTTGGCCAAATCATCCCTGACGATAACGGAAATGCTCAGGGTTTGCCGCTTCGGGACGTAGGTCGGCAGGATTTCGCACCCCCAAAGCTCGGTACTGGTCGGGATGGTGTCGCCGTACTTGGCTTGCAGCTTGGCCAGCATCAGTTTTTCCGCCTGCTTGTTCAACTCCAAGGACTTGGAACCGGCCGCGTAGAAACTCGCGTGGCCTTCGTGGTAGACGAAAACATCGGTAGCGATCAGGAGGTCATACCCAGCCTCGCGGATTCGCATGGACAGGTCCAGGTCATCGCAGCCTAGGAAGAATTGCGGATCCATGCCCCCCAATTCCTCCCAGACGGTGCGGCGGATCATCATGAAAAAGCCGATAAGCAGCTTGGTTTCCATCGCCCTTCGGTGCATGCCCTTGATGGCGTACTTGGCCTGGGTCGCCCAATCCTTGGCGTGCTTCATGTGGAAATACATGTTCTGGAACCCGGCGACGAAATTGGAGATAGGGCCCACGGCGCCAATCTTCGGCCCCATGTGCAGGCTCATCCGCTCGGACCACTCGGGGAATACCTCGGTGTCGGGGTTCATCAGGACGACGTAATCGCCGCCTGAATACTTCACGCCTTCATTGCATCCGGCCGCAAAGCCTATGTTTTCCGGGTGGGGGATTTGCAGGACTCGCGTGTACACCTGGCAGAGCCGGGTAAATAGCCGGTTATGCTCGGTGCCTAGCAACATCTGCGGGCTATTGTCTACGATGATGATTTCGGCATCCGCCTTGACGGAGTATTGGCGCGTTTCGGGCGGGTTGTCGATCAGGGATTGGAGGCACTTCAAGAGCTTGTCTTCCGCCATGTAGGCGACGATGATGATTGAGTATTTCATACGATTTCCACCAGTCCGATTCCAAAGGTTCCCAATGCTTCCACAATGACCTTGTGCCGCGCTTTCAGCTTCTCCCACACTTCCCGAGCCCCGTTATCGCATGGGCGCATCTTGGTGCTGTCGATGTCATGGAGCCAAACCAGCGTCCCGGGTCTCAGGCATGGCTCTATCAGCTTCCAGTCCATCCGCGCCCCTGCTGGCGTGTGGTCGCCGTCGATGCCGATTAGGTCATATTTCAGCCCGTGATGGGCCAGGAACTCCTCGGCGGCTTCGTCATGGCTGTCCCCGATATGCTCCAGGATGGCCACGCCGTGGGCCTGCAATGCCGGCCGGTTGACCGTCTGCCAGATGGGAAATTCTGGGTGGTCGCCGTAGTCGATGATGTGCAAGGTCTTAATCCCCACCTTCTCACAAATGAACCGCTCGGACCCGCCGGCCGCACTGCCGACCTGGAGATAGGTTTTCGGCTTGCGGTCCACGAGGGCTTGCACCAGTTGGGCGAACTCTGCCGGGGCCTGCTGCATCCGGTATTCGCCCATGTGGGGGCTGCCGAATCCATCCGCGATTCCTGCCCGTTCGATTTCTGCGATTAGGTTACTGTGCATTCGTGTCTCCCAGGCCATCAGGCCCACTTGATCATTCCGGCAAAGGCGGATTGATGCGCTTTGTTGTCCATCGTCCGGACCTTGAAATACAGGTCTTTGCAGGCTGGATCGGCAAAGTTGAAAATCACCAGTGAACCGGGTTTTAGCTTGGGCGTGCCGTAGTCCCTCGGGGCGCCCTTGCCGAATCCTGCCTGTGTCTCTTTGCCTCCAATGATAAACTTCCACACGTCCTCTGCCGAAATGGGCAGGTTACGGGTATCAAGAGAGACAAGGCCAAAGGCATCGGTTAGCGTCCGCAAGTCCTTGCAAAAGGGCTGGGTGGCTTGGGACGGCAGGATTGATGTAACGTCTGGGATTTCGCAAGCCTGCTTGATGTACCTCCAGCCCCCGGAACTCACGCCTTCGACGGCCAGATACCGCCTTACGTTGTGCTGGCGGATTGTGGTGATTATGCCCCCAAGCTCGCGGGGTTCATAGGGGATATTCTCCCCGCCTATCCTTGCGCCTCCAAAGGTGCGGCCAAGCTCGTCCCGCTCTAAGCCAAGGGCTGCAATCTCCTGTACCATTCCGCCTTGTAGTACGCTCATTTGGGTTCTTCTTTCTTCTGGTTCTCCAGAAACCAATTCAGCACGTCAAGCGGAAGCGAAACTTCTAGCGTTTCCATATTCCATTTACAAACCCTAACCAAAAGGGCGCGAAGCTGCTCCGTTTCGCTCATAGATATTTCACCTCTGTTTTTCGCCTTGCGATTTTGGAATTCTCTACCCGCACCGATTCTTCAATCTTCGCTTGCGCAACCGTATACGCTGGCCAATAGGCGGAAATATCAGGATACATGGAAACAAAATCCTTTAAATTTTCGTGTAGCGAGTTGACATAAAGCTCATTGCTTGAAAGTCCGAACGCATTTGCGCGCCCTTCCAACCAGTTGTAGTAAGGTCTTGGAATGCGCCTCCATGCTTCATACGTCCACCATAGGAATTTTCCCTGCACAGAGTATTCCAGGAACTCCCAAAAGCCGTTGGATGTTGTGCGGTAACGGCTCATTTCTCCCCCAGTATGATCTTGCTCTTGAGCATGTCTAAAAGTCTCACACTTCGCCCCTTTTCCGGTCGAACTCTTTGTGCTCTTTCCACCATGCCCATGTGTCATTATGGATTGGCCATCCACATGCCTCATTATATCGGCATTGTGCGCATAGCATGGCCGCCAAGTTGTCGCATTGTTCCTTGAGTTTTGGGGCTGAGTCTTTCCATTTGTTGTAAAAGTCGTCGGTGCTACTGTCATAGCATGGCATTATTTGCCCCCAGTATGATTTTGCTTTTGATGGGTTTCGGGTCTTCCCACACTAGCCGCTCCATCCGCTTGATCATTCCGCGATACAACACCAGCACGTTGGTTGCCGCTACCGGCTCATGACCGGGTTTTGTCACGCTCACAAATCGGGCGTGCATCTTCCACCCTGCCTTGCGCAGCTTGCGTAATGCATCATGCGGGTTTTCCTTGGCCATCATGCCGTACTCCATCCACTCGGCGGGGCAGAGTTGGCCCATAACATCGTCGAACCATGCGGCGATTGCCTCGTATCTCCGGCTTGATTCGATCATCCATTCCTCCTCTTTGCGGGCCTTCTCGGCGTCCTCGCGTTCCTTGTCCTTGGCCTGGCGCTTGGCCTCGGTGGA
>Ga0181357_1000276_pt1 | contig 18526 bp, 19 predicted proteins | sample Fa13VDMM110DN_FD_130094 | JGI IMG/M metagenome (GOLD analysis project Ga0181357, IMG submission 130094) | Freshwater viral communities from Lake Michigan, USA - Fa13.VD.MM110.D.N | ecosystem: Environmental > Aquatic > Freshwater > Lake | place: USA: Michigan | collected 2013-09-24 | reverse complement strand
TAGAAGGGTTCGTTAACACCGTTCTTCGTAAAAACTTTGATGATCCTTCTGAAACAGGGGAGTTTCACAGGGAGATTTGGGAGTATGTGTGCTCTTCCCACCCTAAAATAGCCATTGCTGCCCCTAGGAACCACGCAAAGTCTACAGTTGTGACCCATGCGTACACCCTAGCCTCTGCTTTGTTCAGGGATCAGTCCTATATCATCATTGTTTCGGATACTGTGGGGCAATCTGTACAGTTTCTTGGGGATATCAAGAAGGAATTACTGGATAATGAAGATCTTAGGTCACTATTTGGGGTAAAAGACTTCCTAAAGGACACAGAAGACGACCTAATCTGCCAGATGGACGATGGACACCTCTTCAGAATACAGGCAAAGGGCAGTGAACAGAAGCTTCGGGGTCTAAAATGGAAGAACCGTAGACCCGGCCTCATCATTGGTGACGACATGGAGAACGATGAGATTGTTATGAACCGGGATAGGAGGCTGAAGTTCAAGAGGTGGTTCTATGGGGCCTTGCTTCCAGCTTTGTCAGACAAAGGTAAGATAAGGATTGTGGGAACTATCTTGCATTTGGACAGTCTGCTGGAAAACCTGATGCCCGAGAACCTGCTAAAGGGTATTACAGGAGGATTAAAAAAGCTGGTCAGGGAAGATCTAAAGGAGTACAGCAATGCCAAACTACCTTGGAAGTCGGTCAAATACCGTGCCTTTACAAATGACTATTCCAAAATTTTATGGCCTGAAAAGAAGTCTGTGGAAGAATTTAAAGCGTCTAAGGAGGACTACGCTAGGCAAGGTCTGTCCGATGTGTACTCCCAAGAGATGCTCAACATTCCCCTAGACGAACAGAACACCTATTTCCGAAGAGAAGACTTTGCTCCTATGCGGGTAGACGATAAGAAGAAAAGCATGGTATACTATATCACTTGCGATCTGGCAGTATCCCAATCCCAAAGATCTGACTTCTCAGCTTTTGTAGTTGGCGGAATGGATGAGGACGGTAAGTTATACTGTGTACATGTAATCAAAGATCGTTTGGATTCCCTACAGATCATCGACACAATGATGATGCTCCAAAGATTCTACAAGCCGGTACTGTTTGGGATTGAGAAGGGGATGATTGAGAAGTCTCTGGGGCCGTTCCTAAGAACAGAGATGCTCAAGCGTAATACTTTTATTAACACTGTCCTGCTTACCCCAACAAATGAAAAGATGGTTAGGGCCAGAAGCATACAGGCTAGGATGAGGGCTGGTGCTGTCAGGTTTGATAAAGAAGCGGAATGGTACCAGAACTTTGAAGATGAACTAATGCGGTTCCCTAGGGATAAACACGATGACCAAGTAGATGCTTGGGCCTACATGGGACTGATGCTGGACAAGATGTGGGAGGCTCCTACCCAGAGGGAGGTAGAAGATGAAGACTACTTGGACATGAAATCCAAGTACGAAGCCGACGAACAAACTGGACGATCCCTGACAACAGGGTATTAGGAGCTACTGAGATATGCATGAACCAAAGTTCAAACTTAAGACTACTGACCTTATTTATGAGGCTAACATTGCTGACCTCCTATCGGACAAGGAACTTACGGAGATCGGACAACAGGTTGTACTAGAGTTTGATGTGGATCTCCAGAGTCGTAGTACTTGGGAAAAGCGCATGGAATCTAGCATGAAGTTAGCCCTCCAAGTAGCAGAATCCAAGAATTTCCCTTGGGTGGGAGCAAGCAACATCAAGTTTCCTCTGGTCACTATTGCTGCTCTGCAATACCACGCAAGAGCCTATCCCACGCTCATTAGTGGTGATACGCCCGTCAAGTGCCGTGTTATTGGTGAAGATGTGGATGGCGAAAAAACCAAACGAGCAGAACGCATTGAGTCCCACATGTCTTACCAGATTCTTGAAGAAGATGAAGACTGGGAAAGTGAGATGGACAAAGCCCTTATTACCCAGCCTATCATTGGCTGTGCTTTTAAGAAAACCATGTTTGACCCCATCCGGGGTATGAACGTCAGTGAAAACATCTTGGCTAAAGATCTGGTAGTCAACTACTGGACTAAGAGCCTAGACACCTCCCCCCGAGTTACCCACATCCTGTACTACTCCAAGAACGATATCTACGAACGAGTAGTGCGTGGCTTGTGGAAAGACGTAGGGGAAGATCGTCCCGTTGTCACTAACTTTGGAAACAACAAAACCCTACAAGCAGCACAATCTAAAGCTCAGGGTATGACTCCCCCAGAAGCCCAAGACCACAGTACCCCCTACGAAATCCTAGAACAACACCGTACCTTTGACTTTGATGGGGATGGTTATGAAGAACCGTACATTATCTACGTTCGACGGGATACAAAAAAGGTTGCCCGTATCGTATCAAGGTATTTTGAATCCAGCATTAAAAGGAATGAAGATGACAAGATTCTCAGCATCAAAGCGGAACAGTGCTTTACTAAGTATCCGTTCATCCCTAGCCCTGATGGGGGTTTCTATGACTTGGGCTTTGGGGTTCTTCTTGGCCCTCTTAACGAGTCTATTAATACTCTTATCAACCAGCTTGTGGACGCTGGGACTATGTCTAATACTGCTGGTGGTTTCCTGTCTAGGGGTATTAAAGTACGTGGTGGCAACTACTCCTTTGCCCCGCTGGAGTGGAAACACGTTGACACAACGGGTGACGACCTCCGAAAAGGTATTATGCCTTTGCCAGTACGGGAGCCTAGTCAAGTGCTCTTTACGCTGCTCAGCTTGCTTATCAATTATGGGGAACGTACCGGAGGCGCTGTTGACATCTTGGTTGGTCAAAGCCCCGGACAGAACACTCCAGCTGAAACAACTAGGACAATGGCAGAGGAAGGAAAGAAGGTCTTTAACGGCATTTTTAAGAGGACGTATCGTTCCTTAAAGCAAGAGTTCCGTAAGATGTACCGCCTTAACCAGCTTCATATTCTGGAAAGTGAGGCTTTTGTATCTGACGCTAATGGAAAGGGGGTGATCCTTAATACCGACTACAACGGGGATTCTAGTGATGTTCGTCCTGCTGCTGATCCTAGCATTACTTCTGACAGCCTAAGACTTACTCAAGCCATGTCCATGAGGGAAGCCATGATAACTGCTCCGGGACTGTACAATAGCTACGAAGTGGAAAAACAGTTTCTTAAAGCCCTTAAGGTTCCAGACGTTGACCGTATATTGCCAGACCCCAAGGGCCCCAATGCCATTCCTCCTACCACTAACCCCAAGGTTGAGGTGGAAAAGATCAAAGCCGAGACAGCTAAGGCTGAGAATGAACTTAATCTTAAACTTGGTCTGTTGAAGATGATGAAGGAAGCAGAAGTGGGTCAAGCCAAGATACACAAGCTTGAAGCCGAAGCAGAGAAACTCAAAGCTGAGACCGCCACCGTAGGCCAACAAACTAAGATTAATGAGGTTAATACCCAGATTGCCTTGTCCCGTGAGCGTAGAGACGGTGTCTTGGGCAGCATTGACACTATGACTAAGGTATTTCAGGCTATGAAGGAAGAACCCGGTAAGGGAGAAGCAATACCCAAGTAAAGGAGGGTTGGATGAATGCAGTGACTCAGGAAGAGTTCAATGATTGGAGGGCTAGTGCCATCACAAAGAAGTTTCTGAAGGTACTAGAGCTGGAAAGGGAACGAATGAAAGAGGGGTTGGTTAACGACAACTTTGAGCAAGTAGAGATGATTAAGGGAAGGTGCCAAGCCATTGCCCTAATCATGGATGTGCAGTACAACGACTTATACGAAGAGAGGGTACACAATGAACACTAGTGGAATTAATCCCTGTGGGCACAGGATCTTGATCCTTCCCCGACAGATTGCAAAGAAGACTGCCAGCGGCATTATCATGGCTACGGACAACCTGCGGGAACGAGAGCAGATGGCTAATACTACCGGAGTAGTAGTAGCAATGGGGCCAACGTGCTACCTCGAAGACGGGTTTAAGCCGTGGTGCAAGGTGGGGGACAAAGTGGCCTTTGCTAAGTTTGCTGGACTGGTCTACACAGGCCGGGATGGAGCAGATTACCGGATGGTAAATGACGGGGATGTAACCGCTGTCCTAGACGATGACGTAGATTTAGTTGACCCACACCTTACTAAGGGGGTATAATAATGGCTGAGAATGAGAACCAAAGTCAAGAAGAAAGTGCTGCACCTGATGAAGCAGTAGTTCAAGAAGCATCAGGGCAAGGCTGGGTACCTAAGGACAAGTTCCGTGGGGATGAGAAAGATTGGGTTGATGCAGGGACGTTCGTAAAGCGGGGTAGGGAAATCCTGCCCATTTTGCGAAAGAACAATGAGAACCTGCTAAGAGAACTTAATCATACTAAAGCTAGCATGAACGAACTTCGTCAGGCAACTGAGGAGTTTAAGAAGTTCCAGAAGGAGTCCTACGAACGGAAAGCCTCTGATCTTGAAGGTCAGATTGTTGCTCTCAAGTCTGCTCGTAGTCAAGCCATCTCAGATGGTGATGGAACCAAAGTAACTGCTGTAGACGACATGATTGACGGTCTTAAGGACGACCTTAAGGCAGCAAAAGACAGTGCCAAAGAAGCGGCAGTTGTTACTAGGAACACGGGGACAATAGCTGTAGATCCGGCATTACAGACTTGGTTGGGTAACAATGAGTGGTTTGGTAAAGACGCTCGGCTTACAGCCCAAACCAACGCTCTGGGAGAAGTTCTCCGTAGGGAGAATCCGGGTCTTACTGGTAAGACTTTTTTAGACAAGCTAGACAAGGTTCTGCGGGAAGAACTCCCCCAGAAGTTTGGTGAGAAGGAGAGTCGTACTCCTAACTACGGGGCTGAGTCCGGTAGTGGTAGGGGTAAAACTGCTGGAGGCTCTGCAAAGAGTTACCAGAATCTGCCTTCTGAAGCCAAAGCTGCTTGTGACAGGTTTGTGAAACAAAAGATTATGACAAAAGAGCAGTACGTTCAAGAGTTTGATTGGTCAGAGTAAGGGAGTACAAGATGCCCAGAGCCTATACCTTGGAAGAAAAGAAAGAACGTGCCCTAGAAGCAGTTGCTGCTAGGATTGAACTGCCTCCGTCAGTTCCTGCCCCGGATGGAATGACCCGCCGAAAGCGTGGTGTATTCAACGGTACGCAAGGCAAACTGAAAGTAGAGGGAACAATTCCGGGGTTCCATCTTCATATTATGAATGATGATGGGACTCGTATTACAGACGCTACGGACAACGGATATGACTTCGTTAAGCCTAGTGAGATTAGTGGAGTGTCCGAGAATGTCGTTTCTAGGAACGGCGACTTGGGAGATAGCAGGATTCGTTTTCTGGTTGGATTGAACAAGGAAGGCCAACCGATGTACGCATACCTGATGAAGATCCGCCAAGAATGGTATGACGAAGATCAGGCGGAACTACAATCGCGTAACGACAAGATTGATAATGCTATTCGGAGTGGCAAAAATGTAGTCGGAGAACAACCCGGCTTCTATGTGCCCCAAGGCGGCATCAAACTATCTTAACTACACTAGGAGTTTTAAACTATGGCTAACCTTAACACACCGCGAGGGTTCTCCCCTGTCGGTGCTCTACACAGCTCCAACTATTCAGAGAAGGGGCGCATGTACGCTATCCCGACTTCGGATACGTCCAATAGCTATGCTATTGGGGACTGCGTGATGTCGGCGGCATCGTCTGATGCCAACGGCGTTCCTTACGTCCAAAAATGGGGTGGCGTTGCTACTACCTCTGCTCTTCCGCTGGGCATTATCGTGGGCGTTAGTCCGGTTGAGGCGGGAGTTTCTCTCGTTGCAGCCACCCTCGACCTTACCCAAACCTATATCCTTGCAGGTACCCGTACTGCTGTTCGGTATGTGTTTGTTGTGGATGATCCTCTCGCGGTCTTTGAAGTTCAGTTTGATAGCACTGCTGTTGCTGTTACTGACCTTCATAAGAATGCGGCTGTCACGGTCTCAGCCAGCGTTGCTCACACTCCGTCTACTCCATACTCGACTATGGTTCTTACCTCCCCTGCTGTGACTGCCACTCTCCCCATTCGCATTATTGGGGCTGTGCAACGTCCTGACAATGCGGTTGGTGCCTATGTGGATGTTCTCTGCAAGTGGAACTACCATGAGTACGGTGTTACTAACGGCGCGTCAGGCACAGTTGTTGCCTACCTCGCACCGTAACCTAGGAGAAAATCATGGCTGGAGTTATCACTACTGCATCACACCCCAAAGCACTATGGCCCGGTATTAAGGCTTGGTGGGGTCAGACTTACGCTGAACACGTTACTGAATATACTGATCTGTTTGATACGGACAGCTCTTCGCAGAACTATGAAGAGGACGTTCAACTGACAGGGTTTGGTCTTGTTCCTGTTAAGAACCAATCTTCTGGTGTCAGCTATGACTCGGAAGTTCAAGGCTTTGTGACCCGTTACACGCACGTTGCGTATGCAATGGGTTACATCGTTACGAGAGAAGAGCAAGACGACAATCTGTATGAAAAGGTTTCGCGCAATCGGGCTGCTGCCCTTGCCATGTCTTTCCGGCAAACCAAAGAAAACATTGGTGCGAACGTGTTTAACCGAGCGTTTAACGCTACGTATCTTGGTGGGGATGGTGTTGCTCTTTGCAGCACTGCACACCCGAATACGACTGGCGGCACTTTTGCGAACCGTCCTGCGGTCGATGCTGACCTTAGTGAAGCTTCGCTTGAAGATGCGATGATTGCGATCATGGGTTTCACAAATGACCGTGGCCTTTTGATCTCTGTCATGCCGAATACGCTTCACATTGCTCGTAACGAAGTTTTCAACGCGCAACGTATTCTGCACAGCTCGTACCAACCCGGCAACGCCAACAATGACATTAACGTCATTAAGGCAGGTAACTACCTTCCGGGTGGCTTTAAGGTCAACCACTACTTTACAGCTGCTCACGCTTGGTTCATCCGTAACATTATTCCGGGTGGCACTGGCATGAAGCACTACGAACGGTGCGCTATCATGTTTGACCAAGACAATGACTTTGATACCATGAATGCCAAAGCGAAAGGCTATGAGCGTTACTCGTTCGGCTGGTCTGATCCCCGCGCCGTGTGGGGCGTTAACGGCCCGTAAGTTTTAACGTAGTACCGGGAGGGGCTTAAAACGTCCCTCCCACTAATTCTTTAAGGAGTCCTTATATGGGCTTTGAAATTCAAGCAGCAAAAGGAAAACGGCCTCCGGTTGGAAAGCTTCCTAACATGAGGCAGTTCTTTGATATGCCTGAGGGCAAAACCCCCTCTAAAAAAGAAGAAGCTGCATCTGCACAAGCGGCACGTGAAGCTTCTCTTGATAGGCATACTGCAAAGTTTGGCGCTGGTGGAGATGAGTGGGTTGAGCGCATTGAAAGCTATAAAGAAAAGCCATCTAAGCCTACAGTCGTTAAAAAATCTAGTACCAAATAATAATTAATTCTAAGTTACGCTGTAGTAATGCAGCGTTCTTTTTAATAGAACGTAACTAAGGAGCTTTACAATGACAACCCCAACTCGCTTTACTTCGGGTGTATCTACTCAAAAAGTTAATCAAACTTTAGGTATGTTTGGTTCTCCCGATCCCACTGCTTCTGGTCTAGACTTTGAAGACTTTCAACAATACGTAGCAGCTGATTGGACAGTTACTAATACTACTTCACATGCTACTATAGGTCTTGTTGCTGGTGCTGGTGGTTTGCTTTCTCTTGTTGGTGGTGCGTCTAGTGTTACTAATGACATTGCTGCAATCATTGCTAACCCACTTAATTTTAACTTTGCCTCAACTCAACAAGTTTGGTTTTACACAGGCTTTAAAGTTACTACGGCTGCTAACGATCAAATCCAACTAGGACTTACAGCTGCTAATAGTGCCCTAACTCCTACGGGTGGTATGTATTTTAATAAAGCTGCTGGTGCTTCTACGATTGACTTTATAGTTCGTAAAGCGTCTACGTCTACTACTCAATCTGCTGTGGCTACTTTGGTTGATGGTACTTTTATTCGTCTTGGTTTTTACTACAATGGTAAAGATGCAGTAGATGTATTTGTAAATGACGCTAGGGTTTATTCACAAACCGTAGTAACTAACCTTCCGACTGCTACTAATCTGGGAATGGGATTTGGGTTTAAATCTGCTGCTACTGCTCCAACAACGAGTGATCTTATTGTAGATTTTGAAATGGCTTCCCAAGATCGTTCTTACTAATATAGGAGTCGACAATGGCTAATATACTTAGTACTCAAATACTAGTAGATGGGGAAAGAAATGCTGTGGTGAAGATCACTGGAATTTTAGACACAAGTAATGTGTCTACAATTACAGTGGTTGACCCTGCTTCTTTCACACCTGTTCCAACTACATTTAGAGTAAATGCTGTTGACTACTCAGTAGGTACTCCTCTTGCTGTTAGACTAGTATGGGATGCTACTGCTGATGTAGATATACTAGCCTTGACTAACGCAGGATGTATGGACTTTGAGAAATTTGGGGGGCTACAAAATAACAGTGGATCAGGAGTTACTGGGAAGATCCAATTACTCACCAATGGGTATTCTTCTGGCACAGTGACTTTTTCTATTGTTCTCAAGCTGGTCAAAATCTAATGGAACTCGTTAAACTTTATAGAAATACGTAATTATGTCTGGGGCAAGAGGGTACAGAAGTGGTGAGTGGAAAGCCCTGTGTGACGTATGCGGCACCACTTTCCTATCTTCAGAGCTGACTAAGAGGTGGGACAACCTTATGGTCTGTGCCTACGACTGGGAACCTAGACAACCACAAGACTTCGTAAGAGCCTCAGTAGATAAGATGGCTGTGCCTTGGTCACGACCTGAGCCTTCTGATACCTTCATAGTGACTGCGTGTACACCAGAAACTACCTCTAGTATTCCGGGGTATGCTCAACCGGGATGTGCTATTCCCGGTCAATTTTTCCCAGAAGCTACCCCCTCTGGAACCTTTACCCCCTAACTTAGGACTTCACTATGGCCCACACAGTATTTGTAGATGGAGTAACCACAACAGCTAACCGCATTGTAGCGGCTTGGCTTAATGACGCTGACACAATAACGTATGTTCGGTTTGGTAATGGAACAGCTTATACTGGGAACTTAACTGTACCGGGTACTACGGCACTCACAGGCACCCTGACCGCAGCGGCGATCAATGCGAGTGGGAAACTTACTGTTAGTTCAACAAGCGTTACTCAAAACACCAAACTGGTGACAACAGGCACAGCCGGGTTCAACGCTCTAACTTTTGAAGATGCAAACCCGTCCATTACTGATTTCGGGGTAGTGGGTGCCACCACAACTGCCAACAAATGGTTTTTGGGGTTTGGTGCATCACCGGGAGCATTGGGTAGTGCGGTCTTAACGTGGGACAGGTTGAGTGCCGTGACGATGGCGGCTGCTGTTTCCGTTGGAACGACCCTGTCCGTCACCGGCACCAGCACGATGGCGGCGATCAACGCTTCTGGCACGGTAGCAATGGCAGGTGCGGCTACGGTTGGGACGACTTTGGGCGTGACCGGAGCTACAACGCTCTCAAGCACCCTTGCCCTCGGCACTTCAGGCATGACGGTGACGGGGAGTGCGTATGCGTGGGGATTCGGAGTTGCCCCAAGTGCGTGGGACTCTGGCAAGGCGATTGAAGTCGGAACTGTTGGCTCCGCTATTTGGTGCGACGGAGTGGCGGATATGTCCGTCGTTTCCAACCTCTATTACGGCGCGGGTAGAAAATTTGCCGGAACGGGTTACGCCGCACGTTACCAGCAAAACGCAGGCACTCACACTTGGTTCACATCCTCCGCGTCTGGCACCGCAGGTAACACAGCAACAATGACCACGCTGATGTCAATAAGTGCGGCAGGTGCCGTAACCATACCCGGCACCCTCGGCGTGACGGGGGCGATTACCGGCACAACGGGTACGTTCACTAAAGCTGCGGCTGGTGACGTTCTGGTACTGACAAACGGCGGGGCTACTCCTAAGCCGATGTACTTCTATTCTGATGCGTCCACGATGTCGATGGGTACGTCTGCATCACAAAACGGCTCACTACTCGGTTTCGTTGGCACTACATCAGCACAGATAAATATCTCTGGTGGCTCTGTACAGTCGTGGACTACTGCTGGAACAAACGTAACCGGCACCCTCACCGTCACCAACACAGTTCAGCCAACCATCTACCTTGCAAAAACCAATGCCACCGCAACGACTTGGCAGATATACAACAACGGCAACTTAGGTTTTAGCGATGGCACGAACACGCCGCTTTATTTTACTGGGGCGAATTCTGTTTTTGCTGGGTCGCTAGATGTGGTTTCCGCAACAGGGGGTCAATATTTGTTGGTCGGTGCTACGCAGTCTGGGGCATCCAAATCAGCGTATATGCAGCTTTACGGAACAGACTCTGGCTCTGCCACCAAGCGTTGGTATGTTGGGATAAACCCCTTCCGCACAGACGGAAGCTATGAGGTAGTTACGTCAGCGGGGACTGGTGTTTATATTGTTCCAGCGGCGACCGCGTGGACTGCCACATCTGACGAGCGGTTAAAAGACATTATTGAACCCATAACGGACGCGGTCAACAAAGTGTCTACCCTTCGTGCGGTTATCGGCAAATTCAAAACCGATTCAGAAGAAACTCGCCGTAGTTTTTTGATTGCACAGGACGTTCAAGCAGTATTCCCGGAAGCAGTTGAAGCATCTGACCCAGATAAGTTAGGGGTGCAGTACACAGATGTGATCCCGTTGCTGGTGGCAGCAATCAAGGAACTCGCCGCAGACTTCCAATCCTACAAATCCTCCCACCCATAAGGACTACCGTGAGCGAAGAACTGAAAACCGAGCCGCAGGACATTGTGCAAGCAGTCCAGATGCAGCGGGACACAGCATTGAATGAGGTCGTGCATTTGAGGGCGCTGCTGGCTGCGGCTGGGCGTAGGATTGAAGAACTGACCAAACCCGTAGTCAAAGAAGAATAAGGACGCGCACCTATGAACATCCTTAGATCAAAAACAGTCTGGCTCGGCATCATCGTTGCGCTTCTTTCCGTCGCGCAGGGTTTCATCTTCCAGATCCCCGTGCAACCCGTAATCCAAGCAGCCATCGGCGGGGCCATTGCTGTGGCTATCGTTGTGCTGCGCTTTATGACCACTCAGCCGATAGCGGAGAAATGATGCCTGCGCCAGAGGTTGAAGAGAGAAGGCGTGTTTCCTTAAACAAGGAGGATGTCAAAGAGGTCATCACGGAAGCCTTTGAAGCACACATGCGATCTGATTCTCACCAATATCTTGAAGCCCTACTGCTTCAAAAGAAGAACAGGGCTGAGATGTGGGAGAAAGTGAAGACTGATGTTACCTCTCATGGGGTAATAGCTGTAATAGGTTTTATTGCCATAGTACTTTGGACAGACGTAGTAACTTGGCTTAAGCACTTACTGGGAACACACTAATGGCTACCACTTACACCATAACACGCGATCAGATTATCGTCTCCGCTCTGCGGAAACTTGGCGTTGTTGAGCCGGGAGATACCGCAGCCACTATTGACGCTAACCTAGTAACTAACGCAGCACAAGCCCTTAACTTGATGGTTAAACAGTGGATGACTGAAGGCATTAAGCTGTGGACTGTTGCTGACATTACCCTACCACTTGTAGCTGCTCAAACTAGTTATACTATAGGTTCTTCGGGGTGTGACCTAACTACAGACCGACCTCTTAGGTTAATCTATGCTGTTCTTAGGAACACGGCAGCAACCCCAGACGTAGACATTCCTATGCAAATTATTAGTAAACAGGAATATTCTGCTCTTGGTTCCAAGTTCTCCACAGGAACTACTAACTCGGTATACCTAAACCCCGGAATAAGTACTAGCACTCTAAAGGTGTTCCTTACTCCAGACTCTGCCACAGCTTCTAACTACCAACTTATTCTAACTGTACAACAACCCATTAGTGATATTTCGTCCTCTTCTGCTGTGCCCGATTTCCCCAACGAGTGGATGAATGCACTAGTTTGGGGCCTAGCTGACCAAATTGCCATTGAGTTTGGCTTGCCTGTTAACCATCGTCAAGAGGTTATGTTGAGGGCAGAGAAGTACCGTACCCAGTTGGTTGACTGGGACATTGAAAATGAGAGTACTTTCTTCCAGCCTGACGTTAGGAACTTTACTCGCTTTGGGCAGTAACCATGCCTAATCTCCGTATCCCATTTACTCAGCCTATTCAATCTAGATCTGCATCTGTCTCTAAGGATGCAAGAACAGTTAATGGGTACTTTGAAAAGCGGGAAGGACACCAAGAATGTGTACTTAGGCCGGGACTAGTCAAGCAGACTATTACAGGTACTCTGGCTGCCGGTACAGCCCAAGGTTCCTATGATTGGTTTGGGAACCTCTACGTGGTCGTTAGCAACGTTCTGTACAAAGTGACTACCGGGGGTGTATCCACCACTGTAGGATCGCTTGTAGGTACCGTACAGAACGTTTACTGGGCAGAAAGTGCTGACCATACCTACCTATTTTTACATAATGGGACTAACGGGTATACTTTGTCAGCAGCAGGAGCTTTTGCTAAGGTCGATAATACCTCGGTATACTCTGTCAGTATCTTGACAGGTGGATCTGGGTACACCTCTCCAGTAGCCACCTTTAGTGCTCCCCCCTCTGGTATTACTGCTACGGGTACAGTAAACCAAACTGGTGGAGTAGTTCAGTCTGTGACAATCACAGACTACGGTTCGGGGTATGTGTCTGCCCCCACTTGTACAATTACAGATGGTGGGCCGGGGGTTAGTGCCACTACACTAGTAGCCCTCAAAGGGTTTCCTTCAGGAGCACAGGCTTTAGCTGCTGGGGCTGTATACCTAGATGGCTACACTATAGTAGCCACAAAAGCCGGATTGATTTATAATAGTGACACAGATACTTCTTCAACCCCACAGTTTTGGAATGCTGTTAACTATACAGCAGCACAAGCCGACCCGGATCTGATAGTTGGGATAGTCAAGCATTTTAACTATGTTTGTGTATTTGGAGAGTGGGGTACTGAGTTTTTCTATGATGCTGCTACTTCTCCCGGCAGTCCCCTAGCCCGCCAAGACAGTTACAAAAACGAAATAGGATGTGCTAGTGGGGCCAGCATCAAACAACTAGAGCAAGATGTTGTGTTTGTTGGTAAGGCCCGTACTCATGGTAAGGGGGTGTACCACTTTGGAGCAGGTGTGTCTCCAATTAAAATCTCTACTAGGTACATAGACAAGTACCTTAATGCTGATACTACCAGTGCTATACAAGCCTCTGTGTTTAAGATTGAGGGGCACACCTTCTACGTGATGTCCCTTACGGCTCTTGACTTGACTTTTGTGTATGACCTAGATGAGAAAGAGTGGTACCAGTGGTCTTCTTACTATTCTGCGGCAGAACACTATTATCAAGTATGGTCTTGTTCTGAGTTCAACAGCGCCACTTGGGGACTACATCCCACCAACGGCGGGTTATACGCAATAAGTACAAGCTCTGGAGTTGATGATGTCAACTCTATCTACTGGAGAATTGTTACTAATAACATGGACTCTGGTTCTATGAACCGAAAGTTTTACAAGAAAGGTGAAGTAGTGGGGGACAAAGCTACTGACACAATGACTATTTATCACTCGGACGATGACTTCACAACTTGGTCTACAGGTAGAACTGTAAGTCTGAGTAACGTAAGAAGCATACTATACCAACTAGGACAAGCTAGGCGAAGGGCTTGGATGTTTTTAGTTGTTCCAACAGTTCCACACAGACTTGCTGCCTTTGAAGTTGACATTGAAGGTGGGGAACAACAAAGAGATCCACAACTAGAATAACAGGAGAAGTATAAAATGGCCTACTATACCTACGAGGGTGATAGCCTAGTTTTAGTGAATGACCCTCCCGATGCTGTCTACGTTCCGCAAATACGTGATGACGGAGGCACCTACTATTACATTCTAGACTCCGCAGGGCGAATGGTTGGTGGGACAAACACGCCGCCACCGTCTGGAACCCGTGTGGCCCCCGCTTCCGCAATGGGTGAAAACGGGCAGATTGACGTTTCGCAGATTCCTGCCCCAGCAGCCGCGTCAACGCTAGAGGGTGCGCTTCAACAGTACAACCAGAACAATTTTGATGTGGGTTCAACTGCGGCACTGATTCGCCAGCTCGGGCAGCAGTCGGGTCTGTCAGAAGCAGAACTGACCGCTGCCGTCCCGGTGTTTGGCGATGAGCACAGAGGCGCTTACAACAGCGGCTACACCGAAGGTTCAAACTACAACGCCATTGCTCAACGGGCTGTTTCGGATGCGTTGCGGACAAAAGGTACAGACCCATCGCGCTTCAATCAAGCCACGCAAGGGTTCGTAGATCAAGGCACGCAAAAAGCGCAGGAACGCTGGCAAGAGACGCAAAAAGATACTAGCTTTGGTTCTACTGGACTGGGCAAGTTGGCAAGTATGGCGGTGCAAGGATTATCCGCATATTTTGGTGGGCCTATAGGCGCTGCCGCCTCCAGTTATGCACTATCCGGTGGTGATGTTGGTAAAGCCGCGCTGAGCGCGGGTCTGACCTACGCTGGAGGGCAATTAAGCGGAACCGGCAGCGGCGCACCGGGAGGAAGTTGGTATTCGCCGTCTGGTGATATTTCATCAGTTTCCAACAAACTATTTTCGCCGGAAATGGTTGATGTCATGGGTGGAACAGAATCCGCAATGGCTAATACTGCTGCTGAGACGTTGTTTCCTTACGCTGCTACCAATGTTGGTGGGTACACACCTCCCGTGCAGATAAACCCAATCCAGAACACGGCTGCTGGAATTACAGAGACTGAACTTCTACCTTGGAACTCTGAACCAGTACTTCCTCCAATACCTCCTGTAGAGACTCAACTTCCTATGGCTCCCGAACAAGGGTGGGTACCTGAAACACTGCCTCCAACAATCCCTGAAGCCCCAAGAATAGATGGAAGCAACGTAATAAATCCCCTTGAACTTCCAGCGGGAAACCCTCCACTACAACCTACGAATGCGGCAGGTCAAGCAATCGGGGCAGGAGCGGCAGCTGCTGCTGGTATTGGTGCTACACAAGCGGCTGGTGCTGGACTTACTGCATCACAACTTTTGTCTGGTGCTTCAACGGCTGTTGGAGCAGGGGGGCTTTTGAGTAGTTTTATGAACTCTGTAGGTGCCAACCCCATGATGAAAGCCTTGTTGACTGGACAAGGTATAGCTGGAATCGTATCTGGTCTAACCTCAACTAATGGTTTGATGTCTCCCCAAGAAGCTCAAGCTATGGCTGATCCCTTTGCTTCGTCTAGGCAACAGTACATTACTCAATTAAACGCTCTGATGGCTAACCCAGCTTTGACTACCAGTACACCGGGATATCAATTTAATCTTCAACAAGGTTTAGCGGGTATTGAGGCTAAGCAAGCCAAAAGTGGTATCTCTAGGACTGGTGCTGGTGACATTGGTGTTCAACAATTTGGACAACAAGCAGCTATGAGTTCCTTTGACCAGCAAGTAGCTAACCTGTCTAAACTCTCTGGAGCTAGTCAGAGTCCGAGTGCTGGAGCACAAGCTGCTCTTACTGCCCAAGAGCAAAGGGTCAAACAACGAAATGCAGGTATGCAAGCCATAGGGCAAGGGATAGGGGCTATTGGGCAAGCCCAGATTCCGGGGATGGGAGGTACTCAACCGGGAGGGTACTCTATGCCAAACGGGTGGAGTATAACAGATCCCACTGTTAACACGGATTATACTCAAGGGTATGACCCCAACACACCCTCTATGCAACCTATGGGTGGGTACGTAGCCGATCCTACTACGGGTATGGCCCTACCACAAAACATCTGGGGAGCGTAAGATGCCTATCCTTCAAACAGACTTTGCAACAGGAGCAAAAGCTGCTGCTGAACAACAGCTCCTCCCTACTCAAGTTGAGGAGCGCCTTAAACAACTTCCTATGGAAACCCAGAAGCTGCAACTACAGCTTCAACAGGGTACTCAGAATCTCCAAAAGGGCGAAATGGAGATGCAAGAATCTGAGATTAAATTTAAAGAGGGGGCCATCAGACTTCAGCAAATGGTTACAGGTGTTGAGCAAGATAAAGACGTCCGCGATGCTAGTTCTAGATATTTTGCAGATCCCGAGAACCAGAAAAAACCTATGCACCAACAGATGCAAGAGTTGGGGCAGATTGTTGCTGGTAAGGGCAATCTTAAAATGGCTGAAAAGATGTTTGATGACTCTGGAAAAGCTCTGGAGAGGCAAGAAAGAGCAGGCAAGCTTCAAGATGAACATGCTGATAAGCAATTGGAAAAACTACGTTTTTGGGTAGGCAGTATGACTCCCGAGAATGCGGATACTGTTGTCATGGATATGATGCAAAACAAAGACGTTGATCCCAAGCTGGCTGCTATGATTAAAGACGGGGCTGACCGTACTAGGGGAAATCCCAAAGCCTTTCAAGCTTTTAAAGACATGCTTAACAAAGAGGTTGGATCTTTGGAAGGTAAGAAACAACGTCAAACTGTAGCTAGAGATGATGCGCGGCACAGAGAGACTTTAGCTAAAGAAGGGCGTTTGGCTGCTGCTGCTGTTCTTTCTAATGAACGTTTTGTTGCTTCAGTAGCAAAATCTGAACAGATTGCAATTGACAGGGCAGCGGTTACATCCTTTAATGACAATAAAAAACTTGCAGATAACTATAGATCTCAATTGAGAGATCTAGATATTATGGAAAGAGCTAGAGCCAAAGCTGCTAAAGAACCTCCACCTGAACCGGGTAAGGCTTGGTTTGGGAGTGAGTCTGAAAAGAGGCTGGAGTGGGAGGCTACTCAAGTCCAAACTAAAGCAGATATTGCAAAAGATCGTTTGGAAAAAGCGCGTCTTAAAAAGCTGCTCGCGGATGCTGAAGCTGGTATGACTACTGCTCGTACTCTTGCTTCTAAGCAGTACCAGAATCTCCTTATAAATTCTCCTGAGCAGCCCTTTGCTGTTCCTAAGAACAAAGACCCCAAAGTAAAAGATTCTAGGACTTCTGGGGGGGCCGTCAGGCAAGGAGTGGAGGGTTCGGCAACTAATCCTAAGACTGTTACTTCACAAGCTGAAGCGGAAGGACTTCCCAGCGGGACTCACTTTATTATGAATGGTCGTAAGGGGCGTATTGAATAATGGGTATTGTTTGGGATGATGCTCCCCCTAAAACCTCTAAGATTGTTTGGGACGATGAGAAACCTGAAGTTCCCATGTCAGCTGGGGCTGAAAGTTTTGCTAGATCCATAGAACCTTTGGGCAGTTTAGATGCGCCTAAAAAGGGGCCAGAGGTATCTCAGATGGGTACCTTCAATAGAGCCTTGGCTGAAGGTGCTGGCACTATTCCTACTATGCTTGCAGGTGTTGGGGCTGGTGCTCAGGCTGGAAATAGGTTTCCAATACTTGGGCCAGTAGCCTCTCCTGTAGTTGGGGGTGTTGCTGGTGCTATTGCTGGTGGGATGTTAGGGCATCTTGGAATTACCTCTCTAGAACAACTTTCAGATTCAGTCTTTGGCACAAAGATTATGGAAACCAAAGCTGCTCAGGATAAGGCCTTTCCGTGGACAAGCAAGATCGGTACTGCGGCAGGTACCCTGATAGGGCCGGGGATGGCTGTAGGGCTTCCTAGGACTGTTGCAGAAGCTGCTCTAGGTGGTACCATCATGGGTGGTGTTGGTGCTGGTATGAGGGCTATAGAGGGACAGGATGTACTTAGCCCCGGTGACATAGCTTTGGATGTAGGTTCGGGTATGCTGGGAAGGCCCACAGCCCTTGGTGAGAAGATGATTGGTACGGGTAGAACCGCTGTAGACAAGATCGGTCAAGTCTTCTCAAAGAAGCCAGAAACCCCCAAAGTGGAGTCTTACTGGGAGCCGTTGTCAGAGACCCACATAGAAGATGTACTAAAGCCCTATGCTGGGCATACTAAGCTTGTGCAAGATAAAATTGTTAAGTTTGTAGACTTAGCGCACAAAACAATGTCCAAAGAAAAAGAAAGTAATCCTAAAACATGGTCTCCTGAACTTAAGAAAGCGTGGGAAGAAGGTGTTGATAGAGGGGACACTTCGGAGTTTTCTAAACTGAGAGGATATACACCAAAAGAGATTCAAGAATTTAAAGAGTACACTAAGCTCGCTGATGATCTTGCTGGTGATATAGGCATGGATGAAGTGGCTGGAATACAAAGTCGTGTAGCAGAACTAACCAAGAAAAGTAATAAAAAAGAGTCTCCTCCAGAACCTACTGTCTCTGATGAAGAGCGCAAGAGCTTCCTAGATCGGGTTAAGGATAAGGCTCCTCTTACTGAGACTGCGTTCAGAGACCCTGATGGTAACATCCTTAAGACTGGCCCCAAGCACCCTGATGAACTCAAGGCTAACCCAGACCTTGAGCCGGGCTTTGTTGACCCTAGCGGTAGGTTCTATACCCGAGCAGAAGCTGATGCTCAAGCC
>Ga0181357_1000275_pt1 | contig 18542 bp, 25 predicted proteins | sample Fa13VDMM110DN_FD_130094 | JGI IMG/M metagenome (GOLD analysis project Ga0181357, IMG submission 130094) | Freshwater viral communities from Lake Michigan, USA - Fa13.VD.MM110.D.N | ecosystem: Environmental > Aquatic > Freshwater > Lake | place: USA: Michigan | collected 2013-09-24 | reverse complement strand
GTTTTTGTTTGCAACAAAAATATTCTAATACTCTTGATCTTCGTCCAAGCGCTATTGATTATTCTAAAGACTTTTTAAATGTTTTAAAAATTAATCAAATTAATTCATTTATTAAAAGTAGAACTCTCAAAGATCTAACTTTGTATCATGTACAAGTTAGAGTAGCAAATTCAACAACAAGCTATATGGATTGGCATAGAGATACATATTATGATAACGGTAACAGAGTAGGAATGGCTCCACCAGGCTATAAGATAATTTATTATCCAAGATTTAAAGAAGATATTAAACCTAGATTAAATGTAGCTATTGGATCACATAGACTTATGCTTGACAATCGCCAAGAAGATATTAAATTAGTTTCTAGATTACCAATAAAAAGTATTACTACTAGTAATTCTAGTTCTTTATTTTTTGATGTATCGTTACTACATTCAGTAGTGCCTGATGAACACAATAATTCATCTATAAGATTAATTTATTCTTTTATATCAAAAGAGCAACTTTTAAATTCTATTTCTGAAGAATTACACTTTAAAACTTCTAAAATGTATGAAGATTTATTTTAATACAAGTCCTATGTTTGGACTGCGGGGAGGCGGATCAAAAGTTTTATCTGCAATAAAAGATGAATGCGTAAATAGAAATAATCAAGTTTTTTTTGAAGAAGAAATAAATATTGATATTAACTTTGATATAATTTTTTATATGGATCCACGCCTAGCACAAACAACATATTTTAAAAAGTTACTTTTTAAAAAGAGTAAAAATTCAAGATCTAAAATAATTTCAAGAATTGGAGACTTGGGCGCACATGAAAAGCCTGAGCTTTTTAAATTAGTAAAATTTACACAATCACAAACTATGTTAGATGGTTCAATAAGTGATTTTTAAATGAAAGTACTGTTAAATAGACAGCCAGTTAGCGGACCATGGGGCGGTGGCAATAATTTTATAATTTCAATATGTAATTATTTTCCAATTTTTGGTCATGAAATTACATATAATATACATGATAAAATTGATATAATTTTTCTTCAAAGCCCATTTCCAGATAATAATTTAAATTTTTCTATTAATGATGCAATTTTACTTAAAAAGAAAAATCCAAATATTAAAATTATTTTAAGAGTTAATGACTGTGATGCAAGAAAAAATACAACAAACATTGATGACGTATGGATTAAATCAAGTTTTTATATTGATAAAACAATATTTGTTTCTAACTGGATAAAAGATTATTTTATTAATAAGGAATGGGCATGCAAAGACAATAAAGTTATTTATAACGGTGTAAATAAAGATCATTTTAAGCCAGATAATAAATTAAATAATGGAAAAACTAATATTGTAACACACCATTGGTCAAATAATAGAATGAAAGGATTTGATTTGTATGAAGAAATAGATAAATTTACAATAAATAATCTAGATTATACTTTTACGTATATAGGAAGAGAATTAGGCACATTTAAAAATACTAATATTATTGAACCTTTATTTGGAAAATGTTTAGGAAAAGAATTATCAAAATATGATATTTATATTAGTGGTACAAAATTTGACCCTGGGCCTAATCATATTTTAGAAAGTATTGCATGTGAAATTCCTACATATTGTCAATATAATGGCGGAGGCGCAGTTGAATTTGTAGGAATTAATAATTCTTTTAAAGAAACAAAAGATTTAATAAGTCTATTAAAAACAAAAAAATTTATTAAAAATGATATGTTGATTGATGAATGGAAAGATATAACTAAAAATATTTTAAATTTTATTGAAAACTAATGATTTTAATTTCACATAGGGGAAATTTAAATGGAAAAGACTTAACACTTGAAAATAGTCCACAACAAATCGAATATTGTCTTAATGAAAATTTTAATGTTGAAATAGATGTAAATTTTTTTAAAAATAAAATATATCTAGGACATGATGAACCACAATATGAAATTCAACAAACATTTTTAAAAAAAGAAGGCCTATGGTGTCATGCAAAAGATATTGAATCATTACATTTATTATTAAAAATTAATACTAATTGTTTTTCACATAATATCGATAATGCAGTTTTAACATCAAAAGGTTTTATCTGGACATTTCCGGGTAATAAGCTAACATCAAAATCAATTTGTGTTTTACCTGAAAAATCAAATTATAAAAAAAATGAACTTTTAATTGCAGCTGGAATATGTACTGATTATATTTTTAATTATAGGAATTTAATTAATGAAAATACCAAGTAACTTTGAAGAAAAATGTAAGAATAAACAAATATTATACTATATTCATGTACCCAGCACGGGTGGTACTTATTTAAAAAAACATGTATTTAAAAATAAAAAACGTAGCATGATTTGGAAAATTTTCCAATCAAAAATATGATCATCATCCTTGTAGGCTAGCAAGCCTATTGTTTATTTAGGTTCAAGAAATCATTCACAAACATACAAATTTGATAATTTATTTATGCATCCTAATTCTTTAATATTTTCATCTATAAGAAATCCTTTTGATCAATATGTTAGTTCATATTTAATTACTAGAGAAAATAAAATGCCAAATATTACATTTGATGACTTTATTGATATAGTATGTAATGTTAATTTTAAACCAAGCTTAAATTTTGGAGAATCATTTTATCTTTCAACAAAATTTATGTTTTATCAAATGTTTAATGATGATGGAAAATATCATGTAGATTTTTTTTAAGAATGGAAGAACTAAATAGTGGATTAAAATTATTAACAAATAAATTAAATATTGATTGTATTCTTGAAGGTATTTCTAAAAATCCACCAAGCATTTGGGAGGTGAAAGAAGAATAAAGCAAGGAAGAGAAAAAAAAGACATAGATCATTTTATACAGAAAAATCCTTCAATCTTGTTCAGCAACGAAGACACAGTGAATTAAATGCTTTTGGTTACACATTCGATGGTTATGATGATAGAATAATCATTGATCCAAAAAATATTTATTATATAAACAATACTAATTTACTTACTATTATTTGAAATAATGATAAAAACTATTTTATTTGATCTTGACGGTGTACTTGTTGATGCATGTCATTGGCATTATTTGTCATTAAATTGTGCATTAAAAGACGAAGCTAATATTACAATAGATTATGATGATCATTTAAATATATTTAATGGATTGCCTACCTTTAAAAAATTACAAATGCTTCAAGAAGAAAATAAAATACAAGGTAATCAAATAAAAAAAATCCAGACATTAAAACAAAAATATACAATTGATATGATTACTAATCAATCTAAAATAGATACTATAAAAATTTATTTACATAATAAGCTTAAAAATAAAGGAATTTCTATTGGCTGTGTTACAAATAGTATTAAAGAAACAGCAGAATTAATGCTTAGTAAAACAGGACAACTAGAATTTATAAATTTACTTGTAACAAATGAAGATGTAAAAAATAATAAACCACATCCTGAGCCTTACATTTTTGCAATGACAAAAATGCAATCCTTACCAAGCAATACTTTGATTATTGAAGATTCTGACAAAGGCTATCAATCTGCATTGGCATCTGGTGCGCATGTATTAAAAGTCAATACTGTAAATGATGTAACTTGGTTAAATATTTCTAATAAAATTAAAAAAATAAACATATAATAACTAATATGAATATTCTTATTCCAATGGCTGGCGAGGGTAGCAGATTTAAATTAGCTGGGTATACTTTTCCAAAACCCTTAATTGATATAAATGGGAAATCAATGATACAGCGCGTTGTTGAAAATTTAAATTTTGATGCACATTATATATTCTTAGTAAGAGAAGAGCATATTAAAAAATACAATGATCTTGTTGATACTCTTAATAGAATTACAAATGGAAAAAATACAATACTAGCTGTAGATAATCTTACAGAAGGTGCTGCATGTACAGCATTGTTAGCAGAAAAATTCATTAATAATAATGATGAACTACTAATTGCAAATTCAGATCAATATATTGAATATTGTTATCAAAATTTTCATATATTGAAAAATTTAACAAATAGTGATGGAATTATTTTTACATTTAATGATACACATCCTAAGTGGTCATTTGTTAAAACAGACTTTAATGGCTATATTGTTGAAGTTGCAGAAAAAAAGCCTATTTCAAATATTGCAACTTGTGGAATTTATTGGTATAGACATGGCCATGATTTTGTTAAATATGCTAATTCAATGATTAAAAAGAATATTAGAATTAATAATGAATTTTATATTGCCCCAGTTTATAATGAAATGATTCTTGATAAAAAATTATTAATTCCCTTTTATGTCAATAAAATGCATGGACTTGGTACACCAGAAGACCTTGAAAAATTCTTATATGAAAAATTATAAATTAAAAATCAAATGATAAGTTTTTTGATGATCTTAGTTTTGTTGTTTCAAAAAAAGCCTTACAAATTATTTCACAAACTAATAATCGCTTGACACCATTTTTTGATTCATCAAATTATACTAATCACTATAGTATTCTTGCACCTGCTGAAATGCTCTATAAAGCAAAAATGTGCATGATAACAAATCAAAAATTCATAGCACAAGAATTAAGAAATCCAGCAGAATTAGATTCACAAAATTCTAGAAGGTTTGATGATAAATGTTGGAAAGAGACAAAAGGCCCAGAAGATATCGATAAGTGGTTAATGTCTTTTTATCCAGAATTATCGTTATTAAAAATCAGCAATAAACAAAAACGTGATACTATTATTAAAAGAATCTGTTCTTATAGCAATGATTATGAAAATGAAAACTGTTAATAAGCCGTGGGGAAGCTATACAAGCTTATATCAAAATGAACTATGTAATATAAAAACAATAGAAATATTACCTGGGTGCCAACCAAGTTATCAATTTCATCATAAGCGTGCAGAACATTGGATAATACTATCTGGCACAGCAGAGGTTACAATTAATGATATTGTAAATATAAAAAATACTGGTGAATATATATTCGTACCGACAGGATCAAAGCACAGAATAAAGAATACAGCAGATAAAGAAATTCTTATTTTTGTTGAAATACAGACAGGAAGTTACTTTGGAGAAGATGATATTGTAAGAATACAGGATGATTATGGAAGAAAATCTTAAAATACTTATAACATGCAGTGGCTTAGGAAGTAGATTAGGAGAAATTACTAATTTTACAAATAAATCCCTTGCAAGAGTTGGTAAAAAACCAGCAATATCATATATAATTGATAGTTACCCAATAAATTCAAGTTTTGTTATAACAACTGGTCACTATGAAGATCATGTTAGACAATATCTTAAAATTGCACATCCAAATGTAACTATAAAGTTAGTTAATGTAGATAAATTTGAAGGAAAAGGATCAAGTCTTGCTTACAGTATGCTTATTGCAAAAGAATATCTTCAGAAATCATTTATATTTCATGCATGTGACACATTAGCTTCTTATGAGAAAAATAGTTTTGATACAAATATTGTTTTTGTAGCAGATAAATGCAATGAAACAGGAAATTATAGAACTATAATATCAAGTGGAACAAGTCTCAGCCTGATACAGGAAAAAGGCATATCAGCAACTAGTGATGTGTATATCGGAAAGTGCTTTATAAAAGAATATAAAGAATTTTGGGAAGAATTATCAAAAATTTATTGTGATAAGGGTGAATATGACAATACATTGTCTGATTGTCACGCAATAAACAACATGTTGTTAAATGGAAATAAATTTTCAATACAAAAAGTTAAAACATGGTTTGATATTGGAAATATTGATAGTCTCAATAGAGCCAGACGAATTCTAAGCGAAGATATGAATATACTTGACAAGCCAGATGAATCAATTTATTTTATAAATGATAATGTTATTAAGTTTTTTCATAATAGTGAAATTGTTAATTCAAGAATAAAAAGAACTACATTTCTTAACCAAACAACGCCAGAGATTGTGTCACACTCAGATAATTTTTTTGCTTATAAAAAACACGAAGGCGAAATATTATCTAGACATCCAGAATTTAATAATATTTTAATGGAAAAACTTTTAAGTTGGACAAATAACAATTTATGGTCTAAAAAAAGTGATATTAATATTTCTAATCTTTGTTATGATTTTTATATTACTAAAACAAAAAACAGAATAAAAAATTATCTAGATACCAGAAATATTTGTGATAAAGAATATTCAATAAACGGTGAATTAATACCGCCTATACTAGATCTACTTGATATAGCTACAGATACTTTAATAAAAAATTCTCATCCGTCGTTATTTCATGGAGACTTTATTCTTGAAAACATATTAATAGATAGTAATAAAAAATTCGTATTATTAGATTGGCGACAAGATTTTGCAGGATCACATGAAATTGGCGATGCATATTATGATATATCAAAATTAAATCATAATTTGACTATTAATCATGACATTATAAATGATGGGCACTATAAGTTTGAAATAAATGAAAAAGAAAATATTTTTGTTGACATACACTGTTCAAAAAAATTATTAGATGCACAAGAAGTTTTAAAAAATTTTTGTGATATACAAAAATTTAATTTTAAAAAAGTAGAAATAATCACTCCGTTGATATGGATAAATATGTCACCCTTGCATGATAAAAAATTTGGAGATTTTTTATACAATTTTGGAAAAATTAATCTCTGGAGAGCATTAAATAAATGAATCAAACATTAGTGAAAGCAATAACATTATTAAATCCTAAATATACTCATGTATTAGAATTTGGAGTTTATCACGGAGGTTCGATTAATCAATTAAGAAAAACCTTACCAGAGCATTACAAAATATTTGGATTTGATTCTTTTGAAGGATTGCCTGAAGATTGGACAGGTACAAAAGAAAAAAATGTGATATGAGTACAAATGGAGTTATTCTTAATATACCAAACGTTACTTTTTATAAAGGTTTGTTTACTGAAACAATTCCAACGTATAAGCAAATAGCAGAGCCTTTTGCATTACTGCACGTAGATTGTGATTTATATAGTTCGACAATTGATGTGTTATATGGACTAAAAGATTATATCATGCCAGGTACTGTAATTGTATTTGACGAGTGGTATTATAATCATAAAGACATTCCAGCAAATCGACTACATGAACAGAAAGCTTTTTTAGAATGGACGTCAGAATTTAATATACCCTATATTGAATATAATTTAATTGAAGATGAACGAAAAATAGTTAAAATACAATGATATATCCAAAAATTTATATAGGGCCCATGACTAAGAATGTCGTGGACGGGGCAATTAAATTTGCAAACAATAATAAACAATATTTAGGGTTCATACCGTCACGACGTCAAATTGAATATGACGGAGGATATGTTAATAATTGGATTACTAAAGATTTTGCTGAATACGTAAAATCTGAATCTAAGTATATTATTTTACAACGAGATCATGCAGGGCCAGGTCAAGGTAAATCTTTTGATATAGGATTAGTATCTTTAATTGACGACTGTAAATACTTAGATTTAATTCATATCGATCCCTGGAAACAATATCCAAGTTTTGAAGAAGGATTACAGTATACAATTAATCTTATAAAAATGTGCAATGCCCTTAATCCAAAAATACAATTTGAAATAGGCACTGAACAAGCAATACGTAAATTTACTCCCGATGAACTATTTAAGTTTGTTACTGAACTTAAAAAATCACTAACTGCAGATGAATTTAAGTCCATAGTTTATTTAGTAATACAATCCGGAACTGCGCTTAAAGGTAATAATCAAATTGGTCAATATGACACTAATTCTCTACTTGATATGATTAAAGTAGCAAAACATTTTAATTTACTTTCAAAAGAACATAATGGAGATTACATTAGCACTTTAGTAGTTCATGAAAAATTTAAATTAGGGTTAGATGCTATTAATATCGCTCCAGAGTTTGGATTAATTGAAACGCAAACGTATCTTGATTATATTACTGATGAAGAAACTTTATTTAAGTTTTGGGATATGTGTTACAAGTCTAATAAATGGGTTAAATGGGTAGATAGTAATTTTGATCCAGTTAAAAATAAAATTGAATTAATTAAAATTTGCGGCCATTATGTAATATCTTATAAAGAATTTTTTGATATTACGAAAAAGTTTCCTTATATTAATGATGAAATTCAAAATCGAGTAGTTAAAAAATTAAATGAACTACATGGATAATCAAAATATTAATATTGATTTTTTAAGTTTGTGTCCAGCATCGCCGCAACTTTATATCTTGAAAATATTTAAAAAATAATGATAAAATATATTCAAATATAATACTATTTAAATAGAAGAATTAGCATGAATAAATTCAAAATAGAGAAACATGAATGTATAAAAAAATAATAGCATTTGATTTAGATGATGTCATTTGTAAAAGAGACACAGACGAAGCATCTGTTGAAAAATATAAACAATGCAAACCAATAAATAATATGATTAATATTGTGAATGAATGTTACGATCAAGGATATGAAATTATTATTTATACGGCAAGAGGAATGAAAATATTTGATGGAAATAAAGAAAAAATTTATAATGAACTATATGATATTACATACAATCATTTAATAGAGTGGGGCATAAAGTTTCATAAGCTTATTATGGGAAAAATTAATTATGATCTCTTGATAGATGACAAGGCAGTTAATTCATTATTAATAAATTCTACTAATGATATTATTAATTTTATTGAAAAAAAATGAAAATTGCAATTTGCATATCGGGACATTTACGTCATTTTACTGCAGGATATCAACAATTCTTTAAAAATCTTATTAAAAAAAATCAAAATATTAGTTTTGATTTTTTTATAAGTACATGGAAGTCCAAAGACTGGAGAACAAATGAAATGTTTTTCAATATTGATAATTCTATTGATGATATTAATAAAATTTATAATCCCATCATGTTAGAAATAGAAAATGAAATATATTTTGATACAACAGAACATATGAAATATGTTACTGATCCATCATGTGTAAAAAAAGGTCCAGGGGGTGTTAGAAGTAAAGGTGAACATATTCATGCAATGTTTTATAAAATAAAAAAAGCAAATGATTTAAAAATAGAATATGAAAATTTAAAAAATTTTAAATATGATTTAGTTATAAGAACACGTACAGATTTTACATTTGATGCCACTATAGATATTTTATCCATTGCACCCTATTGTCACAATACAATATTTGTACCTCATTGTGATAATAATGCAAAAAAAGATGGAATTCTTATTAGAGATGTATTTGCTATGTCATCATCAGAAAATATGAATTATTATGCAGCTTTATATAACAATATAGATAATTTAGTTAAAATAAATAAAATTTTTAGACCAGAACCATTACTTTATTTTCATTTATTAAATAAAAATAAATTAAAAATTAATGAAATGTTAGAAAATTGGCATATAATATATGATAATAGTTTATGAAAAAAATTGGATTAGCAATTTCACTTTTTAATAAAGTTGAAGAATTAAAAACAAATATATCAATAGTAAGAAATTATTGGCAGTCTCATTCAGATTCATATATTAGTGTTTGTTGTAATGATTATAAAAGCTTAAATGAATTAAAAAATATTAATATTAATAAATTAATACAAGGTGATAATTTATCATATCAAACAAAACCACAAAAAAGAATAAGAATATTTGACTGTATAAAAAAATCATTATTGGGCGCAGAATCAGAATTTGTCATACACTTTCATGCAGATGCTTATGCATTAAGTGTCAATTCAATTCTTAATATAATTGAAACTATGGAAAAAAATAATCAACATGTTGCATATAGAGGAAAAGGTCTAGACTTTAGATCAGCAAAATGCATTCATGGTGATGTTGATGATCATTTTTTAATTTTTAGAACATCAGTAATAAAAGATCGTAAACTTTTTGAAAATATTGATGTAAATTCTTATTTTCAAGTAAGTAATCCTGAATCACTTTTGTCTTATATTATTAGTAACAATTTTAATATAAATGAAATTTATTTTTATGATAATTTAAAATATAATATTGTTGATCAAAATAATTTAGTAAAAGATACCTGGTATGATGATGGAATTAATCATCGTCAAATGAATCCATACAATTTAGACAAACAGCGTGGATTTTATCATATCGGTGATAAATTATTAACTAATAAGTTTTTAATAGAATATGATAATAATATAAAAAAACATCTTAATGTGGTTTGAAAATTATGAAAAAATTTATAGTAACAACTACAATAAATCCTATAACAAAAGCACTTGAAAAATTTGATTTATTTAATGATTGGAATTTAATTGTAATTGGTGATAAAAAAACGCCTGATATTAAACTTAAAAATGGTGAATTTATTTCACATAAACATCAAGATACTCTTGGGTTTAAAATAGTTTCTCATATACCGTGGAATTCAATTCAACGACGCAATATTGGTTATTTAATTGCACTTAAACGTGGTGCAGACATTATTGCATCAATCGATGATGATAATATTCCATTTGATAATTGGGGACAAGATATTTCTGTAGGTAAAGATGTAACAGAAAAATGTATATCAGATACACTTATTTGTGATAGTTTATATGAACATAAAGACTGTACAAGACAAAAAATTTGGCATAGAGGTTTTCCTGTTCAAAATCTTGAAGAACGATATCTTAGAAAAGAATTTATAAAAACAGGTAATGTTGCTATTGAAGCAGGTTTATGGAATGGTGATCCAGACGTAGATGCTATTTGTAGAATTGCTGGTGGCCCATTTAATTTAAAATTTTCTAATTTACGTTTTCTTATTGACAATACTTGTTTTTCACCATTTAATACACAAAATACATTTTTCTCTAAAGAAGCAGCAATTTGCATGTGTTTACCTTATGATATAGGGCGTATGGATGATATTTGGGCAAGCTATATGACTCAACGCATTATGAGAGAAATTAATAAATTTGTATTATTTACAGGGCCGACAGTATTTCAAGATAGAAATATACATGATCTAACAAAAGACTTGCAAAATGAAATGATTGGTTATAGAAATACATTGCATTTTATAAATAGATTAAATAAAATTAATGTAAACGGTAAATCTATCATTGAAATGTACAATTCAATTATAAACGGTATAATAGACTTACCATTCATAAGCAATGATATGATAAAATTTCAAAAAGCATGGATTTCTGATATAGAAAAAATATATTAAATTTAAAAAAGTGAACAAATGATTAATAAAACTTTAATAAAATTTACAAATGATAAACGTTGGAATAATTAGGAAAAAAATGTTAACAACTGACCATTATGTTACTTACTTTGTAAATACATTTAATAGATGTTTACTTCTTAAAAACATGTTGCAAAGCTTTGAAGAATGTAATCAATATAATCATCCATTCGAATGGATAATAACAGATTACGGATCAACAGATAATACACGTGACTTTTTATTAAATTATTCAAAAAATAAAAAAAATATTACACTTTTATTTGGTAATGAAAATGCTTATATACAAGAATTAACTCGTAAAAATCTTAAACCATTTAATAATAGAAAAAAATCTCATGCAATTATGGGTCTATCTAGAAATGATGCAAGAAAACTTGCAAAAGGAGATATATTTATTGAAATTGCCGATGATCATCAATTTATTAGACGTGGTGATTGGATTACAGACGCACTTAGCATTATGGAGCATAGAAAAAGTAAATATCATTTAGATGATATATCAAGTATTTTATATCGTGGTTTATCTTTAGAAAGAATACAAAAGCAAAATAATGCAACAGAAAATGAAGAAATTTCATCTAATGGTTGTGCTTATTATGTTGCAAAACATAAGTGCTATGATGATTATCATATACAAATGTTAGATAAATACCATAAAATTGGTCAATATTTTGAACCACATAAAATTTTATGTGAAAATAAAAAAGAAAAATGGCGCATAGGTGATGATAGCATTAATCATTATGAAGATTATTTAGAAAAATCAAAAATTGCAAATATGAAAAAAGTTTTTATGAAATTTCCATATGTAATTGATTTTCCAAATGGCTTTGGTAGAGAACTAGATAGAGAATCTAATAAATTAATCGTGCCATTAATTCCAATATCAGAACTTAAATTAAAATTTAAAAATCTAAATAGACCTGTATCGACTAATGAAATTTTATCAATCTAAAATATAAATAAAAATGAAAAATATTGCTTTTATAGTACACGGACAAACTTTTTTAAAATCAATGGGAACACTTATTTATTTTGCAAATGAAGTAGGAATATGTCCACATATTATAGTAATTAAAGAAAGACAAAATAAACCTTATGATAATATCAAATTAGATACATTTAAAAAATTATTACAAAATACAAAACATTATAAATTTTATCTAATTGATAGTTTTGATCATATTCAAGACCTCTTAAAAAAACAAAAAATAGAATTTGTTGTAGGACAAGATATGCAGCATCATTCAAAAAATCTTTGTAATGATCAATTTAAATCATTTTCAATAGGTTCATTTTTTGATACTCTACACTATGCAATAGATTGTAAAAATAAAACAATAGCTAAACCATATAAAATATTTTATTCATCACTTTTGTTTAAGACAGAATTTGAAAGATTAATGAATGATACATGGAACTCAGGCGTTTGTGGATCACCGCAGCTAGATCATTCATTATTTATAAATAAAGAAAAACCACTAACAGAAAGTGTAGTATTTCTTACACCAACTCAAAATTTAATTAGTCAAAATACACAAGAATCACTTGAAAATTTTATTGAATATTGTATAAACAATAAAATTAAATTTATAATGAAAGATAGACAAAAATCAAAATGGCAATTTAAAAATAATAATATTGAAAATAAAATTATAAAAATTTCTAATGAAGAAGGATTTCCATACACATCATTATCATTAATATTAAATACAAATATTAGTATTACATCATTTGGAACTAGTGCATATGAATCTCAATTTTTTGGAAAACCAGTTATGAATATGGATGTAATTAATGATAATCAATTATCAATTAACATTAATTCAATTAAAAATATTTTTAATGTAACACATATTTTTAATAATAATCTTTCTAAAACACTTACTAATAATTTTATAGACACTTATGAACAAATGAAAAATATTACTGGAAATCCAAAAAGAATATTAACAATGAAAGATAATTCTAGTTTAGACATTTTAAATGATATTGTTAGTGATTTGTAAACTAATGCATTTTTATTTATAATTTAAAATAATGAAAAAATGTATTATTATTCCTGCTAGAGGCGGAAGCAAAGGAATTCCAAGAAAAAATTTATATTTACTTTTAGGCTTTCCATTAATTTATTATCCAATTACAGCAGGAAAAGCCTCTAGTATTGATGACATCTGGGTATCATCTGATGATAATGAAATTTTAAATTATTCAAAAAGCATTGGTGCAAACATACAACAACGTCCGTATGAAATATCACAAGATTTATCAACTGATTTAGAAGTATTTCAATATTTTTTAAATAATATTGAAAATAAATATGATTATATTGTTCATCTTAGGGCAACATTTCCAAAGATAACACCAGACATCATTGATAATGCATGTTATACTTTTGAAAAAAATTATGATAAAATTGATTCAATGAGATCTGTTATACAAGTAACAGAAAATCCATATAAAATGTGGCAAATAAATAAAAATAATTTACTATCACCAGTTATACAAAATAATAAATTACATAGTGCACCTCGACAAATAATTCCTATAACATACTTACAAAATGCATGTATTGATATTATTAAAACAAGTACAATATGTAATTTAAAATCTATAATTGGAAATAAATGCATGTCATATGTTATGAATCAAGATTTTAATTTTGATATTGATACGATACAAGATATTTCTAAAAGGAGTTGGTAAATGCTTTACGTCTTTGAAATGGCAAATAATCATCAAGGTAGTCTTGATCATGCATTAAAAATTGTTAATGAATTTTCAATGCTTGCAAAACAAAATAATTTAATAGCAGGTATTAAATTACAGTTTAGGCAGCTTGATACATTTATTCACAATGATTATAAAAATATTGGTTTAAAATATGTAAAAAGGTTTAATGAAACAAGACTAGAAAAAGAAGACTTTGCAAAGATTATTAAACAAATTAAGTTGCAAGGACTAAGTGCAATTGCAACACCGTTTGATAATGAATCATTAGCGTGGATTGAAGATCTTGATATTGATATTATTAAAATAGCAAGCTGTTCAATAGATGATTGGCCGCTATTAAATGCTATTGTTAAAATAAATAAACGTGTAATTATTTCTACAGCAGGCGCAAGTTTTGAAACTCTTGATAAAGTTTATAATCTTTTTAAAAAAAATAATAGAGATTTTTCTTTTATGCATTGTGTTGGTGAATATCCAACGCCTGTTGAGTTTTCTAATTTAAATAGAATAAATTTATTAATGAATCGATATCAAGACATAGAAGTAGGCATCTCAACACATGAAAGCCCACTACAAAAATCAATTGTTCCTTATGCAGCTGCTATTGGGTGTAAAATTCTTGAAAAACATGTAGGAATAGCTACAGAAACACTTAAATTAAATGAATATTCTTGTAATATTGATGATATTCAAAAAATCATTAATGAAGTCCAGTTTGTTCAAAAAATAATGTTAACTACATCAACAAAACAAAACAAAGAGCTAGAAAGCTTAAAGCGGGGTATTTATATTTATAAAGAGCTACAAGAAAATCATATTATTGAAGAAAGTGATTTATATTTTGCAATGCCAATTCAAGATGGACAAGCATCAGTTGCTGATATTGATCTAATAATAGGCAAAAAAACAAATATTAAAATGTTAAAAGATAAGCCTATTATGAAATCACAATGTTTTACAAAACAACAACTTGATATTTTAAAAAGAATTAGAGATGATAGTGAAAAACTTTTGCAAGCTGCAAGCATCATAACACCGCTAGAAGAAAAATTTGAAGTTTCTGCACATTACGGTATTGATAAATTTTATCAAATAGGTGCACTTATTATTAATAAAATTAATAGAGCATATTGTAAAAAATTAATATTAATGCAGCCAAATCAAAAACATCCAATACATCATCACATTAAAAAAGAAGAAACATTTGAATTGCTATATGGGGATTGTATTTTAAACTTAGATGGAAAAGATATTAAATTAGTTAAAGGAAAACCAATATTAATACAGCAAGGTATTGATCATTCATTTAGTACATTGCTGGGATGTGTTATAGAAGAAATATCAACTACACACTATATTGGTGATTCAATCTATAAAGATCATAATATTTTTAAACTTAAAATAAATGAAAGAAAATTTTATATCTAATAAATAAAATGTCTATATTAGATATAATTTAAATTATTTTTAAACCTGTGGTTGATAATTATTACTCTTGTCTGTATAATATACTCAAATGAAATTAATATCAGGTAAATCAGGTCTGCTTGGAAGTGAAATTGCATCGCTTTCTGTTGATCATTTGAGTATAGCTTCTGATGACTGCAATCTAATTGAATCAGCTTCGATAATCGAGAACATTTCTCATCATCACAACATAAAAACAGTTATCAACTGCGCAGCTCGTGTAGGTGGCGTCAAAGCTAATATTGACTTTGTTGCAGAATTCTTTGACGATAACATAAAGATAAATATGAACGTTCTTGATCAATGTCGACGCTCAAACCTTAAACTTGTTTCAGTTCTCTCAACATGTGTATACCCAGATGCAGAATATGTCGCTTATCCACTAACTGAAGATCAGCTACATAACGGTCCTCCACACCTAGCGCACTTTGGTTACGCTTACGCAAAGCGAATGATTGAAGTTCAATCTCGCGCATATCGTCAACAATATGGTTGTAACTTTATTTCAGTTATCCCAAACAATCTCTACGGAATAAACGACAACTACGATTTAAACTCGGGTCACGTCGCGCCAGCACTTATTCGCAAGTTCTACGAAGCGAAACTTTACGGTTACGATCACGTCGATGTTTGGGGAACTGGTGCGCCTTTACGTGAATTTACGTTTGCTCGAGATGCTGCGAAGATTATTCTTTGGCTTGCAGAGAATTACAACGGCGAAAAACCAGTGAATATTGGTAATACTGAACAAGTCTCAATCAAAAAACTAGCACTAATAATAGCTGAAGAAATCGGATTTGAAGGCGGCATAAACTTTGATACTACAAAACCAAATGGTCAATTCGAAAAACCATCTTCAAATGCATTTCTTCGATCACTTGGATGCAACATCGAGTACACTTCGCTTAGAGACGGTCTAAAAGAGACAATAAATTCATTCAAAAATAGATACCCGAACGTTCGGGGTGTTACAATAACAAAATGAAGACAGCGCTTGTCACTGGTGCAACTGGGCAAGACGGGAGTTATTTGTGCGAACTTCTACTCGAAAAAGATTATCGCGTTGTTGGTTTAAAACGGCGTACATCAATTCTTGCAACAGACAGAATTGACCACATTCGTGATAATCCCAACTTTCAATTAGTCTACGGCGCAATGAACGATGTTGGTTCATTCTATCGCATCTTCAAAGAACACAAATTCGACGAAGTCTATAATCTTGCTGCACAATCACACGTCCGCGTCTCGTTCGAAGTGCCAGAAGAAACAGTCGACGCAGTTGCTATGGGCCCATTGCGTCTTCTTGAGTGTATTAGAACTATGCAACCTGATTGTCGATACTATCAAGCAAGTTCGTCAGAAATGTTCGGTGACAATCCAGAGCACCCACAATCTGAAACAACTCGACTTATGCCCGCCTCACCATACGCTTGCGCTAAAGTATTCGCACACGGATTAACTCGCAATTATCGCGAGGGTTACAAAATTCATGCTTCTTCTGGCATTTTATTTAACCACGAGTCACCACGTCGTGGTGAAACATTTGTCACAAGAAAAATAACACTTGCAGCTGCTCGTATTAAACTTGGTCTTCAAGATAAAATCTCATTAGGCAATCTTGACGCTAGACGTGACTGGGGATACGCACTAGATTATGTTAAAGCGATGTGGTTGATATTGCAACAAGAAACTCCAGACGATTACGTAATAGCGACTGGAGAAACCCATTCAGTACGTGAGTTTCTTGAAGAAGTTTTTAAACTTGCGCAACTTGACGTCTCAAAACACCTTATAATCGATAAGCGTCTTGAACGACCTCACGAAGTGCCTCTTCTGCTTGGCGACCCCACAAAAGCGAAACTGAAACTTGGGTGGGAACCAAAAACAAAATTCAAAGAGCTTGCTAAGTTAATGTACGAAGCTGATTTAGAATATATAAGAAAATTGAAAATATAACTTAAACAAGTTATATTTTTATATAGAGGTAAGTAAACAATGTCAATTGGTGTAATTGGTCAAGGTTTTGTTGGCGGAAGTTTAACAACTGTATTCTCTGAGCGCGGCGAAATTGTTTTCGTTCATGACAAAACAGGAAAGGTTGCGCCTGGTGGGAAGAACGTCTTCTACAATAATGGAGCGTCGTCATTCTCGCCTAAAGACGTAAAAGAGTTCGTTCGTTCTTGTGAAGGTGTTTCAGGGTTTTCAGGTGTTTTCTTCGTTTGCGTTCCGACACCAATGGATGAAGATGGATCTTGCAATATTACAATTGTCGAAGAAGTTCTAGAAAATATTAAATCTGCAACAAGAACTGCTAATACAAAAGATAGAATTGTAGTTATTAAATCCACAGTTCCGCCTGGTTCAACAGCTATGTGGAATAAAAAGTTCAATAAAGATAATCTTTTTGTTATATTCAACCCGGAGTTTTTAACAGAAGCAAATGCTGTAAATGACATGAGAGAACAAACAAGAATAATTTTGGGTGGACCACGACCTCAAATAAACTCTGTAAAACAAATATATCAACGACTTTTTCCAAAAGTAAACTTGATAAAGACAGGTTCTACGACAGCAGAAATGGTTAAATACACAACAAATTGTTTTCTTGCAACAAAAGTTTCTTTTGCAAATGAAATTTCACAAATTTGTGAGGCACTTGATGCAGACGGATTAAATATTGATTATGATAAAGTTATAGAATATTCAAAACTTGATAAGCGACTTGGTGAATCGCACTGGTCAGTTCCTGGGCCAATGCCAACAATTGATGGACGATATGCTAGAGGGTTCTCTGGCAGTTGTTTTGTTAAAGACATTAATGCACTTATAACGTTGTCTAGACAGTATAATGTTGAGCCGACAGTAATGTCTGCAGCATGGACAAAGAATCTTGAAGTCAGAGGACCTGATGATAGAGATTGGGAAAAGATGATTGGACGAGCTGTTAGTAGCAAAAATAATAAATAGTTTATATCACGCATAAAATAGTAGTATGACTACATTCCCCACAGGCAAACCACATATTTCTTTTTCTGAAGTTAAAACATGGAAAGAATGCAGCTGGAAGCATAAGCTTGTCTATATTAATAAGATTGATATGT
>Ga0181357_1000273_pt1 | contig 18610 bp, 24 predicted proteins | sample Fa13VDMM110DN_FD_130094 | JGI IMG/M metagenome (GOLD analysis project Ga0181357, IMG submission 130094) | Freshwater viral communities from Lake Michigan, USA - Fa13.VD.MM110.D.N | ecosystem: Environmental > Aquatic > Freshwater > Lake | place: USA: Michigan | collected 2013-09-24 | reverse complement strand
TTACCTGTGTTGCTGATGTAAGCACCAGTCTGTATCAAATTACCTGTGTTGCTGATGCTACGACCAGTCTGGATTATGTTTCCGCTGTTTGCGATATTGCCGGTGTGGCTTAATACTGCATCGGGATCTTCACTTAATATACTGTAACTATTGGTTGAATTGCTGGGATTCCATGATGCAGGCAAATGCAAACCAACTGCATTTTTAACAATCAAATTGGCCTGATTGCCACTGGCAATTGCGCCAGAAAACAAGCGAGCATATTCGATTGAACTGGCCGAACGGGCTGTGGCAGGTGTTACATCATTGTATCCGGCAAATCCCATGACAGCACTGGCATATTGTACATTGGCGCTACCGCTGGCCGGGCTAGCATAGCCGGCGCCTACTACACCATTTACACTTGCCACGCGGCCACTGCCTACCAATTGCGCGGTGCCTACCAATGCACTAACAGTCGAAGTTGCTTCACTAACATTGGACATGGTACCCCATGTGTAACCACCACCTTCAATTTCTAGCAATGATTGACTGCTGCGACCTCGCTCGCGACCGACCATGTTGCCCAGCATGGTCATTTGTGTTACATCTAAGGTACCAGTTGTTACACGCTGGCTAGTAATATTGCTAGGCGCTGGAGTAATGCTTACTTGTGCGCTGGTTAAACTGGCCAACACGCCACCCACATTACCATCAACATAGCCGCCTGAATATGTTGGGCCTACAGTGGGAATTACACCATATGCTGTAGTGGAGTTTGCAGAATTGTACAGGCGCGATCCTGCATTATACAAAAGATTTGTCTGTGGATAAGCTTCAATATGTACACGACTATCCACGCTGTCGTATAATGGAAATCCACTTAGGTTTCCATTAAAACTACCGCCACCACCACCACCTGATGAATACGCAGTAATAGTGCTGAGATTGGTATTGGGATCTAATGCAAATGCCACACTAACACTATCACTAAACAATGCAAGTAATGCTTGTGCATTGGTAGGTAAAATGTATGGACTTAGGTTGCCTTGATACAGGCTGGGTGTGCTAATGCTGGAGACATTGGCGTATACCAAATTGCCAGTGGCAGCATACAGCGTCTGGGTGTCAGTACCCACAACTGTGACATTAGAACTATAGCTATATAAACTTGGCATAGGTATTCCTTATCGCGATGAGTATCGTCTATCTTTGCGCGGCTGGAATATACTGGTTAGTCTTGTGTGGCCACCGGACCATTTGCCTTTGTTATTTTGATCAGCAATAATGTTAACCGATTCTTCAAATTTAGCTTTGTAATTTGTTGCATCTACTTCGCTTTTGCGCTTCATATAATAATTGTGTAAGGTACCATATACATAACCTTCCGGGAATGATTGTAACACACCATTGTTGGTTACTGGATCGTTATTGACATCATCAGTAAACAAGAATGGCCATGTTCTGTAATAATACATATTGACTTCTGCGCCAACGCCTAGGGTAGGTAGGAATTGATAGTTTTGGCCTACTTCACTAAACTTGCCACGATACACAGCAGGAGTGTTAAATGGATTCAAATACAATGCTTGAATTAAACTTTCTGTGATAATATCTCTGTCACCAATGCGATCATACACAATCCATGGGCCCATGGTGCCGCTACCCGTAGAAAAGAACAGAATAGGTTTTAACATGTCAGCTGGAATTGGCACAAAGCCACTTGAATCAGCAATACCAATAAAGGCGCTGTCGTAAGGGTTGCTGCGCATGATAGGCAGTTCGATATTACGCATCATGAGTTCAGCTAGAAAAATACATTCCTTGATCTCATTGGTGTTGCTACTGCCTGTAAATTGTTTTACAAATGCAACCAGTGCATCGCCGTCAGGTATTTGATAACTCATTGCTTGTCCTTAATTTAATAGTATTGCGCCTTTGAAGAACTTCTTCTCACCTGATTTAGCAGGATAGGGTACCTCAATAGGGATTGGTAACCGACCATGTGGGTAACATATAAACGCCGGATACTCTTGTTGTACAACTCTATAAAATTGTGCTTTGAGTGTACGGTCTCGTTTGATAGCAGCCCATGGCATGCCGCCAAAGTAATCATCTTGTATTCTCACTGCCAGCACATCAGGCAGTTCCATCCATTTGTAGCCCAATTTGCCATCAGGCATGATAGGTGCCAAGGGATCTGGTAATCCAGCTTCGGCGTCGGTACGATAAGCAGCAACACGGGCTTGTACTTGCTCTACATTCATTTGTTCGCGGCTGATAAAGAATTTGCCATCTTGTCGACCAGTGGTAATGCGCATGTTACCATCTTGACTAAGTGTGGTACGCTCCCAATCGCCCTTCATGGCATTGTAGAGTCGATCATTCTTTAGTAATCCATCTGCTACTCCATTGTGTGCTGTGACCATTCCACCGGTGTCTTGGCGTAAAAAGTTTTCATCATACTCGGGATCAGGGCCTTCTAGTAGGCTTTTGTCTTCATAAGCTAGATCTTCTGCGTTTAATCCGGATAGATCGACATTGTGTAAATTATTGTTCATATAGTATTTAGTCGCAAAGAGAAAGGGCCACACGGGCCCTTCCTGGTCGATTCTAAAGGTTTAGTTTAGAATGTTGCACCACCCCATGTGCTTAGACGCACAACGGTTGCACTTGCACGAGCTGTTACGCTGCCACTTGCAGTACCGCTGGTAGAAATGTTGTTTAGAACACCTACGCCAGCTGGGTTACGAACGCAAAGCGTACCTTCCATGATGTACTGATCCAAACTAGAATCAGAATTTGAGAAGATCTCGTTGTTAGGACCTAGGTCACGCAGGCTACCCCACTGTAGCACTTCTTCATTCAAGAAGTAGATACTAGAGTTGATAGTACTTGTGGTTTGATCCATGATCCAGCTATCAAAGATTTCATAAGTGTAGTTGAAATCACCTTCGTAAGTCTGGATTGTGTCGCCACGCTCAGAATTTACACGGTTAATGCTACGACTTGTAGGCATGAAATCGCTCAAGCTAGTACGCTGACTAGTTGGGCATACGATAGTACGGATTTTTGCATTGAAACGCTGTTCAGCAGCAGTAACCAATTGCTTGTATGTTACAGGAGCAAATTGTTGGTTAGTAAACGCACTCACGCCACTTGCACTGTAGTAGTTGCTACCGTTAGCATTTACAACCACATTACCTGTGTTGCTGGTTGCAGTATCTGCAGTTTCACTGTTGGTGCTGGTAACGAAAGCAGTGATGTTTCCGTTCAAGCAATTCCAACTTTGTGTACCAGCGAAGCTGGCTAGTGATCCCATGCGACGACCTGTTTGTGTAGCACCAGTAAGTTGTGTAGCTGGATTAGAGCTGCTGGCAACACCGCTTTGGCCTGAATACTTGGTACCAACTTGGTCATTACGAACCAATTGTGCTTCCACATCGAACATCAATTCAATCAATTGCTTGACTTCTTGATATGCTTGTGGGTCACCACCAGATTGTTCAACAGCTCTAGCAGTACCTGTGGCACCAACTGTGGTCTGGAAAATCTGTGTGTAGTTACCTAGGTTGGCACGCGAATTGCTAGCTGGTGTAGCTGAACTTACTGCCATACCTTCTTGTACAGCTTGGATAGCTGGTAAGCGGTATACATCGTTTGTCCACAAAGGCAAAGTACTTGCTACTTTACGCTTTTTGGCCATACACATGTTCAGCACTGGGGTGTCATCTTTGACGCGGTTAGAAACATCAAGGTCTAGATCCTTGACGACGATATCGGAAGCATATGCAGTTGTTCCGTTACCGATTTGACTAGTTGTAATAGTTGCCATTATAGTCTCCTTAAAATTGGCTTAAATCGTTTAACGACCTGCTCGAGCACTACGAATTTGGCTTAGTCGTGCTGTAAGCAAGTTTTCTCCGGCTTTCTTATCACCGGATTGGGCTCTTTCACGAAGTTGTGCTATATTATTATCATTTCCACGGCCTGCTGTTGCTGCGCCTCCGGTGCGTTTACCGGTTAGGGCTGCAATGCTATTGCCAGCTGATTTGACTCGGGGCTTTTCTCTGTACTTTAGGCCATCGCGTACCAAACTCATCAAATGCTCATCACTCGAGACGAGATCAATGTTTGCTACACCAGGGACCAATTGTGCATCCTTAGCTTTCCATCCTTTACCTAGGCGTTCGCGCAGTTCATTGTATACATAATCATTCTTCAGTTCCTTATCTGTAAACTGAGCTCGGCTCTGTTGTAAGATAGTCTGGACCTGTTGCTGACGCATACTATAAAACTGATCTACATTTGGCTTTATCTGTTTGATAGTAGCTGCTTGTGAAGCAATGTACTGTTCATTCTGTTGCATAGCACTGGAGATTCTAGCATGTTGTGCTGGGTCCTGTGTCTGTGCAAGTTGCTGCTTAAATGTATTCTGATAATTTTGTGTTTTCACAATCTCATCATACGCTCGCTGTAGTTGCGGACGAACTGTAAATTCCATGGCAAGCAATAACCCTTCGGTCTCACCTGTCTTGTGCTTTACATAATTTTCAAATTCGGCTTGCTGGATTTTTAATTGTCTAGCATCCTCGTGTATCGCTCCGCCTTGACCTAATATAGCTGCGGCTTTCTTGGCGTCGACTATAACTTCCTTACCATTGCGCATAAACTTGAACTTGGCGTTCGGGTTTGTGTCTGCAAAGTCTAAGAAGTCAATAATATCTTCACTAGATGAATCCGAATTGCTTACCTCTTCAGGGGCGACATCTTCTTCATTGCCGGGTGCTGCATCAGCATCTTCGTTGGAATCGATTTCTGGCTCTATGCTTTCGGTATTGCCGTCGACAGTATTATCGACTTGGGTACCTTGGGGCGCCACAGGGGCAGCTTTCGCTTCACCTGTCTCAGTTGGTTTAGACTCTTGTACTACCTGGTTACGCATGGCGGCCATTTTGGTAGCGATAGCATCTAGACTAGGAACTGCGTTTTGTGTGGGTGCCGCACTTTCGGTGTTAGGTCCACTCATGGTTGCTGTTGTCATATTTTCTCTTTAATTATACAATGGGATCCGCGACACCTGTCTGCGCACTTACCACTGTGTTTTTATAATACACTGCTTTTTTAAGCAGTGCTATAAAACCATCCATGCCTGCAATTTGATTGCCAATTGCAATCCTGCAAGCATTGTCGTCTGCTGAGTGACCCTTGATATCAGCTAGTTGGTCACACAATTCAAACTTGTATTCATGTACGAACTGGGCCAGGTCTCGATTCTTCATGAGATTCTCTGCGTTACTGCCCCAGACCTTGACTGCATCAGCTTGCGCTGGCGTCATCTTTTTAATACTATTCGGATTAAGAACCATGCGGTGGTTAAACGCCGCAACCGTCTCTTGGTTTATCATATACTATTCAATTCGTGTTTAATATATTTAGTCCTAATAATTAAGCATAGGCTTTAGCTTTGCCTTCTGCTACTAAACTGTAGCCTTCTAATTGTCTTTCGGCTGTGTTGCCTTGCACATCAGCGCCAATTTGATCAGCTCGAGCATTGTCCAGCTTGGCTTTGGCTGCTTTGGCAGCTATATCAGCCATGGCCGCTGCTTGCACCATCTCGGCTGCTTTGGGATCTGGCTGCGGTTGTGCTGCCATTGCCTGCTTGACCATGGTCATTACTTCTTCTTCAGTAGGCAAATACACATCACAGTCTTTGACACCTAGTGTGTACAAGGTATCTTCATATGGCTTGCGTATCTTCTTAAAGATTTCTGGTGTGATAGCATGTATAGCAACCATTTGTTGCTCTTCTTGCATCAGGCCTGTTTGTGCTTGTTTGATAATTTGTAGTCGTTGCAGGCTATTTTCTTCCGACTTCATGCCCATGGCCAATTCAATATGAATCTGTGCTCGTTCGCAGAAGTTCATGTCATCAAAACTTTGTGCATCTAAGAACACAGGAGTCTTGTCCGGGTGAGCATTTTGTGCTAGTTTCTTAACACCGTAATCATCGCCGTACTGTATTAGTGTACGCCACACCAACCAGATAGCGTCTTTTAATCCTGCTGCACAATTGCGCACAGTGTTGTCTTGTATGATCTGATTTGGTCCCATGGCCAATTGTAGTTTAAGGCCACTGTTGCCAGCTGCCATAACTTCAGGATTGAATGTATCTTGTGGTGTGGTCATGCCAACCAGCGCCATGGTGTCTTGTTGCATGCGGTTCAATGCGCTTTCAATAAAACTGATGTTACCATTGGGCACAGGCATGGCCCACACATCTGTCGCTGGATCAAACTTTGAGTCTAGCACAAAGATAGCAGCTTCACCATCCTGCAACATTTCAAAGTCCACACGATCTGGCTTGACACCATATCTAGGCGTTGCAGTCAACAGACCCAATTGTATTTCAGCTCTGTGGCCACTTGTTGCATATTCTTGCATGGGCACTACCGATTCAGCAATGCTCATGCCATAGAAGTTTTGTGCTAGTGGCTTGGGACACATATTGGCAACAGGAATAAATTCAACTTCTTTGGCTGAAATAATGTACATGCCCGAGTATACTGTTTCGACAAGTTCTAATTCGCCATCGCCATCAATATCCCACCGGTTCCAAACTGTCAACACAGTGACCTGGCGACTGTAAGGATCTTGTGCAGCATAACCTGAATTGGGTAATCCATTAATGGGTACACTATCTCTAGCATGCAAGGCCAAGTTGTTTAGTAATGATCCGGCTTGGTAAGCACCCACATTTGAATACTCTGCATATTCTTTAAACAAGTCTAGATCAATTTCTGGATAGCGTTCATATGCTTCAGCAATGGTCATGGGATCATAGAAGCCACAGAAAGGTTGATCTTGAATATTGATAACAGTAGGGTCACACATCCAATAGTGTTGTGCAATAGGACGGAAACGAATATTGATGTTGTAGCCAGTCAGTTTGTACTTGGCTTCATAGCTGGTGTTGCGGCGAATGCTGTCGCGTATCATGCCGGGGCCTTCTTCCAATTGCATGGTTTCGGGCGTAATAGGATCAGCAAGATCTTCTTCTGTAACAGCTTCGCCACCCCCTGCTACACGGCCTGACACATCAATCAAGTCTTGCAACTGTTGCATGATGGCATCATCGCCCATGCCTTTTTGTTGCTCTTGGCTTTCTTTAATTACTGTTTGTATATCTACATCTTTCTTACGCTTGGTCTGGCGTAGTGCGGTTAAGCCAGCGTCGGCAGCTTGTGCTTCAAATGCTTGTAATTGACTTTCTGTTCCTGTCGTGGTTATATAACGCACAATTTGTTCACGCACAGGAGCAATCATCATTTCACCATTCTTGTGCAGCATGGCGTCCATGATCCAATGTTGCAACATAATATGCGGATCATTTTGTTGGTTAATGATCTTTGAGACCATTTGTGTAGCTTGTCTAGCAGCAGCTGAATCATCTTCACCATCCGGCACAAATTCAAAGTTAATTTCACCATTGGGTGCAAGTCCTTTGCTGACCACTGCTGTAACATAATCTACTGTGGGCTTGACCACAGGATGAATATAATCTATGCCGTTTACAGGATCTGTTGATTGCGACACAGCCAGGTTCAAGTAGTGATAGTCACTGGCCCGGTTAATATTGTTCTTGGTTGCTAACAGGCGTAAGTTGGCAGCACATTTTTGATCCAACAGGCGTTTCATTTCTAAAAACTTTTGGTTCTTGCCTTTGGGATTATAGAATTGATTTGTGACTACATTTTTAATATCTAGCATATGAAAACTTCCGTGTTATTGTTTATTTATTGTTTTTATACAGAGGTTCCATCCGGGCTGTATACCTTCTTCCATGGCATGCGATCCGCGTAATTCTTATCGCGATTAATGTATTGTTCACGCACTTCGCGGAATCTATCCCGGGGCCTGCGCCCATCGTAAGGTTCACACCAGTCATTTAAACAACCTAACAAGGCATATCGGGCACTATCAATGCAGTCATCTGGGTCACTGAAGCGGCCCTTTTCATCTACATAATAGTTTTGTGCTTCATTTAGAAACTTGACACAGTTCTCATTGATATGGAATGTGCCAAGTTCAATCATTTGTCGCATGATATTGATACCAAAGCTCTTGTGATTTGTTACTTTGCCTTCGCTATCCGGTGGATTCAGCACAGGCTTTTCAACAACATTCAGTTCATAGCTTTCAAACAGGCTGCGTATGCTGTGGCTGCTCATGGTGTAACGACCCTTGGTACTGGCATCCGGTGGCAGCACAATAGGAGTGCCAAACACTTCGGGCCGCATCAGGTGTTGTATCCAAGTCATGGGATTGGCTTCTTCAGTACCTTTAACTACAATCTGGCTGTGTAACCATGCCTCTTGTTCTCTTGCATTGTAGTACATCAGGCTGATAACTGTGGCATCATTGACCAAGCCTAAGTCTAGTGCAATGATACGCTGCATGTCATTCATGTTCTTGAAGTCAAAGTCTCCAGTCTTGTACAAAGGCCAATTGGGTATGCTAAAGATTGCACCCTTGCCCATGACAGGCTTGCCATGCTTTCTAGCATCGCGTTCATGTGGCAAGTAATCGCGCTCCAGCTGCTGGCGTGTTTCCAACAACAAGAATGGCTCGCCCCATGGATCGTATTCAGGAACATCATCCCAGCTTACTCTAATATGATCGTATCCCGACTCTAGATTCCAAAACTTGCTTACTAGGCCATTAAGGCCTTTGAGTGGTGTAAAGCTACAAAGCACCATGCCTTGTGTTGTAGCAGTTCTAGTCACAAGTTCACTAAAGATATCATCTGGTGGTTGCTCGTCGAATATAACTCCATCCAGTTTGAAACCCTGCAGGTTCCTAACTTCTTGTGTGTAGTTACCAAACAACAGGTAGCTGTTGGTGCCGGAGACATGTCGTATCTCAACGCCTATCACATTGGCGCCATCGTTGCGCATGGTATCTGTTACAATACATGCCCTAGGTATGGCGCCGGTACCCAGGTGATTAACAATCTTGATGTCCTTGGTACCCAACAGTTCATCTTGCAGTACACGAGCTACCTGATCCCAACCTTCACCGGCTACAAACCATGTGGTAGGTTTATTAAATCTGCGGGCTGACTCTGGCCACCACGCAGGATACAAACCGGTAAGATGGTAAGCACACTCTTGACATGTACTTACTGTCTTACCAATACGGTTTGCAGCTAGTATGCCTCTGCGTGTACTAACACCTGTCTTGAAAAACTTTACTTGATGATCGAATGGCCTAAAATATTTCAGCGCATTGTATTCCATATCCTCGGCCACGCTGATGGCCCAGGATTCGAATTGTTCTTTGACTTCTGTGGGCATGGTCCACAAGGTATCAATTTGATAGCCGGATTGGTCAGCGCACCACTTCACAGCTCTACGCATGCGAACATTGGGATCTAACATTTATGCTACAGCAGTGATAGTGCAGCTGGTATTAATATTGTGTAGACTTTCGGCAGCTCTAGTTAAATCTAATATTTCTGCTGTGCCTAGGCGCCATGTTGCAGGGTCTGCGATATCAACGCCATCACGCTTGTCAAGCCCGGCATGCAGGCGCTCCATGACCAAGCGTAGGCAATGTTCAACTTGTCCAGGAAATTTTTCACGAAAGGCCTCCCTATATGCATGGTTAATCTTTTGCATGATCTTGACATCCGCCACTGCCCGTGCAGCTTGGTCATTGACTTCGCGGATGTCTCTCATGTCAAGCAGCCCATGGATTATCTAATGCTTCTTGTTGCATGTAAGCAAAGTCGCGATCAACCCATGTTTCCCATACTGAACTGGTGTTAACAGGTTGGCTCTTTAGCAAGGCACGCAGTTTCTGTCCGGTAGGAGTTGTGGTACCATCTGTGCGCACAATCAACAACTCTGGCGTGCGTGGATCGATCCATTTGATATACTCAGGCCGATTGCGTCCATACTTGTCAATCTTCTGACCCATTTCTTTTTGGCACAATGGTCCTTCAATTTCATATGTGATAACACCATTCAGGTACTTGCGAAAGCATACACTTACTCGCTCGCCTGCTGCTCGCATGTCCTGATCAGGATGTGGTATGCCGGCAGTGTGAAATAAGTTTTGTATTTCACTCAATGCAGGCAATGCAGGATCTCTTGCGGGTAGAATGCGAATGTCTTCTGTGGGCACTAGATCATTTTTATCTAGGTAAGGATTATCTTTGCTGATATATTCCGCGCCAATCGCAGCACCATTAAGCACATCCATTGCAATTTGATACTTTAACTTGTTGGCACGACCCTTGAGGTTCAATGCGGTACCAGTGATATCATATACAAACTTTTGTAATTCGGTGGCGTTGGGAAAGTCTGTCATGAGACCTTCCATGTCATATTGACTATCTGCTTCTGGTACTTGGGGTTTGAATAATGGTTTAGATTCTAATGTGGCTGCAACAGCTACATCTTCCATTAATGCGTCGCTAGTGGACTCATTCCATACATCGGGTGTGGGAGCTCGGGTTTTCATTTCGTTTCCTTTCAATAATAATACGAATTGAAGCTGTTAACAGACAGCTTCTGAACCGTTTATAGTTAATTATAGTTTAACGACTGCGCTTGAGAGGAGCCACATTCATTGCAACGCCTTCCAGCTTGGGATTCGTTTTGGGTGGATCTATTCTAGCAGCGTAGGCCGCATTGATGCTGTCAGCTAGGTTGCCGGCTTCGCTTTTCTTTTTCATGAATGCTGTGCGTTTTTCAGGCACGCCCATGTTGCCAGTGGTAGGGCCGCGACTTGCATTGACACTCTTAATGCCAGGCTGTGCTTCTACCGTACGGCCTTGGTTACTAACAACTTTGGCTCTAGTTGTATTTGGGCCGGCTTTGGGGTAAGCTCGGCTCTGCATGTTGGTAGTTGTTTTCATAATTATTTCTGGTTACCTTTAGTTGGGCCACGACCTTCATTTATCATGTCAGGATTGCCGTTGTAATTCTTTACAGCTCGAGGCATAAATGGTCTAGTCTCGCAAGGAGGAGCACAACCAAAGTTGATGCTGTCTGCATTGTATCGTGTGCCAATTGGCTTGGCCATTGCAGGGCCTGCTGTCTTGCCAGTAACACCAGCTACAGTAGGGCCACGACCATAATTCTCTCGCATGGTCTGCTTGGCCATGTTGCCTGCGTACTTGTTACCTGTGCTGCGGTTAACGCCTGTTCCGCCTGCTCCATCAAACGCTAGGTTCATGTCGCCTTGATCTCTTGCTGCTTTCATTAGATTTTTCCTTTAGATTTGGGGGTTGCTGCCTTCTTCCCTGCTGAGCCTGCGCTACGCTTGACAGCATATGCGATAGCCACAGCTTGCTTAGGGGGCTTCCCCGCAGCAATTTCTCGTTTGATGTTCTTGGTAAACGCCGGTTTAGAAGTTGATTTGATTAAAGGCATAATATTATTTAGTCCGCATCTATCACTAGGTTGGCGCCAGCTGGCGGTCTAGCCAATTGTGTTAGGTGTGCTATAGCTTGTGCAAACGCTGCTTGCTTGGCTTCGATCACATCTGTTGAATCTGTCATGTCGATATCAATCTTATCTGCTACCACCTTGGCCATAAACATTCTTTCATATTCAAAGCGTAGTCTATCATTGTCCCCGGTGATGGCACGGTAGTAACCTTCTGCTAATAGGTCACTAAAAGGTCTTCCACATTGGTTTTCTATGCTGAGCAGCACAGTTTCTATTGTGAGCTTGTTGGTACTGCCTCGCGGCCTACCGGCACCTGGTGCTCGTTTGCCCGGCGTATATGACAATGGCATACAATTCCTTTTTCTATACATTTATTTATCTGCTAAATACTCTACTAATCAAAAGGAACAGTATGGTTAAGAATATTAAAGATCCAGCCACCGTAAAAATTGCCGCACTAGAACGAGCAGTATTAGAGTTAATGAAGAACTTTAATGACACCAACATACATGGTATGGTCAATTGCATCATGCGCGGATGGATACGCAATGGCCTGTTTACTGACGAGTATCGTGAGTTAACTCAACAAGCTGAATCGGCTGCGGCAGCCGAAACTGCGGCAAGACGCCAGGAGCATGAAACACGGTATGGAAAAAGAATAATGCCCATACCAGACACTGGCACTATTATAATCAACACCAATTCGTTATTCAAATAACTCGTGGAGCTGGTTTGGGGCCTAAATACAGTATGACAACAATTTTTGAACCCAATAGATGGTATGACCATCGAGACAGTACTGCCCAACAATTACGCACTCGTTTTAGTGTACCCACAGCTTGGTTTCGTCGTAGTTGTAATGTAGTAAATGCTGCTAGTATAATCCCCAGTCCCTATGATGATGAACGCTTTATCACTGTGTGTTTGGTATATCCTAGAGCAGCTCATGTCAAAGTTGCCCAAGTTCTAGCTCTTGCTCCATGGGCTTTTGTTGTGTATTGGCCTGTGTTAAATCAAAAGCAATTGATCACTGTGGTAGGGGCAAGTGTAGCTGATCCTGCTGCGTTTGCTGCTGAACATAATTCACTGGCTCTAGCCTGGTATATTTCCAGCACGGGCCAATTATACACATACACTCCGCGGGCCATAGCAGATAACTATTATCAACAAAATCCATTTAAGAATTATGATCGGCGCGGTCCCAAGGGTGTTGATCATCGTGAAGTTCATGATGCATTAGAATCAGGTCAATTTAGTGTAAAACAAATATGTGATCAATACCATATAAGTCGGCAAACTATCAGCAATATACGCAAGAAGTTTAATACATTTAGGCCTTATAAACGACAGTTGCCCGCTAATCTAGCAGTCGAATAGATTCCACTTCATACAAGGGATATTCTTTACGAAATTCTCTTAGTGCAGCCCATGGTGTAGCAGCTGAATAAATTTCTTTGCGAATAGGTACTGCGTCAAAATCATCTGGTTGACTACCAATGTAGTCTATAAATTCAAAGTGCCAATTCTTCATTTTTTTATTTGATACAGTTGGCCAAAGTTGTTTTCTACTCTAGGGCGCTGGCCTTCTTCAAGTTCAATATCTATTTCAGGAAATTCTGCAAACAGTCTAGTCCAACGACCCAACATGCCTTCCGTGGGATCATTTCCTGCTGCTAGATATTCACGCAGGTCATTCATAACATCCCAAGCTGAATAGTTGGGTTGTCGTTTAGTTCTTGGAAATCCTTTGAGTGGGCTTTGTAGATCTCTAGCTGCCGCATAGTCTTGTGTTTCCATTGCATGCTCCAAGATTTCAGTCATGATGCCATTTACATGATCATGCATGCGTTGTCTTTCGCGATCTATTACTTGATGATATGTGGTTGAGAAAGTTCTTCCTTCAAGTGGAGTCAATTTCTTTACGCCTGTGGTGTAGAATTTTGCCATTTTGTTTTCTCCTATGTATCTATTGTACATGTTTATTTAGCTGATGTCAAGTAATTCCACTAGTTATCACCGGGAAACTTCATCCTTTCGGATGAAGTGCTTATCGCAAAAGCTGTCGCTTTCGCTCAAGCCCGTATTTTCTTAACACATGTCTTTGGCCAAAAGACAAAAGAGCGAAGCTAAAATGGTCTGCCAACAAAGAGCGCAGCGATAGTTGGCATGACCGGACTGACTAACGCAGTTAGTTGGTCCTTATTCATCACTCTCAATGTTTAATCAAAAGTTAGCAACACGCCTTCGGGAGAAAGGTTGGTCCAGGTAGTGATGGTTTGTAGAGCCCCTTGCATGTCATTCGCTCCTATATGTCCTTGGCTACTACTGCCTTGTTATATTTGAATATAGATCCTTGCGTCTAAATCACCTCTTTCGAGCACCTTTTATCGGTAACCGCATTAGGGGTTAGGCCTTGCAACCATACCCTAGGTATTCAAATATAATCATAACTTCGGATTTCAGCGTTATTTCGCGCCTGAGTCATCAGTTACGGACGGGCCGTGTTTTAGCCCCCATTAATTTCCAAAAGATACGCCATTTTTTGTACTACAGTTATTTATACCTACTGCAAAAAAAGCCAAAGAAAAAGCCCAGCTACCTAAACTGGGCTTTTCCGAATCAGCGTTGCACTGATTCTAGCAGTTGGTTAGAATGGCATAAACTTCCCAACTTCCACTGCTAGCACATTCTTATATAGGATTACACAAACTTCGGCAGCTAGCAGCTACAAATATTTATCTCACAAGCAGGATAGAGCTTCAATTTCGTCTTCAATAAAACTGCAAGGAAAGCCAGAAAAATTGCAGTGTCGACATCCTTGACTGCTGGCTTAACAGCTCTAAAACTACGCTACCCAGTCGTACTTTTTTTGTAGGTAACATCTTATGTTGATCGCTTCGCGTCTAGTAACCAGATAGCGATGGGCAATGTCTAAACTGTTGGCGGTTCGAATCCAACGCACTTCATCGTCAGTGTATTTGAGCTTGCGATAAAAACGCAGGCTAACCGCATCACCAGCGCGATATCTAGCTCGTTCTTCTTGTATGTTTTTTTTTAACATTTCACTGCGTTCAGCAGGACCACCTAACAATAAATGGGCAGGATTGCAACACAAGGGATTCGTGCAAGTGTGTATAACATAGTCCTGTCTGGTTAGTCCGCGATTCAAATGTATCATCATGGCCACGCGATGCACCACAGTCATGATCTTTACACGCACGCCGTTATCAAAACGAAATCCACCCATCATGCCATAACCTTGTCGGTGTCGACCTTTGGTCCAAACATGACAGTGATTTTCGTCCACTCGTAAACTGCCTAATAGATCATTGACATCAAAACGAAAATCACCAAATTTGGTAAATGTTTTACTTGAGGGTCGTCCCATTGTAGCCATAATATTATCCTTGTCTTATACATTATTTAGCTTATTTGTCTCATACGCTAAATACATTTATAGACAGGAATAGATATGCGATTAGAAAAGTTTTTACCCAGTGCGCGAGATACTTGGACTTGGCAGCTAGCTGACTATCCAGATGTAGTAGACATTGTCAACATGGCAGAAAGCCAGTTTCAAAAGGAAATTGAAATATACATGCAGCCAGACAGGGATTTGTTTTCTAGGAATCTAGTTGTGTCAATTGCCAAACAAAATTATAGTCCGTATGATGAGCAATTGACTGTGGCTAGAGATAACACCAGCCATGAATTAATTGCATGGGCGTGGGTAGGAAGAGGCAGCTATACAACTTATAGCAAGAATGAAATGGCAGAAGGCAAGTTTGCGCACATGGATTTAGAATTGCCGGTACGCACAAGGATTACCTTGTTGGCACAGATATTGTATCAGTGGTATCGTTGGTGCCAAATTTGTAAAGTACCTATTCTAGTTTCAACTAGTATTCGTGAAGATCAAAAGGGGTTTATGAACCTGCACCAAGCAGCAGGATTCATTGTGCGTGGCAGTATTGGTTATCTTAAAATTTAAAGGAAAAAAAATGTTAAAAGCAGTAACAACAAGAATCGTAGTTAAAAAAAGCGAAGCAGTTCGTACCACAGCCAGTGGCATTGTACTACAAAGCGATATTAGTGAAAGCAATCATGCTGAAGTATTAAACATTGGGCCAGAAGTTAAAATGGATATCAGTATTGGAGATAGTTTAATTATTGATTGGCGCACAGTTGCACAAACCAAATTAGATGGCGAAACTTATTTCATTGTTGATGCCAGCAATGTATTGGCTCGTGTGGAATAACATGCAGACCACAGATGATTTTATAGTTGAATTAGAACAGGATGCTGATGCTAGACGACATCGTCATGCGCAAATGCCCCGGAAGCCATGGACTGAAAACAATTGGCCTGAACCCAGATGGATGATAGATGGATTGGAAGTTGACTTTAAAGACTTTGTGGCCATTATCTTTCCTAGCGACAGTGAAGATCGCACACTATTTTTATTAAAGTACCAAAATGACTACAAATAACACCTATCGCGATGAACGCGGTGCCAGCATAGACTTTGACAATTTAGAAATTGTTGTGGATGAAGATGAGCCATTAAAGGTTGAAATCTATAGATTAGACAACGAGGGCTCTAGAACCGAAGGTGGAACTTTTGACCGTGCTGCTTTTATGCAACATGTGCTTGAATTCTACAACCTACACTATTGATTATTTAAGAATGAAATGGCTTAGTGTACCTGCTAGGCCTGCAATAATGACGCCAGCCCAAGCCAGGTACATTTTAAACTGTGCTGTTTGGTCTGTGCTCAGTTGTTCTCGAATAGCAACCAGCATGGCTTCTATCTTGTCCAAGCGTGTATCTACTTGATCAAATTTGGTGATCAATTGCGAGTAACGCTGCTCGCAAAGTGCAGTGTGTAATGCCAAGTCGGTACTTTCACCAGGCATGCGTTCAATTATATTATTTTCGCTCATTTTTTTCGTACGCTTCTTCAGCTGCATCATCAAGAATACTGCGCAACTGCCAGCAGCTACGGCGTAACAAGGCCAATTGATCCTGTGCAAAGTTGGCAATTTCAGGATGACCCTCTTCATCAGCACCTGTGTTCAAATCCAGATACAGTTCGATCATGATATCTAAATCATCATACACACCTTGCAGCAATTCTTCACTGGTACCTGTAACTTCCGTATCTGGTGTAGAACTTAGTTCGGTCACTGTAGACAAGCAGTTAGGCATCATTACTCGTAATGTGCGTAGGAATTCTGCTAGGGTATCGATGTTTTCTTGTAGGCCTTCATATATTTTCTGTAGCAATTTGTGATCGCTGTAGAAATTACGACCCACTGTGTTGACATGTGCAACATGGGTGCGATAGTAGACTTGAAAATTGGTAGCAAATACTTGCTCGAGTTGTGATGTAAGATGCATAATAGTATTTATCTAGGTAGCTGTGGTGCGGCCAATTGACGATCATATGCATCTGGGTTGCGCTGATATGCAACAAGTTCAGCAGCGGTCCATGGGCGACCAGTTAATTGATTAATTTCACTACCACGCTGACGACCCACTGAAGGTACTTGTGGTCCGGTTTCTCCACTATGCAACATCATTTGTGCGCCCATGACAGGAGCACTACCTAGTACACGGGCAACAGGTGCCAGTGGCGCCAGTGCGCGACCAACTTGTCCAGTTACTCGTTCAGCAGCCGGAGCATACTTGTTGGCCAGTTGCATCATGCGATCGATAAAGCCACCGCTTTGGCTGGCTGGACCTGGTGAGCGTGGTTCAGTGCCAGGGCTGAATTTGCCCAGTTCACCAAATGGTGATTCACCAGTGTACGCGGGCATGCGATCCATGCCAGGCCTATAGCTACCAAGATTGGCTAGTCGAGCTTCGGCCGCAGCAGCACTACCAGGTACAGGACCAGGTGCTACTGGTCTAACTATCGGGCGACCATTTGCATCTAATATAGGACTTGATGACACTGGTTCCACCGGGGCAGAAAAAGGAGCAGCCGGAGCGCGAGCTGCCCGTTCCGGAGCGCGAGCTGCCCGTTCTGCTATTTTTTCTCGTTGTAATTCTTCATTAAGTTTTGCAATATCTACTTTATTTTGAGAACCAATTTTGTAAGCATCGGCAGCGGTACTAATTGCACTCAGTGCTTTGCTACCACCATATAAACCTAATCCACCTAAAGCAGCACCTCCAATATATGGGGCGGCGGCCGCGGCGGCCAATCCCAATGTTGCCAAATTTGCATTTGTAGTATCAATTGGTGACCCTGGTTGATCAGGCAACTTTTCACCAGTGGATGATCTTATAACATCATCCGGTGGAGGTAACACTGCCGCGCCTTGTGCATCTTTTTCTTGCTTGCTTTCCACATCTGGATTGGCCGCAATATAAGCGTTAATTTCTTCATCTGTGTAACCAGATGCTCGAGCTGCTTCTCTATCAAATGCCATATTGTTTCCTTATTTTACAAAGCTATCTAAGCCTGGACGCTTTTGAGCATAAGGTTGTCCTTTATACTCCCATGTTTGTGATTGACCATTCCAACTAGGTACTGGGAATAATTTGTATCCAGCCAGTGCTGCTTTTGGCGTGTTACCATATTGTCCAATGTACGCTGATCTAGCGGCGTAGATATCATCATACTGTTTGTTTAATTGAGCTAGTTCTTTGCTCCATGCATTGGTAAACGCTGTAGTGGTAGTTAATTCTTGATGCTGGGCCGCAAATACATTACGAGCTTGTTGCTGATCTTGGATAAACTTGTTTTTGCTTAACAAGTTAACACTTACATAAGCTGGATTAGCCAAGATGTCAACTTGATTTTTATTGTTCATCTTTTGTTCAGCATCACTAATAGCACCTACTGGAGCAGTTTCCTTAATAGTTAAAGGTTGCAATTCTCTTTGTAGTTGAATTTGTGTTTTAAGAGCATTGAAAGCTCGGGGATTTGAACTTTGTAAATTCAATCCAACCACTCGTTTATCTAGATCATCGACACTGGTAAATTGTCCAGTAATCATATCACGAAGAATAGCAGCCACTTCTGTGCCAGCCGATCCGCCACCACTCATTATACCAGCAATTTCTGGAACATTTAACAAGCCATCTGGCCCATTCAACTGTTGATCACGAATTCTACTTATAGTTAAACCTGTAGCTGCTTTAGGTGCAACTTCTTTGACT
>Ga0181357_1000269_pt1 | contig 18729 bp, 37 predicted proteins | sample Fa13VDMM110DN_FD_130094 | JGI IMG/M metagenome (GOLD analysis project Ga0181357, IMG submission 130094) | Freshwater viral communities from Lake Michigan, USA - Fa13.VD.MM110.D.N | ecosystem: Environmental > Aquatic > Freshwater > Lake | place: USA: Michigan | collected 2013-09-24 | reverse complement strand
GGATAATTTAAGTATTGCAAAATTATTATTTAACAATAGTACACAGACTTTTACCTTCCCTGCCGCAAGTGGAACAATAGCATTGACAAGTGATATTAATTATCCTGTTACAAGTGTATTTGGTAGAACAGGTGCGGTTGTAGCTACGAGTGGCGATTATACAACAACGCAAGTAACAGAAGGAACAAACCTTTACTTTACGGATGCAAGATCAAGAGCAGCAATTAGCTTAACCACAACAGGTTCAAGTGGTGCTGCGACTTATAACTCAACAACAGGAGTCTTTAACATTCCTAACTATGCACCCGATTTAAGCGGGTATGTAACTTTAGCAACTACTCAAACTATAAGCGGTCAAAAGACATTTAGTTCATCAACAATTAATGATGCTGCTATTTTAATAAAACACGGAACAAATGTTAGTTCAAGTGGTTATACAGGTATTGGTGCAACAACAACAGGATTAATTTTAAGTTTAGCAGCAGGTGGTAGTGGTAGTTTAATATTTAATACAAGTAATAATTATCAATATACTTTTCCAAGTGCGACAGGTACTTTAGCCCTTACAAGCGACCTATCTGCTTACCTACCTTTAACAGGTGGTACACTTACAGGTGCTTTAAGTGGTACAAGTGCTACGTTTAGTGGAGGAGCAACTTTTGGTAGTACTGTTAGACCTATCACAAATTTTGCAGCAGATTTAGGAACAAGTACTTTTAGGTGGGCTGAAATATTTGGTTACTCTATAAACTTAACTAATAATGCAACAATATCAGGAACATTAGGAGTAACAGGTGCTGCTACATTCTCAAGTAGTGTAAATATAGGAACTGCTGGTAGTGAAAAGCTAAATATATTCGGTGCTGGTTCTCAATTTATAAATGTAAAAAATACTACAACAAATGCAGATATGTTTGTTGGTATGTCCTCAGCACTTTCTGCTGCATTTATTGGAACTGGAGGTACAGACCCTATTGTATTTTCAACTGCGGGTTCAGAAAAAGTAAGAATCACAAGTGGAGGTAACGTTGGAATCGGAACGAGTTCGCCTTTGCAAACTTCTGCAAATAGAACAGTATTGACTGTAAACGGAACAAATAGTACTATTCTTAATTTAGGATATAGTGGTAATTTAGGTGCTTATTTATATACTGATAATAGTAATTATTCGGAATTATATAGTTATGGTCAATTAGCTTTTGTTGCAGCAGGTAGTCAACCAATGACATTTTCAACAACAGGTGGAGAACGAATGAGAATCACATCGGGGGGTGATGTTGGAATAGGAGATGCTGGTAGTTCTGCAACAAGATTAACAATAAAAGGTTCGGGTGCAACATCTGCAACAAATGCTATTGCTATTTATAATTCATCTGCAACAACATTGTTTTTTATAAGAAATGATGGAGTAATAAATACGGGAACTGCTGCAAATTCTCCTTATAACAATACAACTGCTATTGCAGCAAATCTAAATGTAGCTGCAGATGGTAGTTTATCTCGTTCCACATCTTCCATCAAATATAAAAATAGTATCACAAATTATGATAAAGGGTTAGACATAGTTAATCAATTAAGACCAGTTTATTATAAAGGGAACAATGATGGTGATAAAACATTTGCTGGTTTGATAGCAGAAGAAGTTCACGATTTAGGATTAACCGAATTTGTGCAATATGCAGAAGATGGAAGCCCAGATGCCTTATCTTATTCTAATATGGTTTCATTATTAGTTAAAGCAATCCAAGAACAACAAGCACAAATAGAAGAATTACGTCAAATTGTAGCTACAAAATAGGTAATTTATCTATAACCATTTGAGCTGTTATTGAAGTGTGGCAAATGAAATTTTGATTTCGGGGACACCAATTCCAATTAGCCGCATCTAGCTTATGATCTGACCAGCAATCATGGCAAACCTTTGGATTGACTATTCTAGTACAATTAGTACTAAATTCGTAATCTACTGCCGTAAAGTTAGCTATAAGAACCACATGGGTGCCAATTGCAAAACTTAACCAGCTTAAACCTGACGATAATCCCACCATAAATTCAGCTCCCGCAATAACTTGCATAGTATATTCAATAGAAGTATTTGAGATAGGTTCGCAGTTGTCAAATGGGTTAGTTTCTCTTGAAACATTTATTACTCTATATCCCTTAGAATGAAGGTGATTTATTAAAATTTGCCACGCTTCCCTAGTCCAGAACTTGCATTGTGCAGTAGAATTGGTCGCTATTGCCACATATCTGCCCAAATCCAGCCTTTCTCTGTTCACCTTAACCTTTGGTACCAACTCCACATAATCAAGCCCTAGAATGTTAGAAGCTGATTGCTGAAGGGGAACTTTATTTGCAGGTACTGGTTCTTTGTCGGAATCATGAAAATATCCAAGATGATACATTGCATAGCATCCAATTGACTGACCGGGTTCAATGAGCTTTAAATTGGGATAATCAAGGATTTTATTCCAAAAGGTAGAAACAGTCACCTTGCACTTATGCTTCTCCTGAAACGCCTCGCAATAGGGTATAAATGCCATTGTATCGCCCAATGCCTTGCTATCTATCGTAATTAGAACTTCTTTGCCTTCCAAGTTCAAAGTATTGCTGTAAATAAGCTCTTCGTCTTGATATACCTTCGCTGTCCATCTAGTATAGTATTGGCGGTTTAGTTTAACCCAAGAGTTAGCTTTTATTGTATTTTCGTAAGCAATACTACCTTTTTCATCTAAAAATTGAACCTTAAAATCACTATCAGATATGCCTTTAATTTCCAAGAAAGGTTGGCTAATAAAATTCTGGGTAATTTGTACGGATTGTTTTCTAATAGGAAACTTTAGGATGGCATCATAGCTTTTTTCGTGTTCAAGGGCATAGACTCTTGAATTAGTGCTATTGACAAATTTGTACTTTCTGGTTAGGGTTCTTGGATTAGAATGAATTGGATCAAGGTACTTTTGAAACATATCGCCATATTGCGGTAAATTCCTAGCCATAATAGGCAATCCATGAGCAGCAGCCTCACGCAAAACTAAGGGATTACATTCCCAAGTGCTATTAAACATAAATACATCCGCAGCAGTCATAAAATCTTCTACGTCTGACCTTTCGCCCCATATTTTTACATTGTCTGGTATATCATTCATCAATGGTTCCCAATAATCGGAAAAATTAGAAGCCATAGCACCCACAAAATGAAACATACAATCAGGGTATTGGCGTGCAATTTCAAGTCCTTCTGACTGGTTTTTGCCTTTAGTCCAAATACCTACGTTAAGTATGTGCTTTTTATTTACATCCATGTCAAGCCATACCTTAGCAAGTTCTTTGTTCTTTGCGCTTATTGTTTTAAAATCTATTGGGTATTGGATAGTATAGTATTGGCTATTTAAATCTGCAAAAGTTTCTTCGTGGTATGGTGTGCAGAATAAGAATAAGTCTGGCTGAAATATCTTTGAATTTGAGTCAAACGAAATATCATGACAAGTTTCAATAATTCTATAAGTTCTATTATTGTTATAAAGCGCAGTTATCAAGCCTCTATCTAGCCTTTCAGACATTTCATCTATATGAATTAAATCAGGATTAATCTCGTTAATGATATCCATTGCTTGCATCTTATCTTCGCCAAGAGTATAAAATCTATTCTTCAGAATATCAATTATTTGACTTCTTTGAGTCGGAAACCATTTGCCATAATCATTATGCTCAATAAGGTATATCTCTACATTATCTACATAAAGCATCAATGCTTGTATGCGTTTCAATATAACTTGAGGAGCGCCACCACAACTAAGATGAGGAGCTAAATAAACTATCTTCATAACTTTAAATATTCAATAAATTCATTAATCTTATCTATATCTTTTTCTCCATGATAAAAAAGTAAATCGTCTTTTTGTGCTGGTACTTTGAACCATTCGCCCATAAAATACTCATGACCTTTAAACTCAAGCCCCTTGCGTAAGCCATTTACATAAACCAAAGGCAAACCTCTGTGGAATCGGTACTTCCAGCGTAAAATGTTCATGATTGACTCTTCGTTAAAGGGTGCATACTTTGCATTATCTGCTAATATTCTTGGGTGGTTGCACATCCATGCCCACTCCTCTAAAAACCATATAGAATTTTGACCACATACAAAATACCCTGTTTGCCTGTAGTTTTGTCTTGATTCTTTTTGATCTACATCAAATAATTTACAAGCTTCATATTCCAATGTTTTATGCATTTCATCTATGCCATTTGCGCCACCACGCCCATTAATAATAAGATAATCATAAATCCCAGCAGTAAAGAAAGGATAAATATCTGCACCATTATAATAGTCAAATATTCTATCGCAGTAGGGGCTAGCTACGCTATCTGTGTCAATATATGCAACTACTTCAGCGTATTTTAAGGCATCTAATACTATCTTAGGTCTTTCTATTAATAGCTTATATATCTGCTTATCCTCTCTTTTTATGTATTCATTGCGCTTTTTTAAGTGAATTACATCACACTCCCATCTTATAGTAAATGTGTTTTCTACTTTTATTTTATTGTGCGAATTAAGCATATAAACGTAAATAGGATAAGTGCTAAAATTTCTAATGGAACGACAACAAGCATCCACAAGATCCAAATAGGAATCGTCAGCATAAAGGACATAAGCTTTTTCATGTTTTTGTTTTTTATTTGTATAGTAACCATAGTAATTATTGCCATAAAGTAACTCTAAATCAGGGTATCTTTCTAGCATATTTTCAGGCGTAAGGTCAGGCTGTAAGTGGGTTTCATGGACATTCCCTTCATATTCTCCTTGCTCCATAACATAGGGTACTGCTACAATATATCGCTTGTTATTTTGTTTTAAAAAAAGCATAAGCCACTGTGCATCTTCTACTGATAAATGTTCCAAAACATCACCTAGAATAAAAAAATCATATTTATTAAGTATGTCAAACCCTATGGTAAGTATGTTTTCATTATAAACTACGCCATATTTTTTATTTAATTCATACTTGTCAATATAGGGCTGCCATATTTCTACTGCATCCATTTTGTATCCATAGCCACGAATTAAATCACTATAAGTTCCACATCCTGCTCCAATATCCAATATAGACGCATTTAATGAAACATTTTGTAAAAACCAATTTAAGACAGAACTTTTGTAGATAGGATAACTTGTAGGCATATTTATATGTTTTAGGCAAAGCTATAAAATTAAATTAATTAAATTAAATAAATATTAATAAAAATACTACCTTTACATTATGAAGATAGAAGTAAGCATAGGGGAAGTGGTAGATAAATATACCATCTTAACCATAAAAAAAATATTCATTCATGATAGCGAAAAGCTTGTAAATATTGAAAAAGAATGGGAAATTATTAAGTCTGCATTGGCAGAAACAGAAACACTTACAGATCCATTTACACAAGAGCTTTATGATATTAATAAGAAATTATGGAAGGTAGAGGATGATTTAAGGGAGTGCGAGCAAAAAGGGTATTTTGGTGTAAAATTTGTTGAATTAGCTAGAGAGGTGTACCAATTGAATGACGTAAGGGCAATTATTAAAAAACAGATAAACACAAAGTATGGCTCCGATCTAGTAGAAGAAAAGTCTTATAAACATTAGGAATAATAATAAATTTAATTAATTTAGCAAAAAATAACAAACATGAATCAAGTAACAGAACCAGTATCAATCCCGTTTCCAACATTAAGTCCAGCTCAAACCGAGCATTTGCACAGGTTAGCAAGCGAAATGCCTACAAAATATGGCATTGAAATTGTTAATTTAATTCAAGGATTAGCAATGGAGCAATACAAAGCTTCTCAATCAGTAACTGAAGTTGAAGAAGTAAAATAAAATTTATGAATTTACGTTTTGTATGCGCGCAGCCTGCAAATGATTATTACGTTTGGCAGGTGGAAACCCTTTTGAATAACTTTATAAGTATGGGGATAAATCCTAATAACATTGATATAGTATGTTGGAAAGTAAATGGTGTAATACCTGAAAATTGGTTGAAATTAGCTAGTGGATATCCGGCTAGATTTTTATTCTATGATGACACTAGAGAAACTAGGCACTACATATCTTCCATAAGACCAAACATCTTAAAGCAGCATTTCAAAGCTTTCCCTGAATTAGAGAAGGAAGCTATCCTATATCATGATTGTGATATTGTATTTACCAAGCCAATTGATTGGGAGCAATTTTTACAAGATGATAAATGGTATGGATCTGATACAAGATGGTATATAGGTCATGACTACATCATTTCCAAAGGCGAGGACATATTAGATAAAATGTGCGAAATAGTGGACATAGACAAGCAATTAGTAAAAGACAACGAACTAAACGCAATAGGTGCGCAATACTTAATGAAAGGCATCAATGCAGAATACTGGGAAAGAGTAGAGAAAGATTGCGAAAGACTATTTAAAGAAATAACCGACATAAATAACGAAAAGAAGGCTATAAATCCATCTTATCATGAATTGCAGATATGGTGCAGCGATATGTGGAGCGTGCTTTGGAATGGGTGGAAAATGGGCAAAGAAACTATATGCCATCCAGCACTAGAATTTGCTTGGGGTACAAGTACAGAAGCAGATTGGCATAGGCTAAATATATTCCACAACGCAGGTGTTACAGAAGCAACAAGTGGTCTTTTTTATAAAGCATTGTATATAAATATGTTGCCTTATGGTGAAACTTTAGATATCAAAGAAGGCACAGCATCTAAAAAATATTGGGAAATAATACAAGAAACAGCTAAAACATCAGTATTATAATGAAGATAAAAGCTTTTGTAATAATGTATAATAGGCTTACTATCCCTAAAAAATTAATTGAAAATTTAGCAGATACGGGGTGTGAACCAATTTTGTTAGATAACTGTTCAACTTATCAACCTTTGTTAGATTGGTATAAAAATTGTCCTTTTAAAGTTCATACTTTTAAAGAAAGATATGGCGAAAGAGTATTCTGGGATTCTAAGCTATTTGATGAATATAATGATGAATATTATATTGTGACAGATCATGATTTAGATATTTCCAATGTTCCATCAGATTATGCCGAAAAGCTTATAAATGGATTAGATAATAAAAAAATAACTAAATGTGGATTATCATTAGATATATATGATTTGCCATCTACAGAATATAGTGAAGCTGTAATTGGATGTGAAACCCAATATTGGAATAAGAAAGATTATTTAGGCAATTACATAGCAGGAGTAGATACAACTTTCGCCATGTATGATAGAAAAAGACAAAACGAAGGGTGGGATTATGGAGATAATTTTTACTATGGTACTAGACTTCCTATCCCTTATACTGCTAAACATATGCCTTGGTATTTGAAAGAAGATTCATTAGATTTTGATGAGGAAGAAAAATTTTACCATACTGGTTGTAATAATTTTTGGTCAACAGTTTATAAAAGAAAATATAAAATTGATATATGAAAATAACAAGCGAAGAACCTGAAATCCATTGGGTATTCTTGAAAGTAAAAGATAAAGTTGTTTTAGACTTAGGATGTGGTATTTTTTACTCTCAACAAGCTACTCCAGATTGGTTTGTAAACGAAGGAGCAAGTAAGGTAATTGGTGTAGATTTGGGAAATTATAAACCCGAACATTTTATTTACCATCAAAAACCAATTAAATCTAAAGAAGATATTTTAGATTTAGTACATGAATACAAGCCAGATGTTATCAAGTGTGATATAGAGGGGGCTGAAGTATATTTCAGTGATATTACATCAGATGATATGAAAAGTGTAAACCAATTTGCTGTTGAATATCATGACAATGATTTAAAATTGCTAATGGATAAAAAGATCAAAGATTGGGAATTTGAAAATAGTGATACACACCAATTGTTTGATGAAGATATTGATAGAATAGGAGTAATTTACGCATGGAAGTAATAAATATATAAAATGAAAATACTAAAAGCAGCATATGCAGGAGTAGATTGTACGAGTGTAATACAAAGTAAAGTTGTAGGGGGAAAGCTTGTTATTACTTCTAATAATGATATTGTCGGCGATCCAGCAGTAGGAACCGTTAAATATCTTGAAATTGAATTTGAAGATGGCTTCCAAGCACAAATTAGAGAAGGAGATACGTTAGTTTATCCTAAATCAAGTAATAGAAAATTGGGTATATTTTACTCAAATAATAATAATCATGAAATATGGCCAGCAATATACAAGTCACTTGACACTATCAAAGAAGCAAGTGAAGGTGTAGCTGATATCGTAGTATGCACTTGGGAGCCTATGCCAAACGTACCATTTTATCAAATGAATAGTTGGTATAAAAGCCAGTCCCATTTAAATCAATTGTTACAAATAATGCAATGCCTATACAAGGCTAAGACAATGGGTAGTTATGATTATGTTTCTTTCTTAGAGCATGATGTAATGTATCCGGTTGGTTATTTTAATTTTCCAGATTTTCCTTCAGGCGAAGTGTTAACCAATATGAATTACGGAGGCATTTGTAGGAGTGGATGGCAAAAAAGAAAACAAGATGATGAGCCATTTCATCAAATGACAATGAGATTGGATGATGCAATTGAACATTGTTTGAGTATATTGCCTAATGCATTAATCACAAATAGTGGAATGATTGAAACACAAAAGCTAAAAAGGAGTCAATGGAACTGTCAAAATGAGGCAATTCATATAAATCATGGAGTTCATTTTACTAGCCATAATTCTATTTATGATAAAGACAATTTAACAGAAATACACCCATATTGGGGTAATATAAATAATTACAAAAACTTGTTTATGAATAAATTAAAAGAAATTGTAATGTCTTATGCTATATCGTTTAATCCAACACAAGAACAGAAAGAAATAGCTGAAAAAAGACTTGAAATATGCGCTGGTTGTGAGTTTTGGGTTCAATCTACTTTAAGAGATTATTGTGATAAGTGTGGATGCACTACGAGTGCCAAAGTATTTAGTCCAGTGGGGGCAGATGCTTGCCCTGAAAAAAAGTGGACAATTTAAAAAATATAATATAATATTGGTTATATTTGTTAAAAAAAAATGAGCAATTTTGAACAAATAGATAGTGATTTTACACCTTTGGGTGTTGTAACAATGTCTATATCATGGCTAAATATCTTAGGAATAGTAGTGTTAAATCCACTATTACAAACTATAGTTTATTTGATGACAATTATTTGGCTAGGTATGCAGATGTATGGTTTTATTAAAAAGCATTTTTTAAAACATAAAAATAATGGCAACAGCTAAAAACATTCTAATTTTAGCACTCATATTTGTAGTGCTTTTTTTCGTTTTAGCCCCTAGTAATAATGAAGGTGATACTAAAGTTATCACTAAAATAGATACGCTGATAAAGCATGATACAATAAGGAAATATAAAAAAGGGGATGCTATCCCTTTTGTTGTTTTAGATACAATTTACCAAATTCATCAAGTACATGATACCATTTACATAGTCAATGATTACAATAAAGTAAAAGTATATACGGATACTTTGCGTATAAATACGGATAATTACGTATCTATCCAAGATACAATTTCCCAAAATAAGATCTTCGGAAGAGGGTACAACGCACATTTTACCGAAAAGACTATAATTGTTACCAATGATATATACCATAAGCCTAAAAATGAGCTTTTTCTGGGCTTAATTGGCGATATAAGACGTTTTGATAATATGTTGGGTGTTGGTGTTGGTTTGAACTATAAGAAGAAAAATGAGGCTTATACGCTTAATTTTACAACAAATCAAATAAGCTTTGGCTTATATAAAAAAATATTTTAATATGAAATTCGGATTAAAAAATTACTGGAGTCCTACTCCAAAGAAAATTAGAAAGATTGCAGATAGTTTAAGTGCTGCTGCATTAGCCGTATCGGCTTATACATTTATGGAAGATTATAAGTTAGTAGCTTATATTGTCCTTGCATGTGCATTTGTAGGTAAATTTATATCAAATTTATTTGCAGATGAACCAGAAGCGAAATCAAATAGCATATAATGGATAAAATAACATTAGAAAGAATACAATTACTTCATCCCAAATTAAGAGAGGAAGTAATTAGCATTTACGAAGAAATTTGCGCATCATTAACTGGTAAAGCATTTTGTCGTTTTGCTTATACATTAAGAACTTTTGCGGAACAGGATGAGTTGTATGCATTAGGTAGAACTAAAGCCGGTAAAATTGTTACTAAAGCCAAAGGTGGGTTAAGTTACCATAATTACGGGCTTGCTCTTGATATTGTTTTAATTGACGGAAAATCCGCGAGTTGGGATGTTAAAAAAGATTTTGATAAGGATGGTAAGTCAGATTGGGCAGAAGTAGTTAGTATATTTAAGCAATATGGCTGGGAATGGGGTGGAGATTGGGGATTTAGAGATGAACCACATTTCCAAAAAACATTTGGCAAATCTGTTAGAGAGTTACTAGCTTTGTATAATGATAAGAAAGTAGATAAAAACAATTTTGTTTTAATATAATATTTTTTATGCCAGCTAAAAATGGTAATTCAGATATTGCTAGACAATATCGCACAAAACATCCTGATATGCCTACATTAAAATTGGCAAGGATAATGTATAAAGAAAATAATCTTGCTTTTCTTAATGTAGAGAACGCAAGACTTTCACTAAGATACATAGAAGGAAAAACCACATGTGGGAAGAGAACTAAAAAAGTAAATGATGGTGAGTTTTTTAAAGCAGAAGATAGACCAAGAAATCCATATAATTTACCAGCATCAGACGAAACGGCATTTGAGCCATACATATTTAAAGGGCATAAAAAGGTTTTAATACTATCCGATATTCATGTGCCATATCATAGTATAGATGCCATAACCGCAGCTTTACAATATGCCAAGAAAAGTAAACCCGACGCTTTACTTTTAAATGGGGACACTATTGATTGTCATAGACTTAGCAGATTCATTAAAGATCCAAAGAAAAGAAACTTTAAGTTAGAACTAGATACATTTAAAGAATTATTTAATGTTTTTGAGAAGGAACTAAAATGTAAGATTTATTTTAAAATAGGGAATCACGAGGAAAGATACGAGCATTTCTTGTATGAAAAAGCCGGAGAGTTGGTAGGAGTAGAAGAATTTGAATTTGAGAATATCATTAAAGCTAGAGCCAGAGGAATAGAAATAATAGGGGATAAACGTCCAATGAAACTTAATAACCTATGGGGAATTCATGGTCACGAATATGTAGGTGGTATATCTGCACCTGTAAACCCTGCAAGGGGCTTGTTCTTAAAGGCAAAAGTTAGCACCTTTCAAGGTCATAACCACCAAACATCAGAACATACAGAACCCACTCTTACTGGGAAGATGGTAACTACTTGGTCACTTGGTTGCCTAAGTGAATTGCATCCCGCCTATATGCCTCTAAATAAGTGGAATCATGGCTTTGCAGAGGTTGATTTAGATCCTAATGGAGAGGACTTTGAATTCAATAACAAGCGTATCTTTAAAGGCAAAATCGTATAATGCCATGAAGCAGAAGCCATATAAAACTTATACTTATAAGATACCAACGTTTTACGTTACTATGAAGATAATGGTGGCACCAAAGATGTCCGATATGCTTTCCGATAAGATATTTGAATTAGATGATAACAGAGATACCTATGCAAAAACCGCTGCCGCATTATGCCTAACATACAAAGATGATATATACCTTTGCTTGCCAAATGAGGGCAAATTTGCCACTGAATTTATGTTCCATGAGATAATCCATGCCAAGAACTTTATATACTCAAAAAGGGGCGTTAAATTAGACGTAGATAATGATGAGAATGAGGCATACTTGGTGCAGTACATTTATAGCAAGTGCGAGGATGCCAAAAAGAAATTTGCCAAATCTCAAATCCCTAAAACAAGTGAAAGCATATAGGGTATATTTCAAAAAAAACGGCATAAACCTAACTAAATTGGTCTATGCCGAGTCTTTATTGGATGTGCTTAATCAATTCAAAAACTTGGATGTAATCCTTATCAAGCAAATAGATATGCTACCCGAAGGAGAAATAGATATTATTTCTTTAAATTAATTTTTTCATACTTTGCTTCTGCTTCCCATATTAGGTGTATTAAATTATCAAGGTCATTAATATCTAAGGTAATATGAGTATATCCTTCCGTATTAATTTCTACATCATTTGCGCCACCAAAAGTACATTCATAAGGATCTAATTCGCAATCCGTTATTATTGTTCTTATTACACCATCTTTAGTAATAAGTTTGTTCCTGTTAGGGAATAATGCATCTTCAATATTTAATTTTTTTTTCATTTAGTCTAGTTTAATAATTAAATGATAATAATCTATCCCATTAGGTTTTACTTCGGAGTTCCATATCTTTAAAACGGATCTTCTTCGGTAGGCATCATGAAACTTAAATTCCCTAATTAGCTTATCATTCTTGAATAATTGCATCAGTCCCGTTATTTTGTACCAGTCCTTCTCTTTCTCTTTCTTCATATAGCTTCTTTAATTCTTTAAAATCGGAAATTAATTTCTTTATCCTTTCTCTTAGTTCATCATTTTCTAATTGAAGCAAGTAGTTAGGGCTTATTAAATAGTTATTCTTCATTAGTTTCTTCCTCCTTTAAGAATTTTTTTTCTTTAATAGGGTTTTGCTCCCAATAAGTAAATAAGTCATATAATTGTTCAAATCTTTCTTGATTATACCAAGCATTGTGATACAATTCAGCTAATATAATATGCCTTTCATAAGCAGTAAAGTCAGCAAAAGTGCTAAATTTAGTTTGTTCAGTTGGCGTACCTAAAATTTTTATTTGTTCGTCGTTCATTGTTTAATTTTTTTTTAATTGTTACCCATAAATTACTTCTCCAAAAAATACTGATTGTAAAATTACATCAGCCGTATCTGCATCATCATTTTCATTTTTCATTTCTAAAATTCGGTCAAAAGGAGCATTTTGAACTTTTTCATGAATATCTTTTAATTTAATTATATTATCTTCTTCTGCTTCATGATCATATAAATTAATTTGATGCCCATCTTTTAATAATTGCATTATTATATCTTCATAACAGGAATTATGTCCATTATCTTTTAGTTTTTTAATGGCATTTTGAGCTTCATAAGAGCTGAATTTAAGTTCTAATCCATATCCGGATTCAATGTAACCTAAGCCATTGCATAAAGCATTGTAAAAATATCTTTCGGATTCCTCCGGTGTTAATTTAATTGTCATATTTAATTTTTTTTTAGTTTAAAAATCTAATCGTACACTTAATACATGTATTTTACCTATCCTGTTATATTTAATTACTTCGGGTAAAGCAAGATTGTTTTTAATCCTGTATTTAATAGCCTGTTGAGTCATGGGAGCATCGGGATACTTCCTGTTAGCCCTAAAATGATCAGGATTAATTTTTTCTGCATATTCTTTTACGCTAATTTGTTTAATTTTCATTTACTTCTATTGTTTTTAATACTATAGTACTAGGTTCGGAACTTTTACCTTGTTCAAGTTCTTTAAACATTTTTTCTGCATCTTCTAAATTTTTAGTCCAACTATTACTTACGGAAAATCCATCGTTTTTACGAATAAAATACCATAATTCTCCATTGTTTTCAGTTCTTTCCATTAATTCATACTTTGTCATAATTGTTTGTTTTTGGTTTAATTGTTAAAATATTTATCAAATATCGTGTTGAATACATTTTCTCTATTAGAAGCTACACTATTAACTTCTTCACTAAATTCCTCCCATTGTTCATCCTCTATTCGTATGTTCCATTGGTCGGCTAAAGCTTGCCACATGACTATAAAGTCCTCCATGTCCAAATAGGGGAGGTGGTTGTCTTTAAACATTACATACATAGTTTGGCAAAGCATTTCCTTTGCGGTTAGTTTTTTATCCATTTTGTTATTCTTTTAAGTTTAAAAAATAGGTTTGCAGTCAGTAGCAATAAGGCGGCTAATGGAACGCAAATAACTATAAAATAAGTTAATTGCGCCATGAATACAATGGTGGCTTTAAACATGGGTTTCATTTTTTAATGTTTTGTAAAAGTAATAATTGTTTTTATTATAGCAAAATAAATTAATTTAATAAATTAAATTGACAGGTAATTCTCCCAATAATGGTTGTCCATTTCCACTTGCAAGTCGCTTTTAAGCTTTTCTATTTTATTGCGTAATGCATACACATTTTTAGCTTTGCCATCAAGTAAACGGCAATTTAATGCCTTAATTTGTGCTTTTAATTTGTTAATTTTTTGGATTGGAGTTAGTAGTTTTTTCATTTTGTAATGTTTAGTTTTTTAGCAAAATAAAGTTTAATTTTTTAAATATTTTATTACCAATATTGAATAATTCTTTTGTTGGGTAATATGTCATCCAATTCGTTAACATGATCTTGAATCACATAGCTAAATGCTAATTCTTTAAGATCTTCGCGTTGTCTTTCATCGCTTGTATAATAATCAATAAAATTTTCTATTATTATTAATTTCCTTTCTTCGGCTAAACTTATTTTTATGTATGGCATAAAATTTAATTTTTTAAATATTTAGGATTTAATTCATTGAGTAAATTATCTTCCGGATTATCAAATACTCCAAAATATTCAACCCAATAACTTAATAATTCAAAAGATTCACTAGCTAAATGATACTCATAAGCATCATTATAATCAATGCCCATGCAATCAGCATCTACTTTAGCCATTTTATTAGCTAAATGTTTTTTTAATTTTAAAGGATAATTCATAAAATTTAATTTTTTAAATGTTATTTAATTTTAATTCATCAATAATTTGATAATAGTAATCATAATATTCATCAAAAAGATCTTGTGCTTCATCCGTATATATTAATTCATCATCGGATTCTAGCCATCTATTTTGACCAAAATGCGTTTCAAGATCTTTATCAGCTAATTCACTAGCTAATTCTAGTATGTTAATAGTTACATTCATAAAGTTTAATTTAATTTTTTAATGTTTTATAATACAGGCAATTCATCATAATTGCCATTTTTAGAATAAAATAATGCTCCTCCATCATTGCCCTCATCGTCACAAGATAGGTAGCATGTGGTACCATCGCTTAATTTGAACATAACAGGCCTTTTGCTCCAATACATTTGATCAGCATCGTTCTTTGTCATGTAATTAACGCTAACTATTGTTTTGCCTAATAAAACTTCTTTGGCTTTTTTATTCCAAAATTTTTCTAATTCTTGATCGTTTTTCATAATGTTTAATTTTTTAATGTTTTATTAATTTGATTGATTATTTAATTCTTTTCTAAAAATATATCTAGTGCTATATCCTGTTAGCTTATATTCAGCTAGATCATGAGAAAAAAGGGATATTGGTATTTTGGTACCGAATTTTGTTTCCCTGAATTTGTCAGTCTTTTCAATTGGGGTGCCATCGCTTTTAGCTAGATAATGGCTATTATCCTCCCATCCATGCCCATAATTTTGCTGAATAACTAGATAGTAATTGTATTTATTTTGTTTCATGTTTTTTTAATTTAATTTTTTGTTGAAATTTTCCCAATAACTTTCAAAATCATTATAGATCAAAGTATCGTTATTAAAAATGTCCATCCATACCTTTTTACAGGCATCTTTAATGATATCCCTTTCTTGTAATACATTCATAAGATCAATTTTTTTTGCAGTTGCTACTAATTGGCTTAAAATTTGATAATCCATGCCTATTTTTTCTAATATGTATTGGATATCTTCACCATCAGCATCAGCCAAAATATTAATGGCTTGTATTTTTTCTGTTATTGTTAACTCCATGTTATTTAGTTTTTTGAATTCAGGGCTATTTTAAGCCCCAAATTCAGGTTATTTAATGTTTTTGATATGTTATGCCGTTTGGTATAATTTAGCCCCAAAATCAAGCAAATAAGATCGTTTAAAGGTATGGCACCCAATTTTCACAACTTTATCGGCCTTGTCAATTCTATAATGTAGAATTTTGTCACCTACTTTCAAGGTATTTTCTTTTATAGATAGCCATAAACGGCGCGCAATTTCGTTTGGTATATGTACGGCTTGCGTTGTTTCAATACGATCATTTTCAGGGTTAACGCGTAAATAGTCGGCACCATCATTCAAATACAAACGATGCGTTTCAAAGTTTAGCCATTTTTCAAGATCCTCCGCATGGCGTTTCTTTAGATCTTGTTCGGCTTTCTTTTGCGCCTGTTTAGCCTGTTCAATTCTAGTTTCTTGATAACCGGCATATTGATCCTTATCGGTTATTTTCATTGCTTCAATCAAATTTTCAGGTATTGAAGCCCCTGTATATTGGCTATATCGTTTTACTTTTGTAGCTACATGCTCAATATTATTTAAATAAATTTCCGGCTTCTTTGCTCTAGCTAGTTTATTTATTTCGGCTTCTATTTCGTTAAACCAATATTTAAAATTTTCTTGATGGCTACTTTCAGGGCTATAGCAATAAACTATATCATAATTTCGGCATGCGCCTCTAGTTATGGCAATATGCTTGCTAGTAGTATTTGAATATCCTCTTTCAGTGAACAGGATATAATCATTGCCGCCTTGATCCTGAACATGTTTAGCAATTGGAAAATGGCGGCCATACGAATAGATAGTTTCTTTCCAAAAATAGAATGAACGGCCCTGATTTGTTGCTTCATCCTGTACTTTATTTGCCCATAAATGCGCAACTTGACTTTGATCGCTGAATACTTTTTTCATAATTGTAAATTTTAATTTTTTAAAGTTTTATTTATTGTTTTTTTCGTAAACTGATTCACCATTGGAAAAAGTGCCTATTTTGTTATATTCATTATAACCGGCTGAAATTTTAGCCCAATTTTCATTGATCCATGCTTCAATTTTATCGTATTGCTCCTGATATTCATTTTCATCATAATTAAAATAATCAAGCTCATTTTCATCAATACGAATAGATAAGGTTGCAAGGCCGCAATATTCGGAAAGGCCAATTTCAGTGCCGTAACCTGTTAATATAATAGCCGTTTCGCGACCATCCCATTTTTTTGAACGCTCAAATTCAGGAAATTCGGAAATAATGCTTTCCTGTATATCGTCGGTAACAATATACCCATCCTCAAATTCGTCGGTTTGTTCATATTTGTCCGTTTCATCGTTATATGATTCAATTAACGGCCATTGGAAATATGCTACATTAGTAGCCCTGTTTAAATAATTTACTGATCTTGACATAATTTTTAGTTTTTAAAGTTTTATTTTTTGTTTAAATTTTCTATAAATAAAATAATGATTGAAAAAATGATAATCATTTCAGCAAATAACATGCCTAACATTGCGTTAAATTTTACGGCTTGTGTTTCTGCATCTGCTCCTATTACAAAGGCCAACATGCCGCCAATAGAGGCCAAAAGGATAAGTAAATAAAGGCGGTTTAAAATTGCATTTTTCATAATTTAAATTTTTAAAGTTTTATAATTTTGTTTCTATTTTTTTTTCAAATACTAATAAGTTTAAACCAAAATTTATAATTTTCCATCCATTAATTTGTAATTTTTCGGCTTCGTTTATACCTGTTAAATTGCTGATATCAATTGTTTTATAAATTAGTTTCATGTTATTTATTTTTTTTGGTTTGTATAATTGTTTTAATAAGTACATATATTAACAGGCCGATAAAAAATATCCCTGTAATGATCATAAAGTCTATAACGTTTATATTTTGCATGTTTGTAAGTTTTAAAGTTTAATTATTGTTATCAGTTACATACGATAAATGTAGATCTAACAGGCTTAAAGCATCTTTTTTGGTACCGGCCAATGCAGAAGTAGAATAGCCATTTTTTTGGCCATATACATACCATAAACCATCCTTAATTTTTGTTATTTCGTCTAAAATTTGAATATTAGGGTATTTTGTTTCGTTAATTTTCATGATTATAAATTTTTAAGATTTTCAATGTTTTTAATATAGTTGTCATAAACTTTTAGATCCCTATAGGTATGTCTAGCACCATGCAACATGCCGTTATCCCTTGATTCTAGTGCATTAAATAGATCTTGTCTAGTTTCTATTGCTTCTTTTAGTGAAGCATTGATAAAACGCGTTTTAGATCCTTTGCCATTTCTTTCATTATAGTATCCTATCAATTCATCTTGATTCGGCAACCATCTTGTAACATTAAATTGATCATAATACTCATTAGTAAATAAATTTTCCATAATTAGTTGATTTTCAATTGGTTATATAATTTAGGGCTTTTTTGCCGCCCTTTGAAATACAAATATATAACTATTTATTTGATCTTTTAGCAAATTAGAATAATTATTTTAAGAAAATTAACATGTTTTAACTTTTCGTTAACAATTCAGTGAATTTAGCATTTTAAGACTATTTAAGGCCGTTTGATCCTGTTTAATATAAACATAAGCAATGCTCCTAGATAATTGATATTTGAGCAAATTATATTTTTAATTAATATATAAACTATTGATATTATAAAATGCCCCTAATTACTATATACATGTATAAAATAACAGGCAATTGCCCTTGATCCTGTAACCTGTACCATCATCCCTCCCATCCCTATCCTATAACATACATACCTAATCCCAATTGCTAGTCTAACCAATGGCCATGATCCCCATATGCATACAGGATAAATTGCATGACCATACCACCACCACTACCAATGCCATGC
>Ga0181357_1000268_pt1 | contig 18743 bp, 24 predicted proteins | sample Fa13VDMM110DN_FD_130094 | JGI IMG/M metagenome (GOLD analysis project Ga0181357, IMG submission 130094) | Freshwater viral communities from Lake Michigan, USA - Fa13.VD.MM110.D.N | ecosystem: Environmental > Aquatic > Freshwater > Lake | place: USA: Michigan | collected 2013-09-24 | reverse complement strand
CACAGGCTATTTAATTTATCGAACAATGATGTCCATTGTTTAACTGCAATATCACTACTAACCTTACCAATCTGGTGTGTCATCCATGGATTGATATCATATAAAACATCAAAATATTTTGGATAACACATTAAAAGCTGTTTCATGCTTGCCGTGTCAGATATGTTCTTCTAATTGAATCAGGATTAAAAAACAACTTAACGCACCTAATAACTGTTTCAATATTAAATTCTTTGCACGAGAAAATATCTAGATAGCAGTCGCCAGTTAAATCAACGAAATGTCCTGTAATAGATGATGTCTCAATTAGCTGCACTAATGAATATCCAGCTTTCATCGGGTCATGTGTAGCAAAATGCTCTATGACGGGTGTACCATATGCTACCATATCAATATCACTGACTAAGCTGGTGATGAATGATTTAATATTGTCATAACTGGTAATGCGGTCGATATTACATGCCTTACAATCTAATATCAAATGATATCCCCAGTAATCGCTCATTTTATTTTCCCCGATAGTTTGTCAATATAGTTTTTCATAAAATGGTCTGATAAGCCTTTAAAGTGTGTGCCTTCTTTCCACCCTTTAATTCTTGATTTTATGAGATCAAATGCCATAGACCAAAATTTACCTTCTACCACATTACCTTCGTAGTCGAGGTAAACATGTATACCGTGATGTCTATACCCAAATAAGTATGGTGGTACTTTTGTTACATCATCATTATTATTTTGTACTCGAAAATGCTCAACATTAACATTCTTAATGAATGAACGGTTACCTGCTCTAGGTGAACCAAAGGTAACTAGCAGCTTTGCTTTGTCTTGAAGTCTTCCAGCAGCAATAGTTGCCATGGCAGCGCCTAAACTATGACCTGTCACATACAACTTTTGATCAATCTTTTCAATTTCTTCTTCAATAGAGCTCCATAGCTTATCAAGTTCTGTTTTAAATCCAATATGGACTTTACCACCGTTTGGCTCTTTGTGCTTAAGGAATTTAACATCAGCGATTATATCATTTATTTTCGTCGCTTGTGTACCTCTAAAAGATAACACATAACGATCCCCTCTTAGTAGATACGCTTGTGCACCCTTTACATCAAAAAACTTTATTATATCATATCCAAGTGCTCTAAATTTATTTCTAGATACCTTAGGATCATCATATGTTATCTCAGCAATTTCTGCTAGAGTTAAAATTAATTCATGTTCCATATAAATTCCTTATAGAGTGCATATCTCTGTACAAATAACTGTATATGATGCAGCTGATATCAGTCGGTCGAATCATTATTAACCACATGCTTGACTGATATTCTCTTTTTGTTGTTTGCATAAACGCTTTCGGCTTCGCAAAACAGCTTTTGAGTAAGCGCGCGATGAGACCGGTCAAGTATGTTGCTTAGCATAATCTTAGTCAATTTACTCATCTTATATGTTTTATCAAATTTCATAGCATTTCCTTTTTATATATCTTTACTGAAATTATATTCGCAAGAGTGGTTGCATTAATTCTTGAGTTACCAAGAAAAACAGTATTGCCAGCTGGATTTTTGGTAATCTTTGTGGTGTAGTTCTCTTTTTGAGGGAAAACACCTTTTATCTTTTAATGGCGCACATCCGCATAATAAAATCAATGCAACAATATTTATTATTGTTTTAGTCATTTACTTCCTCTTTTAAAATTGAAGATCATGCGGGTCATCAGTAGCTAACTCAATTGGCAAATAATCCCAATGTTCTTTAAGAACTGGAGTAAAATTACTAGGCGATCGACGAATAAAGTACTTTGGCACCTTCATCTGAAGCTGATCTACTAAATTTACGAAGAACGAGTCTATACCGATAAAGCCTGCGCTATTCTCGATAATCGTCGTCCAATCAAAAATATTATCAGTTAAACCAGTAATTTCGATTAGCTTAGCGCCTTTTAATCCTATGCGTTCTACAAATGCACCAATATCAAGTTCATATTTAATACGACCCATAGCGCCTGATATATGATAGACTACATATGGATTAGTATCCCAAATAAGACGATCATATAGTTCTTTTTCTTGTTTTTTATTGCGACGAATATCTAGATTCCATTTCTCTTCAAATGGCACATTCGTTGCAGCATACTTAAACTGATCAAATGTTGTATGAAATGATAAACCAAGATTCTTAGCTCGAATAGAAACTGGATCAATCAATCGAGATGAAAGTCCTATTTTCTTAAAATGTAAAATCTCTTCATACGGAAAACTTACTACTTCATGACACCCAGCATCTAATAACATTTGTCGTGGAGTTTCAAACCAATATGGATTTCGAATATTACTTTGAATAGTTTTCTCTTCTACTTTCAAAGATAGAAAATTTACATAAGGAGCAGCATAACTAAAGGCCTTATGAAATGCTTCATCAATTACCCAATAAACATCATGACCTTGATTATAAAAATACTTTGCGATAGGAAGAGCAATCAGTGCATCACCTGCTCCTCGTAGTTGAATGATACCTAAATTCATTATAAAGCCTCTTCAATTTGCTTGAGTGATGGTGAATAAACTCCAGCGTGTTTTACTGTAATAGAACTTGCAGCATTAGCGAATACGATACTTTCTTCAATGCTCTTCGTATGTAGATATCTATACACGAGAGCAGAGAAGAAAGTATCACCTGCTCCGCACACATCATATACTTCTATTTGTTTAGTCTTATATAAATTACCTTTATATGATGCACCTAGATCACCTAGAGTAGTGATAAGATGTTCGTTTGGATATGAAATAGCATCATCAAATTCTTTTTGATTGATCTTAACGATCATACCTTCATATCGAGCAAGATCTTTCTTTTTAGTATCTAAGAAAACAGGTCCATCATAATTTCTTTTTATGTATTTAATAGTGTCTTCAGTTACAGAACCTCTATCATAATCTGATATGACAATAGCGTCCCATACGCTGTACTTATCACAAAGATTAGGCACAATTACTGGGTCACGAGCAGGATCTTCGTCTAGACGCATGATATGCTGTGAAGTTTTCATATCGATAAAACGAGTCTTTATAGATCTACCAGTCGTAATAAAGACTACTTCACACCCTAATCGTTCTAGATTATGCCATACATTTGCTGCCATACCATGGCGTTCTTCTTTATGAAGAAGATCTAGAACTGGAACTGGAGCTTCAGGACTGATACGTTTAACATTGCCATAATAGTAAATATCACGGCAGTTATCACCGAGCAAAAGAATATGTGGAGCCTTCATAGTTTTCGTAGGATGATTTCAATACATGATTCAATACAAGGGTGGAGGGTTTGATCCTGCGGAGGATAGCCTTCATAGTAAAAATCTCGAATAACTTCAATTTTCTCTACGACTGCATCAGTTTCACAGCATTCATTCAAGAAGTCTAATATATAAATATTTTCAGGTGCAGTGACCTTCTTCATACTAAACGTGACTTTATGATCTGTATTGTAAATACTTGGCCAATTACCTTGTTCGTACATCTCACGATCAGGTATAGTAATAATTAAATATCCATCGCTTTTGCACACGCGAATCCAATTCTTTAAAGCAATACGGGGGTCTACCATATGCTCTAAGCAATGGCTAGATGTAACAAAATCGTATTGGTTATTAGATACACCTTCTAAGTATTGCGCGTCACCATCAGGAAGATCCCAAGGTTTTACATCCTGAATACCACGAAATGCATGGCGAAGACGACCAAGATTGTCGTCACCACATCCAATGTCAATCCCTTTTCCAATAAAATAACGATTATGAAAATTACCGTCATCGAAGCGCCGCTTAGCAGCTTTACTTTGTTCAAACATATTATACCTCATTCATCAACAAACCATACATCTCCGCCTAACACAAATTTTGAAGTATCTTCTTCAAACCTATGCGGGATTATATAGTCATCTTCTACTTTTTCTTGAACTTTTGGATCACTTAAAGGCTTAAATCCTTGTCGAGAATTACGTTGACCCTTTATCCATTTATTTATTTCGCCTTCTTCAGTCTCGTAAAACTTCTTACCGCCGATAGACTTTTTCTTTTTATCTTCTTCTGTCCATGTCCTACTGTTAGCACAAGAGGAAGAACAAAATTTGCCATTCCGTTCATGCTCATTGCCACACTTAGGACAAGTTTTCATTAGTCGATAAATGAGAGGTTAATAAAAATTTTTATTTATAAAAGTCTATATAGTCCTATGCTATCAATAGTCATTAATAGCGCATAGTTCATAAGCATCCCGAATGACCGGCGAGTGTAAGCAGCCCAAGCGTACATCCCGCAACCCATAATCCAAAAAGGATACATGATCATAAGAGGCGGATCGGGGACAGTTGCTGCCATAGTAATGGAGCAACCGATACTAATACCCCAAGCCAGAAACTCAACACAAAAGCGAAAAGGGTAAGATTTAAAATCATGATTTATCCATTGTATAATCTTTTTCATATTTATCGACACACCTGCTGCGCATATACTCCGCCCCATATATCATACTCTTGAACATAATAACAGTAAGGTTGATACTGGTAGTAAGGACGATAGTATACCGGAGGCGGAGGAGGAGCGTAATAGGGTTGTGCTATAACAGCGCCCAAAGCCAACCCGCCTATAACAGCTCCAGTAATACCCCAGCCATTAGAACCGTGATGATGTTCATAGTGATGACCGTAGTTATAAGCCACTACATTATTGGTAGCGACTAACAAAGCAAGAGTAAATAGCGTCTTCTTCATTCGCTGTCCTTACTAAAGGTGGCTCCAATGGCTGGTTCCGCCCCAGCATATAACGGATTAACAGTCCGCTCTCCTTACTATTTGAGTACATTGGAATATTTTATATATTATACTGCATTATAAAATTATTGTACAACACTTCTTCCATTTTGTATGCTTCCAATTCCCATGGTGCAGAAGTATACATTTCGTATTCATTCTCTATTATATATGCTTCGCCTCTCCAATACATCTGATTCTTCTTAAACTGCAATTGATTTTTTCTATATTGCTTTAAGTGAACCATTTCATGAGCGAGAGTCATAAGTTTTTCTTTTTTATTAAGCTTTGATGCTATTTCAATATAGAAATTCTTCGGATAATAATTAGTTTCTGGTAGACACCATCCATGAATATTCATGTTTGCTGGTGCTTTCATAAACGATAATACGATATCTAAATATCCTGGATCTTTCTTGAAGAGTTGAGTGCAATAGAATACTGTTGCACATTTATATAATTGCTTTTGCTTTTTTTCCTTTATGCCTTCAATTTCTATTTCAATCATAGAGACCCATCGCTTGAGATTCTAGTGTCAAGCGATCTAAAATGCCATGTGAATACCATTTTGGAATTTCGCGATTAGTCCATCGAGCAAATTTATTCTTCTTCATGATATAATATAGCCGATAGGCATTTATCGCGCCATTCATCTTACACTCTTCTGGCATAGCCTGAGGAGGTTCCTCGATTAACAGATTCTTGATTGGAATGTTATGAGGAAGTCTTGACAAAGCAAACTCAAGCTCACCAGTCTTATGTTGTTTGCCATATCGATGGGTGTATTCTTTCAGTAAATACTTCCACATCGTAAGCAACCAAGTATAATGACTTGCATCCTGTCGAACCCAGACAGCAGACGGATGATTGACATGAGATGCCTTATAGATCATACTATCGATATGATCATTCAACTTCCAACGCTTGATCTTACGACCAGAGCTGTTGTCAACATATTCTTTACCATCCAACATACGATGAGCAGTAGACATCAATTGAGCATACTCAATAATCATTTTAACGGTATGCTTGTCGCAATGATATTCTGCGCACTGTTGTGGATCGTATGATAAGAAAAAGATGTTCATAAAATTCCTATAATGTATATTATATCTATTATACTATATTTTTATATTTAAGTAAAATCTTCAAACAAAGATTTATCAAATTTCTTTTTTATAGGCGATACATTAGAGGTATCATGACTCTCATCGATAATGTCTTGCTGTGCTGTCTGTTCTACATTATATAGCCTCATCTTAGCTCTATCAACGCCAATCACAAACTTCTTATACATATTTGGATCGTTATAACGATTTTTCAGCTGTTTAACCATCAACTGGTTTAGACCATTGAGCTGTTCACCAGTGATGATGGCAAACATGAAGTCTGCAGTTGCTGGTAAACCAAACGATTCAGAAACATCCTCGAGACTGACATCAGAGTTAGAATTATGCGTTAAAATATCATTAGCATAAAATAAGTGGTTTCCTGAGACTTCGATGTCAATAGCTTCATCATAACCAATTTCTTTGATATGTGTTATTTTTTCCAACATTTTATTAGTCTACCTTCTTTAAATCCATTATTAATATAATTTTGTTTTTCCCAAATGTCAATAGAAATGCTTATGGCATTTTTATGCACCCAACATGTTCCTTTACCTGGCATATACCCTTCTGGTGGTAATTGATTACTTTTGATTAAAATTTTTCTTTTATTTTCAACGCTATAATAGAATTTACGATCTTTAGATTGATTACCCAATTTTTGTTTTGTTTCACTTGATGGTTTGGGCCTATTTTTTGCTATATCTGAAAGTTTTTTCTTTGTTTCTTCAGTGTGTTTGTGCCCAAAAGAATTCTCATAAAGACCTAATTCGTATTTTTTCTTTTTTGTTTTTGATATTTTTTCTCTAGTCGATTCTTTTGGGGAGATTCCTTTATTCCACTTAATTCCTTTGCTTATATTCTCTTTAGCTTTATTAGAATCTCCCCAATATTTCCTTTCAGTATCTTCAATAAATTCATTTTTAATATTATAACCTAGGAATAAAGAATCGTATGCATCTATCCAATACTGTTCTTTTATGAGAACATCATGGTCAGCGCATTCTTCTAAAAGCTCAATGTTGTGGTTTATTGTGCCGTATTCTCTTAAAGATTTAGAGATGAGAGAAGAATGTTCTATTTTTCTGCCGGCAGATATATGTTCTTTATATCTTTGATCCAGCGTTTCTCTAATGGTTTTTCCTATATAAACTTTATTAGTTATATTATTAGTAATTTTATATATTTTAGCCATAATTAGTGTTCCTTAGTTAGACTACACTAATTATTTATAAAAAGTTTGTCTTTTAGACACAATCCAGATTTAATATTTTTTTCACCTGATTCTGTAGGAAATAAATGATCTTCAGATGCAATTATCTGTTTCCCGCTTTCAGTAGTAATTTTAAACATTTTCTTTTTAGTTTTGGGAAATACGTTTAATACTTCATTCCATCCAGAATTAGAAAGTACTAAGTCTCCTACTTGAATATCGCTTAATTCCTTAGGTCCTTCTTTAGTATTTACTAAAGTCTTAGGATCTAAACAATAACCACTCCGATTTGTTTGTGTGGCCGAAATCATTGGCACATTGAACTCCACTGCAAGACCACGAAGTTCTTCTGCGATTGCCTTTACATAGGTATATGAATTAAAGTTAGTACCAGTCTTCAATCTTGCAGATGAGCAGATATTTAGATAATCTATATAAACGATATCTGGTACAAAATTCTTTTTAATTTTCAATTCATTAAACAGATATCGAAAGTTAGATGAGCTTGCAGATGCAGTAGGATATTCCTTTACGATCAACTTACCAACAGTCTTTTCTTTTGCGCGATTGATTTTACGTTCATAGACCTCTCTTGGCATTTCTGCCAACTCATCCATCGTTACGTTTAGAATGTTTGCATCGATACGTTCAGCAATCTTCTCTTCAGACATTTCAAGAGTGATATACAATACATTGATGCCGCTCATCAGATTGGCCGATGCACAATGGCACATAAACATTGACTTACCCACACCAGTACCTGCAAGTACAATGTTTAATGTCTTAGGCGACAATCCACCTTTGGTGATCTTATTAAAGTACTCGAGATCAAACGGAATCTTGGATTCCTTACGATGATACATCGCATACCGATCTTCCCAATCATCAAGTAAGTTATGACCAATATGCGTATCAAAAGAGACTGCCAGAGCATCAGACAAGAGCTGAGGGATAGATCCCTTTGAGATTTCAGCCTTCTCATCAGACATCAATTTGATAGACTTAGAGATTGCATTGAATAGAGCTTGGTCTTGACAGAACTTCTCTGTCTGATCAAGCAGCCAAGTTATTTTGGTATTTGGATCAGAACTCAAGTTCTCGATAGTATTAGTACTGTCTTTGAACTGTTGTTCGTTTAAATCTTTACGATTACTTAAATCGATGACTAACGCCTCCTTTGAGGGGAAAGCGTTGTATTTGTTTAAGTATTCATGGATTAGGTTGAAGATTACTCGATCATTTATATCCTTAAAGTATTCATCTTTGATAAAAGGGATAGCTCTGCGACCATACTCTTCATTAAAGAGCAGACTCGATAGTATCGTCTTTTCGATCGTCATTCATTTCTCCTATTTGGTAAGTACCATAACTATATTCTTTCTTTGCACACTCATCTAAGAGTTGTATCATCTCATTAGTAAAATATTTTTCTGGATTATTATTGATTTCTTTACCAAACACTCTGGTGCCGTCCGGTAATTCATAACGAGTAGTAACCTTTTTAATAATGCCATACTTTTCAGCTAGTTCAAGTAAACCATAATACTTATCTAGACCTTTATCATAAGATAGACGTACTTCTACTTGACTATTCTCTTTCGATAACCGCGATTTATACATCTTAACTTTAATGATGTTACCAACAATATCAGTGCCTTCTCTGTCTTTCTTTTTGGAAAGCATGGCAATAGTCGAGGCAGCATAGGTAAGACCTGAACCACCTGAGATTATATTAGTAGGCACATATGCACCGACTGCGGCATAGACATGGTTGGTCAAAATCAGAGGTACCTTAACTTTAGCAAGCTTAAGAGTAAGTACTCTGAACGCTGCCTTGATGACTTGAGCCTTCGTCATATCTCGTGTTTCTTTACCTTCAGCTGTATCTTCCATTTCCTTTGTAGAAGACAATAGGCCTAATGAATCGAGTACTAACATGAAAGGAGGGCGGTTATCTCCAGATTTTTCATAATAATCAAGAGTCTTCAAAGCATGAGTTCTAAACTTCTGAATAGTGTCCATCTCGGCTACAATTACTCGTTTGGTATCGATGCCGCGTTGTTCCATCATCGACTTAGTGACGGCTGCTTCGGTATCATAATACATGACACCGGCTTCAAGATTGGCATCTAAGAACGCTTTCATTATGCCGAGTACGAAAAAAGTCTTTCCTGTAGCAGATTCACCGGCAAAAGCAGTAATCTTATTGTTTGGCACACCACCAAAAACACTGCCGCTAAGAACCGCGTTGAGAATATATGAACCAGTGTCGATGCATCCACTATATTCTGCAGAACTTTGACCATCAGCAGCGATTCGAGTATCTTCATCTTTGAGTGTTTCCACTAAATTTTTAAAAAATGACATATGTTTCCTTTCAGTTTCGCTTATATTGATTATACATTATGGGTTTAATTAAATATACCTTAAGAGAAGAAATCTTCTAAACTTATTGAAGTATTTTCTTCTGCTGTCCAACCGATCTTTTCGATGATGCCGTTCAATGGTTCAATGAAGGCTTTTTCGAATTGGGTGTGATAGTCGATATGACGATGAAGCTGAAACTCTTTAGGTAATTCACCTGGACATGATATGACTGACATACCATATTTATTAGGCGTGAGGTAACAGAATTTAATTTTTTCACCGTCCATGATATATTGAAGCTTCTTTGCCATATCTTTTGCTCGAATAATATGGTTATAACATAGAGCTCCTCTTACCTGAATAGGAGTACCTTTTGCATAGACGTCGTGCTTACGAGAATACTTATGCATACCATTACAACCACGAGGAAAGGCAACTTGTTCGAATGAAAGGGTGAAGAATTCTTCCTTAAATTTCTTCACGAACTCGATGAGTGCGTTATTGTCTTGAGTCATGATAATCTTAAGAGCTTTTTTAATAGACTCTCGACATGACAGAGGAGTAGAAGACTTAACAGCTTCAATGCCCATGATCTTGAGTTTAGGTTCAGCATAGCGTACTCCTTCGGAGTCGTGTACGTTTAAGATGTATCGTTTCTTTGCAGTCCAGATACCTTTATCGGCGATGGACTCTCGCTTCATCTTCATCTTTTGGTCATAGGCATTCGTATAAATTGCAAGCTTAGCATAAGATGCATCAATGAATGGCTCAAGTTTTTCACTGCATACTTTGTTAAGGTATTCTACAATCTTTGCAGTATCCTTCTCACTAGGAAATACGTGATCCACCAATCCACTTAGATTGATATAGATCGAATCTGTATCTGATGCAATGATATAGTCTTTGTCAGTTTTAAGGAGGTTGTTGAGATACTGATTCATCTCATTCTCAATCCATCGAATTGACACTTGACCTGCAAGAGTGATACATTCTGCCAAGGCAATCTGATAGTATCGAAAAAACTTATTGCCTAATGCACCATAAGCTGAGTTCAACATGATCTTGAAAGCCATCTGAAGATTATTATATCGAGCGATCTGCTTTTCAAGTTCAAATGTCTTGGTTATCTGATACTCTTTCTGAGCCTCGATCATCTTCTTCTTATAGATCGTACGCTTGTTGTAATACATCTCCATCAGTTCTGGCAAGAAACCTTGCTTATCACGACGAAAGATACAACGATTAGGAGTCTTGATAAGATCTGTATCCCATTCATCTGCTTCACCAGCAAGGAATCGATCTACATCTTTTTGACCAGAGATCTGACCATAATATGTTTCGGGCGAGATGTTGTATTGCATGATAAGGTGAGGATATAGACTATTCAAGTCGAATGAACATACCCAATCATGAATACCAACCTGAGGTACCTTTACATATGCACCTGTAAATGATGCCTCAAAATCATCAACATTTTGAATACCACCTTCAGATAGGTTTTGTAAAGAACCGATCATAGCATAAGGAATATCTGGAATGCTTTCCTTTGGAGTTACTACGATATTACGTTCAAGCAAGAAGTTATGGCTAATGATGTCCCATAGTTTTACTACGCCAAAGGTATCAGCATAGTTAACCTTCGCTGCATATGCCATAGCGAATACAAGCTCGATTAGCTTAAGCTTATCTTCAAGTCTTTCAATTAGATCTACGTCTTTGATATTATAATCGATGAATAGTTGAAAGTTATTTCTATATAATTCGTGCAGATTACCATATGCAGAGTAGTCTAACTTCTTTTCTCCGAGCTCGACCATAGCGATATGATCTAACTTATACGATTCCTGATTAGAATAGGTAAACTTCTTATAGAGCTGAATATAATCAAGCGTGGTGATACCCATAATATCATAAACATTTAAATGACCATTGGCTTTACCACGGCTAACATGCTTTTCGTTGACAATGCCCCATGGAGACAGACGTTTCATGCTGTCTTCACCAAGGACTTTGGTTAATCGATTGACTAGATATGGGATATCGAATAATTCAATGTTCCAACCGGTGATCACGTCAGGATCCATGATTCGCCATGCGCGAAGGAACTGCTCAAGAAGATTGGCTTCGTCTTTACACTTGATATATTTTACGTTCTCGTCAGAGCTCTTATACTCACCACAACCAAAGACTATCATCTGTCCTTTGAACTTGATACCAATAGCTGTGACTTCTTTGTCTGCTAGTTCAGGTCTTGGGAATCCATCATCTGATGCTACTTCGATATCGAAGTAAAGGATCTTGATCTTGTCAACATCATACTCGACTTCATTACGAAAGTTATCAAATAACCAAAGATAGTTGAAAGAACGAGGACTTTGACCATGGACAGTAAAGTTATCTACATCCTTATACTTTTCTGCAAACTCTTTCGCTTCATAGATGGAATCAAAATCAAACTTTTCGACTGTGACGTCTTGGAGAGTCTTATAGATTGAGGTGCTATCCGCTTTCTTAGCTTCCACAAAGAGATATGGCTTATATCGAATCTTTCGCTGCACAGCTTTGCCGTTCTCATACCCGCGATAAAGGATATTGTCTCCGCGTTGGATAACTGAGGTATAGAATTTCATAATATTATCCTTATAAATACATTCGGGGTACATATTAATTGTACCATAATAAAACAAATAAAAACACTATTTAAGGGGTCTCGCATGAGTTTAAAAGATTTTCAAAGTAAGATTGGTGTAACGGCTGATGGTGCATGGGGTCCGGGGACGCTTAAGGCTGCTGTAGAATTCTTGAAGATGCCTAAAGTGCGTGCTGCTCATTTCTTTGCTCAAACTTCTCATGAAAGTGGTGGCTTTAAATCTCTTTCAGAAAACCTAAACTATAGTGCGGATGGTCTTGTAAAGATCTTTCGCAAGTATTTCCCCGATATTAGCGTTGCTACTGCTTATGCCAAAAATCCAGAAAAGATTGCCAATAAAGTATACAGTAGTCGTATGGGTAATGGCGATGAGGCTTCTGGTGAAGGTTTCAAGTATCGTGGTCGCGGTGCCATTCAGTTAACTGGTAAAGATAACTATGCTGCGTTTGCCAAAGCAATTGGTCGTCCTGATGTGCTTACTAATCCAGACATTGTTTCTGGTGAGCTTGCATTTGAATCTGCTTTATTTTTCTTTGATAAGAATAAACTCTGGGATATCTGCGATAAGGGTATCAGTGATGAAACCATTACAGCTCTCACAAAGAGAATCAATGGTGGTACAATCGGTTTAGAAGATCGTAAGAAACACACTTATGAGTATGCTAAACTTTTAGGAGTTTAATAAAAGTATGTCTCTAAATAATCTCACCGCAATAGTCACTATTTTAGTTACAGCAACACTATGTACTGTAGTTATAGTTATGGCAACAGCACTGATGCATGGATTATTTAGTCCAGGAATCGATAATACAGAAATATTTAAGCTTATAAGCCCAGCATTTCAGACAATTATAGGTGGATTTATAGGTTTATTAGCTGGCATAAAATTAAAAAGTATTGATGCAAGCGAACATTGAAAAGGGGGAGCAAAAGCTCCCCCTTTGTTTTATATACTTAGGCCCATGGATTCACGAAATAACAAATTAAAGCGCAACAATTTAAGACGCTTATCATAAATAAGGTGATATCATTTTTAAATGTGTTCATTTTTTTTCTCCGCAAGAAACTGTTTAGTAGTGGTTGGTTCTTTAATCTCGATTTTCTTGGGTTTCTTATGCTCAGGAATAATACGTTCCAGAACAATCTGAAGAATGCCGTTTAGCATCTCAGCGCCCTCGATTTCGATGGAATCGTTTAGAGAGAATGTTCGCGTAAAAGCACGAGTGCTGATACCCTTATAAAGATATGAGTTAGGTTTATCGTTATTAGATTTACCTGTAACGATTAACTTATCTTCGACAAGCTCAATCTCGATATCAGAACGACCGAAACCAGCTACTGCAAGCTCGATTACGTACTTATTCTCATCGATTTTCTTGATGTTGTACGGAGGATAGTGAGGAATGTTCTTTGTGAGGTCGTCATGAAATTTTGAAGCTTCGTTGAAGACGTGATCAAATCCGACAAAGAACGAGTTGAAGGCGTCCCAATTTTTTGGGGTATAGTATGTCTTAGTCATAAGACCTCCTTAAATAAGCAAGGTTAATAAAATGACAGTTTATGCGCTGCTGCCAAACGCGCCACCCCGAAGGCATGGCAATCTCAAAATCTATTTATATTACTTTCGCCGACCAATATTATATTTAGCGACTAATTCCCAATTATCTTTTTCTTTATGAGAGATAATCTTAATCTGACTGATAGGAACTATTAGTTCTGCAATATATTCTGGCCGTACTACCTTAAGTAAACCCCATTGCTCTAATAAAGTAGTAATAGTGTTCCTTCTGGACATATCATCTTCAGAGAAATTAGATGGCTTACCATCTAACATAAACAACTCTTTAAAATGCACAATATAATATTTGCCCTGCTTATGCAGAATATGACATGATTGATAAAGCGTATTATCCTTCTTCGATGCTACTCCAATACGGGTCAATGTTTCTTTTATTTTAAGGAAATCTTCTGGTTCTAAGAGACTCACCTCAACTAGGGAATCAACTATACTCATTTTTTTATCACTCCGCCTTTTTGTAATTTATTTATTAGCAGATCCAATTCTTTTTTATTTATAATTAATAGGATTTCTGCGGCGCGAGTGTAGTTACATTGATAATATTGAGTTATAGCTTCAATATCTTTATCTTCGACCTTTTTAGACCATTTGCTAAACCGTTTCTTTTTAGGAATACCATTTAGATAATATTCAAACTGTAGTTTATTATCTAGATGAGCATATTGATTGATTTCATTTGCATATAGAATGGTATCAACAAAATAAGATAATGACTTATTGACCATGAAAGGAGTATATCCCTTCTCAGCCAACTCGTCATTTTCAGTTCCTACCATTAGGTTCTTCTTCGTATCGTTGATAGCATTTACGAAGTCGAAAAAGCTCATACAAATTCACACTCTGTCATGATCATAGTCAAGCATGCTACAGTATTGATTTCAGGATCAGTAACGAATGCAGCTTTGAACTGATAGTCACCGATGATCAACACTAATTGAGGGATAGATGCAGGCTTAATATATTGAATAGCATTATCATAGATCTTACGAAATAAGACATGAGATTCAATATCACTGTTCTCTCCTACCCACTTTCGCATGCTGCTAAACGATTTAGCTTTTAAATGGCCGAATAGTGTCTTAAAGCTTTCATCGCCTAGATTAGCAAGGATACCACTATCGATTTTACCCGTGGCAGAATAACGCTGAAGTTCATTGAGCACTCGTCTCCAATCTGGAAAGTACTTGCTAATGACTTCAGCGACTGCACCATCATCATACTGAACTTTTTCTGTATCAAGGATATTTTTGATGCGCTTCATGAATTGAGAAGCTAGCTTAGCTTTCTCATTATTAGGAAGCTTAAAGTCAATGACTGTGCATCGACTATGAAGCGGCTCAATAATCTTGTTCTTGAAGTTGCACGTAAGGATAAACCCGCAATTCTTTGAGAATTCTTCCATAAAGTTTCTCAAAGCAGGCTGAGTACTATTTGGATTTATATAGTCTGCTTCATCTAGGATAACATACTTTCTTCCACCCATTAATGACACAGAAGAAGCAAACTGACTAATATCTACACGAAGAGTATCGATGTTGCCATTCATCGATCCATTGATAATTATATAATCACAATTAAGCTGCTCGAGCATGGCTCGAGCCACAGTGGTTTTACCCACTCCAGCTCGGCCAGTCAAGAGCATATTAGGAATTGTACCTTTATCTACGAATTGTTGGAAAGTATTCTTCAAATCAGTAGGAAGAATGCACTGCTCAATCGTTTTAGGACGATAAAGCTGAGACCACAAAAAATCATCACGAATCATAATATAAAACTCCAATCAATTAAATAACAACAGATTCGTATAAGGTCTGAAATTCCTCCATTTCCATTACTTCTTCAGTAAATGAGTTGTTATGATATACTTTAGCCATCTTGCGAAGGATCTTTTTGTTCATATTAAACTTTTCAGCGGCATCTGCAATAGCTTCTTTTTGGAACTCCTTCTCAGACTTCACGCGAAGCATAGAATTAGAGAGTTCATCGAGTACACCTTTCAACGCCTTCTTATCAACATCAATCATTATTAATCCTCGTAGGTAGAAGTAGATTCAGTGGTAATCCAATATTGTACACCATCATCAGACACAAAGTGGCCGATACCTTTAGCGACAAATACGTCATAAGACTTACTCATCATCTTAAGGTTATTGCAAGAGAAGATGATCTTAAACGTCTTACTGGTTTCTTTTACTTCAAGCTCAAACGTATTGTTTGAAGAATTCTTAGAATCCATAGCTCGAAGCAACAGACGACCATCTTCGCCAACAAGAGCAATCTCTGGCAGTTGAAGGACACTCGAGGCCCTCATTAGATTCTGAAGATTATCGGCAGTCAAGTTAAACTGTATGTATGATTCACCTACTTTGATGTCCTTATTAGGAGGAAGGATCATCGTGATAGGATCAGCATAGATAAAGTTTACGCTCTTATTGCCATCGGTAATCTTCACATAATTATCACAAAGAAGAAGTTCTGGATTATCAAACAGAGACAGAACTCCTAGAAAACGATTCAAATCAAAGATGCCAAAGTCTTTTTCAATCGTCTCGTCAATTTCAGCTCGAGCCATTACCGTCTTGAGCGGCGAAATGGTCGATAGTACATTACCAGTATTGAACATGATAGACGGATTAATAGAGCTAAAGTTCTTTAGAATGTGAATCGTCTTTGCACTTAGTTTCATAATATACCCTCACTTACCTGTTTTATGTGAATAGCTAGCATCAGCAGTAGCTGCGGCACCAATCGATGCTAGATCTGCAAGAGATCCACCAAAGATGTAAGTACCAACGTGTTGCAACTGCATCCAAGGACAGAACCAAACCTGAAGACCCATCTTTTGAACGTTATAACAGAACATATAATCTTCTGAGAGATAACGCTTAGAGACTGGATCAATGATACAATCAAAGAATGCCATGATCTCACGACTACCATCAAAATGTTCAGTACGAACATGATCAGGCTTATAAGAAAGCTCAGGAAATGCTTCCTGATACTTCTCAAACGTACGACGCCGAATCATCATGAATCCAGTACCAATTTCAGATACTTCAACTGGTTCATTAATTGGGATCTGAGCTTGACCAGATTTAGGATTGAACACATAATCACCGACATATTTTTCTAGATTATTTGGATTTTCATCCGCTACACCTTTATCTACGGCGAGCTTAATCTTTTCCCAAGAGATGCACTTCTTAGGATATGGACCACCGATAACGTCATATGGAGAAGCATCATCTTGAATAGCAAGAAGCGCAATAACGTCATTTGGATTGAATCCAATGTCGCTGTCAATGAACATCAAGTGAGTTGCGCCTGAACGCATAAACTCGTCAGCACAATAGTTACGTGCACGAGTAATCAATGATTCATTGAATAGAAAATAAAGCTGAAGAGGAATACCATATTGGGTACAGATAGATGATAGATCGGCGACTGAACGGGCAAACATACCTGTGCACTGACCACCATACATAGGCACCGCTAGGAATAACTTGCGCGTTCTTAGAACTTCTACAGCGACTTTTACTTCAAAATTAGACATATTTCACTCCAATATTATAAAGACATTTTAAGGACATTTAAGACATGATAAAGCAGCATTGTACTACACTTATTTATATATGTACATTACACTATGATTTTCTTTTTCTTTCTTTTCTTATGCAGGTAGAACTTTAGATGAAGAAGAAATAGATGCATTATGCGAATCTTGAATATACATCTCAATGATTGCATAATGAATGATCTTCAACAGATCCTTTTGATTATAACCTCCCTTCTTACCGTATCGTTTAGCATACTTCATGATGTTGCCCATACAAAAACCAGTGCCATGACTAGCATCAATAATCATATCAGTCGCCTGATATTTGCCGCTATAGTGTTCAGTATAGGTTGCATCAATATATTTCATTACTGTATCGATAGATTTTTTTTCATTGTATTTGTATTCAATCACGAGAAGAAATCCTCTAATGTTGTTGCTTGCTGTGTATTGTTATATTCTTTACCTTGCCAATGCGGGTAAAACTCTCGAGAAAGATGAACTGACTTAGGCTTTTCCATAAATGAAAAGTCTAGTTCACCGTTCTGATTGATCATGTGCTTGGTCCATTCAAAGAGCTTTACATGATCTGTCTGTTGTTTCTTACATTCATCGATGAATATATCTCTAACTTCATTACGTTCTTTCCATGAACCATAGAATGGAGTATCTTTGTACCAACCAGTCTTAGGAATAGGACGACTCTCATTCTCAATCGGAAGAGGTTCATATATCTGTGCAGGAATATTGAACTGCTGCACTGCATCAAAATAGTTCTTAACTAGATCTCGAGTATGCTGTTCATAATTATCTTGGCGGCAAAGATGATGACGAATATCAATGTTGCCAAAGTAAAATTCTAGTTGTTTAAATTTATACTGATTGCTATATATGAATTTGTCTAGACCTTCTTTGAGAGCTCCAAACAAGGTTTTGAATGGTACTGAGTTGACCATCCAACCAGATCGATACATACAGATAGCATGACTATCACCACACGAGATCTTATCATATATCTTAATGAGATTAGGATCTATGACTTCTGCACTATCTTGAATACGCTTCAGATTATTCCAATCAACTTGATGCCACCGAGGATCTATGTCTTCTTGCTTATCTTTGTCCGTCAAAATACGCATGCGGTCTTGTAACATCGCATGATAGTCAGGAAAATCAATACAGATCGAGTACACTTTACCTTTAAACTGACAGAACTCTTTGAAGTTATTTATATTGGCATATTCTTTCAATCCACCAAATAGATTAAGAGTTCCACCCCAATCATTACCATGATAGATGTATATCGTATCATAGTCATGAACATTCTTTAGATTGCCAGACATGGCAACATCGATGTCTACACCAAACTGCTTTATCTGATCGGCATAAATGATACCTTGTGCTGCACGATGGCTGCTAATACTCTTTGAGATAGGAGTAAAAGGACTCATCAATAAACATTTATT
>Ga0181357_1000267_pt1 | contig 18752 bp, 18 predicted proteins | sample Fa13VDMM110DN_FD_130094 | JGI IMG/M metagenome (GOLD analysis project Ga0181357, IMG submission 130094) | Freshwater viral communities from Lake Michigan, USA - Fa13.VD.MM110.D.N | ecosystem: Environmental > Aquatic > Freshwater > Lake | place: USA: Michigan | collected 2013-09-24 | reverse complement strand
CGAAGTGCGTAGGGGGTGTATCGACCTATCACAGGAACTTCAAATGTGGTCTGTTGAGACGATGACGACACTGTGTTGTCAATAGCCTGTTTGACCAACACCGATCCAAACATTCTCATTCCCGCAGGGTGAACAATACGCTTCAACACATCAAAGTACGTGTCCAGTGAAACAGCACTCTTCAACTCATACGAAAACTCCTGATAGTAGTTTCCGTCTTGAACAAACTTGTTGCTTGACACCTTGCCACGGTTGCCCGAGAAATAGCCAGGGTAACGAGTGACTGAACTACGCTTCACAATAACTTTTGCTTGTGCGTTTCCGGTGTTGCTCACAATGGTGGCAATCACGTCCGCTTCGTAGTTGATTCCTGAATTAATAATGCCGATTTTCTTTACGCTACCGGCTAACCCAGTCTGTTCAATACGAGCAACGAATCCAACACCATTGGCACCAACAACCGAAACGATGTCCCCTACCTGATACCCTTCTCCCTGCAACTCAACGAAAAACTCACCAAGCACGCTGTACGAGGTTTCTGTGTACGAAACGCTGTCTTTGGACAGCACGGTTTCCCTGTTTGGCAGAAAATCGCCGTTGATGTCCTTGATGAAGAATTCGGTGATAGGCAAGCCATTAAACGAGTACTGTACAACCGAGTCAATGGTGGCACTGGCAATCAGATTTTCAGCGGAATCGTACTGTGCAATGGTTCCGTTCTTCATAGAGAACAGATTGGCAGCGTTCGCGCTCGTGGTCTTGACAGAAACAGGTTCAATCCACTGCCCATCGGATGACTTTAGTATATCTGTTTTGGGATAGTAGATTTCCAAATCACTGTCGTATAGAACACGGAACAAGAACTTGTATGAGTTCTCGGTGCCTTTGTTTCCGTAGAAGTCACGGATCTTTTTCAGCAGGGTCTTTTTGTTGGGCTTGTTTCCCAATGAATCTGTTGCAAGCAGTTCAGGAAACGACAGCAGATACGTGTTCTTGAAGTGGGAGAAAAACTCTTCCACGTTTCGGTCAACATCGGACACCGTGTCCAGTTTGCCCAACACATACCCAGGCTGTCCTTGAGAATCCATCCACTCGTAGTACGCCTTGATGAACAGTACAAGTTTACGGTAATCCGTGCGGATGAAAGTAGGAAACTGCTCCTCAATAAACGGAGCAATCATGTCCTCCAAGGCTTCTGCACTGGTGTTCAGAATGATGTTTTTGATGTCTGCCATTTCACCCTCTCAAAGACTGCTTGCGGTCTGTCTGTGTAGTTAGGGAAACTGCCACAGAGTCCGCGTAGCCTCTGCTGATCCTCAATATCTTGTTCTCAAACACAAACAGGTCTGCGTTTTGCGGCTGAACAGTCACTGTGAAGAATACGTTGGTAGTAATGGGCACAAAACGGGTGTTGAATGAAATCTTGCCTTCACTGTAATTAATTGTTCCAATGTTTGGGTACACCAAGCGTGTGCTGCCGTCTGTATCCACTTTGACCAAATTAATCTTTCCGTTTCCGTCGTCCTGTGCCACCACACCAGTGTAAGTGACCCCATCGTACCCCACATGAGAGAACGAAGCGGTAGTCATAACAGGTGAGTGACCGTCATGTGGGTGGTATAAAGGGTTCTTGAAATCTATCTCGAAGCCCTTGCTTGCAATCAGTTTGCTCAAATTCACACTCTTCCGCATCTTTACCGTTGTCTGGTTACCCAAGATAGAAGCGTCCAGTCCGTTGATGCCCTGAACAAGTTTAGACAGATACAGATTAGACCCAAACCGCTCAAGAGAGGCGGACGAGTAGTTGAAGATATACGCAACCACCAATGCCTTGATGGTTCCTGGAGTAGAAACAGTGGCTGATGGATTAAAGGTCACCAAAGAATCAACAACCAAATCAACGTAATCAGGGTCAACGATTTCGGGTAGAATAGTTACCACAGACGCACTCTGTCGTAGGGTTCGCGCAAGACTGGTCTTTTCATCGGTGGTAAGCACACTGCCGCTACGAGGCTTCACCGCAATAAACACTCGCCCGTATTGGGGAGGTGTCACTGTTTCTCCACCATACACTACTACCGAGTCGGTGTTGGGGTACTCCTTGATTACCTTTGCAGTGTAATCGTCTTCTGTTACTGCTCGGGACTGCGACTGGTAAAAGCGCGGTGCTAGAAACTTGATTCGACTGACCGTTTCAGGTTCAGAACCACCAGCGGAAGCAGACACTGTTGTAATAGTTCCTAACCCACTGATGCTAGTGCTGAAATTACTAATACCATTTCCAATCTCGCCGTTGGTTTCCAAATACTCTATTGTTACAAGGCTTCCGTTTGCTGGTTTTGCTCCCAAGAAGTTGTCGCCAAAGAACAGTTCGTACACTCCAGGTTCTTTCTCTTGCAAGAAGAAAACCTTTGATGTGGTGGTAAGATCAATGTAATCAGTGCTGTAAGACCAAGTGTCTGTGGATCCTGATGTATCAGTTGCAGATGCTTGCACACGAACTTTAATGGTGTTGATATCTGCTTTGTTGTTTGGAATCAACAACAGTGTTCCGTTCTTGCGTGTGCTGTCGTAAATGTAACTCACACGTCGAAGAGTGCCTTCGTACACAGAAATTTCTTCAAAGGATTGGCTGTCGCCGTTTGCGTACACCGTGTCCAAAAGAACGAATCGGTACTGTGATCCGTCTCCGTCAGTGCCAATGAACTCTGTACCCCGTGACAGGTAAGTGTTGCTGCTTGACGCAGGAGCAGGAATGGTGAGAACTGCCTTCGCCGCTCTCACCGAAGACGGAACGTATCCTAGTGCCTTTGCGTGGGACACCACAGACTTGCGAAGAGTAGCACTGTCGAGAAAGGACTCGTTTGCCACCATGTTTGCGTAGAACGCTTGGTAGTGGGTGTTGTACGCAAGTACATCCAATATAGTACTCAGTACCGAACCGTCAAAGTTGTAGTCCTTTAGTGTTGCCTGAGAAGACAGGAAACTCTTAAGAGACGCCTTTGCGTCTTCAAAGTCCAATCCCAACAGGTTGAAACTATCTCCTCTGCTAGCCATCTGTCACCGTACCCTTTCAAGGATAATGGACACTGTTTGCCGTTCGTTTATTTCATTCATGCCGTACTCCACATTCACGGTGTACGAGTTACCGTCCGCATCAGAACGAACGTCCACCAACAAGGTTCCGATTCGTGGCTCGTGCTTGCGAAGTGTTTCTATGATGCGGTCACGAATTTCAAGCACCGTTATTTCGTCCACTGGTTCAAACAGTAGATTGCGAAGCGACGCTCCTAGGCGGGGCTGAAACAACCGCTCGCCAAATGAAGTATTCAGCAAGTTGCGGATGGACTGGCGAACGCACGATGAGTTCGTGGCAGTCAACACATCACCCGTCTTTGGGTTTCGTGCAAAGTTAATGTCCACATCGCTGTACGACGGAACTTTGCTGTCTGTGTTGATCAGACGAACTGCCATCTGTCATCTCTCCTGCTGCGCAGTAAGGTGCGCGTTTATGGTTCTGCTGTTGCTCTCTATGACCTGTTCCACCGAGTGTTCCGAAATGCCGTCCTTCTCAATTTCATCCAAACCTTCTCGGGAACACCAATGGCAGCACACGAATCCCAAAGGCGTAATCCCGTCCATACACTTGAGCGGACTAACCGTGAAGTACAGCACGTTATTTATCTCAAAACTGGAACGAAACGCGGACTCGGGCAGGGTGTCAACCGCAATAATTCTGTCGGGTGAGGTGTTAAGTATACGGATAAGATCCATGTAACGGTTCAGCATGACATCCTGTGACTCAATCATCATGCTTTTCACTCCACCACTACACGACTCGTGAGTAACAGAAACACGTTTGATGGAACTGCCGTCTGCAAACTTACCGCCGTTGTGAAACTGAAACACTAGGCACCTAGACGCACGAACAGTTACACGCAATTCTGTGAGGTGTTCGTGAACTCGCGTGTGAACCATTACCCTGTGATTTTCTTCGATGACCTGCTTTTTCTCTTCTTCATGTACCTGTTTCTCCGTTTTCTTGCGTCTGCGGAGCACGCCTGCTACTCCAATCCCAATGCCCATGATAAGCACACCCAAAAACTCACCCCCCACTAGAGCAAAGTCGGTCGCGGTTCTGAGTATTTGGGTAAAGTCGCTCATCTGAAACTGGTGGCTCCTGTGCTGGTTAGTGCGCTACGAACGGTATTTGTAAATTGCGGATCTACCACATTAACTGTTGCGTCCACGCTCAATTGATTACATGGATCATCACTTTCCGATATGATGTTGCTGATTAGATTTATAGAGGTTACCTTGTCGATAAACGAAAGAGCCTCCGCTAATTTTGCAGTTGCTGCGTCCACTGCCCCGTTCACTGCGCTGTTGGCAGCGTCTATTTTTTCAAACACGCCCGCGACCCCCGATTGAAAGGAGTTTATGGCGTTTTCTAGGTTTCCTGCCAAAGCGGTTCCTGATCCAGAATCTATTTGATTCAGCAGTGCTTCCAAGTCCACTTGAGCCGCGATCATGGTGTTTATGGACTGCTTTCCGTCCTGTTGAATCATGTTCAACCCCACACCAATGTCCAAGCCCTCAATGCCCAAAGCGCACTGAAACTGCCCATACAGGTTCAGACTGCTGATCATTCGCGCCAACTGCTTGGGGTCTTTGTACTTTGCGCACTCCGCATCAAACTTCGACAGTGCTGATTGGGTAGCCGTAAATCTAGCCTGTGCTGATTGCAGTGAAGGCAGAAGACTGTACAGTGCGCCTTGTGTTCCCGAACCATTTATACTTGTTATGAGTCCAGCAACTCTGCCAGAATTTGAACCCAAGACTTTTCCTGCTGCTGCAATAGCAGTCTCGTTGGGTTTTGTCAACAGGTTTTGGAAATCGTTCAGTCCAAAGGTAAGAATGCTCTTTTCGCCGTCTGTTAGTTTTTGCTTGCACGGACACGTCATGGTTTACCCCACAAATAGAGTTGAAGAAGTGCTGGGTGTGTGACCGCAACTGGCTTGACTGGCACCAGTACACACAGGAATACCGCCTATTACAAAACTAGGATTGCCTTGAATCATAACTGCACTGTCGTGTTCGTTGTTGCCGTGGTCTTCCACGGGGTTGCCTTCTACAGACACAGGGAACCCGTCAAGAAACACTGTCGCGTTTCCGACCAAGATCAGCCCACCCGCCACGTCAATATTTGCTCGACAGACTCCGAATCCTGCCATTAGTAAGACCCTCCATTGATGATGTCGTTGGGAGAAGGGTCAACAGTTAGAGACATGAGTGTGAAACCAGACCCCAAGTCTTCAGGAATATACCCGCTTGTGGTTTCAGTGTCGCACACATAGAACTTCGTGTCGCGCTTCACAACGTCTCCGTAATGATACACCACATACTCCGAAGAGCCTTCGGCGTATTTTCGATGCAGTCCTCTGTAAACCATTCCGCCTGTCATGGGTTACCTCAGATCCACTCGCTTGGGTTTAACAACAGGCTCGCCTGAATTTACTTCAATACGCTTGCCCTGCTGCATCACCATGACCGCAGAGTCTGTCATAAACGAGATGGTACGTCCAGAGAAGCCAATGTCTCCGTCTGTATAGAACTCCATTGTCTTTGCGGAAGCCTTGAACTCGCCTTCAACTTGTAAGTTCACATTGGCGTTTGCAAGAATGTCTGCATTCCCATTAACTTGCAGATTCACTGCGCCCGACACTGTGATATTCATTCCACCCGCAATCACCAAGTCCACGCCCTGACTGCCCGCAATGTAGATTTTCTTGTTACCGTGTACAATCTCGTAGTCGTCTCCCACAATTCGTTGCACACGAGTTCCGTCTGGGTTGTCTTGCCAACCGTTGCCCACTTCGGTAAATGTGCCTGATTGGTGGTAATCGTGAAGACGTTCTGCTCCTGGAGTGTCGTCCACTTCACGAACGTGACCGCTCTGACTGAAACTCACGTGATTTCGGGGGTACTGTGCTGCATACGGAGTCACTGGTTCAGACCAAGTACTCTTTGCCTTCATGTCAGGATTGTTCTGTATGTTCTGCTTCACAGTGGAAGCCTTTACTCCAACCACTGTCTGATGTATTTGTGTGGGGTCGGTGTTCCTTGCCAAGCGGTTGGTGTCCGCTTCTCCTACCACCGAAACACCTATCGGATACCGCTTTGCCTGAACACCATCAGAAGTAGCAGGATACAAACCAGTAGGATCGTTGAATCCCTCGTTGGTAACTGCTTGTGTTTGTGGTATGCCTCCAAAACTACCGATCATAACCGGATCCTGTGCCTCTTCTCCGTCTCTAAAAAATCCAAACACATGGGATCCCACAACCAGTCCTGTTGGAGACTGACCTATTCCCGACACTGCCGCGGATGTAATTGGTTGCATGGGGAACGCCCACGGTAAATCGACAGTAGGCAACTCCACCTTGTCTTTCAGGTGAAAACCAAATATACGAACGCGGCAGCGTCCGAGGAACAACGGATCAGCCGTGTCCTCTACCACGCCGTGCCACCACACGAAGCCTTCTTTGCCTAGAAATCCTTTCATTACACCCCCATACAGGTCTTGGTCAACTCGTATTTACACATATACGACTTGTTGAATTCGTGCTTTACTGATGTAATCATGTACTCGCCACCAAGATTTTTGTCTGACACGCTAGGGTCCAAGAAACTGTCAGATTGCACCCGTGAAATATCAAGGGTCACCACGTCTCCTACCCTCCGACGAGAATCACCAAACACCATCACTGCCACTTTGTGCGACAACACAGATCCAACGTGGTGCTTGTGCTTGAGGAAAATAGACTCGTTTTGAAAGTTGTCCGCAATAGGATACAGATCGCGGTATACCGTAAACGGCGTTGACGGCAAGTAGTAGAACGCTGCACCAGTATCAAGAACTCCGTTTGCGTCTCCGCGTTCGGCTTTGAACAAAGGCTCTGTTCCAGTCTTGGGCTTGTCAGAGAACACATCAGCCTCAAAAAACTGACTGTACCTCTGCTCCTTACGCACAATGTCGTGTACCAAAAGACGTGAAGAAATTGTTCCCGTTTGAATGTTTGATGCTTTGTCGAATCGTCCCAAGTCATCCAGTTTCAACACCTTGTGGTATCGGGGAGGAAGACTTGTTGGGAATTGAATTCGGTCTACTTGGTCTTCAGCCAGTCCCATGTTTGGTGGCATATACACGTACCGCTGACTTGAGGCTTTTCCGTCCTCAATTATTTTGCTCAGGCTTTTATAGCAGTACCCGTCCAATGTTTCGTAAAAAAAGTACGGAGTGTACGCGTTTCCCTTTTCAGAATACGCTTTGCCTGCCAACCAACTGATTGCTTTGAACGGCGTATACGAACCCGACAGCACGAACGAGTAGTTCTCTGTGCTTGGCTCTATAAACAGACGATCCTTCCACACGCTCTCGGGAAAGTGTTTTTCAAATATGGTCTGAACCATGTTTGATGTGGTGCCCTTCACAGAGTATCCACAGAATTGTGAGTAGTTGAGAAACCCTCCTGTACTCATCAAGTGGAGCGTATACGACTGCGACTTTGCATTGTCGCCCAGTTTATGTCCGTCCAGTTTGTACACACGGAACACTAGTTCCACGGGTTTGATGGCATCCAAGTCAGGTTTGAACTTGATGCGAACTGTTTCTTGACCCGTGATGGGCAACCGCTCAGGAAAATTGAACGAGTCAACTACATACAGTTTAGCCGTGAGATACGGAGAGAAAAAGTCTTCGTATATCTCAAAGTTGGTGATGAGTCCTCGAAGATCAACAGTTTTGCCTGTGACTTCAGAACGAATCTCCATCACCTCAAGGGTGTAGTCCCCTGCCTTTAAAAGCCCTGATCCATTCTCTAGTGGACTAGACATATCAGGTTCCTAGAAGAGCCTCTAGTTCTTGTACTGCTTGACGACGGTATCGTGGGTGCAGTATTTTGATGGTGCGCTTGGACTCGTTTTCCTCTATCTCATGCACGGTATTAGAAACACTGTATTGGATAACAGCAGAACCGCTTATACCCATGTACTTGCCGATGTAAGTTTCCCACAAATCAACAGTTCCGTTTGAACTAATGTTGTAGTCGTAACCCGAAGAATTCACTATGGGATACAGGTTTTCTTTGCTGCTAATGTATCCGCCCATGAAATTGTAACTGGATGTCTGTTGCGACAGGGGATCCACCGTGACTTTTTCTACGGCTCCGCAACTACCAACAGGTCGATCCACTCTGAAATGGTGAACTCCCAAATCGTTTCGCTCTACTTTGTGAACATACACATCGTAGAGATCACCACTACTTCCTCTGATGGTTGCGTTTCCCGACGATACAGATCCTCCAACCACAACTCGGCAGAATTCAGGATGGTATTCCGTGACTGCTTGGGTGATCGAACCCTGTATAAGACTGCTGCCTTCACCGACTTTGGTGTTGTAAAACCAACCAGCGGTGGACGAAACAGTTCGGTTTGTAAAGTAAACAGAGTAGCCCCCGTACTTACGATTGATGTAGTCCTGAAGAATATCACCAGACTTGCACCATCCGTGATACGGATCCACGATGTTGTTTGTCAGCATCACCAACCAATGGTATCCAACGTCTCCGTAGACACGCTCTGCAATGTTTTCTGGTCGCTCACCGTCCTTGATATCGTACTCGTAAAACACAGAACGACCAGCCTTGAGTTCTTCCGACAGACCGACTCGACGCAACAAGTTCCGCACAAACACGGTTTTGAACTCGTCGCCATTGGGAAGAGTATACTCCACATAAGGAAACTTGGAGAAGTACACTGGTTAGAATCCTTTCTCTATGATCTCTCGCGTCTGTGTTGTGATTTCACTCATTTGAATCGTGAGAGTCACAGCAGTTGGAGAGTCGTTCTTGAAAGACGAATACACCGAGTTTGCCGTAAAGTCCGCAGATATAGAAGTGATTGCGCACCGAGCAATCTTTGGGATATACGGATTCTCTTGGAAATTGCTCTCCCCGTTTCTTGTGTTGTACGACATGAACTTCACAGCGAATTCAGCAGGAACCCGCAGGTTCACTTGGGTGTTGGACGGTTCGTTTCCAATCACTTCCTCTGTCTTTGCAGGAGACGCGTGATAACGGAATGTGTACACCAACTCACGAATTGCCTTTACTTCGTCTTCGTTCCGAGGATACAGTTCCCACGAAAAGGTGAATGTACGCATATCCTTTTGCTTGAACAGTTTTTCCAAGCGAGGATTCACTATCAAACCACGACCAAGAGCAATTGCCGTTCCCAATCCGCCAGCCTGAATGTTCTGTGCGCCCGCTTCCAGTCCCTGCGACGCTGCGTCTAGGGCACTACCAAATCCTTGTGATGCATCAAGCAGACCACGAATTACACCCGTACCGCTGGTGTCTTCGTATACGAACGAGTCTTCGTTGTTTATCTTCGTACAGAACGGAAGATAGATTGAAACCATTTGGTCGTAAACCGGCTCATTTTGCGCTACTTTTACGGTGGCAAGAGCAGCAGCAGAAGTTGCCGCTCCTGCCAAAGCAGCAATCCCTCCAGTTTTCAACGCTGCTTTACCACCGCCGCCAGTCAACCAACTTGCGCCGCCAGCGACAAGACCACTAGCAATACCTGATGTAACTGCCGATTCTCCTATAGACGCGTTTTGTATGGCATTGTTTATTCGGTCTTGTGCTTGAAGTGTTTCATCGGTGTCGCTAGTTACCTTACCAATTCGGTTCAATTCTTCCAATTGGGTCTGTTCGCTTTTGATGCGCTCTTCCAATTGCTGCCGAGCAACTTTGGTGTCTGTTGATAACTGCTCATACGGAACGTCGGGACCACCAAGTGCTGCCCGTGAAGCAATGCTAGCAGGAACCTCACCTGCATCCAATCGTTCACGCAGAGACTCTAGTTTGCTGATTTCTTCTTCACGGTCTTTGACTGCTGCATTCCTTTCGTCCTGCAAGTCTTTCCGTTCCCATCTCCAATATATTTTGAACTGCATGACATGAGGGTACTGACCACTACTCACGTCCAGTGGAAACTTGATTATCTTTGGATTAGAATACGAACCCTTCAGTCCACTGTTTGATCCCTCTAAAGCAGAAACCACCGGATCCCCGTTGCCCGTTTCTGGATTGGAACCCAATGAGATTTCATCAGGAACACGGTTGCTTGACGAAACCGCAGTGGGTTTGGGTGATGTTTGTATCTCGTTTGGAGGGGTAGTTGCCATTTTTGGTTCCTGAATACATAAGTATCTATATGGCGTATCGCGGTATTTTCAAACCCACCAATCCCTCCAAGTACATGGGCAACCCCATGAAGATTTGCTATCGGAGTATGTGGGAACGCAAGTTTATGAAGTACTGCGACACCACCGAAAGTGTGATTCGTTGGGGATCAGAGGAGGTGGTGATCCCGTACTGGAGTCCAGTAGACAAGCAACGCCACCGCTACTTCGTTGACTTCATCATGGAGGTACGCACACCCGACGGTGTGAGAACGCTTCTTGTGGAAATCAAACCAAAGAAGCAGTGCTGCGAACCAAAGAAGCGGAGCAAGGTTACTAGGGGCTACATCACCGAGGTAAAGACGTGGTTGGTGAACAAGGCTAAATGGGAAGCCGCATCGGAAGCAGCGAAAACCAAAGGCTGGGAGTTCAAGATTCTCACCGAAGACGATCTGTTCAAGAAATCCAAATGAACGAAGAACTAGAAGAAATCTTGAACGACACCACAAGCGAAATGGGAGGGACGGACTCCGCGTACGCCGCTCTGCTACGGCTGTTTCAAAAGAACAGAATGCTACTAGTTCCACCAAGACTGCTACCAGGACAGGTGGTGTTCTTTACCTACAAACCCGTGAGTGAAGCGTTCCTCAATCGCAGAGGTCACTACGACAAGTATCCGCTAGTGGTTGTCACAAAAGTACACAAGCGTGGGTTTGAGGGGGTGAACTTGCACTACCTGTCTCCCAAATGGAGATCCCAACTGTTTGAAGTGATGATGAAACAAATACCGCTGCTTCCGCCCGAAGAAGCAGAAGACTGGAGATCACGGTTCCTGATCAAAGAGAACACCCTGCCGTCATCGGCTCGGTTCAGACTGTACAAGCCGTGCTTTCGCAGATATCTAAACGAAGGCGTAAAGCGGAAACCAGTAGTGATTCCCTTTGACTTTTGGAGTGACTTGGTGCAAGCAAATCTTGCAGCCTTCAAAACAACTGGAACTTCTGCCAGAAGAGTACAACCGCAAACAGTGTACACCAAGACATACAAACGATTCATAGGGGGAGACTAACATGGCACTAATACCAGCAAACATAAGCGGAATGATGGACTCCATCATAAGAAACGGTGTCGCACACGGCAACCGATACGAGGTAGTAATACTTCCACCCCGAGAACTGCAAGTGCAAACAGACTTTCTGAACCAGTTGACTGTGCGATGCAGTTCTGTGTCTCTGCCTAGCAAAACACTGCAAACACAGTCCAATCGCCTTTACGGTCCAGCACGAAACTTTCCTTTTGAAATTGCATACGCAGGGGAAATGAACATGACCTACGTCATGTCTGCTGATATGCGGGAACGAAAATTCTTTGAAGCGTGGCTAGACTTCATATGCAATCCTGAAGACTTCAAAATGGAGTTCTACGACAACTACGTTACGGAAATTCAAATCTACACTTTGGGCAGAGACGACAGCATTACCCAGTTGTGCATTTTGGAAGAAGCGTACCCTAAAGCGGTCGGAGAGATTCAGTTGGGGTACGACAAAGACGGCGATCTCATGCAGCAAGAAGTCACCTTCCACTTTAGAAAATTCCGCTCCGCGTACTCGGAATACAATTCAACACCAAGAATTTCACCAACCATATCTCCGTGATCTAAATACTTGAAGCACAATTCACTGTGAGGATACCATGAACAAACTGACCGTTGCCGCATTACCTGAATACACCATGACCCTGCCTGTGTCAGGCATGATCGTAAAATACCGCCCGTTTGTCGTAAAGGAGGAAAAGGTTCTCCTTATGGCACTACAATCAGGCAATCAAAATCAAATAAACGACTCCATCCGCAACGTAGTGTCTGCGTGCACCAAAGGTATACTGGACACAAAGAAGATTTGCACCGCAGACACGGAGTACGCGTTCCTACAAATCCGATGCAAGTCCGTGGGCGAGGAAGTAAAGCCACAAGTGGTCTGCGGCAAATGCAATCAGAGCGCGTCATACAAACTTCGATTAGACGACATCACGGTTTCACAGACCGAAAAAGACCCAGTTCCTCCTGAAATTGCCCTGAACGAAAACCTGACCGTGATCATGCGAATGCCGTCCATGCACGATTTGGACTACAACTTGTCTGAAGTCGAGATGGTGATTGAAATGAGCAAGCGGTGCATAGATTCGTTCGTGATTGGCGAAGAGGTTGTACAGGCAAAGGATTTACAGACCAAAGAGATTTCTGACTTTGTTGAGAACCTGCTGCCCGAGCAGTTTGAAAAAATAGTCCAGTACTTCAAGACCATTCCTGAACTGCGGTATTCGTTCAAGTTTACGTGCCCACAGTGCGGGGAATCCAACCAAATTGAACTGAAGAGCGTCACCGATTTTTTTCAGTAGCCCTGTGTCATAACACACTCGGGGCGTACTACCAACTAAACTTCGACCTGATGCAGCACCACAACTACTCATTGGATGAGGTAGAAAATCTCATTCCTTGGGAGCGAGAAGTCTACATAACCTTGCTGCTTAACTATTTGAAAGCAGAGAAGGAACGGGCAAACAAACGAAAGCCGTTGTGACCCATTTGCCATGACACAAGGACCACTGCATGGCTAGAGACACCTACAATTACCAAATACTCATTGCTGAAGCGCAGGAAGACTTCAATCTTGCTGACTACGCTTTTCAAAAAGCAACTATGGGTAGGCGGGCAGACGGTACTTTCCTCCCTAAAAAGGGCAGAGACAAGTTTATAGCAGCAAGAAAAGCGGATTTGGAACGGGCAGAAAAGCGTCTTCTAAAGATCATAAAGGATGAAGAAGACCATAAAGCGTCTCTGTATCTGAAAGCAGAACGCGAAAGAATAAAACAAGAAGAAGCCGCCAAGCGTCAAGCCCAAAGAGAGGCAGATCGTGTTAACCGCAAGCGGGAAAGAGAAGCCGAAGTGCTTCAGCGCAAGCAGGAGAGAGAAGAAGCCAAATCGTCACAGCCCATATCCGAGACTTACCAAGAATCCACTGATGGTCCAATGGATAAATCAGAAATTCTTGAGAGCATCAAGGCTCGCCGCAAAGAACTGGGTGCAGACACTACGCTAGAAGAGCAAGTTCTAGGCAAGGATCAAACTCCTGGCATCCGAGACATTGCTCAAAACTTCATCTCTCAAAACAGAGAACTGTTTGATCCAAACAAGATGAGCGGACTTGCTGCTCAAGAACTACTGGAGCAAGCAGTAAATCTATCAGAAGACGCACTGGAAGCACGAACGGCAAAAGAGTCGTCATTCTATTTGGTTCGCCTGAAAAGCATCCTCACCATTGCAAAGAAAACAAAGGGAGGCGATGCAGTTGCCGCGCAGATACAGTCTCTTATTGATCCAATAGCAGAGACACTAAAGAAGCAGTCTTCGTTTGGAGCAAGAATACGGGAAAGCGCACAAGACTACGCTCGATCCATACCTGAAAGACTCCTAGCAAACATCCCTGTGGTTGGAGGAATTCTTTCGGAAATGGCACGAGAGCGCAGAGAAGCCACTGATACTGAGGGTGAGTTTCTTGGAAGAGCGTCCAAGCGTATCTCTCGTCGTGGTTCAAAAAGTAGAGCAGGGTACTTGGACTTTGATGGCGGTGGGTTCTCATCTGCAACCCGTGCAATGCGACGATCACCACAAGCCGAACTCAACGCACCAATGCTGCGAGCGTCTGCTCCCAGTGCTGATGCAGGCGAACTGTCTGCTCCTGAATACGGAGCGCAAGCAGACTCACCAACAGCAGCACTGAACAGCCTAGCACAAGCAGTAGGTAAAAAGGGTACAGACGATCCCGATACAGTTTTGGGTACTCTGATTGCCATTGGTAAAAAGATTGGTGTAATTTCAGGTTCCGGTGGCGGTGGAATGATGGACACCATAACAGATGTGGCAAGTGCAGCAACCGGAGGAGGATTAGGAAGTATTGGCAGACTAGGAAGAGGATTGAAGAGTATTGGTAGTCGTGCTTTGGGTGCAGCAGGAAGACTTGGTGGAGGATTAATGACTCGCATAGGAATGCGGGGAGCCGCAGCCGGTGCTGGTGCAGCAGGAGGAGGCGTGTTCTCTTCCATCGGTAAAGGCTTGTCTTCTGCGTGGTCCTCCGTGTCCAACACTGCCGCCCGTCTTAACCCATTGAAACTACTAGGGGACAGCGTGCGTAGCGCGGCACCCAAACTAGGCAAAGCCCTGTTGAGTGCACCAGGTGTTGGTGCAATGCTTGAAACTGCTATCGGGGCAATGGATATTTACTCCACAAAGAACGATCCCAACCTTACACCCGATCAGAAGAAAGAAATGATTGGCAAGCAACTGGTTGGAACTATTGGTGGTGCACTCGGAAGTGTTGGTGGTGGAGTATTGGCAGGAACTTTGGGTTCAGTTATTCCTGGTGCAGGAACCGCGATAGGCGGAATTCTTGGCAGCATGGGCGGAGCGTGGGTGGGCAAGTGGTTGGGCGAACAACTAGGCGAGGCGTTGGGCGGTCGAGGCATTTACGATTTGGTGGAGTCTATTCCTGGTCTAGGAAGCCTCATAAGCGTAGACGGGGAAGCCCAAGCGCAGCAAGTGGGACCGGACGGAACCTCCATGTCACCACAAGCACAAGGAACCGCGGGTTCTATTGCTCCAACAGCGTCAACCGGAACAGAAGTTGGAAGACAGGCAATGGCAACTGCTGCGGCACGAAACGATCTTTCTGCCGCAACCACGCCTACTGCTCCTGGGTCATCGGTGATTGCAACAAACAACTCTCGTACAAATGTGAACAACGTGACCAACAACTTTGCAGACGATCTGCGTATCCGAAACAACGAACCCACACTAAAGGGATTCCAAATGGGTTCACTGATGCCTGGCTAAAGAAAAAGGACGCCTTGCGGCGTCCAGTTTCCCGAATCCGAGAATCGAAGGTTCACTCTTCGTCTGCCAACTTTTCAAAGTACGACAGCGCATCCTCGGTGTCTGCGTCATCATCAACACGCACAGCAGTCTTCTTCACTTCCGGTGCGGGGCTACGCTTCGGAAGACGAGCAGGTTGTTCGTCTTCGTCTGTGTCCATAGCCGCTTCTGCACCGCCCTTGATGCCTGAACCCGACTCCGTGAACACTGCACGAATGTCATCGCCAAGCACCTGTTGCAGACGAGCCTTGAGTTCATCGTAGGACTTGAACGACTTGGGATCAGTGAACTCCTTCAGAGGGTACTGCTTGCTCCAAATCTTTTCCAGTTCCTTGTCGCTTCCGCCCATCAGTGGCGAGGGAGACGCAAACTCGCTCTTGTCGTAGTTTGTGTACCCGTCAACCTGACGAATCTTCAGTTTGAAATCCGCACCGTTCCAAAAGTCAAACGGATTGATGGGAGTTTCGTCCTGATACTGTGGGTTCATTGCCTCTTGGATCTTCTCAAAGATCTTCTTGCCGTACTTGAACAGGAACACCTTGCCCTCGTTTTCAGGGTTCTTGGGATCACTGATCACAAGAATGTTGCTGATGTACGACAGTTTGCGCTTGCGGTCGCGGGCAAGTGCCTTGTCCTTGTCTGATCCGCTGTTCCACAGGAGGCTGTTCATCTCCGAAACAGGATCCTTTAGTCCAATGGTGGTAAGCGAGTTCTCGATATACCAACCGCCTTGACCACGGAATCCGTGATGCCAAACTCGTGCCCACGGCACGTCCTCTCCGTCAACAGGGGGAAGGAAGCGGATGACTGCGTAGCCGTTTCCGGTCTTGTCAGTCTCGGCTCTCCAAAGGCGGTCGTCCTTGTAAGACTCCGACTTCTTTGCCATCTTTTCCATCTCTGATGCCAAAGTCTTGTACATTGACTTTGACGCGCTCTTCATGTCATTGAAACCCATTTGTGTCTCCTTTGTATTACGGTGTGTACGCTGTGTGAAATGTATGGATACCGATACCCAAACGCTCACCAGTTATGTAGGTAAGGTACACCAAACCTGTGCGGTGTCAACAATCAGACTGGCAGTTTGGTATTTTTAGGAAGCAGGTTTAGTTCCTGTCCTTCAGCCTTGATTTTCTCAATGATGGGCTTACTGAGGAACTTCGCGGCAACTTGTGGCTCCAGCCCGTACCGCTCACATACTGCTATCACTGCGTCAATATACGAAACCGAGAACCGCTTCACGTGGTTCTCGACCTCTTTGGCAAACCGTAAATTCATTACTGTGTCCATGTCTTCCTTGCTTTCATTTTTGACATACATAGGTAGAGTATCTATCTGAAACCCACCCCACAACGGGATTTCCAACGGAGAGAGAAATGGGAGCAACCAGCGACAACTACGATATCGTCACTAGCGGAACTACTTATACCATTGCTAGTGATTATGTCAACAGCGCACACCACCAATTGGTGAAGATTGTTTACGGAACCGGAGACGTTGTCCGAAATGTAGACGGCGACACCCCTCTTCCCACGGGTCTGTGTGGTGCATGGAACCGATACGAGTACAACACCGGGTTGTACTACGGTCTGCAAACTGTGATCGTAGGAAGCACTGGGGATCCACTACCAATTGTCGGCGTATCAGGGGGTGAACTAGTAGGTGTCACTGTTGGAACCGTTTCAGTAACCGCGAGTGACCTAGACATTCGCACACTATACGGTGGAACCCTTGGAACCGCAATAAACGTATCTACAGGTGTAGACTACATCGCAGTGCAAGGCATCTGCGGCGCATACCCTGTAGGTATAACATTTGCTGGATCTATGCCTGTAACAGTGGCTTCGTTCTCTAACTTGGGTGTGTTTGGAGTTTCAGGTGCAACGGCAATCGGCGTAACATTTTCCACCGTAAGCATTCGTGGGCTTACCGCAGCAAGCGACACCATTACAGTTTACGGTGGCGGAACCGCGTCTACCGTTTCGGTTGGTTTGTTTGGATTCACTGGTGCAACGGCAAGTCCAATCTACGCAGACAACAATGCCCTAAACGTGAATGTCAAGTCGTTTGGTGTAGGCATAAACGGTGTAACGGTAACCGCAGCAGATTTGGATATCCGTAACCTAGGGTACGTATCCGATAGCGTTACAGTTGTTGGTCAGGGCGCAGCCGATGACGACAGCAAGTCAACCGTTCCAACGTATATCAACGCTCTTGTTGCAGGAACTAATATGCAACGCGTGGGCGGTGTAACTGGTGCAGGTTGGTGTGCTTCTGCTCTAAACGTGTACCTCGTGAACAACGGTGTCACCTTTACGGTTTCTGCCAGCGCAACATTCGGAACCACTCTCGGAATAACCACCTCTGCAAACGCACCCATCCATGTTCAAGGCAGCACATACGCATTGACTGGTGTTTGGGTAACCGGAAGCACAAACGGCGATCCGATTCAGGTAAAGGGCTACAGTGGTGGTTATCTTCCTGTTGAACTAAACAACTTTACCACACAAACAGATGCTATAAACGCTAACGTATCAAATGTAAAGATAAACACTGACTTCTTGGTAGCAGTAAAGAAAGCCCTGTACTCTGACACACAGAGTGTGGGCGCATTCGACTTTGAAGACAAGAACTCCATCTACACCTTGGTTCGAGACATCATTGGCACAGATTTGTCCACTGTAAGTGATGCAGTTCTGCCTAATGCTGTTCCGTATACCGTAGACACAACCACACAAAACACTATGGCAGTAACCGTAGTGGCTACTCGTCAACAGCCGTCGTTCATGGCTCGTACAAATGTTGCAGGATATGTGGCAAAGAACCTAACCGAATACAACTCTGCCGCAGGATACACTTGCAGCACAGGAGTTCGCATCAAGGTTTCCCGTATTGCCACAGGCACAAACGCCTCACAGAACGAGTTCATGTGCGTTATTTCTGAAGCAGATGCGGCTCTATACGGATCAACCGCAGGAACCGCATCGTACACCATGTATCACGGCGATGAAATGTTCTTTGAAGTAGACAACATCAACAAGATCAAGGTGTTCTACCCACCCTACTCAACAGGATTTGCTCCACACAACACAGGAAGTGGCATCACCTTCTCGTTCTACGCTTCGTAATAGGAACACTATGCTTCACTCTAGATATCGCAATAATTACTCTAGTTCGCGGTTAACTCACGGTGTAACACCCACCGTGAGGGTAACGGTATATGGAGCAGACGGAAACAGCGACACATACATCACCAATAAAATATCACTCAACCCTGTCAAGGCATTTGAACCAGTAAGTTCTAAATTTATAGATTTAAGTGATATCACGGAAGTTCGTGGTAAAGGAAACTATAGAATAAATCAAGATTCAAATCCCAATCCAACTTTGACGCTAATGGAAGGAGAAACTTATACATTTAATATAAACGCATTAGGACATCCATTTTGGATTAAAACTGTAAGGTCAACAGGTACTGAAAACGCATACAGTAGTGGTGTAACTAATAATGGAATTGCTAATGGAACAATAACATTTACAGTTCCATATGATGCACCTTCCACTCTTTATTACAATTGT
>Ga0181357_1000266_pt1 | contig 18754 bp, 28 predicted proteins | sample Fa13VDMM110DN_FD_130094 | JGI IMG/M metagenome (GOLD analysis project Ga0181357, IMG submission 130094) | Freshwater viral communities from Lake Michigan, USA - Fa13.VD.MM110.D.N | ecosystem: Environmental > Aquatic > Freshwater > Lake | place: USA: Michigan | collected 2013-09-24 | reverse complement strand
GGCAGCTTAGTGCGCCGGTCTGACTTGTCGTTCACAACTAAGATATTCTGCATATTACGGTAGAGGTAGTCACCTATAACCTGCTCGACACCGTTAAGTGGTGCCTTAGTATCTTGTCGCAGCCGCTCGACCATATCGCAAGCGTGGTTATATATACGCTTCATATCCCAGTTGATTAGGTCGCACTTCTTGGCAAGGATACCGCCTTCGATATTAGCTGCTACTGTGGCTGACCAGAAGCGCTCCTTGGGTAGAAGCTGAAGTTCACGGTCAATCTTCTCCTGCATCTGGAGGCACTTACCCACCACGTACTCCATGTTGTTTAGTACAAAGCGGATGTAAATAGGTCCGGCGTGGCCGTAATTAGAGAACAGCACCTTATCAAATAGCTCTTTGGCATTTGCGGTATTGATGGATTCTACCAACCCTATAGGGTATTCAATAAGGCGCATAAGCTCACCTTCTGGGTTATCCTTCAAGATCGACAACTTCTCGACAAACGAAGAGTTCGACGTCGAAACCGTGATGTTCTGCCATGTGGTATTGTTCTCACGCAGTTCGTTGGCCCCGGCCAACATGCGCTCCTTACCCTTACCGTTCGACAGCGAGTATAAGAAGTCTGAGTATTCCTTAGATGTGACGTTGGTAAGCTCGTCCATGGTGGCTGGCAGATTGTTGAGGACGCCGACCCACTGAAGCTTACCGTTCATGGTGTCGATTTCTTTTAAGCGCAGTTGTTGAGGATGCCCGTAGACGCTATTCACCATATTCAAGATGGTGGTCTTACCCGTACCAGAGTGTGAGTTAAACAGGTTGATGACGGCCCCTGTTTGGTTAAGAAACTTAAGCAGCGGTGACCCGAACGCGCTGAGCGCGGCAAATGCTTGGGCTTCCATGCCCTCCTCACCGTACAGGTTCCATACGCTTTTCCATTTATCCATCGACCCGACAGGGCCAATAAACTTAGCTAGCTTGCCTGTTGCCTTGGACGGCGGCGAATAGATATTGCCGTCAATGGTCATCTCCTGATCGCCCAGAACAAACCGACTGTTACCGTCTACCCAACCAAATTGTTGCCTCATGATTTCTGCTTTCTGTCTATCTTGTAAGTTTTCAGCGGATGCGTGTACATATTCCATCAGCGTATCGAAACGCTTGCCGTAGCTATACACCCCGTTAGCGGAGAGAATCTTGCGAAGCTCATCCTTCTGGGTAACCTTGGACATGGCAACGGTAAATTCCCGCAGCCCGTCTTGCGGTAGGTGTACACGCATAAGCGCGGAGTCGCCCTCACCGGGATCGTACATACGTTTCACGACATAGAAATCGTTTGCGTATACCATCTTCGGCTCAGCTTCCTCATCATCCTTGGGCGGCTTCTTCCAAACACCACCGCCATCACCTCTGTAAAACGGGAACGGATACTTGGGGATGTCAATATGCTCGGCTACACCCTCTTCGTTTTCCACTATGATGAAGTCCTCGCTGGACTCCTTGACCACTTTGCCCAGTTCCTTGGGGCCTTTGATCTTGTCGAGGTGCGGACACCCCTCACATAGCTCTTGGTTAACGCTACGAAACTTAGCGCAGCTAGTTGCTTTGCGGATGGTCTCTACTTTTCTGTCTACGGACTCCGGATCATAGTCTGGGTGGCCCTTCGACATCATATGGACCGCAGTGTCTGCGTCCTCGCACATAGCTGCCACCGACAGCGCGTAGAACCATTCATAGTAACTGACGGTATCTTGGTGCTTGTACGCGTGTAGGAGTTGGTTACACCCGTCACCCCTAGCTGTGCGCTGCATGATCTGTTTGAAGTTGTAGCCTATACCATTTGTCAGTGCCAGTTGGCGTGGTGACGGTTGGTAGTCCTCATCGAAGATTGTCGGCTGCGCCTTGACCCCAAAGATGGAGCGTATCTCCTCAAAGGAGGTCGGCTTGCCCACATGGATAAACTCAACCGGACGAGGCTCTGCTTCTTTGAAGTTAAATGTACCGGGCACACGTAGGATACGTGCCACTTCGAACACCGCATTATCGACGTAGAAGTTCTGGGTTTTGCACACTTCTTTGAAGCGTTCGGCTACAGGTTCCCAGTCCCGCCGTGTGATTTCTTCCGTAAGCGCCCAGTATACGTGGATACCACCACCTGAGTCTACTATAGTAGGAGCAGGAAGACCTACTGATTCGCAAAAAGTACGCAGCGCCGCTATGGCAGCACTCTGGTCTATGTAACCATCAGGTCGTCCGGTCTTCGGGTCGGGTTCAGCTTTGGTTGGGCCGCAGTCTACATCGAGCCAGAACGCCTTGAGACCAAGGACGTTCTCTTTCTTACGGTTATCACCAGTTGTGTACTTGGCTACCCCGAAGAATACATTTCGGCCAGCATCGACAAAGCGCTCTATTAAAGCATCTGCTTCTTCCCGCGTAGCTACAAGTTCTTGGCGGACATCGGCGTCTTTCCCTGTCCCTTTGATACCTGTGATAGCGAACCAGCCCCCGGCTGGCTGCACGAGGCTTAAGAGATCATATTGTTGCATTGCATCACTCACCGTTGCGGGGAAACCCCCACTTATCGTTTGCTCTTTGTGAAAGCTCAACCCAAATTAGCTAGGTAGGACTGGATGGCCTCACATGATTTGCCTCTTGGTTCACTCAACCCAAGAAACCAGTGATATACCGTTTGGCGTGTAATCCCGAGGCTCTCCGCAACTTCTGCGACAGGGATATCTTGGGCAAGACAAGCTCGCCCAAGTTGTACCCCGAGGAGGTTAATATCGGCCTCCCCGATAGCCTCGGCTACACGGATGCTGTAACCACGCATACTCATGCGAAGTCATCCTCTTCTTCCTTAAGCCACTCACCCATTACAGATGCCAGTTCGGGCTTTACCTCAGGAACAACCTTCGGTTTAGCGGCCCGTTTGACTGGGGTAGCTGGCACTTCGTCTTCGTCATCGTCATCACCGAACGGATTAACGCTCACAGTGGGTGCGGCGATAGCGACAACAGGAGCAGGAGCAGCAATAGCCTTAGTGGTATCTATAGCACCAGCAGTCAGCATTGTGTACTTCTCTGTGGCGGGATCGTCCTGCGCTGCGTCCACAAACGCTGCTTCTACCTCGGTCAAGTGACGGATAGGTTTAAACCCAACCTTGGCCGTGTCTGCTTCGGTATCATAGACGAGGCGTGTTACCACCGTGTCGAGAGCGTGTTTACTGGCGAGAAGAAACTTTTTGTATCCTTCAAAGCCATAGACTTTGCCATCGTTGTCACTGAACAGCGAAGCGCCCGGGATAGCAATCTGGTACAAATCACCAGTCGGATCACCAGCAACGAGGACTGCAAGGCGGCGCTCGTAGCGGCAAGCTTTACCCTTACCACCGGAACCGGAACCCTTGACGTTCTTAGGGCATGAAGCACATGCCTTACTCTGCTTATTGTTGGCTCCTGCTTCTGGCGCAACACCATCGTTTGACCAGCAGTCAGGCAGTGTGGCCTTGGCATCTTTGTCGTAAGCAGCCGCATAGAATTTACGCGAAGGCTCAACGAGCCAGTCTACCACGATGACGTCGAGGTTGTCGCTAACGGCCTTACCGATTTGCTCACCATTGATGACGCGCTTGAAAGTGCGGCCATTGCTAAGCTGGATACGGCGCATGGTGCTTCCGCCACCGCCGCTGGACATACGGTCCATACGACGAGACTCACGGTGCACCGTGGCGACATTAGATGGTTCTTCAAATATGGTTATATTGCTCATAGGTATTCTCACTTCTCAGTTGGTTTACGGACTTGGATTACGTACTTGTTGTCGATCTGAAGACCGATAGGGAGAACGTCCGGATTCTCCTCCAGAAACTGCTTCATGTTGCCATTGTGAATACGCTTTTCGAGGACGAAAGGCACATCGTTGTCTGCGATAAACTTGTACATATGTTCCCAATCTGTTGTCCAATATCGCGTTTGGACACGGCGGGATAAAGTGCCAGCAGGGGTGCGGACACTGTCGAGGTTCTGCGAGTTGCAGAAGTTGAGAAGCTCAGTGGAGATAATTTCCAACTGGTCTTTCAGACCCCTAAGTTTAGTATCGTGGGCTTCTTCCTCCGCTGCAACCGCCGCACGAATGTTGCGGTACGCAGCCACGAGGTCGTTGATTAGTACTGGTTCTGACATGGTTTGCTCCTTGCTCGGCTATTGCCGTAGTCCCCTTCTAGACCCCGTACTATACAGTGTCAAGCTCCTTGAGATATCTTTCTTCAATAAGCATCGTTCTAGAATGGGGTGTTTCAACGATTGGTTCACACTGATATTCATGGGTATGTCTGTTAGGCGAAATTATATCCACTACCGTGAAACCCTCAGGGTAGGTCAGGGCATATGACCCCTTGGTGCAGCCAGTAGCTCTAAGGTGCAGGTGCTCTTTCACCTCGACACGGTCACCCACCTTAAAATTAAATACTGGGGGGCGTTCAAACATTGTAGTCTCAGTCATTTTATTCCTCCGTCATTTGTCTGTATAAATCAATGATACGTTTGTGGTTCTCGATATTACCGCGAAGCATATTGTATAAGCGGTCTTCCACCTCGCTGCCTTTGATATGCACGATGGTCATGGCGTTCTTCTGGCCGGGACGATCAATACGGGCATTGGCTTGGAGGTAGGTTTCTACACTTGTCACCGGGGCATACCAAATGATTGTGTCTGCTGCCGTAAGTGTAAGTCCGTGCGATGCAGCCTGTGGCTGAATGATAAGCACATGTGGGTTGGGTTGCGTTTGGAACTGGTGGATGATGTCGCTGCGATTGTTCATCGACACCTTACCGTTGATGACCTCACAAGGGACACCAGCTTTACCTAGCTTGGCACGTAGCAACTCAATGGTGTGAGTAAACGGCACAAAGACCAGTACCTTGTTGCTGGCTTCCTCGATCACTTCTAACACCACGTTCAGTCGGTTGGATACGTCGAACTCTAGGACTTCTCCAGTATCCGTATATACCGCGCCTCCGCTGATCTGGAGTAGCTTGTTAATACGGGCGGCAGCGTTCACCGCGCTGACCTCTTCGCCATCGGCTTCGAACAGCATCTGGCTCTTTAGCTTGTTGTAGTATTTCTGCTGCTGTGGGGTGAGCGGCGCTTCGCGTTCAATGTGCGTCACTTCTGGTAGGTCAAGGCAATCCTTCTTCTCAAACCGTATGGCTGGCTGAAGAATACTATGCACCACATCCTGCGAGTGCGGCTTGGGAACCCATTTGAACTGGGTCACCTTCATCATAACCTGTTCGCGGTACTGACCGTAGAACTTAGGGCAGTTGGGGCCATCAGCTAACTTAGCGAGGCCGTAAGCATCAAGGGGGCTTTGTGCTGCTGGCGTACCTGTAAGCATCCAGATACGCGGATTCAGCGCGTTAACTATTTGTTTAATTGTTTTCCAACGGTTGGTCTGTGCATTTTTGTAGGCGTTTGCTTCGTCGATCACAATAAGGTCGAACCCCTCGGCAATGATCTGGTCCTTCACGATAGCCAGCCCATCGAAGTTAATGATGACGAACTCGGCCCCTGCTGCAATGATCTTCTCACGTTGCTTAGCGGCACCATGCGCTACGCTGCACGAACGGTGCATAGCGAACTTAAACAAATCCTGTTGCCACGCAGATTTCATGATAGAAAGTGGGCATAGCACCAGCACACGTTTGATATCACCACGTTTCATGAGGTAGTCCGCAGCCCATATGACGCTGGCTGTCTTACCTGTACCCTGTTCGTTGAAGCAGAATGCGCGTTTGCGGATTGACAAGAAAGAGGCTGTAACCTTTTGATGCTCGAACGGAGTTAGCTTACCTGTCCACTCATAGGACTTAAGCATGGGCGATGGTGTGTCGATGAACCCCAGCCCAGCTAGTATCTCAGCTTCAGTGTGTCCCCATTTGACAACCACGCCTTCCTTAACGGCAGCGCTCTTATGTATATGATCCGTGATGACAGACGGGTCTTGAGCGCTGACTAGCAGCGCCTTGTTGTCGATGATTTCCACAGTTTGCTCCTTGCGGTATTATTTCTTCTTGCGCTCTCGCGTACTCACTTCCGATACTAGGTTGCCCTTGCTGTCCCGCTTAAATGAGCGGTTAGTGGCCTTACTTTCTACACGCAGCCCTGTCTTGTTAGTGCCGCCTTTGTCAAATGCTTTCGTATGGGCAACGTCTTTGCCATCACCCTTATGTACCTTACCAGCTTTAGCCATCTTAGCACGGGCCGCATTGCGCTGCGCTCGGTTCTTCTTCTGCTGTTCGCTGCCTTGGTATGTGTCGTATTCGCTCCTGTAGTTCCGTGCCATCATCTTCTCCGTGGCGGCTTGTAGTGTTCGCAGCTTTTAACTGGGCACCATCCGCATAGTGGGCTTGTCTTGGCGTTCCATATACCATTATCCATGGCAGATTCCAACTGATCTAACTGGTCGTTAAACACAGAAAAATACTCATCCTGCTTCTCTCGTACGTGTACTTTCTTAGGGAACTCGTTGCTAACCACGAAGGCTAATGCTGACTTGATCTTCTGCACCTCTGGGTAATGCACGAAGGTGGCCGCTGCCATTAAGTCAAGCTGCTTCATGTCTGCGTACTTGGCGTTCTTGCCCGTCTTGTAGTCAATCATATAAGCTGTGCTACCATTGACGATCAGCAAATCGACGATGCCGCGCCACCACACATCCTTGGCAAAGAAGGTGGTAGGCTCGTAACCAGTATCCGTCTTCCTGACACCTAGCCGCAACTCGGTGTGCTTTGTACCTTTCTTAGCAGCCAGTGGCTCCATGATGGGTCGCATGTAAGAAAACTTCTCAGGGATGGGTGTACCATCCTTAATGAACAACTCGGCGGCTCCATGGACTGCGGTCCCATAGTCAGCAGCTTCCCCCGGAATATCCTTGACGTCCTTCACAATCTTGAGGTGGAAGTACTTCTTCGGACACTGGTCGAAGGTCTTGATACTGCTATAGGACCATGCTGTCATGCTATCTAGATTTCCCTTGGAGGCGATCAGCCACTAACGTAGCATACCCCGCTATATCAATCCAGCTATCTATATGATTTGAGTCACCAATGATGATACGCGCAATCTTACTCGTTATCATATCAAGGGCTTCTTGATGGTCTGCTTGTAGACCTGCATTTTGTTCGTCTAGGGCGCCACGGATGAGTTCTTTCATTTCCTGTGCAAAAAGCGCTACGTTAATGAAGCTACCGTAAGTGGCTGCGCGTTTGTCAAGGATATCGTCTACGTCAGCATTAGCTTTTGCCTCTGCTTCTGCTTCCTCGCGGCGCTTCTGCCTACCCTGCGATATTGAGAAGGCAAATTCCGGAGTCATGCTAAGAATAGTTGTCTTAGATTGTGCTTTTCCGTCTGTAATTATCTCTTTGATCTTGTTATTGTGTTCTGTGGCAGTCTGTCGCACCGTTTCTACCACTTCCCCTATACCTTCTGCTAACTTCTTCTTTAGTAGATGCACGTAGCTTAGGCTTACCCCAAGCTGTTCCTGTATTTCCTTAGCAGAATAACCTTTTCGTAGCAGTTTCAAAACTGCCGCTGCTTTATTCATTTTCAATTCCATGTCGCTTGCTCCTTACTTTAGGTTGCCGCCCGATTTCAAAATGTCCCCGTTGTAGGTGTATGTCCCAACGTGGTCTAATTTCACGAAGGGGTGGGCGTATATCTTCCCCCCGTGCTTGCGAAACAGTTCGCAGAAGTGGTAGTCTTCCGACAGCAGCGCACCGCTCTCGTCAATGCTCGTGGCAAAGTACTCGTGTGTCAGTGGCTTATCATACTCACCGTCTGGCTTAATATATGAGGACGTCCGGTATGTCGGTACGTGAGGCGCAAGATGATCGAACACACCCCGCTTGATTAGCATGAAGCCTGTGCCCCCATGCCGTATTTCGATTGTACCGCGCTCGTCAGTCTCAGCGTGTCCCCCACCCACCATGTTGAACACAAAGGCACCGCCGTGATCTTGTATATCTTCTTTGCCAGCGGCTACTGCGCGTTTGATGCTATCCCAGTTTACTTCTTTCTTGGGGTAGATACCACATACGATATCATCATCCACGCCCAGCAGGTGTGCGATAGCCTGTCCGTCAAAGCCAATGTCAGCGTCGATGAACATTAGGTAGTCACAGTCTGTGGCTAAGAAACTACGTACAAGTTCATTACGGCCACGGGTGATAAGGCTCTCATTGGTAAGGTGTGCCCAGCGCACCTCAATCTTCAGTTCACGCATCGTGTTCATGGTGCTGAGTAAACCCAGTACATACATACCAGTACACATGCCCCCATACATGGGGGTGGCAATCATAATCTTAGGTCGTTTCTCTTCAGTCATTTGCTCTCGCCTTCTTTAGTTTTCTGTAGCGGGACTCCACAGAAGCAATCGTAAGCCTCATCTGTTCCGCCATGTACGATGGTCTTAAACCCTGCTGATAATAACCTAACAACTCTGCGTCCTTCTCTGGAGTCCACACTAATTTTGGCATTACTTACGGCCTTTGAAACGGCCACGGCTATCTCGGTCCGTAAGCTTGTGTAGTTCTGCGTTTAGCTTTTCGTTCTCTGCTTTGATTTGCCCCGTTCGGGTCATGGTGACAAATACACCTAGAAAGAGGCCGCTTGAGGCACCGATAATAAAACTAATTAAATCAAACATATCCTTATCCTTTCTTACGTACTATTAGTTGATAACCTATGTGGACAAACTCCACCTCTTCAGCAAAGATGTTAACAAAAGCATCTACAGCTATCTTTGGTCGGTGCAGGATGTCTCGTGCGTTTGGTGTCCAAGTATAATCGTCAAACACCATAAACCCTTCGGTCTTGAGCAACGGCCAAGCCATACAAGCGTCCGTTAAAACGTCCTTGGCGATGTGGCTTCCGTCAATATAAATAAAGTCAAAATGCTGGTTGTCCGTTGTCAACCAGCGAGCAAGCTCTCGCACGGAGGTACCTTTTTGTTGGATGATACGGCGGCGCGGCAGCTTTTCTGTAGCTACAATTAAGTTGTGCCGGAACCGCTCTTCCACCTCGCCCATGTTCTCTTCGCCGTGCTCTTCGCCACCTTCCCAAGTGTCGATGCAGCGCAGGATGTCATTCTCGACCATCATGTTCTCGGCAATCCAAATGCTGCTGCGTCCTTCAAAAGAACCGATCTCAAGGAATTGGCGGTGTCCTGCTGTACCTGACAGCATAGGGGTAAGCTGGTCCCATACTTCTGGTGCCCAGCTAAACCAGTCTTTTGTGAATTGATACTCAGTCATTTGTTTGCTCCTTTTGAACATACCAGTCTTTTATTAAGCGGTTCGGTCTCCATGGTAGACCGCCTTCTTCTCTCCATTTTTCTTTTTTATCGGGGTGTTCAAGCTCGATATAGTTTTTCAACCCCCTCGAAGGGTGGCTCAATTTACGTAGGGCTTTTGCCTCAATCTGGCGCACCCGCTCAGGGGAAGCCCCTATACCCTCTGCTACAGCACCAAGGTCGTCCTCGTCAAAAAACCTACGGCGGATTACATATTCTTCACGGGGTGAAAGGGTGTTGAGACCTTTGGTTAAGGCTTTGACCCGCTCGTTCTGCAACACTAACCGCTCAACTCCACCATCGGTGGCAAGTTGTTTAACTTGTTCCTCGTCCATGTTGATCTCGCGGGTGTTATTCCGCAACGCCATATTACTCTGCGCTTCGGTCCATAATTCTTCCGGCTCTAACCTAAGGGCTGATGACAATGCGTAAGCAGTATCAATCCACTCTCCAGTTATCTTATTAATCGGGCGCTTTTTGAGTCCGATAAGCATACCCACTATGCTGGGGGCTAACCCCGACTGCTTGGCCAGTTCTGTTTGCGTTTTAATACCAAGCTCCTTCATCCGCCGCAGGATCAACCCGTTACGAATGCTTATTTTAACTGCATACTCACCCGCCATAGCTTGCTCCTTCCTTTAGCTCACTCGTCATCATAAACCTCCGTCCAGCCATCAAGCACTTGTTGCAAGCTTTCGCTCTGCTCCGGCTCTGGCTTCGGCTCCACGATAAGTTCTGGTTTGATTTTATACTTTGAACACCAGTCGTGCTTCTGCACAAAGGGGAACATACGCCTAAGGTTTTTGTAGTCTGGCGAAGGTGGTTTTATCCTACACTCCAGCCCACGGTAGTCTTCGCCCGAGTACGCGCATGTCTCACACGCTGGCCCATTATCAACCTCCATAACTTGCTCCCATCTTGCTTTCACAGTTTAACGGCAAGGCCGTTGCCCACTTGGGGCGCATACGCATACATTGTTCTACAAATTGCCGCGCCTTTGCGGCTTTCTCGTTGGGGGCAATAACCCCTATCGCGTCATGCACGGTCATCACCACACGGTAACTTCGTGCGATCATAAGCATCTGTTCACCTATTATAATACGTGCAAGGGCTTGGCATACGTTCTCAACCAGCTTCCCGCCATATATACGGGAGAGCAATATGGACTTGCCCTTCTTCTGGTCGTAGACCATCTCGGCTTTCTGCCCCACCTCTGCTGTTAAGCGGCGCACATCATCATACTTAAGGAACAGACCGTTAGGTAGCTCAATGCCATGTTCCCCATGTACTAGTAACAACTCATCGCAGCCTAACGTGGTTTTCTGCTTAGCCATCATCTTATCCAACACATCGTTTGCGTCGTCCCACAGGTCGGGTATTTTTGGGTAAGTATCGCGGTAGACGTTGATGATGCGCCTACACTCGGCCAATTCCATATCGACACCAAAGGTTAGAAGCTGCGCCTTAAACTTGGCAGCACCCATCCCGTAGCCACAGCCAAGGATGGTAGTCTTACCCACAAACCGTTGGTGATCCGTCACTTCCTCGACAGGCACAGTATAGATAGAGCTTGCCATAATCTTGTAGACATCCTCACCTCGGTCAAACGCAGCAATAAGGTCATCCTGCCCAGCCAGCCACGCTAAGGTTCGCGCTTCGATCTGGCTGCTATCGCAGTCGATAAAGGTGTAGCCCTCTGGGGCAAGCATCGCCTTCTTCAGTGGTGACTTGCGCGGTAGGTTCTGGAGGTTGACCTTATCGTCACCACCCCATCGCCCAGTATGTGCAGCATAGTAACGCAGCGGCACAGGTAATGTGCCTCGCTCTGCGATCTTTATAAACCGTTCGGTGCGTGACTCTTCTAGCGTAGACTTAACGCCTAGCCTTGCTGCCACGATGGCTTGAACCACAGCATTCTCATGCCCCAACAATGCCTTGAACGCCTCGTCGGTCTTGGCAAAAGCAAATGCTTCCTTGCCTGTCTTTGGACTTATCTTAGTAGGTGGAATCACACCTAAGCTACGCAGTGTCTCTGCCAACTGTGGGTTGGACATCAAGTTCTCTTTGGTGATGAGCGCCTTGCTTAATAGCTGGCCCTTCATGCGCTGCACCCTGTCTAGGTGACCCTCCAATGCTTTCTTATCCAACTCAAGCACTGGCTCGGTGAACATGCGTATCGTCAAGTCGATCAACCGAAACTCAACCGCTGGGAAGCCCACAGCAATACGTTGGAACAGGTCATAGGTCAGGTCTGTATCGTTGCAGCAGTATTCGCCGTAGCGGGACATTTCTTTTGGCGTGAAGTCTAGTCGCCGTTTGCCTAGCGCATTGATTACCTCTGTGCCTTTGACACCTAACTTATATCGCTCGGCTGCTTTGGCTAAGCTGTTACCAGCGTCAGGCCCGTCGATAGCTCGTAGCATGGAGAGCGTGTCCACAATACGCTTAGGTCTAATATCGAAGTGCCAGTTCAGAATAGCCATATCAAAGACAGCGTTGTGCGCTATAGCAATAGCGTTGTCCCAGTCGAACCGGTCAAGAAACATCTTGGTCGCGGCCTTCGGGCCGGAGAAAAACTTAGTTTCCCCGGCGTCAACCTTTACTGATACGCCAGTAACCTCAAACTGCGGGTCACGGATATACTCCTCCGTTGTCATTTTGGAGAGGCTAAACTTCTGGCTATAGAAGGTCTCGAAGTCAATTGTGATTACGTTCATTTGCGTAACAGGTTTTCAAGTTCGCGGATTGCCCACTGGATGCCTTTGATCTCGACACCCATGCCATGCAGCCCGTGCGCGTCCTTGGCGTGTAGAAACACCTCCGACATATCCCAGCATACAGCTTCGCGCTTACGCAGCGCCTCAATGCGTTCTTTAATCATCCCCACCAATCCTCTTCCATTTCTTCGCGCTCTTGCGCTGTTGTCTTCGGTGCAGTTGCCATTAGATAAGCCGTTAGGCCCAGTAGCCCTATGACCACAAAGAATAAGGGTGTGTCGCTCATGCCACCTCTCCTATGACAGTAGTCTTAAGTTTCCGCACGAGGTTATGGATCAAGTCCAAGTTGTTCTCGTTTGCGACAACGGCCTCGCCGTTACAGGCAAGGATGTGTTTGATCTCGCGTATCTGTAGGGCGGTCAGCTTGCCACCGTTTGCCTTGCACTCAATGGCGAGGAAGTGTCCGTTCACACATGCTATAATATCAGGGACGCCGCTGCGTCCGTAGCCATGGGTCGCAGGGAAGAAGTAATACACGCCCTCTGCTTTGAGGACAGACACTACCTTATCCTTGACAACCTTCTCAGGTGTCTTTGCCATTTCGTTTGCTCCTTGCTTATTCTAATCGCACTACAGTTACACTGTGTCAAGTCGAGTTTGCTTACTCAAGTAAGGAAATTATCCCGGCTCCTCCTTCTTATCCATAACGTAGTAGAGAGTAGCATTTATGCGAGCGCCTACATTGTCGATAGCATCCTTGTCCTCGATTAGCTTGAGTAGTCCAAGCGCACCACGGATATGGTCTGGTAGTGTAGCGTCAGTATAAGAGTGAGTCTCATACCCAGTGTTTACGGGTCGGGACGTAGCGTATGTGCCGTTGGGTTCAAGCTGCACGTTGACACCGTTACCTTGGTTTACCGCTTCCTGCATATGCCTCGCGTCATCATGAGTCTGCACTAAACTAGGTAGGTCGATCTTGTCGGCCTTGTCGCCCAGCATGTGCTTGACTTCATCCCAGTGGGTCGTTGCGTAGTTGTAGAACTCTTGTTCGATAAGCGACTTAGCCTTGCGGACAGGCCACGTTGCCTCTTGCACTATGTTGCTTACGACTTCTCTGACAGCATTCTGCGCGTCAACCGCCCGTTCGGATGGGGTCTTCATGTGGAACGCCTTGACGATACGCTTGACTGCTACGTCTGGCTTGGTCGTGTAGCTCACGCTGTTGCGCTGCCGCTCTTTGTGTAACCGGAAGTTGTTGAAGCAATAGCGCACCTCTTGGTCACGCCAGTGGGTCTCTCTCCATAGCTGCCCAAGTTTCTCATCCCCTTCATAGATGTCGAAACGCACGGCATGTCTTGTAATAGCAGCGCCATCGCCGCCAGCATGGATTAGCTCGTTGGACTTGAACCGCCATGTTGGGCGGTCACGCATCAGCTTGTCAAAGACTGGCTCCAAGTCTGGGTGTAATATGATAGAAAGTGCAGGGCGATGTGGCCTGTCGAGCGACTCCTCCCACACTATGTTCTTCATGGTATTCAAGTAGGTGTAACGGTTCTTCATGTCGTCGATAAACATCAGTAGTCTCCTTCTTCTAATTTCTTCATTGCAATAACGTAGGCATCTAGCTCATCACGGGCCGCGATACTGGGAAGCACATACTTGAAGCCAGTGCGGTCATGCTCCCAATACACGGAGAAGTAGATTGTCCCTGCGTGGGGTCTATCCCATTGCTTCACCTCTAATATCCGGTGTTCACCATTCATAGCTTTTGAGGATTTCATCCAGCTTCCCCTTCATATCAGTGCGGGTAACCTCGTCGCCTTTGATGTCTTCGATGTCCACGCCAGCGATGGCACGCTCTAGCTCACGCCTTGCGTCTTCTAACGTAGGGTCACGGGTGATGTTGAGGTGGGTCAGCATACCGCACATCTCATGTGCGTTGGTGATGAAGGTGTCGTGCCAGCGGCGCTTGTCGTCGTCCCCGTCATCTGGTTCGGTCAGCTTCTCTGACATGCGTGACACCATCTCGTGCAGCTTGCCCCATTGCTCCTGCATCGCAGCCTCGACGCGCTCGTTGGCATGGCTTTCATACTGCGTCCGCATTGCATCTAGCTCCTGCTTTGGTAGGTCTAGACGGAAGTCGCCTGCATCTGGCACTGGTGAGAACACAAGGCGGAAGCCGAACTTAGATGCAACCTCATCAGGGTGTGGGTAGTCATCACGGTTGAACAGGTCACCAAGGTAATTCTGTGCTGTCTGCACCAGTCGTGGGTAGGCGAGTAGGAACTCGCTCACCTTGTTGTTGAAGTATGTCTCCCGTGCATTGGCCTCGGTCTTGTAGTCGAAGAACAGTGAGGTAGGTAACAGGCGCGGCCCACGGTCAGCCCAAGGCATAGTGCGTGTGCTATGCCACATGCGACACCCAGCGGCGTAGTCAGCGATGTCCTTGCGGAGGGTGCTGCCAGCCATCAGGTTCTTGCGGAAGTGGCCGGAGTCAGCGGCTGCGTTGTTATCGTCAGCCACCTTGCGGCTTGCGTCTTTGTCGATCTTGTTTGCTGTCCACACTGAGATGTTAAGCTCGGTCAGCATTGCTGAACTAGATATAGTCATTGGTTTGCTCCTTAAAGAATGTCTTGGTTGTCACGCGCCCAGTCGGTGAACGCTTTGTTGGTGAAGGCAATCTTCTGCTTGGACTTGGAACGTGCAAGCGCCGTGCAGAATACAGCTTGTGGCTCCTCCTCCAGTCGGCGGATATACTTCATGATGGGCGTAATGGTCTCGCTGTCCACCGCACGTTCGAGATTGAACAACAGGGTAATCGTTGCACCTGCTGAAGTAGGGATATTAGCCGTATCCGGAGAACTAATTATACTCTCGCGGGTAGGTATCTCATCTTGGAAGGCGAGGAAGGACGCGATGTCGTTCGCACCCACCGTGCCAATGGTTCCCACAAGCGCGCAGACTAGGGCGTTCTGGCTAATCTTCTCACGGCCCCACATGACGTTGGACGCAAGCTCCAATGAGCGAGGCGTGATGAACTTACCTTGCACCCGCTTAGGGTTATACACGTAGGCATTGTCTTGATCGAAGTCATCGTCGCGGAACGATGCCAGCACAGTCGGGGTCTGGTTCACCCATGCAATCATGGCAGGGTGGATGTTGTTCTCTGTAGCCCACGGCTTCCACTCATCTGCGTTAGGCTTACGCACCTCAACCACAGTCAAGCGGTCAATGGTATGGTCAAGCAATGTATCGCCCAGCCCTTCTTCTGCTAGGTTGGTGCTGATGATAACGATACTGCCCTTGGTCAAGTATGTATCTTGGATGCGCTTGTTGTCCACCTCAAGCAAGGTGTGCATCATGTTCTGGATAGAGCGCGAAGCCTTACCGAACTCGTCAAGCATAATGACAACAGGCTTACCCGTGTGCAGCTTGAGCGCCGTGTTGATGAAGAACTCCATAACCTTGCGCTCCTTGTCGGGGAACGGGATGGCAGTGTCGCCCTCTGACTTGTTGCCCATATCGAAGTAGGCATACTCATACTCTGGCCCCAGATACTCTGGCAGCATCTTCATGATGGCAGACTTGCCGATGCCCTTCTCGCCCTTGAGCAAGATGGTGTTGGTCGTGCCGATGGCAGCGATAAGTTGTGCTGCTTCATGCAGCGATACGCGATTTGAAAAGTCTATGTTACTCATGATGTTTGCTCCTTGGTTTTTGTTTACTCACTCAATATGCACAGTCTTGCCGACACCAGCCATGACGCTTGGATTATCGACGATTACCCACAATACAGGGGCTGGCCAGTTGGTGCCCCACTGGTTGAACACATGCCCGTCCGTAAACATAACGATGCAGTCAGGCTTGATGTCCTTCTCTTTGAGATACCTCGGCACACATGATGGGTCAGTCCCACCACCACCACGGGGGCGCATAGCGTTGGCGATGCTGTCGTAGTCACCGCGCTTGTATTCCTCATGGCCTGTCACCTCGGCGTCCCAATACAACAGGTCTACCTGTTGTGGGTTTAGCTGGCGCAGGATACCCACGAACTCGCTTAGTATCTTACGCATGGGTGACGGGTCACCCGACCACATCGAGCGAGATAGGTCTGCACCTGCTACGATATGACCAAGGTTCTCCCCGAATGTAGTCGGCATGATAAGGTCGAACGCATGGAAGCGTCTGTTCAGTCTGCGATAGGTGCTGTCGTCCTTGGCGGTGCAACTCTGGGTGAGGAACTCACGCATCGCAGTAACGTAGTCGATCTGTGGGCGCAGTAGCTGGCCCACCTCTGACGGTATGTCACCCTTGCCAGCGCCACACTTCTTAGCCTCGGCCTCACCTCGGCGCATAGCGTGTTCAACCTCCTTCTGGAGTATGTCCTGCTCCTCTTTCGGTAGCTCTTGTGCACCATCCCAGTCATGCTCATCGAAACCACCAGCCCCGCCTTCACCAATGCCATGCTCTTCGCCTGTCTCCTCCTCCTCTTTCTCAATGGCGCGGAAGATTTGAATACCCGACATGCCATCATACTTGATGTCATACAGTCCCATCCTTGTCCCGTCTGGGTGGCGCGGGAACTGCACGACTGTTTCGTTGGGGTCAGCCTTCACTATGATACGGTTAACAACGTAGTCACAAGCAATGTTTGCGATACGTGCGTTCTTCTTGAACATCTTGATATATGTAGTGAGATGTCGCAGCCCCTTATGTATTGCCTCATGGACGCATACGAAACTCACCTGCGGTGTCGGCAGCGACTCGATAAAGGCTCGGCCATATACCTCGTCACGCCCATTGGTATATGCCGTTGGGGTCTTGTCGCAGATGGTGGTCTTACCGATTGACATGACGCCTGACCACATACGAAGTCCCGGCAGCGTCGAGCGCATGACGTCAATCTTTGCTTTCTTTAACTTACGTTCTGGTGTCATCGTTTTGCTCCCGATGATATGATGTTTGCTTACTTGGGTAAGGAAAGGGTAGAAAACCTGAAGCTCTCTTGCCCTTGCCTATTGTATAGCACAGATAACATACAGTGTCAACTTGCTACCTCGTCGTATACCTCCCGCCTGATGGTATCAAGCCGCTCGGTCAAAGCTATCGCAAGCTCCTTCCAATCAACGTCGATGCCGTATTTGGTTTGCTCGCGTAGCTCTTTGTGAGCCATTGCTCTGTAGTAGTTACGGTCTCTCATCTCACTTCTCCTTAAATGCGTCACGCATGGTGACACCGATTGTCCAGATGGCGAAGATGCCAACGGATAGGAACAATATCTCTGCTGCTACATGTAGGAGGCTAGGCATGTGCCTTCTCCCAGTCGTTGCGCTCTGCTGCTATCTCGATGCGGATGCGCTCCTCATTATCAAGCTGAATACGGAAGTGGTCTTTGGTCAATCCCCAGTGTCCAGTCTCCCGCCCATAGGTCGTTACGGCCTTGGATAAAGATTGTTCCGTTGTTCTTAGCTCTTTGCGTAACTGGTCATATTTGCGTAGCAGTAGTGCTGCTTGCATCTTGGTGCTCATCTCGGTCATTATTCTTCTCCTAGTTTGTTTGCTTGCTCGAGCCAGAGGCGCAAGTGCGCCTCACCAGCGTTGTCGCCGTTCTCATCTCTCTCGTTAGGGTCGGGCACATATGGCCCACCGATAAGCTCAACCACCTCGGCCAGCGCGTCCCACTCTATCCCTGACATTACGCAAATCTCCACAAGCTCACGCAGCGGTCGTTCGAGTTTTTGCAGCGCAAACAGGTTCTCTACGCTATCAGCGTATAGGTAGCCCTCGGTATGCACAGCGTTGCCTATTGTCACAGCGTCACTGCTTTCCAGTAGCTCACGCACAGTGCGGAATATGTCGGCCATCAGTCTATCCCCACCATGTCTACGCGAATTGATCGGCTTACGTATAGGAGGTGGTCGCTATACTCACCTCGGTCTACTTCGATGTCGGTATCGTCCTCGCCAATACGCACTAGCTCCCAAGAGAACGGCCCCTCAGGCGAAAAGCCATCGAACGTATCGTCGAACTTGCGTAGTGCTGCGATAACCGCTTGCACATGGTCATAGCCCTCATACCATTTGACCTGCTCGTAATCGATAACGATAGCGTCATCCTTCTGACGTATGGCAGCGCACCACTCGTCTTTGGCTACAGCGTGAGGGTAATTCTCGTCGAACCACAGTTTGAGTAGTGTGTTGCGGCCAGCGTCATTGCTGTTACCCCGTGCGTAAAATATGATTGAAACGTCTGAACGGTATCCCATGTTATTGCTCCTTCTCTAACAGGGCATGAAGTGCTGCCCGTGCTTTGCTTAGCTCTGCGTCATATACTGGGTATAATTCCCGCATCATCAGTGTCTCGTGGGGCATATCGTATATCTTTGCCTTGCCCTCATCTGGCTTGAACGGGTGCAGTCTCTCGGCTTGCTTCAGTAAGCGCAGCCCTTTCTTTAGCTCTTTGTTCATGCTGCTAGTCCCAATCTGGATTGCACATCATGTAGTGCTGCTGCTTGTCTCACCGCTAACATCTCGTGTCTAGCTGCCGCTTGGGTCACTGCATGGACACTTTGATATGCGTCGATGATTTGCTTCATGCGATAGCAACCTACCAACTCTGTTTCCTCATACGGGTGAGCGTAGGTGCGATGGCGGCTCGTGGTTGGGCTAAACTTGTCTGCGTTCTGATACCATGT
>Ga0181357_1000262_pt1 | contig 18780 bp, 7 predicted proteins | sample Fa13VDMM110DN_FD_130094 | JGI IMG/M metagenome (GOLD analysis project Ga0181357, IMG submission 130094) | Freshwater viral communities from Lake Michigan, USA - Fa13.VD.MM110.D.N | ecosystem: Environmental > Aquatic > Freshwater > Lake | place: USA: Michigan | collected 2013-09-24 | reverse complement strand
GTTGCTGAGCCAGACAAGAAAAATCCAGATCCTGTTATTGCATTTTGTGTAATTGCAAACCCACCAATGTTTCCTGCTGTTGCATTAATGGTTCCGCTAACTGTTAATATAGTGTTTCCGTCCCATGAAAGTTTGTCTTTTAACGAAAATTGTCCGGTGTTGTCTAAATAAAATCCAGTATTAGAATTATTAAATGTGCCTGTGCCTGTAAATAATTTGCTTGAAGCCATGTTGATGCCGCCGATACTACCCGTATTAGCAATGATACCACCTTGCAAAAATACATTATCGGTAGCTAAACCAAAGCCCGGGCTAGATTTTCCGAACACATAACTGCTATTTGCTAGACCAGATAAATCTCCTAAACGAGCTTTTAATGCAACATCATAAATTCCAGAGCCGGTTCTTTCAACAATGTCAATGTATGGAGTTGCTGTATCATTTGGATTGGCATTGATACGAATGAAACCAGTATTTAATTTACCGGTTGACACAATTACTTGTGAGCCTGAATAACTTTGAGCTGTGCTAGGTGATTCTCCTAATGATGATGAATTTCCTGTAAGTCCATTTCCATATGCTCTAGTTACATATAGTCTACCCGTTAAATTTGTGTCGCCTACTCCATCTCTAGATGCTGAATTTACATATAAATATTCTGTTGCAAATCCGGTACCACTAAACTTTTTAGCAGTAAGTATTTCTCCGGTTTCAAATCCGGTGACATTTTCTACAGACATTGTTGTTTGTGTAGCAGTATATTGGCCGGTGGTGCTGGCTCCTGCAGCAGATGAGCCTGTTAATACTGTTGAGTTTGCAACATATAATTGTCCTCCTACTGCGTTAACCGATTGTTTTTCAAATACTGCAGTAGATAATGTTCCTCTGATTTTTGCATTTTCAAATTCTGCAAAGCCGTTGTCAGCAGCTGATATTTTCCATCCTTTAAGATCAGATGCATAATCAGATGTTTGAATTGAGCCGGCACTATCTATTACAATGTTCGTGCCGCTAATTTTTGAAGAATCAATTGTAAATCCGCCAACTTTACCTCCATCAAACAATACTTGAGACCCGGATATTGTGCCATCTTGTCGAACATTGAATTTGCTTGAACTTATAAAAAATGCTGTACTTAAATTGGATGTATCTACTGAACTTGATATTAAAAAAGTAGATCCTGCACTTAATGCGTTGTTAGTTAATGTAAATGATCCAATATTGCCGCCAGTGAATAACACACTACTACCAGTTACATCACCATTTCCTTTAACATTAAACTTTGATGCTGATATAAAGAATTGGGTACCAGTTGTTGCCGACCCTGATATTAAAACACCACTTCCTGTTATCGCATCACGGGTAATTGCGAACCCTCCAATGTCACCGGTGGTTGCATTGATGTTTCCTGTAACTGATACTGAACCGCTAAACAATGCTGATGATGCGGTAACATCACCATTTGCTTTAACATTGAATTTTGATGATGAAATAAAGAAATCGTTACTAGTTGCAGATCCTGATATGTAAAAATTAGTACCATTAGATAAAGTGCTATCGCTGATTGTAAAGCCTGCAATTTTACCTCCTGTGAATAACACATTGCTACCAGTTACATCGCCGTTTCCTTTAACATTGAATTTTGATGATGAAATAAAGAATTGAGTCCCAGTTGTTGCAGAACCAGATATTAAAACGCCGCTGCCTGTTATTGCATGCTGCGTAATTGCAAAGCCGCCAATGTTTCCGGTGGTTGCGTTTATGTCACCAGTTACACTAACCGAACCGCTAAATAAGGCCGACGAAGCTGTAACATCACCATTTGCTTTCACATTGAATTTTGATGATGAAATAAAGAACTGATTTCCGGTGGCGGACCCTGATATGAAAAAATTATTTGCATTTGATAATGTATCATTTGACAATGTAAATCCGGCAATTTTACCCCCGGTAAACAACACATTGCTACCAGTGATTTGGCCAGTATTTCCGCGAAGAATCAGTGTGTTATTACTACTTGATATTGCATTTGATGTAATTGAAAATCCGCCAATGTTACCTGCGGTTGCTGTAATGGTACCACTCATGTTAACATTACCGGTGGCAGATAAATGAAAGTTAGATGATGATATTTCAATTTGACCATTTGCGCCACTTATAAACTGATTAACTGATCCTAGGAAGAATTTATCAGTTTGTACTACTAGCTCTGATGGATTAGTTCGATATCTGAAAAAGCTAGCAGATGATGCCACTAGTTCTAAACCAACACCTAAATATGTATCTGAACCGATGGTCAAATTATTAGAGCCTGACCATATCAGAAATCCTCCGGAGCCTGTTGTTGTAGCTGATGTAAATCCGGAATATCCGATAGAACGAATAAATCCGGAACTTACGCCGGCTAATTCTATTCCAGATCCAAGGCTACTGCCAACATATACTGATCCTGTTAACAGATTATCTGTGCCTTCAATATATGTGTTACCGCCAGTAAATATTGATCCATATGCAATTGTTTCTGTATCCGCCTTTTTACTCTGATAATCATAGTATTGAAATTTAAATGTCAATGGCGTCTTAAGATGTTCTGTAGGAATGCGTTTGAATATACGCACATAATTTGGAGTAAAACCTGTTTGTTTATCAGCAAGTACTTCAATGGAACCTATTATCCATTTACCGGTACGCGTGACAAACTTAAGATCAATTGGACCAGTTTTTAATGCCACAAATTCAAATTTAACTACGCCTGTTTGTTTTGGCGTTTTTTGAGAATGCACTGTACCAATACGTGTTCCTAAAACTCCTCCATTGTTAAATGGGGCAAGTAAAGTTGGCGTTGCATTCACATTGGCATTGAAATTACCATTCAATTGAACATTGGTTAATGATGTTTCAGGTAAGCCAACAGCTGATCCAGATACAAACACATCTAAACGTATTCCATCAATTGATGTTTGGCTTTCTGTATATTGTTCAATGTCAGTTGGTAATCCACATTGAAATTTAACTATATAAGTAGTGCCGGCAAATACTGTTGGTCTATATTTTGACTTTATATTGAATACAGTGGCATTACCTGTAATTGCTGTGTATTGGTTGGGACCGGTCCAGTTTGTTGATAACACTGCTCCACCCATTATTATATCACTGTCAAAACTTAATGAAAGAGCATTGGAAGCTAATGTTCCCATGGAGCTACTGGTCCAATATGTATTAATTTCCTGTATATCTTCAAATGATCCAAATTGTTCATATGCCGAACCAACAGATATCAATGTTTCATATGAACCAGTATCAACCAAAATATTTTGTTGTTCTAGTATAGTATCACCTAGGTCAATGAAATCTCCAAAAAATCCACTAGGTTTGTACAATGTCTTCACACGGTATACATCGCCGGTAGCGGGCTCAATGTTAGATATAATAATGTCTGCAAATGATGATGAGTTTTCTGTTACTACAACATCAGTTGGTTTAGTGAAACTGGCTGAAAATGATGTGGCTGTCTGAATTGTACTTATGACTTGTGATGATGCTTTTATATATTGATTATTGGTAGAATTAACACTAGTGTTACCTGTACCTACAATAATTGAAAATGCGGCAAATGTATTATCATCATCATTTTTAAATCCACCGACCAATGATACTTGAGCTGTTGTGCTGTTTAATACCTGTGATATTGCAAACTGATATGATCCGGATAATTCAATGTTTGTAGGTGCTTGAGATGAATCACTTGCAAATTCTAATCCAATTTGAGATAATGGAATGACTCTGCCAAACTGGTCTAGTCCAGTCGTCGACGGAGCTGTTATTACTGGATTATTAACTGTTAGTATACCACCTTGCATATGAGGCGATAATGGAAAGTTAGTTGTAGTTAATCTGGAAAATCCGGCTAACGTAGTCAATGTGGGCGAACTCATCACTGCACTATTAGACGACAGTAATGAGTCTACTGCATTTTGTGGATTAAAGAATTGAGTACCAAAATTAGGAGAGTTGCTAGATAATGCACCTTCGGGTGCTGATGATACTGCTAAGTGGTGAGAGTTTAGCATGGACCCAGGCGGACGTATTGTCAATGTTGCATTAGAAGATGTAACTGTTGTATATACATTAAAAACATTTACTGGTTGTAAATATGCATGTACTGTTTCTCTGATGGTCAATGCTGGCTGTACCGTGTAAATTATCTCAGTGTTGTTTGATGAATACGGTGCAATTGGAATTTTGCGACTCCATATGGCATTTGGTATATCTGCATGATTAGGTGAATTGTAATCACGACTATAAGATACACGATCTCCGGCACTTTGAAGTACTCGGCCGGCTATGTATACAGTTGCAGGTCCAGGCGATGTGTCCGGATAAATGTATACTGAAATAATGCGTGTTCCATCTTTTTCAACATAATTTAATGGTTCCCAGTAAACTGCATTTCCATTGTAATCTAATATTTCAATGTGTATTAAGCTGTTCTCAACAAAGTTATCATTGTCAACACGTAGTTTAAACAAATTCTTACCGGAATGAAATCTACTAGGAAAATGTACAATATTGAATAGATCGTCAGATGTAGCAGACGTGTCATTAATTATGTACGAATATTTTGTTGCAAGATTTTCAATTGTCGCTTTTTTGCGAATTGCCATACGTAAGCCTTTTTAATAAATATCATGAATAGTTTATTTTGGAGTATCCGGAAACTTTTTTAATTTCAATTAATTTATCGACGATATCACGCATTGCATCAATATGAGATATACACAATACAAATCCAAATTGTGATTTCAGATAATCAAATAACAAATACATGTTGTTAAGATTATCTGAGTCTAAAACACCGAATCCTTCATCTATAGCTAAGAAATTTGGTCTGGGTAATGATGTTGTGTTAATTAATGATGTACGTATTGCTAATGATGCAACAAACTTTTCCATGCCAGATGTCAATTCCAATGGCCAATAATTATCTGAATCGTATACAATAAATCCATTAATGTTTTTACCATCCGTTTCCAATATCATTGAAAAATCAACAACCTGAGTCAAAATGTTGTTTATCTCTGACTCAATTTGTGGCAAAGCTTTTGTGATCAATTGGTATGGAATTCCATCTCGTTTAATTGACATCAAATAATATTCATATCCACGATATTGTGTTTCAAGTTCTTGTAACCGGTCAATTGATTGTATTGCAGATGTTTTTGATTGATCCGCCAATTGAATTTTACTGGCAATAGACAATATATTGTCTTCTAACTGATGTATTTCACGTAATATATCATTGCGTTCTAATGTCACATCGTTTATCTCAATTGTTTTTTGTTCATTAAATTTAAGATCATCAACATGTCGTTTACACTGTTTCAATTTTTCTAATGAATGATCTATACGTGAAATGAGCAGCTCTAGTTTAGAATTTAGTATTTCAAGCTGTTTTTCATTTGAAGTAACTTGCCACTGCATTACTGTTCTGTTTTCTTCTATTTGAGACAATGTTGTCAAATCATTTGCAGCTGTTGATTGTGATATAAGTTCAGATAACCTCAATAGTTGTACATTGATATTCTCATTTTCTTTGACCAATGTTGGTAATTCTTTAGCCACTGACTGTGTATCTTTTAACCATGGATTCGCCATACAAAATTTACAGCTCGGATCCCATTTATGTTCATCAAGCTTGGACATCATATGTTTAACATGATCAATATGAATGAATGACAGTTGATGATGCCTTTCTAGTTCAGTACGGCGCCGTTCATAGTCATTAATTGTCTGTATTTCATTTACAAGCATATTCTTATCAAATTGCTGTATTTTGGAATTAATATGTTCAATCTGTAAAATAGCATCGTGTTGTCCCTTTTCCGTTTCCTGTATCATCTTAATCAAATCAGATTTTGCATTATTAAGATTTTGCAGTTCTAACTCAACAACACTTGGATCGACAATTTCATCTGACATTGTCTTGATTTCTTTTGTAAGTGAAATAATGATGTCATTCAAATCATTGACCATTTTATCATGTTCAATTTTTTCACTTTTCATACGGTTAAATGGATCAGTCAATTGACCGATTAATCGTGTTGCATCTGACAATATTGTACTGTAATCATGACGTTTATATTCGCGAATTAACGCTGACGTTTCTCTAATGTCTTCTGCTGCGATCTGATATTGTAGTTCAAATACATCAATATCCAGAAATTGTGTTAACAATTCTTTACGCTCTTTTTGAGACATGTCGATGAATCCAGTATTGTTAGTTTGTAATGACAATGCAGTTAAAATGAAATCATCATATGATCCTATGTATTTACGAATGATTTTATTTGTATTGTCGCGCTGTTCACCATTTAATAGTATTTTTTCACCATTATCACCGATGGTCCAAAAATTAACATCTACTTTTACATGGCCATTAGATTGTTTTTTACCGCGACGTTCAATATAATAATCACGCCCATCTAGGTCAAAATGTAATTTACAATTAAAAAAATTCTTCTTATTATTTAATACATGTACTGCCTTTGTAGTACGACTACATCTATCAAAACAACAGAAAGCTAATGCATCTAATAGAGTTGATTTACCACTTGCATTAGGTGCAAATAATCCATTGATTCCATTGATATTTGCAAAATCGATATCATTATTTTCACCATAACTAAACATGTTTGAAAATTCAAAACGTTTTGGAGACCAAATGACGTTACGTGTCATTTCAGATTCAGGTAGTTTGGAATGTACTGTACGATTGATGTATCGCACGACATCTAGCATCTGATCATCTAATCCTTGTTCATTTTCTAAATATTCAGTTATGATCTTGTTTTGCCATTCAACATCACGTATGTTACCAAATCCAACTTTCTGTTGGCCAGAGTTATTATTCAAAGAATGAATTTTATGAATAGCAACTTCCTGGACTTTGTATTGAGTGCGTATTTCTGATACAATTCGTTTTAAATCTGCAGAGTCAGTATCTTTAACTTTGATTCGTATACGTGGCTTGGATGGTACAAGATCAGATGGATTGAGTATTTTACCATTATCAACTTCAAATGTGTAGTATCCGTAGTTATTTTGTATCTCAACAAATTTTGCAGTGAAATCTAAAAGATTCCATTCTAATATCCCATGTATTAATTTTTCACCATGATTCTGTTGAATCAATGAACCTGGATATGCAATACGTTTTTTAGTATCTAAATATTGTGTTTTATGAATATCTCCTAACAATACAAGATCATGTCCATCAAATAATTCTGTTGTGACATGAGTGTTGTTTAATGTAATTCCTAGATCAGTTGTCGCAGAATTTACTGCACCATGGTGTAATGCAATTTTAATTTTACCTTCAAAATCAGATGCTTTAATGAAATCAGCTGGTTTATCAAACACCGACATAACGTTAAAGTGTACACCGGATACCTCATATATCCCCGTGTCTTTAAGATAGTGTAAGTCTGTATGATTCAAGGCTTTAACAATGGGAGACAAGGCGTCCAATCGATTGGAATTATTTAGATTACAATCATGATTTCCGGTGATTAATATTGTAGGTGCAATGTCAGCTAATGATTTAAAAAAATTAGACACCATATGTACCAATTCAGGTGACATGTCTGTTTTGGCATGCACTACATCGCCGGCAACATATATGATACTATTTGGAGTTTTGTTTTTACGTATATATGTATACAATCGTTTGAACACTTCTGTATACTCTTTATGACGATTTACATTACGTATATGAACATCTGCAACATGAAATATTTTATCAATATGAGTTAGTCCAGTATTTATAGTCTGCATAATATTTTTTCTTGCATTAATTTATTTGATGACAATTCTATTGTTTCATCAATAAGTTTTCTAATTTCCAGAAACCCTAATTCACTAGGATCTTTTTCTGGCAGATCAACAAAATATACATGTAATCCATTGGCCATGAAATATTCAGCAGTTTCCAATGCTTGTTTACGAGCATCCATGTCTAAACATATATAAATTGATTTGACTCCATGCTCAATGATACGACGCTTCAATGTATCTGATATTGTTTTGCCAAACAATGGAATGGCATTTCGTCGAATTGCAATTGCATCAAATGCTCCTTCGACTAACACAACTGGCATATTCCAATTAACATGCAACTCAAATCCAATTATATCTTTTGAAAATGCAGGATTCTTATGCTTCTGCATATCATCTGAATAATATGCTCTGGATACGAAATAATTTAAACTACTATTTGCATCAAAGCTAGGAATAATAATTTTACCGGCATACTCACCAGAATCACAATAACCTATTCTATATTTAAGAATATCATATATAGAAATGCCGCGGCGACGTAGATAATATATAGCATTTCGAAATTCAGGTGAACCTTTATCAATAACCCATAATGGTCTGAATCCATCTGGTAATGATAACACTGGAGTATTAGTAGTTGTTATTTTAGGTTTATATTCAATATCTTCTAATAATATAGTTAACTTTGAAATCTTTGCTCTATCAACACCTAAACGTCGTAACATTGATGTTAATTTACGTCCAGCTGCATTACAAACCCAGCAATGCCAATGCTGTGACACAATGTTTATTTCCATTTTCTTTTTATGATGGTTGCAAAATGGACAGTTAAATGCAATGTTATTATTTGTTGACATCCGTCCTTTACCTAACACCGTTTCAAGTAACGAAATTATTGGAAAGTTGCTCATGATATTATATTATTTAATTTCATTACATACTTCATATGTCAATGTTGTATTCATATACATTCATACAAATATATTAATATTGAATATATTAAAAAATTTTCAAAGAATCAACCTTTTAACCAACTTTCTGGAACTTTTTTTTCTGCCCACTGTATTTTGTACTTGTCACAAAAATCACCATATGTTGTTTTTGATCCTTTTCGTATTTTTGTTTTGGCTGACTGGAAGATAATTCTGATATCTAGATTAGGGTGTTGTTTTTTAACTAACAAATGCTTTTTACGATCATCTGCCGTCCAACGGCCTTTTGTTTCAATTAACATGTTGTTAGGTAATGTGAAATCAACTGTATACTTATGTTTTGTTTCTGGCTTGATGTAGTTAATGACAGTATCTTCATACCCAAAATGAATTTTTAATTCCGATAATTGATCTGATATCACATGTTCAAATCCGGATCTGTAACCATGCTTAATTGCATTACGTCTAGTTAATGATGATGAGTTCCATGCCATAGTATAACCTTTTAGTATAAATATGTATAGATCTAATAGTCCCATCGTATTACAATGTTCATATCTATATCATCACGTTTTTGTAAAGGTTCTGCTAATTTACCAACTGCTAACAATTGACATTTACTATCATACAATCCTACAGTTGTAATATACGGATATGCAGTGCCGGAAATGAACATTGTTTTTCGATAATCACCTGGGCGTAAAAACTTTTCTGCATTTGAACCAGCATCATTACATGAATTAGCATCTCCGTTAGCTGGTCTGTATACAGCTGATGGGTTTGTAGATATGTTACATGCCACTTTTGGAACACGTACCATTACCTCATTTTCGTAAATTGTATGTTGACCCTTGAACACCATTTTAAAATTATTTGGTTGTGCAGCAGAACCGGTGAACAATACATCATGATATTTTGGCATAGGCGATGACATGACCACTGCGCCATTACGATAAAATACATTTCCAAATACATTTGTTTGATAAAGAGATCCTGTATAGAAATCATTGTTAGCTAGAGATTGTATCACTGATATATTTGGTGAATAATTATACATACGTAATTCCGCGATGTTTCCATTGAAGCTTTTGTATGGCTTGTCAGTGTTTAATGTATCTACGCCTATTAAAATATTAGCTGAATTTGCAGTAGATTCCTGAGGTATAGATCCGGTTGAACCAGATGGAATTCCATTAACATATAATCGACAAACAGATCCAGAATTGGCAATTGCAATATGGGCCCAATCACCTTGCAATGATATCGATGATGATATATGCATTAAACTGAAACCATCTGCTGCCTGAAAATGGATTTCATTGTTAATCAAAGAAACATGAAACGGTGTACGATTTTTATGGCTAATTTGATTATTGGAATATGTAATCGGTTTATCTACAGTACGAAATTTTGTCATTTTATTTAAGCCATCATAATACTGTTCATATATATTAGAAAACTTTGAAAATATAGTTCCTGTATCAGATAAATTATTTGGTTTTATCCAAAATGACATCATCCAATGATCACAGCGCTGAAACTGTTCAAATATAGGATCATTATTAATTTGTAAATAGGTAGCTCGACTTCCAGTAAAATAACCAGATAGTCCAGAAGATACATATGTACTACCAGATACTTTTACATTGACGCCATTTTGAATTTCAACATTTGATATAGGGGCCACGACATCACGACCTTTAAATTTATATACAATAGTATCTGATGATTTTACTTTTCCATAATTATCATCAAATCTACGAAATTCGTTATTAAAATGTAAATACAATTGCAAGTTATTTGAATTGGCATTTGATCCAGTACTTACATGTTGATCACGTAAATTTCCATGGCCATCATCAGATCCGGTAATTGAGAAAGATTTACTGCTGCTATTTGCAGAAGACCCGGTAATAAATGATTTGAAATGTAATGAACCGGGTTTAACACGTTCCCCCATTTGGTGATATGGTATTGTTATGATTGATGCATCAATAAAATAATACTTTTCAACATCATTAGCATTTGTCAATTCAACACATCGCGTTTGATCATATGGATATCTATAATAACGATGATCAATCCAATTCCATACAACATGTTGATTTGTACTATCTGTATGATTTATTGGATAATTATAGGTGTCATCACCAACATGAGGTGCAAATTTTTTATGTGTAGCATGTTGTACGCCGTACTTGTCGGCTAATGCATTTTCATCTGTTACTATGTAGTTTTTATAAGCCTTGAATGGTCTTTGATGTACATCGTTACTACGGACAGATCTGTATACAGATGGTGTAATTGGCATATCATACTATCTTAAAAATCTAATTTTACCTTTATCAATACTTCTCTAGTAAATGATTTTCGTACCGGTTGACTCATTTTAGCGACCGCTAGTAATTCACGACGTGTATTATATAGTCCTACTGTGGTAACATATGTTTGAGGATCATTAATGAATGTTGAATACGCCAAATTGCCGCTACTACCAGATACATATGATGGATTATTTGAATAATTGAAGTCACCGTTTTTAACACGTACAAAATAATATGTTGATTTAACTTGTTCAGATGATCTAGCTTGTAACCCATAGTTTCGTCCAGCTACCGGACTAATTGCTACTGATCCGGATAACGATTTAAACAATTTTATGGCGTTATCACCTTGAACACCGGATCCGGTGACAGTATTAAATGATGCTGATAAATTCAACTTATCAGCGTCCAATACAATAACGCCGGCATCAGGAAATAATAATCCATAATGTTGTAATGATGTTTTATCTGGAAAAAATACTGTACCATCGTCAATTGTTCCAGAGACAATGTTGTATATTCTACCAGTTTCACCAACCGCTGCAGATGTTATCGATGAATCATCGATCAAAGTGATGACCTGATTACTAGTTGCATGCACTTTTACATTTGAACCAGTATGTACCAAATTACTAACAGATGATCCAGATAACTGAGCTAAATTGATTTCAATGTTACCCGGATCAAGTCGTTCGCGAAACCGAGCTCTATTGAAATTAATTACATAAATATGATTAGTATCAGCACCGTCAATAGTGAATTTTTTATCTAAAGGTTGTAACAACAATTGAGCATATTGTTTATATATCGCACGACTTGGTGTATCATCATTTAAATTTCCCGTTAAATCGCCAGATCCGGAACCAAAGAAATGACCATATGCAATTGAAAATTGTGGTTCTGATGTTGGTTCTGATGAAATGCCATTATATATTTGACGATAATATGTATTCTGTATAGCAGTTGATGTGCTTGATGTATGAAATGACAGGAGACTACCTGTGTTACCAGAAAATAATCCTTTGGTTACAGTTTCAACATTGTTTGTTAATACATCATCAGTTGGATCAAATGGTGTATAGATTCGACCATTTCTAGCACGACGTCTTGCAGACTCGCGTTCTTTTATTATGTTTTCTGCTAATTGACGAGCTAATCCTTCAATTGCAGAAGCCGCTGGTGTTCTTGATACCGATATACGATTCGGTTTGAAAACTTGAGCCATATTATTTATTCCTTTTTCTTATTATGTTCAATATAGTATGCTGTATACAAAATTTATCCAACAGAGATATTTGATATTCCTTGAATCTGACGCGGTTCAATTGTCAATGACAATAATGCTCGACCACCCGTTTCATTACCAATGAATAACACTGTTGCAGTACGTCTTTGTATCAACTGACTCTTAGCAGTTATTTCAAATTCCATACCAGATACAGTAACTGTTTGAGCAGCTTCATTATCGCCAATAAATTGAGGTACAGTCGATGATCCATCTGTATTTGGTGCTGATTTAGTCACCACGATGGTGGCAGCATCAGAATCTGATAATATTGCCGTATATCCAAATGATTGGTTTCCTTGTACAAAATTTGTTGTAATTGGTCTAACGATAACATTTCCATTGTCTGAAAGAGTTACGTCAGTATTTCCAATGGATATTACCGGTATACGTGCAGTACCTTTTGGCAAGGTAACTAACTTGTATTTCATCATCTGACCTTCATCTGTCAACGCCTCTGTTACAGGCATATTCTCTATAGCAGCACCATAATATGCAGTACCTAGAGGGTGTTCCGGATTATACAGATCATAATCAACCTCATCATCCGCCAATGCAAATTGAGTAATTTGAAACTCATTTTGGCCTCGTGCCAAAAGTTCTCTTCCTTTTTTTGTTAGTATAGCATCAATAGTGATTGTGCTATTATCTAGATATCCCATTATTTCTCCAATTTTTAATAAATATGCTCATAGATACATTATCTTATAGTTAACCTACCAGGATCTAATGCATTGCCAACACTTGCCTGTCTCGGTGTTGAATTATAGAAAATTTGATTTGGATTCACTTCATAAATTTCTATGATAGGAGTTCGACCCAAAGCAGTATTTGTAGATGCAGCGTTTATTGCCGGCGCGGAAAGCTGAGTTCCTATGTAAAATTGTCTTTCATATGATTCAAAGAAATCATCTCGATAATCAGCAGTGACTAAACTTTGACTATAGTATGCTAATACCTGTTCATTCTGTGCCTGATTGAAATTGCGACTGTAAGATGATGGTATTGATGAACTTCCAGAATAATGATATATGGTTTTCATGAAGATATTACTCTTACGTGAATCATTTAACTGCAGGCCAAGACCAGAATGACATACCTTTTCAATTGTAATGATAGGAGTAATTTGTTTTATGGCAAGTGTAGATGAAGTGGCGCCAGCATTATGATACTGTAATATCAATATCAAATTTTTATATGCCGGATGATTAAAACTTGTAAACTGTATGTTCTGTATCGAGTTTACAATTCCTACAAAATCAGATTGTGTATCAATTATTTTAATTATTCGTGAATTGATATCATCGGTTTCTGTGAAAGCTAATACTGCTGTATACCGTATACTATTGGCAACGCTAGCCTCGCCTTTATGTATTATTTTTGTTTGAATACTCATCTCATGAGATGAAAATGTTGTTAGTTTCAAACGAATTTGATTTGTAAAGGAGCCAGTTGTGATACTAGTTGGACTCGACGACAAATTTGATGCAGCTGCTCCTATCACAATACCATTTTGCCAGACAGTTTTATCTAAAATTGAAAATGATGAAGATAAAAAATTAGCAGTGATTGTATTTGTCGGTTGCTGAATTATGTTTTGATTTCCATATGTCAATTTCATGACGCCAAAATTTGTGGTTGTGCTACTACTCACTGTATAATTTGAATCAATGAATGATGATGTGTATGACCGCAATTCATCGACCGGTAATGTTTCAATGGTACAATAATTTGTACTACCAGTAAATCTTACTAAGGCAGTTGATGCCAAAAGTTCATGAGAAAATAAAGCAGATGGTGTGTAAATATTTGTCTCAAAAGACTCAATTAAGGCCAATGTTTCTGTTACAGATTCTCCAAATGCCGGCGGGGCTACATCAGGAATATGAAAGTCATATTGAGGATTATCAACTTCAATTGGTTTTGTCAAATGTACTTTTGATCGTTCCAATATGTTTGGTTCTATCAATAGGCCTGTGGCATCGTCTACACGAAATGGTAATGTTTGTTTTATCTGATTAAATACAGAGAAATCGAATTGACTAAATACGCGATTGAAAGCATTGATGTCAGAATTATTTGTAAATTTCTTCCAGTATTGAGATGAAAAATGTTTTAGATCTTCATATACCATTTGATATTCATCATCCGGATCTCCAATATAATCATCTAACTCAATGCGCCCAATATGATTAAATACATCTTTATTTACCTGATCGGCAAAACTATAGAACAATCCTAATTTATTTGAATCTAATGGTGCGTTATCAAAACTTGATACTTCTGCAGATAAAATTGGTGATAGCCGGCGCACCAATGAGTTATCCTCAAGGCGGATCTTTTCTGACCGTTGATTATTTGCACCTAATGATGCTCCTCTAATATAATATGTTTCTTCAACTGGTACAAAATTCCCACGTTGTGTGTCCGCGGATATTGGAAATCCAAATGCTGATGCGTTTGAGGAATTTGGAATACTTGTGTTAAAATCTTTAACTTTAGTATTAGGATGGCTTGAAGAAATGATAGTGCCTGGCACATTTAAGTTATAACCTATTATATCAGTTCCTAATGTGTAATGTCGTACTAATGTATCATATGAACTACTAGGTGATAAATAACTAACATATGATGTTGGATTAAGTGTATGATCATCAAATGCATCTGTACCAAGATATTCTAACCATTCACGATATTCTTGCATTGACCCTGAATACGGGCCCGGAAATGTACCTAAAATTGTTGATAACCTAGCATTAACGTTCAAGCTATCAGTCGTTCCCTTATAACCGCCAATGTACACGCCATTGTCAGTATTAATGGGATGGCTCCAAACATTATATTGATTGTTATCAGTTGGTGTAAACTCAATGGACGATGTGACACTAATTTTACCACGTATAAAATCAGATGCCTGTTGTACCCGAATATTATATGTCGTATCATTATTTGAGCCGGAATTGAAATGAGAATTTGATGTATACCATCCGTATCGCAGATTCCAAAATTCACCATTAAATAATGGTATCCAACCAGTTGATCCAGTTATAGGCGTAATGCTTGTACCATTTGCAAATGACACATGAACACGTCCATATAACGCACTTCCGGAATAGGAACCAGTGTGCTGTATTGCAATATGTGTAAGTGGTACACCTGTAGATGTGTTAACTTGTGAATACAATAGCATGCTACCGGTGGTATTAGGTCTAAATCTGAATTCACGTGTTTGTACTGGAATTACATTGTTTTTTCCTCGAGGAATTCCCCAATTACCAATGCTAGAACTAATGTGATTTGTTGAATATGTTATATATGATGCAGAATTAAAAAGTACTGCATATGAATAACGATCCTCGGTCAATGTCGGCCAGCTATCATTTACCATTGGACCACCGTATTCACGTATACTTAGCAATGATTGTGGCACACCATATATGTTTAACAATGCAGAGATTGATCTTGAAGTGCCACGTGTCTTTAGTATATATGGTAAATTGTTAACAATTCGCCTCCAAACCTCACCGGTGATGGCTTCATCACTTTGAGAAAAAATACTTCCGGTAGATGCATATGCACCTGCTTCGTTAGTACCTAATTTATACCTCCATAATTGGCTTGCCTGTTTACCATTAACTAGCTGCCAACCCTGTGATCGGGCAACATCAAATAGCACATCTTTGTCAATGCCACGTTTAGGGTGTTCTTCTTTGGTATGTACTCGTGTTAATGCAGATGCATATGTATATATAATGTCAAAATGATGACCAATCATGTTAACAAAAATGTCATATTCACTATTGTTGGCATCTTCACGTATATGTTGTGGAATTGATTTGGTTAGATTATGTGGATTACTCTCATCATACGCAATTGCAGCTTCATTTAATTGATCATACCATGTTTCAGCTATAGACGCCGTAGTAGGATATATGACAAATTGACCATTGATTATTTTTTTCGGATATGGTGAAACTGCAAATCTTGCTCCTTCAATACCAACATATTTAAAACTTCCGGAAGTTCCATGAGTATATATACTACCGGTAGGTTCATTATATAACCATTGCTCAAATGTATCAAACTGACCTATAACATCATTTAGCTTGGCTGTAGTATTTGTTATGTTAACAGATAATGATCCGGAACTAGAACCACTAGTGGCAGCCAGTAATTTCAAGCGTTCATTATAGAATTCAATTGATTCTAATTTAGATTTAAACCCAGCAACGCGATGTTCTGCAGATGAGTAAAATACAAATTCCGGGAATGATGTATAATCAATTCCTAATTCAATACCGCTAATTGTTCCGCCAAAAAATGAATTGACAATTTTATCTGATGTGTTTAAATTTGACCCCAACAGTTGATTCCAATTTTGAAAATCAGATTCTGTGTTTGTAGTGTATCCAGAATCTATTTCAAAGTTAGGGCCGCGTAGCATGTTAATTGTAGGATTCGGTGCTAATTGATCTAAACTAATGTTGTCTATCCAGGAATCAGATATAATCTCAATTAAATTACATCTGGATAATTCTGCAAGATCCACCGGTAATGGAGTCAATGTACGAACTGCCAGAACATTAGGGTCTTCATATGATTTATAGTTAATGAGTCTTACAATTTCATTTTCACCAAAATTTAATGCAAAATCACGTTCTAATGCCTTTGGATGCACATCTAAAAATGTTTCGATGATACCTAGATTAGATTCACCTGCTCCAGCTCTTGGCTTGAAAACAGTTAACAACATCTCGCGAGAATCTGCAGATATGTCCTGAATCTGTAGCAATGGATAATTATACTCGCCAATAATCTCGTAATATACATTGATTAGTACTTTAAAGAATCCACGTTTAATGTTAAGATCTGCAAATGTTTTGATATAATCTATATAGATTTTATCATTATGAATTCTAAAGTCAGTTGTCGGACCACCGCCTAGATATGCCTCATTTGTAGGAGTGTAGATATGAATTTCTACTGTAGGCGTTTCTGTTGGCCTAACCTTTATTTCATCTAGGTCTAATAATTCTATGCTATTCTGTGGCCATGAGATTCCGCGAGTTAATCCCGGAGTCGTACGTATCTCGTTTATATTTGTAAATCTATCTAATGACATTCATTAATAAATATGAACCAATGGTACTATCGCATATTTTAAGTTGATTTGAATTGACTAGTTGCTAAAATCAACAGTGAATCCAGAATCGCTGGATATCCATTTGGACACGCGTGCTTGACTTAATCCCGGCCATGAGATGTAGTATTTGTCATTTTGATCTTTTACTCTTGTTCTAATATATGAAATGGCCTTACAAATGCTTTTCATCAACGCTAAATGCTCTCTGTCAATGTAATCATCAAAGGTTTTGATTGTTGTAAATATATCAATTTTTAACTTTTCATTTAATGAAATAACGGCATCCATTTTGTCGTTCAATTCTAATAGTTCCTCTGGTTTGGTGCAATTCATCAGCAACTCATCAAACTCCAACAATTCCGTTTTGACATCTTGCAATGTGCCTCTTAACTCAGTAAGAAATATATCCAAATTTTCCGCCGTGGATACAATGTTTTGTGGTCCTACATCAGCTTCATCAGTACTGACAAACCCAATCGCTTTATTAACTCCATATGGAAAATTTGATGGAAATCCAAGCTTACTGTAATCATGTGCACCATTGTTAGTTTGACCAGGTTCGATAATTTTCATAAAAATAAATTTTGCTACCGTGGCTCTGAAGTAATTAGCATTTTTCCAAAGGCGGTCCAATCGATTCCCCGCATCACTTGCCTTTGCCGGTTTTTTAAAAAGCATACCTCCGGAATACATGTTAACAGCTCCATCTCTTCCCTTCCCACCTGCTTCCCTAAACGCATCCATCATCTCTGACGTTAGCAACTTCAATTTTGCTGTACCTGTAGGTCCATATGCAGCAGCCAATCGTTCGACAGCGAGGTCATAGTCCCCTTCATCGCCTTTACCAATATGGCCATTAATATGCCAACTAGGAACACCATCAATATAAAAAATATCATTTTCTTGGCGATCGTTAAAGGAATCCTGTTTTATTTGCCATTCCGTTTGAAACAGGGTGAATATTGATTCTTTACGACCTTTTTCTTTGTCACCTTTTTTCTTTTTCTTGTACAAAACCCAGGCATTAATATCACCCATGGTATTGCTATGATCCTTGATTATATTTTGCACATCCGACTCCGGGCCAAAAAGATTTTGCAATTTTGTTATGAAGTTGGTGCTTCCTAACGCGTACATTTGCTTCTCCATGTCATCTATAGCAGTCTGTGTCGGGAGCAACTTCTCAAACATTTGACGTCTCACCTTGTCAAGCTCACCTTGCAGTACTGCCTGTTTCTGTAAATTGGATAGATAGTTTTT
>Ga0181357_1000260_pt1 | contig 18792 bp, 25 predicted proteins | sample Fa13VDMM110DN_FD_130094 | JGI IMG/M metagenome (GOLD analysis project Ga0181357, IMG submission 130094) | Freshwater viral communities from Lake Michigan, USA - Fa13.VD.MM110.D.N | ecosystem: Environmental > Aquatic > Freshwater > Lake | place: USA: Michigan | collected 2013-09-24 | reverse complement strand
GTTCTTTTGGTTGCTTGCACAGCATCAAACCACCAATCACGATATTGTCCTTAAACTGAGCATTTTCAACGATCAGAATTTGGATTTCGGGGTGATCGACTGCTTTGCAGGGTTCCCATCCAGAACGAATCTGTGACGAAAAATTCGTGGCATCAGCCTCGCCTCGTGTAGAGATACGAATCCAACGAAATGACCAGCCAGCCTGAGGCTTAGGGCTAGGTAGTTTATCTGGGTCAACCCATGATTGTGGGCGAACATCAGTTTCGCGAGTTTGCATGTCTTGTGGTAAACGATTTTGAGCCATGATTATTTCCTCATTCCTAAAGCAACCTGTTTGGCGTATTCTTCAAGTGGAACTCCAAGCCGTTTGGCAAGAGCTACCGAAGTGGGGGTCAGCACAATCTTCTTTGGCGCGGTGCTGCGCGTTGCGGGGGCGACTACATTTGATCTCTGCCGTGGTTTTTCAACCTCAACTTCTTCATCTGCATCGAACTCGTCTGGAAAAACCTGGCGCATGCGAGAATTGATTTTCTCGTAGTATTCGTCTGAGCGAGGGTCTAAACCCTGTTTTACTAATTTCTGGTGCAGCCCTAGAGCGAAGCTCGTCATCTCGTCGTCTGAACCAAACCATGAATTGTTTTGTTGCCAATTCACAGCCTTTTCATCAACTTGAGGTTGAGCGGGGGCGGTTTGTTGTCTTTGTACTTCAGTTTCTGGTGCTTGTACAGTAGGTAACTTAAAATTATTTATGCGATCTGCTTTAATCTTTGCGGCAGTTAAATCATCTTGCGCTGCAACAACGGCATCAGAGTCGCCTGATTCGTACGCCAACTTGTACTTGGCTTTGGCTTGCTCGACCTCGCCCGCCGTAGCGCGTTTGGCTTGTTCAAGAAGAACCTCTTGGTTTTTGCCAACCGTACCCTTTAGATTTTTGTTTTCTTCAAGGATTTGTTGGGCGTACCGGATTGCCTCTTCTTTCTCACGAAAAGCTGTCTCTTTTGCGCGACGTTCATCATGGTAGCCCTTGGTTAAATGGCTCATGCGTTTACGCACTTTCTCAGAGTAGCCCTCTAGTTCCTCGTCTGTGGGGTCTTCTGGCGGATCAGACGGTTTGCGACCACGATCCTTGGGCGGCGTGTCATCGACAATCTCGATTTCTACTTCCGGCTTTTTATCCTGTGGGATTTCGACCTCGACTTCTTTTTCAGAAGCGCGACCTTCAACCTCAACTTTAAAGTCTTGTTTGTCTAGGTCTTCAAACCCAAACTCGACTGGTTCCATTGCCATAATTTATCCTTTAGATAGCACGCGTAATACCACGCGGGTCGGCAACAACAGCTTCGATGCTGTCATCGTTGATTAGGCGTAACTCTTGCCCATTGACATGAATCCGTGTGCCAGTGTGTGGACGAATAACAACATAATCCCCAATCTTGCACCAAGCGCCATTTGGAAAACGGGTTTTATCGCTATAGGCTTCTGCACCCATATCCAAGATCAACCCAATAGTTGTCATGATCCGCTCTTCGTTAAGCGTGCGTTCCGCCTTCAGAATCCCAGAGTCAAATTCTGCCTCAACTGTTGGGAGTGCGATTAGAAGCTTGTAGCCAACGGGTTTAGGTAGCTGCTGTTCCATTTCTTCTTCGGTTACTTCGACTTGTTCAGTCATTGTCATCATCCATATAGTTACGCGCTAGGTCGAGGATTTCACGCTGTGCGAGGCTTAGACCTTGAATCAGTCCGCACATATTCCGGTAATGGGTGTAGTCTTTACAACCCCCATCAGCCATGAACTCAGTAGCAGAGCTTTTATGCTCGTTTAACTTTTTAATCAGCGCGTCAAAGACGGTATTTGCCATGTTTATTCACCCTTTTTTGGAGCCATATAGGTTTTTAAAAAGTCCAATTTATGGCTATTTGCAGCCTGTTTTTGACTGTTTTCTGCGTTTCTGTCCTGCGATGCAAGGCGATTTGCCTCGTTTTCCGCCGAAATATCCAACTTTTGTTTATCTAATTCAAGTTTAGCCACGGCTAATTGCACATCTGCTTGGTCTTTTTGCGTTTTCCGGTCAATATCAGCCTTCTTAAGCTGTACTTCAGCCTGTTGCAACTGAAATAACGGGTCTTGCTGCTGCTGTTGAGCCTGTTGCTGCGCGGCTTCTTGTTGATGCACCTGTGTTAACTGCTTGCCAGCGTCTGCCACGAGCCTTGCCAACTGAACTTCTATATCTTCTGGCAGTTCTTCGTCTGGTGCAGGTAAAGTCACCCCCAATTGCTCTTCAATTTGCTTGCGATACCTAAACGCCATGTGTTCTGCGATGTGCGCCTGCAAACTTGCCATCATTTGCTGTGCCATCGGGTTCTGACCCATGCCTGCGGCAATCATTGGGTCTTGCATGAAGGACGTATGCGATGCAATATGCGCGTCTTGGTCTTGGTAGATAAACGCTTTGACCGGTTTACCGATCAAAATTGCCATGTTTTCTGAAACAGGGTCTTTGGGCTTCTGATCTTCAGTAGTCGGAACTAACTTATCAGCGTTCTTTATGCCCAGCACCTCAATCATCTGGCGGTGAAGTTGTGGCAAATCATAAATCTGTGGTGCTTGTTGTGCCATTTGCAGTACAGCCTGATACTGAACCACCCGCTGCGCCATTGTGCTGCTGTTGGGATCACTTACTGGGATGACTTCAACCAATGCGTAGTCAGATTTCTTGGCTTTTGGCTCACCTTGGTCTGGTTCGTACTCATACTCTTCTGGCGCGTAGTCTGCCATGATCGCTTTGAGCAGCTTGAACTCTTGCTTCATCGCGTAGTGGACACGCGACTGTACTGCCGCCATCGGTTTGAGCGTGCGCTCAAGTAAAGCTAGTGTTGTCCCGACAGGTGCGTTGGCACTCATGTCAGAGATGTTCATGTCGCTAATTGCACCGAGTCTACGACCCTCATCGGTGATCTTTTGCAAGAGAGTTAGCAACGTTTGGCTTGGCTCCTTGTAAGGCATCATCATGATGTTGTCTTTGATTGCACCACTTGGTACGTCTACATCACGAAACTCGCCCGGAGCAATGGGGGTGTCGTCACCTTTTACCCGCAGACCGCGAGACTTAAGACCACCGGGAAGATTACTAAGAGTGCCAGCATCAACAAGCTGGCGAATAATAGAAGTACCCGCACGAGCATATCCTCCGATGATATGAATCAAACCCATGCCGTAAAAGCCAAAGCCGGGGACATACACGTAATGCACGAAGTGTTGACGCTTGAGCTTTAGCTCATCCTCTGGGTTCCAGTTCCTACGAATAGCAAGAACGGTAGAGGTACTCTTTTCAATCGTAATGACGTACGGCTTGGCAAGATCATCTTCATCGTCAATGCCGGGAATGCAGTAGTCAATGTGAATTTCGCACAACGAATAGCGTTCGTCGTCACTTAGGGTGTAACCACCCTCTTCGGCTTTGCGCTTTTCAATGTCAGTGTGAAATGTCTCTGGGTCGCCTAAGTCTACGTCACAGTAAAAGCCACTAGCTTGAAGCTTCTTAACCTCGTTCTTGGTCTTACGCATGATGTGTGTCACGCGCTCTGCACTCTCAATATGAGACGCACCGTAAGGCACAATCACATCTTCTGCCGGAATGTAGATTGAAACCTGTCTGTTTAGGCTTGGATCAAAGTACACCTTCTTAAACGCTGAACCCGCAAGCCCTAGCGAATACAACGCACGTTCATGCTCAGGGCGGTACTCGACCATCACGTCTGTAAGTTCATGGTTCATGTCGGCTTCGACACGTTTGGCAGCTTCTTCTTTCTCGCGTGTAATCTTGCCGATAATCTGTGTGCGTACGGGTCCCGCCGCAGGGAAGGTCTCAGACATTGCTTCTGCTTGGAAACGGATTGCCGCTTCTGCAAGGACTGTTGAGTACACTCCGCACGCATCTTGCCAAGGCTCTGTGCGTTCTTCGTATTTAAAGCCCAGAACGTCTAGTCCTTTGACGTAAGTATCTGCCCAATCTTTGCGGCTGTTTACATCGCCATCGACTAACTCAAGCAGTTCAGATGCCAAGGACTGCAACTCACCATCATCAATCGTCTCTGCAAGGTTGGCAGAAAAATCACCATCGTCATCTTCTGTGGCATCAGGGATCAAGGTAATCTCTACGCTGCCATCCGATAGCGTGACCATCTTGGGATCAACAATCTCAATCTCAAGGGCATCTTCTTCTTGATCGTCCATCCCAAGGGGGGCGGCGTATAAACCTTTTTCCATGACTTATCCTTAAATTATTTGAGCGTAGCCCGATTTGTTTTTGGGTTGTACGCAAAGTCTTTAGCTTTACGGCTTGAAGCTTTATCCGCCCTATCTATTGCACGCTCTTTAGCGGTCATATTGTCGCGCTTCTTACCCGCCGCTGTCAGGGTCTTACCGTCAGCTTTTAAATCCCCACGTTTTTTTAAAAGTCCCACTGCCATATTAGTGCTACCAACCTGTGCGGTAAGGCGCTTGACCAGCGTGTTCTTGCCCATAAACTTTTGCGTAGCCATAAAGCCTTAGTAGTAAGCGCCTTTGCGCCTAAATGTTCGTGGTTCGTCAATATCATCTGTAGGCAAGCGAATAAATCCGCCATTACGAAATCGGGCTAACGCCATAGATACACAGTCAACCATGTCGTCATGCTCCGATGCAGGAAACGCTGCAACCTGCTCAACAACGGCTTCCGCCCACTTATGCCCTTCGGGATACCACACCATGCCAGACCTAAATATATCTGATATTGCGTTAATACGCGCTATTTTATCGCCTGTTCCACGATGCGGGGTAAATTCTTGCACCGGTATGCCCAGCCGCCGCAGTTCTTGAAACAACGGTGTGCCGTTGGATTTCTTCTCAACGATGAACGAATCAGGCTCCCACTCCTTGTACTCGCGCATTGCCATCTCTTTAAGTTCGGGAAACTCCACCCGTATGTTGATAGCATTAAGCAGCATAATGTTAGCGCTGCTCTGGGTCAGGTTATCGTCGGAGAACACACCCCATGTCAGGAGCGCCGTAAAGTCAGCGCGGTTGTTGGTCTCAGCCGCAGCGTCTAGCGTCATGATGATGTACTCACACTGTGGCGGGTCTTCTCGTTCCCACTTGCGCCACCACTCCCGCTTAACAAGTGCGCCCTCTTCAGCGGTCGGATTCTGTTGGTATTGCGCGTTCCACTGAAACAGTGGCATCGAAGCCTTGGTGCGATGTAGCGCGTCAAGATCGTAGAACTCAGGCCAAAGAGCTTTCTCGTCATCTGTGTTTTCGTTAAAGATGGCGGGAAACTCAAACAGTTCGTACTGATCGGCTAAGTCCGTGCGCGACATATCTTTAGCAAGTTTGCCAATCAAGTCATTCGGATGCCAACGCGTGTGAACAATAGCCACCTTGCCCTGAGGCATCAAGCGCGTTCGTGCGCCATAGGTAAACCATTCATACACACGGTCAAAAACATCGTAGTTGCCACCCAACACATCTTGCTCTGAAAACGGGTCATCTACGATCAGGAAGTGCGCACCGCGACCGGCAAGGGCTGACCCCACCCCACAGGCAAAGTATTCACCCCCCATGTTAGTGTTCCACCGCCCCGCGCTCTTTGAGTCTGGTGCAAGGGTGACCGCAGGGAATATCTCTTTATAGGTATCGCAGTCCACGATGTTACGCACCTTGCGCCCAAAGTCCACCGCTAGGTCACCGGTGTGAGAGACCATCAGCACTTTCTTATCAGGGTTTCTACCTAGATACCACGCAGGAAAATATATAGACACCATCTGCGACTTGCCGTGGCGCGGGGGCATACTGACCCCAATACGATCTTCTTCGTCACGCTCCATTTTCATTAACAGATCGCCTAGCCTGCGCGTGTGCCGACCCACCTTAAAGTTCGGGTCCATTGCCTTGCAGAACTCAATTAAGTCATCGTGGCGCGATTGTGCAAGTTTACGGCGTTCTAGTTCTTCAAGAGCAGCTAGAACTTCTGTTAGCTCGTCTGCCTTGAGCAGATGAAGGTTGGCATGAAGGGCGGTGAGTTCGTACTCAGTTAACATCGCGGGCGATGGCGTCTTCTATAGGGTGGGCAGGCATGCCCATGAGCTTTGCAAGCTTGTCGCGTACTTTAGTCTCTAGCTCATCTGCCGACTGATGGCGCACAGTAATCTCTGTGCGTTCGGTAAAGAGACCGATTTCGCTGATCTTACCTAGCAATTCAAGTGCACGGATGCGGTTCTTGTTGCCGGGGGCGGCTTCTTCAATCAAGCTGTTTGTCACAAACTGGCGGATTTGCACGGCGGTCTCGACCACTTGGTGGTCGTACTCTGCAAGCAGGGAGCGCAGGTACACCGCAGTCGATGATCTTTGCACCTCAGTTGGGGGTGCGAGGTCACGCAGCACATCACGTGCGATGCCACGCTCAGTGGGGGTAGCCGGTTCGGGGTTGCCAAATTCTGCAACAAACTGTGCGGAACTAAACATAGCACGGGCGGCGGTATGCACATCTGTAGGATTTGTAATCCCAAGACCCACGGGCGTACTAAGTTCAGGAGTAAGCGATATGTACACGGCGCACCTTTTAAGGCGTTGTGGTCGAAGTATAGCAAAATTTTTTAGAAAAAAATATAAGTGCGGGATGGATAAATGATGGGGGTGGTTAAGCATGATTTAGTGTGGTATGGGACTTGGGGGTTTTTGGTTTTTGTTCTTCTGAAATACAGTGCATACAGGGGAGCCACGCCAACGCCGGAGTTGGGGGGTCGGGGGCGGGTGGGTCGGTACTATCCTCGGTCAAGAAATGCTTAGGTGGTCGGAGTGCTAAGGTTCTCTTGCGTGGCTAAGGTTCTCTTGCGTGGCTAAGGTATACCAAGCCACTAAGGTATACTTGTATGCGTGCGTTATGCGTTATATGTTTCACGTGAAACACTATGCGCGTTATACGCTAGGCGTGCGCTATGCGTTATATGTTTCACGTGAAACACGGCCTCATTAGGGTAAACCCTTAGACAGTCATTGTCATAACGTTATGACAATGGTATAGGGAAAACACCTAGTAAATAAATGTACAATTTAACGCATGTAGTTGACACAAGGGTATTAAAGGACTATAATTGTTTTGTGTGGGGATTTCCTGCACGCGATAAACACTTAAACACACAAAGGATTTACCATCATGACCAAGCAAACTAACATTGTCACTCTCGACACGGCCACAATTATTACTAACGTGGCTAACGTGTTCGTATCAGTTAACAAGTCAAAGGACACAATCAATACTCTAATTAAACCTTTGCAGTTAGCTAAAATCACAATGAACACTCTCAAGCAAAATTGCGCATTGTCCTTGCGTTTTATGGCAGTGCTAGATGATGCGAAAGTTTTACCGCTTACTGCTAAAAACTATTTAGCAGAAATCCGCAGTGCAGTAAATAACGGTACTAAGTTTAGTTTTAACGCTGCGCAAGATAGGGCACGTGCAAAAGCGAAAGCCACTAAGACTACAGCACCCGCTAGCGCAGCACCTAGCACCGATATTGAACCGATACCCGCGAGTCCCGCAGGTGCTACCGCAACCCCGCCAAAACGCCTAATTAGCATGCCTAGTGATGCGATTGACGCAATCGTGGTTGCACTGTCTAACGTACGTGCTACCTGCACGCAGGACACATGGCTGCACGTGTTGACCTTGAACCCTGCACTCGCGCAGTTTTTGGATAGGGCAAACGGTGTTTGGAAAACCCCTGCCCCTGTAGTTGAAACCCCTGCCCCTGTAGTCGAAACCCCTGCCCCTGTTAAACGTTCGCGCAAAGCAAAGTAAACCCTTCAACCCTTTCAACCCTGCACATGTGCAGGGTTTCTATGGATTACATAAAATGACATACGACCTGTCTTATACTGATGCTTTGGGTAATGACTTATGTGAACGCTATACACTCACAATCCATCAGCAAGGGTTAACTGAACGGCTAAATGAGTTATCTAAACAAGGTATTTCTTTTTATCTTAGACTCGCTCAAGTATCGTCAAACAAGTAAACCCTTCAACCCTTTCAACCCTGCACATTGTGCAGGGTTTTTTTACGCCCACATTTTGTGGGCTTTTTTGTGCCCGCTTGCGGGGCCGTTGTCATAACGGTATGACAACCCTACTACTATCCTAAACTAGCAGCAGCACCAAGTCGATGAGAACCATTCTCATTATGGCTGGAGACCCGCATGTAGCAGTGTGCGCGTAACCCTACAGCCAGTATCCATGCGGGTTTCAAGGCAGTTTTGAAATCGCTAATTGGGTAGGAACTATCCCGTAGCAGCAGCACCACCAAGGCGGCAAAAAGGCTAAGGAAAAGCACCATACGCGTTCCAGTGTTCCGGCGTGTTCTGGCATGTTCTGGAACACGGTAACGGTGGCAATAACGTAGCACAACGCGCATGGGGTAGCACAGCAGGGGCAGCAAGCGGTCGTTTTGCTTGTTGTTTTTTTTATTATATATAATATATTTATAGTAGTAGTAGTGGTTAGTCTGTTCTGGCACTCGCACTGTGGCGTTCCTGTGGGAAGTTAAATAATCCGTTTTGTATTTAATTAGGTTTTCTCAGGAAATGCACTTTAGGGCTGGAACATTGGAACACGACTGTAACAATTCTCGAAGAACCGCATAAACAAAGGCTCTCCGCCCGTTCCCGAATGTCAATAGATTTTGGAACACGCGGAACACGACACAACAACCACTGCAACACACAACGCACACCACGACACGATTTTCACCCCATCCACCAAACCCACTTTCACAGATGCCCAAAACACCCTAAAAACCCAATTATTACAAATATTTAGTCGGGTAAATTTGCCCCAACAACTGCCAAACACGCCCCAAAACCCCCACCAAACATCGCCGAAAACATGCTAGAATACCCAAAAGCAGCCCAAACCTACCCAAGGAACAACATGGATTTCGAATCAATCGTTAAAAAGATGCAGGAATCACTCACAAACGTCACTCCTGCCATCTCAACCACCCCCGAACAAGACGCCGCACGCAAGGCTGCATATGAAGCAGAGCAAGAGGATAAACGCGCCCTTTTGCGAGGTTTGCGCAACCAAATGATGGGCGACTGCGAACGATTTAATGCCACATGGGTGTTTGCGTCTGATTGTCATAACGGTATGACAACCGCCACCTCTGCCACCCACAACACCCCCACCGACCTCATCACCCAACGCGAACGCTTGCAACTCACCGAAGCCGAGTGGGGTGCATTACATGCGCAGGCTGAGTACGAGATGCGCAGCGTTGCCAACCACATCAGCGTAGTGCTGCGTAAACACTTAGGAACTATCCAAAGCAGCAACACCACCACCACCACCAAACGCCCAGTAGGGCGACCACCCGCACCGCGCCCACCGATGGCACTACAGCCGTGGACACCCGCTATATGGGAAGACGAGCTAGAGTCATGGCACACTGCCGCAGCCGAGCGTAACCCACAGCACCCCCCTGCCAACGTGCGTGTGGCACACGACCTGTACCTTGAAACGCTCTTTGCGCACCTGCAACGCGTGGGCTACCCACACCCGTTCAAGGCAGGGTTTACGGCGATCTAAGTGCTTGACATTGTCAAGTTATTAGGCTATAATAGAGGTTGAGTGGGGAAGGCTGTTTGCACTACCCGCTCATTGTCATAACGGTATGACAACCAACTACACACTAACAAACACACAAAGGACTTATCATGGCACGCATTGACCACCGCACCCCTGAGTACAACACGACTGCAAGCCACCTGCACCTCTCAGCGGTGTTTGCTACAACGCAAAGCTACAGGGATTACGTACACCTGCCCAACAGCCTCACGATGCCACGCATCACCCGCTACTTCAAGGACACGCATACCGCCGTTGACCGCATGATGCAAATCTTCTGCAAGTCACGTGAGTGGTACAACCGTGAACGCAACCGCTCATCCATGCACCCAACCATCGTCAAGATGCTCAATACCCCTGAGCAAGCACAGTACTTGACCGACTGGCGTGAGATGGTCTTAGAGTACCCACACACGGCGGACACCGATGCGACCAAGATTGCCTATACCGAGAGCGAAGCCAAAGGTATTGCCGACAGGCAAACCATCACTACCCTTGGTAAGTACATCAAACGCCACGCCCCGACCATCCCCGACCACGTACTGCGCGATATGGTCATGCTAAGTATTGCTGAGGTTGTGCTTACCCACGACCTGCAAGAGATGATTGATGCGGTGCAAAATGGCCCACGTTCGTGCATGCAGGGTGGCTTTAACGTGCATCCCTATAGCGTCTATGACCCGCAGTATGGGTGGCACATGGCAGTGCGCCGTGAGGGTAGCAGCATCGTGGGGCGTTGCCTGTGCCTGACACACGAGGGCAAGAAGATGTTTGTGCGCTCATATCGCACCAACCACGAGGGTTACTCAGGCAGTGACGAGGGCATTAACGCATGGCTTGAGGAACGGGGCTATACCCACGAGTCAGGGTGGGCGTACGGTGCGAAGGTAGCCGAGATATGGGATCGCGGTAGCCTTGTGCTGCCCTATTTTGACGGGGATACTGAGCACTGCGTGGCATATAACGGTTACCTCACGCTGCATGAAGATGGTGACTACAGCGGCAGTAATACGAACGGCTACGCCGATAGCAGTAATAACTGCATATCATGCGCGGATTGTGGCGATGACTTCGATGAGGAAGACGGTACGCATGTCGGCTACCACGAGGATCACCACGTGTGCGATAACTGCGCAGATGGGTATACCTACGCTTATGGTCGCAATGGTAACCAATACTACGTGCCCGATGAGGACACGGTGCACGTGGATGGTGAGAACTACCACACGGATTACCTAGACCGTAACGGCATCGTGTACAGCGAGCGCGACAGCGAGTATTACCAAGCCGATGATTGCACCCAGATTGACGGGTCAGGTGACTGGGTGCACAACAACGATATACACGACCACGATTTCGTATGCTTGGATGAGGATGATGGCATCTACGGTATGCGCGATGATTGCTGGCAGTGTTCGGCTAGTGGGCTGTGGTACTCCGCCGATACGGGCAGCGATTACTTCGCTGTGTCTGTTGACGTGGGTAGCTCGCTGTACCACGCTGACTGTTTACCTGAGGAGGAGATCGAACTGCACTGCCACCACGTGCGCCAGTACATGACCTATATCGGCAGCTAGGATTGTCATAACGTTATGACAACGACACACTACGTACTACAAACTTACACATACACAAAGGATTTACCATGACACTAACTAAAGAACGTATCGACTTCATGCGCGGCTTCTTCTCATACATGCGCCCTGAGGGTGGCGCAGGACAAACATGGTTCGAGGATCGCTACATCGACACCATACCCTACACGTGGAAGGATGCCGCAGGCAACACACACCTCGACCTGCGTGACAGCAACACTAACCGCACGCTGTTTGTAGCCCACACCGACACGGTGCACAAGACTGACGGTCGCCAAAAGCCTGTAGTCAACGCACACATGATGACGTGTGACTTGACCGACACGGTGGCTACCTGCTTGGGTGCTGACGATGGTGCGGGTGTGCTTATCCTGCTGCACCTCATCCACAACCGTGTTCCTGCGTACTACATCTTCACTCGCGGCGAAGAGCGTGGCGGCATCGGTGCGCATCACCTAGTCCAGACCTACCCACACTTACTTGCAGAGTTTGACCGTGCTATTGCCTTTGACCGCAAAGGTACATCGTCTGTCATCTCGCACCAAGGGTGGGGCAGGTGCTGCTCTGACACGTTTGCGGACACACTCAGCGACAAGCTATCTAACGACTGGCTTATGTACGCCCCCGATGACGGTGGTGTGTATACCGACACGGCAGAGTTCGTTGACATTATCCCTGAGTGCACCAACATCAGCGCAGGGTACATGCACGAGCATACGACCAAGGAATCCCTAGACATGCAGCACTTGGTTGACTTGATGGAGCAGGTCGTACTCATCGACTGGGATGCCCTGCCTACCGAGCGTGATCCGAGCGTCAAAGAGCCACTGCCCAAGCACTACAGCAACCAAGCTGCCTACGATGTGGGCACGTGGTATCGCCCTGAGCCTAAGAAGGACAAGGACAGCCCAAGCTACGATTGGTGGGATGACATCCAAGACTACCTAGCCTTTGCTTACGATGCTGTGTGCGATGCCGAGGATGGGCACTATGACGAGTTGATGTGGATGACTTCGGAAGCTGTCATGCCCGATGATGCCGACATTATTTACAAGCGCATTTGGAACGCCAAGCCTAGCCGCGACCTAATCAAAGCAACACGCAGGGCGATTGACAATGCGTGGGATGTCACGAGCGTAGACGAGGCACTCAATAAGTTTTACGTAGCCCTGCTCGACGAGCAGGACTTAGCAACCAAGTGCGTATCGTACGCACACTAGGAGGATGTATGACTGACCACGATAGAGTGACACTGGCGTTTGACATACTGGACAACTGCCGAGTGCATGACCAAGACGGTAGCCTTGTGCTACTAGAAGTTGACCGCAAGTTGTGGGAGGCGTTTAACGCTGCGCCACGCATGATTTATATTGAACCCGACTGTGGCACACCATTTGTTACCGAGGATATGTAATGTTAATTGCAGCAGAATTTTTCAGTAAAGGTAAGACGCAAACCCGCGTGTTCAACCCCTTGCACATCGCCTACATGGATGAGACAGGCGTGCTGTTTGCCGTGGGTATCCACGCCATGTGGTCAGGTGACGAGTACCACCGCGTGTGCATGATTCTCACACGCGAGGGGATGTTGCTATGACAGCGCAAGAACTAATAGCACTGTTGGCAAAGTTGCCACCAGATACCGTCATCCATCACTACACCTTTGCATACAACCTAAAGGAAACAAAATGCGTAACTTCTTAAACGAAGTTGTTGCGACCGCGATTGTCATGATCGTGGGGTTAGCGGCCATCCTGTTCGCTGTGGAGGTATTGACAATGTAAAGACAATCGACTATAATATGTATTCGTAACTACACGTATGTAAACAACCAACGAGATAAAAATGGACACAACCAAATCAGTAACAACAACAGCCCTTGCACGTGCAATTACATTACTCACAGCACTCAAGGCTGAGTACATTATTCGGATACCAGACCTCGATCCTATTGTGCATGGCAACATGCAGCTTATGCCTGTCAAGCCCCCTAAGGGTAAGCGTAGTTCCGCCACTGCACCGCGTGGTGCGTACACCAACTTCTGTCGCGCTAAGGGCGTGGACAAGATGCAGGTAGGTGACGTGCTGTCGTTCACGACTGACGCGCTAGACGTGCAGCGTGTACGTAGTGTCGCCAGTTCGCTAGGTGGCAAGACCTATGGCGATGGCGCTGTTATCACAGCCGTACACGGCGACCTCGTAGAAATCCTGCGCGTTACCTAACTCCCCCCCCCCGCCATTGTCATACCGTTATGACAATGGCACATATCCCACCCAAGGAAATACCATGCACATACATACATATGGACAACCCGTAAGCAGTCAACCTACTACCAACGTACCTACATTGCAGTCAAGCGCGATGCTTATCGACCTGCACATCGGCACATACACGGGCAGCAAGACCGACAACCAGACACGTGACGAAGTCACGGTCGCCAAGCGTGCAGGTAGTAAACGTGCGCACACCGTACGCAAGCACCTGTTCGCAGGTGACGCTGACCTAGATGCAATCAACATGTACATCGCACAGACACGCAAGCGGCTGCTCGCTGCAACGCTGCCGTGGGCGGACAGCGGCACACGCATGCTGTCTACCAAGAAGTTCTTTGATTTATCAAAGCTACTATCCTCATGGCGCACGGACTACTACTTCTTAGTTGACCGCTTCGTAGATAACTTCTCGCTTAAAGTCAGTAACGCTGCATTTGCCTTGGGTGAATCGTTTGACCGCAATGAGTACCCTACCGCCGATCAGGTACGCGCTAAATTTACATTCAGCTACGTATTCAGCCCTGTACCCGCAGCAGGTGACATGCGGGTGGACTTACCCGCTGAGGCACTAGACGTTGTGCGTGCGCAGTTTGCCAAGGTATCCGAGCAACGCCTAGAGGCAGCGATGGCTGACGCATGGGATCGGGTGCTAGAGATGGCACGCTACCTCAAGGCTAAGGTTACGACAGGTGAGGATGGCAAGAAGCCCCGTATCTTTGCAACGAGTATCGACCAAGCCAAGGAACTCACTGAGTTGCTTGTGGGGCTAAACATTACCAATGATCCTGATCTAGAGGAGGCACGTGTAGCACTTAAAAACGCCATTGAACCTATCGACCGTGATTCGTTGCGTGACAGCGATGAGTTACGCGATTCCGTACGCATCAAGATGGATGCGATTCTCACTAAGTTTGACTTTTAAGGAGTGCGAGATGAGACTACGCCGACACTACATACATACAGCCACCAAGAACGCTGCGGTTGCACTGAACATGGCGCAACAGGTGTGGGATACAAAAAATATGCCCGTTGACAGGGGGCTGCAAGAACTTGTGACCATTATTAACACCGCATCATTGTCACTACAACGTGTATGCGAATCTATGCAGTACGAATTTAACTTGGAGAACGAAGATGATTGATGCGATTCTCACTAAGTTTGACTACTAAGGAGTAGGCATGTTCATTACCAAAGAGCAGTTTCAAGCACTTGAATGGGCACTCACGTTGGCGGAGTATTTTGTCGAAGAACAAGAACCATCTAGCGATTGTCATGCGGGTGATCTTGACACGCTGACAAAGGCGCATCAAGCCGTTGCAGAAGTTATTAAACAAAACGCAACAACATAACAAACCAAGGAAACAGCATGGACAACTTATACAAACGGCTATCCCGCAAACGCATCTCTGAGTCAGTGATCGCACTAGGGCACGAGATTACCTTCATGATTCAGGGTCCGATGGGGTCAGGCAAGTCTGCACTCAAGGACGATCTACAGGCGGCATTTCCTGATTATCGTGCGGTGTACATCGACATGACGCAGATCACTGACAGCGGGGACTTTCAAATCCCTGCGGTCGATCACACCTCGCGTACCTCTAGCTTCTACCCCAACGAGATGTTGGGTGTGCACATGGACACGCCAAGCATTATCATGTTCGATGAGTTAGGCAAGCGCCAAGACCTAATCAACACCATCTTGCCCGTGCTAAACGACAGGCGGTGGGGCAACCGTTACTTCCACCCCAAGACCATCGTACTGGCTACGAGCAACACGGGCGCAGAGAACTTGGGCGATATGTTCAAGGATCACCAACGCGACCGCATGACCTTTGCAACGATGGCTAAGATGCAAGTACCTGAGTGGTTACCGTGGGCGTTTGCCAACGACATTGACCCTGTGGTGGCAGCGTGGGTGACACGCAACCCGCAGTGCTTTGCCGAGCATGAGGATGTGCCGAATCCTGATCTGAACCACTACATCTGGCATCCGAAAGCCAAGCGCCAAGGGTTCACTACGCACCGTTCGGTCACCCGTGCAAGCACGATCATCAAGAAGCGCGATGTACTGCCGTTGGATACGATTGCGCACTTACTGATTGGTACGATTGGGCAAGCCGCAGCAATGGACTTGCTAGTCTTTGAGCAGCTTGCACCGCAGCTACCTACCAAGCAGGACATACTTGCTAACCCCAAGCGTGCGCCTGTACCTACGGCTCCGGCAGCGGTGGTGATGCTTGTGTGTCAGGCGTTGAAGTGGGTGGATGAGTCTAACCTGACTGCGTGGATGACTTACATGCAACGCTTTAAGCACAAGGAAGCACAGGCGCTGTTTGCCTTGCAAGCCAAGGCGCAAGAGGACAAGCTTGTGTGGATGAGCAAGAACGATTCGTTCACTAAGTTTACGATTGCTAACGACTACCTATTCAGTTGAGGTGAGCTATGTACACACCCATACAACGCATTGAGCGCATGCAAGTGTCGCTTATGAACGATCAGCGGTTCTCCGCACTGGCAGGGATATTCATGCTTGGTAACACCGAGGTGCGTGAGGACGTACCTACGGCGTACACCGATGGCGTGAACACCGTGTTTGGCGCAGCATTTATCGAGTCTCTTGAGGATGCTGAGATACGGGGCTTGATCTACCACGAGAAGGGTGGGCACATCCTGTATCGTCACCTCAGTACGTGGCGGCACTTGTCTAAGATCAACGCAGAGCTTGCTAACAAAGCGATGGACTACGTGATTAACTTGCAGATCGAAGACTTCGGTGACCCCAAGTTTATCCGTCTACCCAAGGGCGGCTGCGTTGATGAGCGGTTCCGTGGCATGGATGCGGGGCAGGTGTTTCGTATCCTTGAGGATGAGGGTGACGATGGGGGCGGCTACGCGTTCGATGAGCATGATTGGGAAGCGAGCGAGCAGATGCCCAAGGAGGAAGCCGAAGCTATCAACAAGGAAATAGATGCTGCGGTGCGTCAAGGCGCGATGGTCGCGGGGTTGCTTGGGCATAAGACAGACCGCTCAATCATTGACCTGCTCAAGCCCACGATAGACGCACGTGAGGCGTTGCGTGAAGTGATGCTTTCAACGTGCATGGGTAACGACATGTCCACGTGGCGCAAGGTCTCAAGGCGGTGGCTTGCGCAGGATGTATACATGCCCACACGCTATAGCGAGTCCGTTGGGTCGCTGCTGTTCGGCATAGATACGTCTGGCTCTGTGGGTGACAAGGCTCTACGTGTGGCACTGAGCGAGCTTGTGGGGGTGTGCGAGACCATACGCCCTGAGCGCGTTGACCTTGTGTACTGGGACGGTGCAGTGGCAGGGCATGAGGTGTATGGGCGCAATGACCTTGACAGCATCGCACAGGCTACTAAACCCAAGGGCGGGGGTGGCACGCACCCGCAGTGCGTGGTGGACTATATTGCCAAACATAATCTAAGCCCTCAGTGCGTGGTGATGATTACCGATGGCGGTGTGAGTAACTGGGGTACAGGGTGGACATGCCCGGTGGTGTGGCTTATCACCACACCTGTGGTTGCGCCTATCGGTGTGACAATACACATCCCTAGCGGTTGGAGTTGACAATGTAAAGCGTGTCCACCTATACTTGTCCAACGATTGTCATAACGTTATGACAATCACTTAGGAGAATTATTATCAAGCTACAAGTAAGCGCGATGTTAAACGCTGGCAACCGTGTAGAGCAGTGGAGCTTATACACGGGGCAGCGTGGGGAGTGTTTAGGTCATGCTTACTATACCCCCGCGCAAGGACTACAAGCACTGCCAAACAAGATTGCTGCACCGCTATCGGTCATGCTCATTGCTAAGGGTGATGTGAAGACTGTAGGGCGGTGGTATGAGAGGCTACCGCCGAGGCTTTCAGTTGATCTTGGGTACGCAGGTGCAGCAGTTTGGATTGACGCACTACCTTTTACTTACGAAGAACTTAAACACATACGAGGATTATCAGAATGGCAAACAATACCAAAACCTATGGACACCGTGCTAAATTTATTACGACCCCCACAACCTACGTTGGGCTAGACCTGCGCAAGATTGCGATGCGCCCTAACTCGCTTGACGTGCTGAATAAACCAAGTCGCATTGACAGCACGCTGTTTTATCCAGACGGTACTATCCTAAAGGACGCCAAATGAAAGCAACGTTCGATGCGCGTGTAGGCGACTTGTACGAAAAGCTGTACAACGTTGTTCGTGCGTCTGCCCCTGAGTCTACAGACGAGTCTGTAAATGTCGCGCTGTCCGCTGTCAACAGTTTGGCGGTGGTGCTTGCAGTACACAACCACGTAGATCGACAGTTTTTTCTTGATGCTGTGATGTACACATTCGATAAATACACCGCAATTGTTACACCTGCGGATGACCAAGGAGTTCACTAACATGAAATGCAAAGTAAAGATCGGCTGTAACTACGAACCCAAATGGTTTGAACGTAGGCAGACAAGTGGTTGGTACTCAGGCAAGAATCCACGGCTAGATAACTATGGCATGGCGTTGCAGTCGTGCTTGCTAGGCACGGGCGTGGCAAGTCTGTGGAAAACTAAGATGGCTGTTTGCGCTGCGTGTGCTGTTGTCACGCTGTACATGGCATGGTGTTATGGGGTGTTTGAATGAAGCCTTTTGAAAAAGAAAAAGCGGCACAGTATTTCATTGTGGCATGGGTAAAAAACTGGAAAATTTATACCTATATCACAGCAATAGGTGTCGGAGATATGGCTTATGACAAGATTTATGATGTGTATCCGTGGATGCCTGATGAAAAGAATAAACATTATTATTTCAACGGAGATGTGCGGGCGTGGTGCGCCCTTGCGATGCGTAGTATCAACGACAAGTTATGGGATACCGATGACAATAAAAAACGATTGTCTTTAGCAAAACCAATAGAACACTGGGATTCGGCAGGAGTAAAACCATCAGCACGGCATACAAAAGATGTACAAGAACATACGATTGATAAGCGTAAAGCTAGACTGACAGGTCTGGGGCATAAAGCCTCAGTGGATGCAATGCGTAGAGGTAGTGGACACCATTGGAATGTAGTCAAATGAATACATCAAGCGAAGTGATGTGGGGTGTTTTTTATTTTTATCTTGTGATCTGTTTAATTTTATGGGTGATGAAATGAAACAATTTCAAATTAAATTTCCGTCGAGCTTTGAAGACGCACAAGACGCAGCAGAAATTGGAATTACTCGTTCCGCAGATCATGCCGATGCAGTACATGTTGGGTG
>Ga0181357_1000259_pt1 | contig 18821 bp, 21 predicted proteins | sample Fa13VDMM110DN_FD_130094 | JGI IMG/M metagenome (GOLD analysis project Ga0181357, IMG submission 130094) | Freshwater viral communities from Lake Michigan, USA - Fa13.VD.MM110.D.N | ecosystem: Environmental > Aquatic > Freshwater > Lake | place: USA: Michigan | collected 2013-09-24 | reverse complement strand
TTCATTTATTGATCGTCGAAGCACTAATGTAGAAATGTCTGAAGAAACATATATTGAGATATTAAATCAGTTAAACAAGATACAATTTAAAGGTGAAATATCTTATAGTAGATATAACGAACCGTTGTCACAAAAAGAATTATTTCTAAAAAGACTGAGACAAGCGAGAGAATTATTGCCTAATTCTATTTTAAGAACCAATACAAACGGGGATTATATTAATAATAAATATATAGAGGAATTATATAGTTCTGGGTTAAATCATTTATTTATACAACAATATAGTATCGATAAAATTTTTAATCACGAAAAATTACATGATAAAATTTTAGAAAAATTAAATAAGTTAAATCTTCCATACGAATTAATTGAGAATACATATAACTATAAAATAGAATATAAACTCATTTATAAAGATATGAGAATACAAATTCGTGCCAGAAATTTTAATTTAGATGGTTCTTCTAGAGGCAACACTATACCTTTATCAATTGATTATACTCGGACAAAAAAATGTAATCAACCATTTAACGATATGTATATAGATTACAATGGAAACATTATGATATGTTGTGCTTTAAGATCCGATATTAAAGAACATAAAGAAGGGTTAATGGGAAATGTTAAAGAAAATTTTTTGTGGGATATTTTTTATAATGAAAAATATACTCCGTGGAGAAATCATCATTTAACTGATGGTGTAAAAGAAGGTTTTTGTAAAACATGTAAACAAGGATTAAAGTATGAGTTTTAAAAAAGAGGATTTAGGAATATTTATTACAACATTTTCAAAAAGATTTAATTATGTTGAAAATTTAATAAACAGTATTAGAAATCAATCTGATATTGATATTTTTATAAACATAAACGGCGATTATAAAAAAAATATTGATGAAGATTATAAAAATAAAATTTTAAATTTATGCATCCAACATAAAAATGTATACCCACGATTTTATAATGTGTTTAGATCTTATGGATACATGTGTAACGATTTTATTTGCAATGGTGGAAAAATAGGTAATATCATTACGAACGATGATGTTTTAATTGAACCTGGTTTTATTGAAAACTTTTTAAAATTTTTACAAACAATTAATTTAGATAAAAGTTTAGTTCAAGTTAATAATTCATTTTCAACTTATTACATTTCTAGATCGGTTGCTAGAAAAAATAAATTTTACGATGAAAGATTTCTAGGGTTGGGTTGGGAAGATAGTGATTTTACAAAACGAAGCAATCGTTGGAATGTTGGTATTGAATTAATATCATTTAATACAAATTTGCATACAAACGATTGGCCAAAAACTTGGAATACTTTGATAGATCAAAACGCCACAACTATAAGTAAGTATCACAATTTTAATTACAAAATGTTTTATCAGTTAAATCAAGAATCTTTTGAAGATTATATTCACCCAAGACCAAATGAAGATTTCTTTTTTGATAATTATGATACATTTTGGAATTATAAATCTACGGATTACATGGATGATATTGACAAACAAAATCAAGAAATAAATATTAGAAAAAATTTATGAACGAACTAATTTTAAATGAAATCAATTTAATTGATAAAATTTATAAAAAATTAACACATGCTTGTTATTTAAACTTATCTACAGATTGTAAAAGAAATATAACACATGTTGTAGAAAAACAATGGGAAATAATTCAGGAATCTTCGGCATCTGAAAACATTAAAAATATTTTTGATCAAAAATACCCTACAATTTTTCATTATTCTTGGATAGGCATTGATTATACTGACACTATAATTGAATATATAGATCATTCAAACAAATTGGGAGGTTGGCCGAAAAGATTTATTTTACTCGGATTTGAAAATTGTAATGAAATACAATCAGATAAACTTTTAAAATTATTTTATACTAAAATTGATAATAATTTTTATATACATTCAATTTATAAACACTATCTATATAGAAAATGAATATACATCTAAGAATTTTATTGGGTCCAGACAGAAGATATGATTTGATTAATAAAGCTGTAAAAATTAGTCAAAATTATTTTAATACGATTGGTGTATTAGTTTCCGGGCCAGAATTGTATTATAATGAGATTAAAGAAATATTACCGAATAATGTTTTGATCAGATTTCATCCGGATTTTTTTGATATAGAATGTGCTAGACGACATTTAATATCAGATGTTCCAGAAAACGATTGGGTTTTGTGGTTAGATGGTGATGAAATTCCATCTCAGTCGTTATTAGACAACATACAGAATATAATCGACGATTGTGAAAAAAACAATCATAATGTTGTAATATTGCCGTGGTATTTACATATGGATGGTACGGCAGAAACTGATTACAAACATTATTTTGAAAAATTAGCCGCCGTTGACAATGATGAATGGAATTCTAAACCTGAAAAAAGATATTTTTCTCCAAAAAGGTTAATAAAAAATATTAAAAATAAAAGTATAAGATCTAATTGGGGCGCACATGAATTTTATTTTTTAGAAAATGAAAATATTAAATATTTCGGTCATGTAGTAAATCACTTTAAGACTCATCACGATTGGGCACAAAGTCCTGTTTATCATATGTTTATGAATCCTCTAGTACACAATGCTATTACCGCCGAACAAATAGCGGACATATTAGATTGTGAAATATTTAAAAAATTAGAGCAGTTTAAAATAAAATATAATACATTTACATCGTCGGAATTTATTTATAGAATTTTATTGGAAGATAAGATGTTCATAGAAGATTTTATCAAAATTTTTGATGAAATAAATGATCATGAATCAATTCATAATCATACTCGAAATAAAGAATATAAAAGAATGTATTATATGGTAAAAACTTTTATAGATCAATATCATTTTAAATGGATATTGAATCCTTCTTATAATACATGTGGGAAAATTTGTTGTTTTTATAAAAATTTTGGTCAATTATGAATTACAAAATATTTTTAAGAGACAGAAATTTTATTCCGTATGGAAATAAAAATTGTTCAAAACATATAGATTATCCTAATCTAATATGGAATTCGGATAATTCATATACAGACGACGATTATGTAGTTTTTACGGATGGGTGTTTAACAGATGAATTAATTCGAAATAACGGAAGAGACATAGCTTGGATGGTTGAACCATACGATATTTATTCCGAAAGTTATAATTACATTGAAAAAAATCACGAAAAATTTTATAAAATATTAACACACGATTCAAAATTTTTAAATTATAAAAATTCTATTTTTATCCCATTTGGGGGGTGTTTTTTGGAAGAACAACACCGAAAAATACATAATAAAAATAAAATGGTTAGTATGATTTGTTCAGGAAAGAAAATGACAAACGGACATTTATTTAGAAACAAATGTGCAAGTGAATTTAATCGTCGAATTGATGTATTTGGATATGCATATAATCAAATTGAAAGTTTGAGTACATCCCTGAATGATTATAGATTTCAAGTCGTTGTTGAAAATTCTTGGGTAGATTATTGGTTTACTGAAAAACTAATTGTTTGTTTTTTGACCGGAACGATTCCAATTTATAAAGGATGTGTAAATATAAATAAATTTTTTGATTTAAATGGCATCATTACATTTGATACGGTAGATCAGTTAGATGAAATATTAAATAAATTAGATGAATCGATTTATTATAATAAAATTGAAAGTGTTATAAATAACTATAACATTTGTAAAAAATATCTTTTACCTGAATACTCTATATATAAAAATTTACTTCTGTGTGATAATAATTTTGATAAGTACTTAATTTAATTATGAAAATACTATTTAGTTTTGAATCATCAAGAATGCCTCTAAGATCAATTACGTTAATTAATTGGTTGATATCTAGAGGTCATATAGTTCATGTTTTATATGATAACATTATATCACACGAACATATGGAAGCAGATCATTATTTTAAAAATATTAAAGTTTTTAAGACTCTAAATGATAATGCACCAAAACTTAGTTCAGTGCCACATGATAAAATTATTTCAAATATAAATGATTATGATATTTGGTTTGCAGATGTATTGAATTATAAAAATTATTCACTAAAAAGTGAGTATAATTCTTATATTAGAAAATTCAAAAACATATTTTCTGTCGTATCACACGACGATGGTTCAGATTTTTTCAATCATAGAATAGATGATGATTTACATGATAGAGTAAATTGTTGGATGAATAATTTGATTGAAAAAGACAAATCAATATATCATTCAGTAATACGAGAAAAATGTATGTTGTTACCGACATACATAGAAGCTAGCAATGAAAATTATGATGAGTTTGTTAATATCTTAAAAGAAAAAATAAAACCATTTGATGAAAAAGATTCTTTCTTTTATTTTTCAGGTGCTATAACAGGATGCATACCTGCGATTGATTGTAGATTTAATTCAATATTACATTTAACACGTAGTGGAGTTCCGTATAATGTCAGAGTTACTGGAACAGATCCAGCTCCATTTTTAAAGTATTTTTATGATTGTTTTTTAGATAACGACTTAAAAAAACCACATGTAGACAGAGTTTCATATTTAAATGAAATAAACAACCATAAGTTTATATTATCACCCAAAGGTAATTGTCAACCACTTCGTCGTCAATACGAATCATTCGCTTTTAATAACCTAGTATTCATCAACGAAAACAATATAGTGGACTATTTGTTTGAAGGTACACCCAATGTACACTTTGTACAATATAAGTTGGATTGTAGTGACTTGAAAGAAAAACTTAATTATTACTACAATAACTTGGATGAAGCCAGTAAAATTGCAGATGCCGGTACAAAGTTTTGGGAAGAAAATTGTAGAATTTATCCAGATGGCAGTTTATCAGAATCAGTTTCTAGTTATTTAATAGACAACTTTAAGACAATTACTGGTATTTCATTATGATGTTTGATTTAAAAGATTTAGAAGTTCAAATTTTAAAACAATTTGATGACAACTATAATTACTTCAATCCTTCACATTTTAATGGAAGAACTATCTACAGACGAGAATCTAAATTTGAAGGTAGATTACTGGTAAGTGATATAGTAGATGATCAAGACATCGTTTTATTGCAACATCATACAGATGACACGTATATGTGGAGTTATGAAGATGCAAGATTTATAAATGATAACGAAATAAGCGTATGTTGTTGTAAACGAGATAAACATGATATTGAGAAAATTATAAACGTCGAGTACAAAAAATACAATTTAACTACAAAAGAACTTACGCATTTTAAAACTCAAAATGCTCATTTTGAAAAACATTGGCAATTTTATAATGACAAAATAATCTATCATGTAAATCCATATACAATTATGGATAGTAAAGAAGATGTTATATTTAAAAAACAACTTAATTGGCAGCCATGGGTTGAAAGATATGGCAACCCAGGATTGAGTACAAATGTATTCGAAGTAGGTGGGATTAAATACTTGTTGTTTCATAGTTATGTGTGGTTTAGTAGATTACACTTTAAATACTTCGTGGGGTTATTAAGATTAAACGACGATTTATCGCCACTTGGTTATGCAATTAATCCATTGTTTGAAGCTAATAGAGAATATAGCGACAATACATTATTAAATGATTTGTGGAATTGGAGAAAAACCGAGTTGTGTGAAGTTGTTAAATATGAGGTAATATTTCCAATGAATGTTGTGATAGATGATACAAATATTAACATATATGGCGGATTGAATGATTGTAGTTGTGTTAACATAAAACTCAATAAATTTGAATTTATAGAAAAAGTTAAAAACGAATCGTTTATATTGGTATGAATATTTTAAACAAATACTTTAGCAAGATATATGTAATTTCTTCCTATGCCAGTCAAAATAGATTATATGATTTATTGTCGTTCTTTGAAAAAGAACAGATAGAATTTGAATTAGTAATAGGCCCAAAGAAAAAATATTTTAAACAAGATTATACAAAAACAAACAATACAGAAGGTGTACAGAGTTGTATAAGTGCAATCGAATCTATATTGTTAAAAGAATCTTTTTTAAAATCAGAAACGTTTTGTATCATGGAGGATGACGTATTTTTTGATGATGCATATCAATCAAAATTGACAAACTTTTTTGATAAATTACCAAATGATTGGGATATCCTGAATTTAGGATACCATGAATATACATCTTTAAAAATAGATACTGGTCTTTTATACTACAAAATAGACAAAAGTGAAAGAATATGCGGATCACATATTGTTGCTTTTAAACTAAACACGGTAAATCTATTGATGAATGCAATTGAAAATTGTATTTTTCCGATGGATTGGTTTTTAAATGATGATATATATCCACATTTTAACACGTATGTTTGCACAGAAATTATGTTTTATGGAGCTTCGTATCGTGAAAACGAAAATAATAAACACTTATTCTATAAAAAATATGAAACTGCTATAAAAGCGTTATGAAAGTGGTAGTCGCTCATTATAATGAAAATATATCTTGGTTGAATAATATTGGTTGTAATTATATTGTTTATAGCAAAGGAAGTGTTGATTTGATATATTCAAATACTACATTAACAAATGTAGGTAGAGAGGCAGACACGTATTTACATCATATAATAGAAAACTATGATTGTTTAGATAACACATTAATCTTTTTACAAGGAAATCCATTTGATCATTGTCATGATGTTTTACATAAAGTTAATAACATCACTGATCAAGAAATTAAATGGTTATGTTCTAATTGGGGTCCGGTTACTAAGGATTATCAAGGGGGGCCTGGATCCATACCATTGCCTTTATTAGAGTTGTGTGATAAACTTTTTGATTTAAAATTTGATCAAACCAAAACTTTTACATTTTCTCCAGGCGCACAATATGTGGTACCAAAAAAATTTATCTTAAATAAATCTTTAGATTGGTGGAAATATTGTTATTCAATTTTTAATAATTATATTGATACATCTCCGTGGGCTTATGAACGTTTATGGCCTATAATTTGGGATTATTCTACATACCAATAACCACACTCTTTTATAAAGTCAACTTTATCACTTGTTACAAACGTTGGATGAAATGTATCACATTTTAATTTTTTAATTTCGTATGGCGTATAAATGTAACCACAATTACTTAAAGTGTGTATATAATCTGGTACTGAACAGATATTAATATTTTGTTCGGAAAAGTATTTTGTTAAAATATGTTCGTCGAGATTACCACTATTTTTACCAATATGTGGTATAAATAATTCACAATATTTTTTTATTATAGCGAGAGATTGTTTTGATTGATAACTTGCCATAAATCCAGTATTAATCATGGAATGTTTACCGATCCAGTGATAAAGATTTGGAGAATTAATATCAACACACACATTTATGTTCAAATAATATTTGAATGCAAATAAGCTTGTTGTACAATGTCCGAATTTGTATTTTTCATACATTAAAGCTTTAAGATTCTCTACAAAATTAGAAAAAATCAATACGTCCGCATCTAACAAACATACATATTCATTTTTTTCTAATGTTTGGTAAAAACAATCGTGTTTCAAAAATTGCAATGTAGAATAGGAATTGTTTCCATGACCACATTTAGAAAGTTCGTCTGAATGTAAATTAGAATTATAATAATCATTAAATAAGACCGGTGTATATTTTTTTATTTCACATTCTAGATTTAATTTTAAAAGATCGTCGATTGCTATATCACTCGGCGTATAAATTATTAAATCGGCATGTAGATTAAATCTTTTTAATTGCAAATACAAATTATGTGCTATGCCGATATATGCGTGATTTATAAAAGTAATTAATTTCATTTCATTATATATATACTAAATGATTACTATTGTTTCTCCAATTTATTTAGGACAAAATCACAGAGTTGAGTATCACAAAGTCTTTTTAAATTGTTGTAAAAATCTTAGAAGTTTTGACAAAATAAAATTTGTATTTTTTTATGAAAAATCTATATTAGATATGTCAATCGTCGATGATTTGAAAAAATATGAAAATGTAGATTTACACATCAACACTTACGATTTTAAAACATATCTTAATCAATACAATTGTTTAAATTATTGTTTTGAACATTTGGGATTGGAACGTGTAATTTATCTTGAGGATGATGTTGAGATTTCAAATGATATATATGATCTTACAAATTTTTATATAAATTCTGACCAGTATCAGGATAAAAATATATTATGTTATTTGAACAAAGACAATATTGTTGAGACCATTCCCACAAGATCTGATTTGATAGAAGTTAAAAGAAATTTCAAGAGATTAGATATGCAAGATATGGATTATTTTACACCATGGGGATTCTTAGCAACTAAACATCTTTGGGATAGATATTTGAAATATTGGGATAAGAGTACATCGTTTGATTGGTTAGTTGTTAAAAATTGCAAAGATTCATATAATATAGTAACACCGCAAGAATCAAGAGTTAATCATATAGGAGTTTGTGGTATAAATTATAACGAAGAAATGTTTAAGTATCACAATTTTGCGGCGTATAAAGTTAAACAATATAGTGATGTAATAAATTATAGTTATGTATGATTATTTAATAGTTGGATCTGGATTATTCGGAGCCACATTTGCTAATTTAGCTAAATCGGCTGGTAAATCGTGTTTAATACTTGAAAAAAGAAATCATATAGGAGGAAACATATATACTGAGAATAGAGATGGTATAAATATGCATATGTATGGTCCTCATACCTTTCATACATCAAATAAGGAAATATGGGATTATGTAAATAAGTTTGCTACTTTTAATAATTTCGTTAACAGACCAAAAGTAAAGTATGCAAATAAAATCTATTCTTTCCCTATTAACTTGTTTACTTTATACCAAATGTGGGGTGTGAGTACTCCAGAACAAGCCAGAGTCAAATTAGATAGTGTAAAAGTCAAAATAAATAACCCATCAAATTTAGAAGAATGGATATTGAGTCAAGTTGGTGAAGAGTTGTATCAAACATTCATATATGGATATACTAAAAAACAATGGGGTACTGATCCCAGAGATTTGCCGACGTTTATTATAAAGAGACTTCCTATTAGATTAACTTATGATGATAACTACTTTAATGATTGTTATCAAGGAATACCTATAGGTGGATATACAAATTTAATAAAAAATATGATTCTGGATATTCCTATAGAACGAGATGTAGATTTTAATAAAGATAAAGATTATTGGATATCTAAAGCTAAATATATAGTTTATACAGGAGCCATTGACGAACTATTCAATTATAGTAATGGAACATTGGGTTATAGAAGTTTAAAATTTGAACATGAAAAATTGGATATAGAAGATTATCAAGGTAACGCTTTGGTAAACTATACAGAGGAACATATTCCATACACACGTATTATCGAACACAAACATTTTGAAAATGTTAATGTTAGATCTACTATCATAACTAAAGAAATGCCTGATAGTTGGTCTATAGAAAAAGAGAAGTACTATCCAATAAACAACGATGTTAATAATAAGTTATACGAAACATATAATAATTTAACTAAAAAAGAATACCCAAATATGATATTGGGTGGTAGATTAGCTTGTTATAAATATTATGATATGCATCAAGTGATCGGTCAGTCTATGCACAAGTTTTTTGAACAATCTCATTAACTTGATTAATTAAGTTATATTTTGATTCTTTTGTCACAGCACAATTTGCGTGATACATCAAAATGTCTTTTGTAATATTATGTAAACCAACAGATGTAGATAAAAAGGTTGGAGGCAATAAATCCCAATTCAAATTAAAATCGTTGGGGCTGTATAAAAATTTATTAATTATCATCTGTTCCCAGCCATTTGTTCTTTCTAATTCAACTCTAACTTTGTCAAAAAAGTTGTATGTTTTTTCATTGGCTTTGATAATATTAAATCCAAAATTAATATTTCCTCCTTGCCATTCGTGAATTCCTTCGAACAACTCTCTCAAAAATAAAACATCTTTATTTTCAATTAGTTCGTATAACTTAGGCATTACTGGTTTATAGAAAATAATATCGATATCTGAAAAGATGAAATGTTCATTATTAGGACTTTCTTTTATTATATTCAGAATGTTATTTACCCGTGATTTCCACACATCTATACCACCGCCAAATTTAAGCGTGTGATCTGTGTTTTCATTAAATTCTGGGGTGTTTATTTCTATTTTAATTAATTCAAATGGATCTTTAATGTTATCTACGAACATATTTTTCATATCAACAACCATCGAATCGTACATGTAGTAAAGTTTCATATATTTTTAAAGAAAGAAATTAACTGAGTTTTTGATTTATTAATAATATTGTTATATAACATTCGCCGTTCATAATTTTTTCCAATAGGCCTAAAATTTTCGATATATTGTGTAAAATATTTTTCATCTATAAAAAATGACTTTCTAAGTTTATAGATGTTGGTTTTATTATCGGAACAATACATATACGACATATCTATTTTTTCTTGAGTTGGAATGAAATGTATTAAGTCTGGATCTAATTGTTCTCTGAATATTGGTATATCACTACATATCATTTCTGATCCAGTTGATAATCCTTCAAATAAATAATGACCCCAACTTTCATATAGACTACAACATATATGTGTACGATGTATGTTCAGTATACGTTTTAATTGTTCATTTGATTGATACGAATTTATGTGATTTATATTAGATTGTGGTGTATATCGATTATATGGATCAATTAATGTGATGTTTACGTTCTGTTTTAAAATTAACTCTGTATTTTTCTGTATCGATCTGCCCATAAAATGCAAATAGTCGTATTCTTTATTTAAAGAATCAACGTACATATCTTTTGATATAAATGGCAAATAAATCACATTTTTATTTTGCTTTAATAGATTATATGCATATGTTGATTTACAAATAACATGGTCAAACAAATGAAGATTTGAAAGTTCACACTCTCCGGCCCATTCTTCATTTATATAAAATATGTTTTTTTTGAATAGATTTAATAAGTTGACATCAAAGTTTTGAATCCATATACCAACATCTACGTGTTTGATATCGCATTCATGTATAAATTTTATATCAACGTTGGTTGTAATATTTTCTCGTAATAAATCTGTTAATAGTACCGCGTCTGTAACAATTCCAACTTGATTATTAAAAGTTAAAACACTATAGGAAATCATACTTATAAATATGAAGCACGTTTTAAATAAATTGTTTCAACAAGTATTTGTAATCACAACTGGATTACCAAATGAAAGATACACACATTTTTATAATTATTTAAGAGATCAAAATATTAACTTTGATATTAGAGTTGCGGTTGATAAGAATTTTTTTGAAACACGATATGATGGGACGCATGAGATAAATCGAAGTGAACAAAGTTTGTCATCACAATATGCATCTATATTTTACGAATGTTATTATACCAATGTAGATTCATTTGTTGTGATAGAAGATGATAATGTTTTTTGTCAAGACTTTGAGGATCAATTTAATATATTTTTTAATAATGTTCCATCAGACTGGGATGTATTACATTTAGGAGATTATTTGTTGGATCAAAATATCAAGAAAGAAAAAATTAATGATTATGTAGATAAAATCTATATAAAATATACAACCAATTGTATGATCTTTCGTAATAAAGAAAATTTTATTAAAATTGCAGAGTGTGCGATTAGGTCAAAATATCAAATTGATTTTGTACTTAATAGTTTATATAATAACAAAGAAATTAATTGTTACGCACCCAATCGTTCATTGACAAATCAGTTGTCATATAGAGTTGGCGTTGATAGTGAGAATAAATTTAAAAGCTTAATAAGGTGATCTCAATTATTTGATATGATAGTTTTTTATAAAATAATATAATCCCCTATATACATGTCAGAAACATCTATTTTTGATAAAGGGCTATTTTGTACAAAATAATTTTCTGGCGGAAAAGATATTTTTACAACATTGTTATTTTGATTTAACCACGAAGCCCACCAACTAAATGTGCTATTTCCCAATACATTATATTTACATAAACTATACAACACGAAATCTTCAATATTCGATTGATTTTCAATAAATGTGACATCTTTTATTTTGATATTCTGTTTGCACCAATCCATGTTATCCGATATAACTAATACATTGTCTATACTGTAATTTTCTTTTAAATACAATATTGATTTTTCGTAATAAAATGATTCGAATTGATTGAAAGATTTGGCATATATACAATTTGTTAATCGATCTCTTCCTCGTCTTATATGCAAAATAGCAGTTTTAGAAAGATCACCATATTTCAATTGAATACTCTCGACGAGTGTTTTTTTATATTTGAAAAAATTTGTTTTTAAATCGTTGGATATGTTGCTGAAATATTTTTCAGATTGAAAATATCCAACGATACAACTATTGTCATTTAGGTTTGTTATATCAGAATATTTGTGAGTAAAATTTGGATGATTTATATCCAACCGATCATTGTGAATATATTCGTCTACATTTATATTACCATATGCAAAATTATATTCAAATAAGTCTGTAAATTCAAGCTTATTATTAATCACATCATTCCAGTATATTCTATAATTTGGAATGCAGTATTCATATGCAAATTTTTGTTTTAAAGATATCAATGTTGCTAATTGAAATAGATTATTTCCTAATTCACCTATAAATTTACAAGTTATCATTTTGTTATTTCTACTTTAATAAAATTTTTTTCTGGTTTATCTGTAACTACCATTGCATAACCACATCCACCAGCTCCCATTAATTTACATCCATAATGATTTTTTTGATAGTTTTCAATGGTTGATTTACAATAGACACTTTCGTAATTCGGCCAAATTTCTTTTTGGTTATTATGTACGTCGTTTATTACTTTTCCAAATTCGACAATATTTTTATCGTTGATTGATTTCCAACATTTATCCACCAGTTCGTTTTGTTTTTTTAAAATGTCAATGGAAATCGACTCGTTGCCATTATATAGTACAAATTCTTCTGGTCTTTTTTTAGTATGTATCACATATAAATAAGTGTTTAACCAATCTATGCAACTATCATCTTTGATGTTAATAATAGAATGTGGCCAAAAATCGTTATTAAATTCCATTAAAGTTATTCCTCTATAACATATACCTATCTGATCTACTGCACCGGATATATATTTCGTATTATGCATATTTTCTAACAGAAATATTATTTTTGCCAATTCTTGTTTTTCAATATGAGTTGGCAATTTATTACCAAATATTTTTTTTATTGTTTTTCTAGTAGAAGTACTCATACCCGATCTATCTTCCACTTCAAAATTTTCAATGTTAGCAACAATAACTTTGCCTGGAATTTTACTATTTAATATTTTTTGATCGAAAAAACTAACAAAATCTAATCGTAATGGTATTTGATCACGGTTTCTCAAATCAGTGGAACTTCTTCGTGGTAAATTTTCTTGTGGATTTCTCTGAAGAACTATATATTTTATTCCTTTATTTTCACATAATTGCTGTTTTCGAATATCGTGACCGTCTTCGTTTATTATAAAAATGTTAGGTTTTATTAAATCTAAATGTGGTTCAAATGAAAATATATCGATTCGACCGTAAGATATGTGAGCCTCTTTTACATATTTACAACTTTCAACCATATACTTTCGTTCTTCTTCTGTATAAATTGGTTTTTTATTTTTGTTAATAATTGAATTTTCATCTGTAGCCACGGATACACACAAATCTCCATATTGACTAGCTGTTCTAAAAAACTCAACATGGCCTGAGTGAAACATATCAAAAAATCCAACGACTAAAACTTTTTTGTTCATATATTACGGTTGACAATTATATATATCTGATATGAATGTCGGGATATATAGTTTTTGTACATCAGATTTAAATCCAAATATAGCATTATATCAAAACAAAGTTTTTAATAAATTTAATTTAAAAATAAATCAATATATTGAAGAACCCACTGATGATTTACACCAACAACATGGTCGTGTCATAAATAAAATAATAGAACAATCGAAAGAAGATTATATAATAATATTTGATATAGACTGTATTCCTTTGAAATATGATTTTTATAAAAAAATATGTGAACAAATATCGGATAATCGTACCTTAAGTGGGGCTAGAGGTAGTTCTGGAAATGGAATGCGAGATTATATTCATGCTGGTTTTTTTGGATTTTCAAAAATATTATACACAGAATGTGGCTCTCCATCGATGGATTATTTTAATAGTGAATATTCAGGAGATACAATACAACGATTTACAGATGAATGTATAAAATTAAATAAAAATATTATATATTGGGAAATAACAAATGCATTAGATAATGTTTTTTATATTCCTTCTAAAAATGAACATTTTGGTCACGGTACTATATATGAAAATTTAATATATCATCAGTTTCAAATTAGTTGTCCGCTAAAATTTATTAATTCGGATAAACACATTGAAAATCAAAATACATTCATTAAAAAATGTGAAGAAGTATTATTGTCTTAATACCATATAATCGTCGAATATAACGCCATCTATAGGCAGTTCATTATAAATTTTAAATATATCATTTATATCATTTACTAAAGGTTTGCCTTTTATGTTAAACGATGTATTTAATAATATTGGTTCTAATCCTAAATTAGACATAGAAGTTAATAGTTCATAAAAAAATGAATCTTCTTCAGTTACAGTTTGAACTCTACAAGTGTCATCGATGTGAACTATAGATGGTAGTTTCAATTTATATTCTTGTTTAATTTTAGGACAAAACGACATATATTTTGATTCCTCAATATCTTGAAAATATTTAGATACGTCTTGTTTTCGTACCACTGCTGCAAATGGTCTAAACCACTCTCTAAATTTTATTTTTGAATTTAATTTATCTTTTAAATCTAAGTTAATTGGGTAACAAATTAAGCTTCGGTGACCAAGAGCACGTGGTCCGCACTCAGAATATCCTTTAACAATACCTATAATCTTATTATCTGATAAATAACTTACAATGTCGTTTATATTAACAATCCGTTGATTAACAAATGGGGTATATTCTTTGTTGAATAAATCAAATCCATTAAATGTGACATTGTGTTTTTTCTGAGTTGATTCTATATTATCAAATATATACCCAAGTGACAGACCCGCGTCGTTTGGGTTTGGTGGTATATAAATATTTTTTTCGCCTATTATATTTTTTATAACTTGGTTGTTTAAAACATTTAAAGCACATCCGCCCGTTAAACAAACCGGCAATTTATATTTTTCATATATTGGTAAAAATTTTTCCAAAAATAAAGTTTCAAATGTATATTGAGATGTTCTAGCTAAATCGTAAGACAATTGTTCTGATATGCCGTTCTCTTTAAACTCCAGATTTAAATTATCAAATAGTTTGTGTATATTCGTATCAATATAGTATTGTTTGAAATTTTCAACCCAATTTTTATTTATATTTCCAAACCCACTTAAACCCATTAGTTTTCCAGCATAACTATTTATATTTTTATTCTTTCGTAATTCACTTATAGGAATTCCAAGTAAAGCATATGCTGTTCCAAAATTTATATTGAATTGATCTATTTTTTCCAAATTGTTATTAACAACCGTGTATACATTAAAATAAGACAATTGATCATATTCATCGTGGCCACCACCATCAAATGAAAATATTAAGGAGTCTTTGAAATTACTCTGATGATATGCACATCTAGCATGTCCTCGGTGGTGATTCGTTTTAATAAATTTTTTAACACCTAGTATATCCTGAATTATAGAAAAATCATGATCAAATAGTTGATTATAATAACACATTTCAAAACTATTATTGCCGGATTCGTTCTTGATTAATTTTATTAAATTTACATATGAATATTCATCTATAGTGTCAAAAGTATTTTTAAATACGTTTGATAAAGCACATGATCTAATTTTAGAGAATCGTTCTACCTCAAATATTCTGATTTTTCCACATTTGTCTAAAAAACTAATTGATGCATCGTGCGATCCATGAATTGCAATTATCATAATCTATAATATTATATCCACATTTATAACTATAAACTAATTTTTTTTCTATATTTATAAGTATATGTCTAATATAAACGAACTTGGTGATCTAGGCGACAGAATGATGCAAGGTTTACCTTATGGTCAAGGTGGTGCCATTGCCGGCGCTGTAGAACCAGGCGTTTTGGATACATTCAGTAGTCCGGATGTAGCTCAAGATCCAAATAAATTTGGTACTATGGTTGATAAATCCAATCTTACAGCCAAACAAACACAAGCAAATATTTCTCCATTTGCACCATATGGTGGTAAAGATCCATGGGATTACGTAAAAGACGTAGAACAAATCAAGTATAAAGTCACCCCGGACGAAATTATTATGGGAATTGACTACGAAATGAAGAAGCTTGTACTAAAAGATAAACAAGTTGCCAAACAAAAGGTTGTTACCAATCTAAAGAAAGATGCTAAATACTATAGTAAGCTCCATATGATGGGTGTATACCCCGATGACAAAGATGAATCATTGATGGAGATTATGACTATTTTGAAGGCTAGAAAATACGCACAACGAAGAAGAGAGTATTAATATGGGTAACTTTGCTAATGATAAACCAACATATCGTAAACCAGAACCATTAAAAGGTGGTTGGAATTATATAGGTGATGGTAAGCTCCACGATCCAAGTATTGGTAGTCCAGCTATGAGAGGTCGTAGATGGATAATTGATTATGGATATGGTGGTGGTAAAGGATTTGAAAAATTTCAACAAGGATTAAAGAAAAATGATTGACAATCTAATTAAAAAGCTTCCAGGCGGTACTGGTGATAACACAACAACCGATAAAATAGATCCAGCACAACTTAGTATTGGTGTACAAGTGGAAATGGAACACACCAATGATCCAGAAATTGCTAAAGAAATTGCTATGGATCATTTAACCAAAGATCCTGTGTATTATACAAAATTAGTTAATGCAGGATTGGCTAAGGAATTTCAAGCAGGCACTGGGTCTGGTGTTGGCGATCCAACTACCAGTTTAAATGATCCTGCTAGAATTGGTATGGGTGGATTAAAAAAAGGAAATATGCACGGATCGATGAACGGAACTTCTGATGGTCAAGTTGATGGTAGACGAAGTGAGCCGGTTTTAAACAAAACAATTGACATCGAATTGGAAGGTCAAACTTTTAATAGCTTAGAAGAAGCTATATTAGACGAAAAGAAAAGAAGAAAATCTGGTAAAGGTAAAAGAAAACCAAAACCAACAAATCCTGCTTTATGGGCTAGAGCCAAATCCGCAGCTAGATCTAAATTTGATGTTTATCCCAGCGCTTATGCTAATGGTTGGGCCGCTAAATGGTACAAAAGTAAAGGCGGCGGATGGCGAATGAGTGAAGCTTATACAAATCAAGTTACGGAAAGTCCATTACCAGTAGACGGAACGATGATAGGATCCGGCACATATGGTAGTGGATATGATTTTGTCGGATATGCAGAAAGTAAAAAACCTATGAAAAAAGAACAATTAAGAAACATTATCAAAAATTTAATCAAGGAATCAATTCACGAAATTGAACAAGAAAATGATATGACCGATATGGAAACCGAAGTTCCAGGTGATTCAACTGATGGTGGAGAAACAAAGACTCAAGATATCAAGTTGACTTTGGATCGTGAAACCGCACAAAAACTTCATGATTTATTGATGGCTCAATTGGCCACATCAAACGACACTGAGGGTGGTGATGAACAACCGGTTGCTCAAGATATGGATGGTGATCAATTGCCACCTGGTGTTGAAGGTCCATCAGTTCAAGGTGATATTGGTGAAATTTCTTTCGAACAATCAAAAGAAATCGATGAAACCAAGAAGAAGTGGATTCAAAATGCGATTAAACCAGCTAAAAAAGGCGCACTTCACAAGCAATTATCAGTACCACAGAGTCAAAAGATTCCTATGGGTAAATTATCAGCTGCCGCAAAGAAGGGTGGTAAGGTTGGTCAACGTGCAAGATTAGCAATGACTCTTAAGAAATTAAAGAAGAAATAATACATCTATATGCCTCTTTTCAAGATCAGACGTACAGGACAATTAGGGTTTTTCTCCGATAAAGCAAGACCCTCGGCCGACATGTACAATGATAAATTCTATTATTTCTTAAAAATAGTAGATCCTATCAAAACGGATTGGGAGATTGCTACATTACCACGTTACTATGTGTTTACTGGTGATCAATCTAGATATTCTGCTTCTGAGTTATTACCAATACAAACCAAGGACTTGAAAAAGGCACAAAAGAATAATACGTTAGATAAGTTAATGGCTTCTGATACAATGAATGAAAATGCAGAAATGTCTCAAAGTGATATCACCAAAATAATTGATTATAGTGAAAAACTACAATCGATGTTTAGTGTAAATGATAACTTGGAAGACTGGGTTAAAGCTAAGTTAAATCACGCATGTGACTATGTAGCTACAGTACGTGACTATTTGAAGTTTTATCATGATGAAAAGGAAGCTGGTACTTCTGATGATCAGATAAATGAAAAGTGGTCGATGAACTATAAGAAACGTATTAATTGTAGTAATCCGAAGGGTTTTAGTCAGAAAGCACATTGTAGGGCCAGAAAGTTAAGACAATCTGGACACTCTACAAAAAGCAAACCAGTAAAAGAAATATATAAAGAAGTTACATCCCAACTATTGAAGGAATTTGATAGTAACATGGCTATGGGTGCTTTAAAGCAAATTAATAGTGATGCAAAAGAATTAGAAGGGATGTTGCAACCAGACTCT